>LDZS01001791.1_pt1 | contig 24476 bp, 40 predicted proteins | sample 615471 | NCBI WGS metagenome assembly LDZS01 (sample SAMN03408295, study PRJNA278302) | terrestrial metagenome | isolation source: oil reservoir sample K3 | place: USA: Alaska, North Slope, Kuparuk formation | collected 2013
GATAGCGATAGAGGAAGGGTTGCGGTTTGCGATTCGTGAAGGTGGCCGGACGGTAGGAGCCGGTGTGGTCACAGGTATCATCGAATAAACCAGGTCTTGTGAGCGCTCGCGAGGTGAGGTGTAAAGGAGGTATTCAGACGTGGCGCGCCAGAAAATCAGGATAAAACTGAAGGCATTTGATCACAAGATTCTCGACCAATCGGCGCAAAAGATCGTGGAGACAGCAAAAAGGACTGGGGCTACTATTTCTGGTCCTATCCCTTTGCCAACAGAAAGAAGCTTGATCACGGTTTTGCGTTCTCCACACAAAGACAAGGATTCACGGGAACAGTTTGAAATGCGAACCCATAAGCGGCTTGTTGATATTTTGGAACCAACCCCGAAGACTATTGATGCCCTCATGCGCCTGGACCTTCCTGCTGGGGTAGATATTGAGATCAAGCTTTGATAAGCGGAGTTTTTGAGGGAAGGTCGAAGTTTTGGAGGTGAAAACGTTGCACAAGGGTATTCTCGGAAGGAAGCTGGGAATGACCCAGGTTTTTGATGAGGATGGAACTGTGATTCCGGTCACAGTGATCAAGGCTGGTCCTTGTGTTGTAGTTCAGAAGCGGACCCCGGAGCGTGACGGCTATGCAGCAGTTCAGTTGGGGTTTGAAGAAGTCCGGGAGAAGCTCTTGAATAAGCCACTTCTTGGTCACTTCGCCAAACATCAAGTAAGGCCGATGCGCTTCTTGCGGGAAATCCGGCTGGATCCCGAGGAACTAGATAACTACGAAGTTGGTCAGGAGATCCGGGTTGACATTTTCAGCCCTGGCGAATATGTAGATGTCCGGGGAACTTCCAAAGGGAAGGGTTTTGCTGGTGGGATCAAAAGGCACGGGTTTCAGCGTGGCCCGATGTCTCACGGTTCCAAGTATCACCGCAGACCAGGATCCCTGGCTGCAAAAGGTCCTGCCCGCGTTTTCAAGGGCCGGAAGCTACCCGGCAGGATGGGTGGAGCAACTGTTACCGTCCAGCACCTGAAGGTCGTCAAAGTAGATCCGGAGCACAACTTAATGCTGGTGAAGGGTGCAGTTCCAGGGCCGCGGCGAGGACTTCTCTTGATTAAGAATTCGCGGCGATAGCCAGAAGGGAGGCAATGTAGTATGCCCAAAGCTGCTTTATACAGTGCTGAAGGGGTCAGGATCGGTGACATCGAGCTCCAGGAGGACGTGTTCGGGATTCCTGTGAATGAGCACGTGCTTCACCAGGCTGTTGTGCGCTACCTAGCTGGTAGGCGTCGGGGTACTGCCTCCACGAAAACACGCGGTGAGGTCAGTGGAGGGGGTCGCAAGCCCTGGCGTCAAAAAGGAACTGGTCGCGCCCGTGCTGGAAGCATTAGATCTCCCATCTGGCGTGGCGGTGGAATTGTGTTTGGGCCGAAACCGAGAAGCTATGCCCAGGACCTCCCGCGCAAAGTTCGTAGGCTGGCATTGAAGTCAGCCTTATCCAGCCGCGCTCAGGACGGGGATATCGTGGTCATCGAAGAGTTTCGGGTGGAAGAACCGAAAACTAAACGAGTTGTCAAGCTTCTTGAGGCCTTAGAGGCAGAACGCAAGGTCCTCCTGGTGACCGGGGAGAAAGACCGCAATTTGCAGCTAGCATCACGCAATCTGCCTGGTGTTCGGGTGGTGCTTGCCGATCACTTGAATCCTTACGATGTTCTTGCTGCTGATAAAGTGGTTCTGACAAAGGACGCTGTTGCTAAAGTCGGGGAGGTGCTGGCAAATGCGTGATCCCCGTGACATTATTCTCAAGCCCGTGGTTACTGAAAAATCGGTAAACCTTGCTCAGAAAGAGAACAAGTACACCTTTTACGTAGACAAGAACGCCAACAAGATTGAAATCAAAAAAGCTGTTGAGGAACTGTTTAAGGTCAAAGTCCTGAAAGTCAACACAATGATTGTCAAGGGGAAGAAAAAAAGAGTGGGTAGATTCTGGGGACGCACCCCGGACCGTAAGAAAGCGATTGTCACTGTGCGCCCAGGCGATAAGATCGAGATCTTTGAAGGCCTGCTCTAGTTCTCGCTCCCTTTGGACAGGAAAGGAGGGAAAACATGGGAATCAAAAAATTCAAGCCAACATCTCCCGGCAGACGCCAGATGACTGTACTCAGTTTTGAGGAATTGAGCAAAGTGGAACCTGAGCGCTCTTTGCTCAAGCCGCTGAAGAAGAAGGCTGGACGCAATAACCAGGGCCGGATCACTGTCCGTCACCGGGGTGGAGGACACAAGCGCTTCTACAGAATAATTGACTTCAAGCGCGACAAAGACGGAATCCCGGCAAAAGTGGCTACTTTGGAGTACGATCCCAACCGTTCAGCCCACATTGCCCTTCTTCACTACGTTGATGGAGAAAAAAGGTATATTCTCGCACCGGAAGGGCTCAAGGTTGGGGACACGGTGATGTCAGGTCCGGATGCTGACATCAAACCAGGTAATGCTCTTCCTTTAAGAAACATTCCTGTCGGAACCTTTGTCCACAACATTGAGCTCAAGCCCGGGCGAGGTGGCCAGTTGGTACGTTCTGCAGGTGCTGCTGCCCAGTTGATGGCCAAGGAAGGCGAATACGCTCATGTTCGCTTGCCATCAGGTGAGGTGCGCTTGATCCACCTCAGTTGCAAGGCTACAGTAGGCCAGGTCGGAAACATTGACCATGAAAACGTGACCATCGGCAAGGCTGGACGGGCACGCTGGCTGGGGATCAGGCCGACAGTGCGTGGTGTAGTCATGAATGCCTGTGATCACCCCCATGGTGGTGGTGAAGGCAAATCTCCGATCGGTCGCCATCCGGTGACACCTTGGGGTAAACCGGCAATTGGCGGCAAGACACGCAAGAAGAACAAGGCATCAGACAAAATGATCGTCAAACGGCGTAAGTAGGTTACTTCCTAAGGAGGTTGGAAGAGTGGGTCGTTCGCGAAAAAAAGGTCCTTACTGCGACCCGAAGCTGCTGAAAAAAATTAGGGCGCTTAATGAGAAGGGTGAGAAAAGAGTGATCAAAACCTGGTCGCGGCGCTCCACCATTTTCCCAGAAATGGTGGGTCACACGATCGCGGTTTACGATGGCAGAAAACACGTTCCTGTTTATATCACCGAAGATATGGTGGGACATAAACTGGGAGAATTTGCTCCAACCAGGATTTTCCGCGGCCACGGAGCCCACACTGAGCGCTCTACGGCATTGAAGTAAAAGGGGTGGAAGAATCGTGGATGCACGGGCAATCGCGCGTTACATCTGGATTTCTCCGCGAAAAGTGAGACAGGTTGCCAATTTGATCAAGGGAAAACCGGTTTCTGAGGCACTGAGCATTTTACGCTTTACACCTAAAAAAGCCGCTCTTCCTATTGCCAAGGTTGTGCGTTCTGCTGTCGCCAATGCTGAGCACAACTACAACATGAACCCGGATGACCTCTACATCAAGAAGATCTGTGTGGATGAGGGGCCGATCTTCAAGAGATATCGCCCCCGGGCACGGGGAAGAGCCGATCTCAAGCGCAGGAGAACCAGCCACATTACTGTAGTAGTTGCCGAGCGAAAGGAGGGATAATGAATGGGCCAGAAAGTGCACCCCAAGGGCCTCCGCTTAGGGATCATCAAGGATTGGGATTCGAAATGGTATGCAGAAAAGAATTACCGAGAACTGCTTCACGAAGATATTGCCCTTCGCAACCTGATCAAGAAGCGTTTTTACCATGCGGGGATTTCCAGGATCGAGATCGAGAGAGCAGCCAACAGAGTCAAGCTCTCGATCCACACGGCGAGGCCAGGGATTATCATTGGACGTGGTGGATCTGAGGTAGAAAACCTGCGCAAAGAACTGGAGTCTCTTACCGGCAAACAGGTCGCTGTGAATATCGTCGAAGTCAAGAAGCCAGAACTCGATGCCCAACTGGTAGCTGAAAATATTGCTGCTCAGTTGGAAAGGCGAGTTGCTTTCAGAAGGGCAATGAAGCAGGCCGTCAACAGGGCGATGCGAGTTGGTGCTCAGGGGATCAAGGTTGAGGTTAGTGGCCGCCTGGGTGGCGCCGAAATGGCCAGGACCGAGTGGTATGCCGAAGGGAAGGTCCCCCTGCACACCCTTCGCGCTGATATCGACTACGGTTTTGCGGAAGCACTGACGACCTACGGGAAGATCGGTGTCAAGGTGTGGATCTACCTTGGGGAGGTCCTGCCGGAGAAGCCGGAGAAACCGCTACCGAGGCTCGCCGCTGAAGCAGGTGGGGAAGGAGGAAAAGGCTAATGCTGATTCCACGGAGAGTTAAATTTCGCAAGCAACACCTCCGTCGCCCTTCGGGAAAAGCAACAAGGGGACACGAGGTTACCTTTGGGGATTACGGACTCCAGGCCCTGGAGCCAGGCTGGATCAGCAGCAGGCAAATAGAGGCAGCCAGAATCGCTATAACTAGACACTTGCGTCGGGGAGGGAGAGTCTGGATCAAGATTTTCCCTGACCAGCCTGTTACTGCTAAACCGGCAGAAACGCGGATGGGGAGCGGAAAAGGTGCCCCTGAGTATTGGGTCGCGGTTGTCAAGCCGGGACGTGTGATGTTCGAAGTTGCTGGTGTTTCTGAGGAAGAGGCGCGAGAAGCTCTGCGACTGGCAGGTCATAAATTACCGGTAAAAACCAGGTTTGTGAAGCGGTATGATATAGGTGGTGAGGCCGGTGACGAAAGCTAAAGAACTGCGCGAGTTGACGGATGAAGAATTGCGGCGGAAATTGGTCGATCTCAAGGATGAATTGTTCCGACTGCGTTTCCAGTTGGCAACTGGACAGTTGGAGAATCCGATGCGGATCAGGGAAGTGCGGCGCGACTTTGCCCGCGCCAAAACGATCTTGCGGGAACGAGAACTGAGTCGCCAGCGCCAACAAGCTAAAGGCCAGAAATAGATAGGGGGTGTCACTTGTGGAAGAAAGAGGACGGCGTAAGGTCCGGTTCGGTAAAGTTGTGAGCGATAAGATGGATAAGACTGTAGTCGTTGCTGTCGAAACCATGGTCAGGCATCCCCTTTACGGGCGAACTGTGAGGAGGACGAAGAAGTTCAAGGCTCATGACGAGAATAACGAGTGCCGGATCGGAGACCAAGTAAAAATCATGGAAACCCGTCCTTTGAGTAAAGAAAAGAGGTGGCGGATTGTCGAAATTATTTCCAGGGCTGATGAGGCAGAAGTAGCAGGAAGGGAGGAAGTGATCGATGATTCAACCCCAGACAATTCTTAAAGCTGGTGACAACACTGGTGCCAAGAAGCTGATGTGTATTCGGGTGTTAGGTGGATCGTACCGCCGTTATGCTACTGTCGGAGATATCATTGTGGCTTCAGTAAAGGAAGCCAGTCCTGGTGGCATGGTGAAAAAAGGTGATGTTGTCCACGCGGTAGTGGTAAGGACCAAAAAGGAGATCCGCCGACCCGATGGTTCTCATATCAGATTCAGTGAAAACGCTGCAGTAATTATCAACGAGCAGAAAAACCCGCGTGGGACCCGGATTTTTGGACCTGTTGCCCGTGAGTTGAGGGATAAAGACTTTATGAAAATCGTATCCCTTGCTCCTGAGGTTCTGTAGTTGGGGGTGGAGCTGATGCCCAGGAACAAGGTTCATGTGAGGAAAGGAGACACAGTGATCGTCATCACGGGCAAATACGCTGGGAAGCGGGGAAAAGTGCTCCAGGTATTCCCTGCCACCCAGCGGGTGATCGTCGAAGGTGTCAATATTGTGAAGAAGCACATGCGGCCAACCAGATCAATGCCGCAGGGGGGCATTGTCGAAAAAGAGGCACCGATTCACAGTTCTAATGTGATGCTTGTGTGTACCAAGTGCGACCAGCCAACTCGGATCGGTAAAAAACTGGTTGGCCAGAAATACTACCGGGTCTGTAAGAAGTGCGGGGAACTCATTGATAAGTAGCATTCGGTGAAGGGGGACAAATAATGGGTCTCAAGGAACGCTACCGCAGTGAAGTTGTTCCTCAGATGATGAAGAAGTTTAATTATAAAAACGTGATGCAGGTTCCGAAGCTGGAGAAAATCGTGATCAATATGGGTGTTGGTGAGGCAATTCAAAACCCGAAGGCCCTAGAGGGTGCTGTTGCTGACCTTACTTTGATCAGTGGACAGCGGCCAGTAATCACCAAGGCCCGGAAGTCGATTGCTGCCTTTAAGCTTCGGAAGGGAATGAAGATTGGGTGCAAGGTTACCCTCAGGGGTGACCGCATGTATGACTTTTTCGAGAAATTGGTGAACGTAGTCTTACCCCGTGTCAGGGACTTTCGCGGAGTGTCACCGCGTTCCTTCGACGGCCGGGGGAACTACAGCCTCGGACTTCGAGAACAGGTTGTTTTTCCGGAAATAGATTATGATAAAATTGACAAGATCAGAGGTATGGATATAACTGTAGTGACGACAGCTAAAACCGATGAGGAGGCTCGTGCTCTTCTCAGTCTGATGGGGATGCCGTTCCGGGAAAGTTAAGATCAAGACAGTTAAGGAGGGGATTGTGTGGCCAGAAAAGCCTTAATCGTGAAGCAGCAAAAGCCACCTAAATTCAGGGTCCGGGCTTACAACCGGTGTCGCATCTGTGGACGGCCGCGTGCTTATCTTCGTAAATTTGGAATGTGTCGCATTTGCTTCCGGGAATTGGCCCACAAAGGCCAGATACCGGGAGTAGTGAAGGCAAGCTGGTAGTGCGACGCAAAGGAGGTCGATTTGGAAAATGATGACGGACCCGATTGCTGATTTCCTTACCAGGATTCGCAATGCCAATCAGGTTTACAAGGAGCAGGTTGATATTCCCGCCTCGAAGATGAAGAAAGAGCTTGCGGAAATCCTCAAGAGGGAAGGCTTTATCAAGAACTACGAATACATCGAAGACGGTAAACAAGGGATCCTGCGCCTTTACCTGAAGTACGGCCCGAACAAGGAAAAGGTGATCACTGGGCTGAAGAGAATCAGCAAGCCCGGCTTGCGGGTTTATGTTAAAAAGCACGAGATCCCAAAGGTCTTAGGAGGTCTAGGGATTGCAGTTATTTCCACATCGAAGGGCCTGATGACTGACAAGCAGGCTCGCAAAGAAGGGCTTGGTGGCGAGGTTATCTGCTACATCTGGTGAAGGGGAGGTGGCACCATGTCCAGAGTAGGACGCCTTCCGGTAATGATACCGGCAGGAGTCGAAGTAAAAGTTGAAGGAAATGTGGTTGAGGTCAAAGGGCCCAAGGGAAGGCTCGTCAAGGAAATGCCTCAGGAGATCAACATTTCTGTGGAAGATAACAAAGTTGTAGTTACCAGATCCTCTGATGAGAAGAAGCACCGGGCACTTCATGGCCTCACAAGGGCCTTGATCCAGAACATGGTGATAGGGGTCACCGAGGGATTCCAAAAGAGCCTCGAACTCGTGGGAGTAGGTTATCGGGCTGCCAAACAAGGGAAGAAGCTGGTGCTCACTGTCGGTTATTCTCACCCTGTGGAGATCGAGCCCGAAGAGGGTCTGGAGATTGAGGTTCCTGCTCCTAACAAGATCGTTGTTTCCGGAATTGATAAGGAGAAGGTCGGTGCTCTTGCTGCTCGCATCAGGTCGGTGCGGAAGCCGGACCCTTACAAAGGCAAGGGCATCCGTTACGAAGGTGAGGTCATTAAACTGAAAGCCGGAAAAGCCGGAGTCAAGGGTAAGTGATAAGGGGTGTTCAGAGTTGCTGAAAAAGGAATCACGAAACGAGCTGCGTAAGCGAAAACACGCGCGGGTTAGGAAAAAGGTTTTTGGTACACCAGAAAGACCGCGGCTTTGTGTCTTCCGGAGCCTCAAGCATATTTATGCCCAGATCATCGATGATACACGGGGAATTACCCTTGCTGCTGCTTCTACCCTTTCCCCGGAGATCCGCGACCGTGTGGGAGGGAAGAAGAACATCGAGGCTGCCCGGATGGTTGGCCAACTGATCGCTGAAAAGGCCAAAGAACGGGGAATCACCAAGGTGGTTTTCGATCGCGCAGGTTACAAGTATCACGGTCGAGTTGCCGCACTTGCTGATGCGGCGCGAGAAGGTGGACTCGATTTTTAGCGACAAAGGGAGGGAGTAGTCGTTTTGCGGCCTGAACTCGAAAATCAGGAGTGGATCGAAAAAGTAGTCAGTGTCAAGAGGGTTGCCAAGGTCGTCAAAGGAGGGCGGCGTTTCAGCTTCAGTGCCCTCGTGGTTGTTGGAGACGGCCAAGGCCGTGTTGGGGCTGGCCTGGGGAAAGCAGGTGAGGTTCCCGAGGCGATCAGGAAAGGGATCGAGGATGCCAAGAAAAACCTGATCAAGGTGCCGATCAGGGGAACAACAATTCCTCACGAGATCATCGGAGAATTTGGTGCAGGTAAGGTGCTCTTGAAACCAGCAGCCCCGGGGACAGGTGTTATTGCTGGTGGCCCTGTGCGGGCAGTTCTGGAAGCGGCGGGAATCCACGATATCCTCACAAAGTCGCTGGGCTCTTCCAACGCTCATAATATGGTTCACGCCACCATCGAAGGGTTGAAGAACTTAAAGCGACCTGAAGAAGTGGCTAGACTCCGGGGAAAAACTCTCGAGGAATTGCTTGGTTAGGAGGAATTACCATGAGTGATCTGATCCGGATAACTCTGGTTCGCAGTCCCATCGGCTATTCTGAGAAACAGCGCAAGATTTTGCGCGCTCTTGGCCTGAGGAAGTTGAACAGTTCGGTTGTGAAAAAGAACGTCCCTGAAATCCAGGGTATGGTAAGCAAGGTTAGCCATCTTGTAGAGGTTGCACCTGTGAACCAGCAGGAAGGGGAGGTTTGAGGTGAGGCTGCACGAACTTCGTCCCGCAGAAGGGGCAAAATTTAAGAGAACGCGAGTAGGACGTGGTATTGGTTCTGGGCTTGGAAAAACTGCGGGAAGGGGAACAAAGGGGCAGAAGGCCCGGTCAGGAGGCGGGGTCCGGCCTGGTTTTGAAGGTGGCCAGATGCCGCTTTACAGGCGGATCCCCAAACGGGGATTCACCAACATCTTCAAAAAAGAAGTGGCTATTGTTAATGTCCGCGACCTTGTCCGTTTTCCTGCGGGAACCGTGGTCACCCCTGACTTGCTGAAAGAGGAAGGGCTTGTCAAAGGAAAGAAGGTCTTGGTCAAGTTGCTCGGAAAAGGAGAAATCGACCGTCCGCTGACAGTGAAAGTTCACCAGGTTAGCAAAGGAGCCGCTGAAAAGATTGCCGCCGCGGGTGGTAAAGTTGAGGTGATCTAAGTGCTGGAATCAATCAAAAATGCCTGGAAACTGGGAGACCTGCGGCGCAAAGTGCTCTTTACCCTCGCCATGCTCCTGGTTTTCCGGGTCGGTGCTCATGTTCCTGTCCCTGGGATTAATCACGATGTCCTGTCTGAGCTTTTGAAAGGTCAGTTGTTTGGGTTTTTTGATATCGTCTCAGGTGGGGCTTTCCGGCGCCTTTCGGTTTTTGCGATGGGAATCATGCCCTACATTAATGCTTCCATTATCATGCAGTTGCTGACGATCGTCATTCCGCGCCTCGAGCAACTGGCCAAAGAGGGAGAAACAGGCAGGAAAGTCATCGTCCAGTATACGAGGTACGGAACGGTGATCCTGGGATTTATTCAGGCTCTGGGGATGGCAGTGGCACTTGGGCGCCCAATGGTCAACGGGAAATCCGCCCTTGTGCACCCAGGCTGGGGGTCTTACCTCCTGGTCGCCCTGACCCTGACTGCAGGGACAGCTTTCCTGATGTGGCTCGGAGAAATGATTACGGAAAAAGGCATTGGGAACGGGATCTCCCTGCTCATCTTTGCTGGTATCGTCTCCCGCCTCCCGGGAGGGGCGGTGAAGATTCTCCAGGAGGCCCGGGTTGGTGCGATTTCGATCACCAGCATCATCCTTCTGGTTGTGCTGGGATTGCTGGTTATTGCTGCAGTTGTGGCGATGCAGGAAGCAGAACGGCGAATCCCAGTGCAGTACGCCAAACGGGTAGTCGGCCGCCGGGTCTACGGTGGTCAGAGCACCCATATCCCTCTGCGGGTTAACATGGCCGGAGTGATCCCAGTGATCTTCGCCATGTCGATCTTGATGTTTCCGGTGCAGATTGCCCAGTGGATCAATCACCCCTGGGCGCAGGCGATTACTAATAGTTTGCAGTTTGGGACAGCCTTGAATACGATCCTTTACGCTTTGCTGATCATCTTCTTCACCTATTTCTACACAGCAGTGATCTTCAACCCAATGGATGTTGCTGATAACCTCAAGAAGTATGGGGGTTTTATTCCAGGACTGCGCCCCGGGAGACCGACTGGAGAATACATCAACAGGGTTCTCACAAGGCTGACCCTTGTCGGAGGAATATTCCTGGCGATTATCGCCATTCTTCCAAATTTCATGATTGCTGTTACCAAGATCCCGAACCTCTACTTTGGGGGAACAACTCTTCTGATCGTCGTCGGTGTCGCCCTGGAGACGATGAAGCAGTTCGAGGCGCACCTGCTGATGCGTCACTACCAGGGCTTTATGAAATAAGTTGATGGGGTGGGCATCGAATGAGAATTTTGCTGATGGGGCCGCCAGGTGCGGGAAAAGGGACGCAAGCTGCGAAAATTGCCGAACACTTCGGAATACCACACATTTCTACAGGGGATATCTTTAGAGCCGCGATCAACTCTGGCAGTGAATTAGGAAGGAAACTCAAGCAGTTCCTCGATGCCGGGAAACTTGTGCCTGACGAGGTAACCATTGCCGTTGTCAGGGAACGGTTGGAACAACCTGACTGCGAAAACGGCTTTTTGCTTGACGGGTTTCCGCGCACTATCCCGCAGGCAGAAGCACTCGACCAGATTCTTCGCGAGATGGGCACAGAACTTGATATCGTCCTCAACATTTCTGTTGCTCCGGAGATCATCGTGCAGCGGCTGAGTGGTAGAAGAATCTGCCGCAACTGTGGTGCCACCTATCACGTTAAATTCCAGCCACCAAAACACCCTGGGGTCTGTGACCGCTGTGGAGGAAAGCTTTACCAGCGCAGTGATGACAATGAAGAAACTGTCAAGGAGAGACTCGATGTCTACACCAAGCAAACTGCTCCACTGCTTGATTACTACCGGAAGCGTGGGCTTCTCACCCAGGTTGACGGTAACCAGAGCATTGATCAGGTCTGGTCAGAAATTGAGAGAACCTTGAGGAGCATCAAGAAATGATCATTTTGAAAACACCAAGTGAAGTTCCCTATCTCCGAAAGGCAGGAAAGATTGTGGCGATGACTCTCCAAGAATTGGAAAAATACATCAGGCCAGGAGTAACTACTGGAGAACTCAATAAGATCGCCGATGATTTCATTCGGCGATCAGGTGCACGACCAGCGTTTCTCGGCTACCACGGATTCCCGGGGAGTATCTGTACTTCGGTAAACAATGAGGTCGTTCACGGGATTCCTGGTGAAAGAAAGCTCAAAAGTGGCGACATTATCAGTATTGATGTCGGTGCGATCTACGAGGGGTACTGCGGAGATGCGGCAGCAACCTTTCCGGTAGGGGAGATTTCTCCAGAGGTGCAGCACTTGCTCGAAGTTACCAAAAAGGCTCTTTATCTGGGAATCGAACAGGCAGTTCCGGGGAACCGTATTGGCGACATTTCTGCAGCTATTCAGACTTTTGTAGAGGCAAATGGTTACAGTGTTGTCAGGGACTTTGTTGGGCATGGCATCGGCAGAAACATGCACGAGGATCCGCAGGTTCCCAATTTTGGGAAGCCTGGACACGGCCCCCGAATTCGTCCCGGTCTGGCGATTGCCATCGAACCGATGGTAAACATGGGCACACATGAGGTTATGGTACTGACTGATGGTTGGACCGTTGTCACCAGAGATGGCAGCCTTTCCGCTCATTTTGAGCATTCTGTGCTGGTTACCAAGGGCCAGCCCGAGATTTTGACTGCTCTTTGAGGAAAGCGGGGAGGAATTTGTGTGAAAAACGACTTGAAAGTTGGCCAACTGGTCTGTTCGAAGCGAGGTCGCGACCGGGGAAAGTTTTACCTCGTGATCGAAGTCATTGACGATTCTTTCGTTTATCTCGTGGATGGAGACAAAAGGAGAATGGAAAACCCGAAGCGGAAGAATGTCAAACATCTGCAGGCTTTTCCATTGGTTTCCGAGGAGCTTGCTGCCAAGTGGGAAGCCGGTCAGAGGGTTGGGGATAGTGAGATCCGCAGGGTGATCGCCAGTTTCCAACGGCAGGTTGCAGGTAATCAGGATGCACAGTGAGGGGGTAGGGAGATGTTATGCCCAAGTCAAAGCCAAACATGATCGAGGTCCAGGGAACTGTGGTTGAGGCATTACCCAATGCCATGTTTCGTGTGGAACTGGACAACGGACACAAGGTTCTGGCCCATGTTTCCGGTAAAATCAGGATGAATTTTATCAGGATTTTACCAGGAGACCGGGTGATCGTCGAACTTTCGCCGTACGATCTGAACCGCGGACGGATTGTCTACCGTCTGAAATCTTGATAAGATAAGGGGGATGCTGGAAAATGAAGGTCCGGACTTCAGTAAAACCGATTTGTGAGAAGTGTAAGGTAATCAGGAGAAAAGGGAAGATTATGGTTATCTGTGAAAACCCCAAGCATAAACAAAAGCAGGGATAGGGTAATTTTAAGGAGGATTGGTGATGGCCAGAATTGCTGGTGTTGATTTGCCGCGAGACAAAAGGGTAGAGATTGCTCTCACCTATATTTACGGGATCGGTCGCTCTTCAGCCAAAAAGATTCTTCAGAAAACCGGGGTCAACCCTGACACCAGGGTGAAGGACCTTACTGAGGACGAAGTGAGCAGGATTGCCGAAGTCATCGACAAGGAATACACTGTTGAAGGTGACCTGCGGCGGGAAGTTGCAATGAACATCAAGAGGTTAATCGAAATTGGGTGCTACCGGGGCCTGCGCCACCGCCGTGGCCTCCCGGTCCGTGGGCAGAGAACGAGGACTAATGCCCGAACTCGTAAGGGTCCCAGAAAGACCGTTGGTGTCCGCCGCAAGAAATAATTAGGGAAGGAGGAAGAAGGTGGCAAGAAAGTCAACAAGACCGAGACGCAGGGAACGCAAGAATGTGGAACACGGGATTGCCCATATCAAGTCTACTTTCAACAACACGATCATCACGATCACCGATATGGCAGGGAACACCATAGCTTGGGCGAGTGCTGGTACAGTTGGGTTCAAAGGGACAAGAAAAGGGACTCCTTTTGCTGCCCAACTGGCTGCCGAGGCTGCTGCCAAGGCGGCGATGGAGCATGGGATGAAGCAGGTGGAGTGTTATGTCAAAGGACCTGGTGGTGGACGGGAGGCAGCGATCAGGTCTCTTCAAGCAGCAGGGCTTGAGGTTAATATGATTAAAGATGTGACTCCGATTCCGCATAATGGTTGCCGTCCGCCAAAACGGCGACGGGTATAACTCGAACTTCAGGGAGGGACAAGATTCATGGCAAGATATACAGGTCCTGTTTGCCGGCTCTGCCGCCGCGAGGGAATCAAGCTTTACCTGAAAGGTGATCGCTGCTACACCGACAAATGTGCCCTCGAAAGGAGGAATTATCCTCCTGGTGAGCACGGCAGAGTGAGGCGTAAAATGACTGAGTACGGAATGCAGCTTCGTGAAAAACAGAAAGCGAAGCGCATCTACGGTGTCTTGGAACGGCAGTTCCGCAGGTACTTCGAGATGGCTGAAAGGCAAAAGGGGATGACAGGGGAAAATCTCCTCCGATTGCTGGAGCGCAGGCTGGACAATGTGGTTTATCGGCTCGGATTGGCGTCATCTCGGGCTGAGGCACGCCAGTTTGTCCGCCACGGGCACATCACTGTGAACGGAAAGCGTGTGGACATTCCTTCCTACCTTGTGGAGATTGGAGACGAGATTGCTGTTGCTGAAAAAAGCAGGAATCTAGTGCGGTTTGCAGAACTGGCAGAAGCGGCGGCACACAAGACTCCTCCTCCCTGGCTGGAACTGGATCTGGAGAACATGCGTGGGCGCGTCCTGGGCTTTCCCAGCAGGGAAGATATTGATGTGCCCATTAAAGAACACCTTATCGTTGAGCTTTATTCCCGGTAATGAGCTGGGAAAGGAGGGGTTTGTCCAGTGCTGGAAATTGAAAAACCGACTATTGAATGTGTGCAGCGAGACGAAGCCGGAACCTACGGGAAGTTTGTCATCGAACCACTGGAGAGAGGCTACGGAACAACTCTGGGCAACAGCTTAAGGAGGGTGCTCCTCTCCTCGCTTCCTGGTGCCGCGGTGACCTCGGTGAAGATCGATGGTATTCTCCACGAATTCAGCACCATCCCTGGTGTGCGGGAGGACACCACTGAGATCATCCTCAATCTCAAGCAGCTTGCCATCAAAATGTACGTAGATGAGCCCCAGATTCTGCGCATCGAAGCTGAGGGTGAAAAAGAGGTCTGTGCGCGGGACATAATTGCGGGAGCAGACATCGAGATCGTCAACCCAGACCTCCACATAGCAACCCTAGAACCAGATGGCCGGTTGTTCATGGAGATGACAGTAGAGAAGGGGCGAGGTTACGTTCCAGCAGAGAAGAACAAGAAAAGCGACCAACCGATCGGAGTAATTCCGGTTGATTCCATTTTTTCGCCAATCCGCAAGGTGAACTACACCGTTGAGAATACCAGGGTGGGTCAGGTCACTGATTACGACAGGCTAATCCTGGAGGTCTGGACGAACGGCACGGTCACACCTGAAGAGGCGATTAGCTTTTCTGCGAGGATTCTTACCGATTACCTGAAGTTTTTTGTCAACCTTACCGAAGAAGTAGAAGCTGCTGAAGAGAGTGCGGAAGAAGAACCTGATGAGAAGAGCAAGCTTTTAGAGATGCCTATTGAGGAACTCGACCTTTCGGTGCGTTCTTACAACTGCCTGAAGAGGGCGGGAATCAACACTGTCGGCGACCTCGTGCAAAAGACCGAAGAAGAGATGATCAAGGTCCGCAATCTCGGCAAGAAGTCACTGGAAGAGGTCGATCAAAAGCTGGCACAATTGGGGCTTTCGTTGAGAAAAGCAGATGAGTGAAAAGTGAGGTGGAGTCTTTATGTATCGCAAACTAGGAGTCAAGTCAGGACACCGAAAGATGATGCTTCGCAACATCGTGACTTCGCTTTTGCGGGAAGGACGCATCGAGACGACAGAACCGCGTGCCAAAGAACTGAGGAAACTGGCGGATAAAATGATTACCCTGGGGAAGAGAGGAGACCTCCACGCCCGTCGGCAGGCGCTGGCTTTTCTTTTGGATGAGACAGTTGTCAAAAAACTTTTTGATGAAATTGCTCCCCGCTATGCTGACCGTTCAGGTGGCTATACCAGGATCACGAAACTCGGCTACCGGCGCGGTGATGGGGCGCCGATGGTGATTGTTGAACTGGTTTAGGTGATGCGTTTCCTGAAGCTGGTTCTGGAATACGATGGCAGTGGATTTCACGGGTTTCAAAAACAGACAGGGACAGGGCTACGCACCGTTCAGGAGGTTCTGGAAAACGCTCTCAAGAATTTGACCGGAGAAGAAATCCAGGTGCACGGTGCGGGGCGCACTGATGCCGGGGTTCATGCCCTTGGTCAGGTGGTTCATTTTGCCACCTCGGCGTCAATTCCTGCTTCCCGTTTTCCGGCTGCCTTGAATGGTTGCCTGCCACCTGATCTCGTTGTTCTCAGAGCTGAAGAGGTCGACCCTTCTTTCCATGCCAGGTACAGTGCTCTTGCCAAAAAGTACTGTTACGTGGTATGGAACCAGGAAAAACCTTCAGCTCTCCTTCGCAATTATTGTTTTCACTATCCTGTTCCCCTGGACGCTGGTTTGATGTCCAAGGGAGCCGCTTTTTTTGAAGGAGTCCACGATTTCCGGTCCTTCTCTGCTTCTGGGAGTAGTGCCAAAACCACCACCAGACACCTCTTTTCCTTTAAGGTACAACGCAAAAGAGGGTTTGTTGTTTTTACAGTTACCGCAGACGGTTTTCTCTACAAGATGGTGCGCCTGATGGTGGGAACTTTGTTGGAAGTTGGCAGGGGAAAATTGCTTCCAGAGGCAGTGCGGGAAATCTTGGAGACACGCAGGCGCGGTCTTGGGGGTCCTGCAGCCCCCCCGCAGGGCCTTTACCTGGTTCGGGTGTATTACCCTGGGGACTATATAGATGATAGGGATCTTTGGGAAATCGAGAGTTCGCCCTACTTTTCTCTGCTTTTTTCTTGACACTTGAGGGATTGTTCCTTAGAATAAAACCTGCTGACCGAAAATGCGGTCATGAGGATTGGGAGGTTCAAGGAAAATGAAGACGTACATGGCCAAACCACAGGAAGTGGAGCGAAAATGGTACGTAATTGATGCTGCAGGGAAGACTCTCGGGCGGGTGGCCAGTGAAGCAGCACGCCTGTTGCGGGGAAAGCACAAGCCGATTTTTACTCCCCACATTGATGTCGGGGATCACGTAATCATCGTTAATGCGGAGAAGGTAAGGTTAACGGGAAAGAAAGCGGAAAAAAAGATGTTTATCTGGCATACGCGCTATCCCGGCGGTTTGCGGGCGATTAATTACGCCACTCTTTTGAAAACCAAGCCTGAGCGGGCAATAGAGAGAGCAGTTTGGGGGATGATTCCTCACAACCGTTTGGGAAGAAAGATTTTCCGGAAGCTGCGTGTTTACCGGGGACCTGATCACCCCCATGCGGCCCAAAAACCAGAACCCTGGGAAATCAAGGACTAGGGAAAGGAGGCGGGACGGTTGGAGCAGGTGCGCTACTATGGGACAGGGAGACGCAAGACTGCGGTCGCCCGAGTGTGGATTGTTCCAGGAGATGGTGAGATAATCGTAAACAAAAAGCCTGCAGATCAGTACTTCCCTACTAGAACCTTACAGACGATCATCCGGCAGCCTTTGGAACTCACCCAAAATACCGGGCGCTTTAATGTGATCGCCAATGTTCGTGGTGGTGGCCTTAGTGGTCAGGCTGGGGCGGTAAGACTGGGGTTGGCACGTGCCCTCGTGAAAGCAGACCCCGACTTGCGGCCAACGCTGAAAAAGGCCGGGTTCTTGACCAGAGACCCAAGAATGAAGGAAAGGCGCAAGTACGGTCTGAAGAAGGCCCGAAAAGCTCCCCAATACTCCAAGCGTTAGCGGAATTCCAGTGACGGATTGTACCTCCGTCACTTTATTTTTTTAAGCAGATATAATTGCGGTTTGGATTGCATAACATTGTTAGCAGAGAGGCATACCTGCACTGAAGAATTGATCCAGTTCATCCTTGCGCTCGCTCTGGGCGGCATGAAGGTCTTTTGGGGGAAAAGCGCTCTGGGAGGATCGGCTTTTGCGAGGGTTTATTTTTTTTGGTGTTTTCCACCCCGGCCACCGCTTTGTATTTACGTTCGCTTTGCTGCTTCTTCTTGTTGGGGGAATTTTTTATCCTTTTTACAAGCACCACCATGAGGAACGGGTGATCCAGGCGATTTCCTGGTCTGTGGCCCGAAAGGTGATTGTCGTTGACCCCGGTCACGGAGGTATTGACCCTGGTGCGGTAGGCCGCTCCGGAGTGCTGGAAAAGGACATTAACCTGGGGATTGCCGAGAAGTTGAAGGCACTCCTGATCCAAGCGGGTGCCACTGTAGTAATGACCAGGGAAGGGGATTATGACCTGAGCAAACCGGGATCCGAAGGAAGCAGACAGGCGGGTGATTTAGATGCCCGCGCCAAGATCGCCAATGATTGTGGTGCCGACCTTTACATCAGCATCCATGTTAACAGTTTCCCTTCTCCTCGCTGGTGGGGGGCCCAGGTTTTTTACTACTCTGCTTCTCCAGAGAGCAAACGCCTCGCCTGCCTCATTCAAGAAGAACTAATCAAGACCTTGGGGGATAGTGGGAGATGGGTTAAACCCGAGGAGTTCTACCTCATGAAGAAGGTCAAGATGCCCGCAGTGATCGTCGAGGCTGGTTTCATTTCTAATCCTAAAGAAGAAATCTTGATGAAAGACCCCCGCTACCAGAGTAAGGTTGCCTGGTGCATTTACGCCGGGGTGGTCCGCTACTTTGCGGGTGAAGAAGTCAGGGAGATTCTTCCTTATAAATGATATAGGAGTAGACAATCACGGCGAGTGTTCCCACGATCGCGGGAACCAGAATGAAGTAAAGGGCGTAGTCGGGAAAAGCTGCCCCGAAGAGCACGAGGAGGGCGCTGACCCTGAAGATTTTGCCTCCGAGTGAGTGAGTTTTTTCCCAGACCTTGTCACTGCTCAGTGTCCAGGGGGTCCTGATCCCGATGAACCAGTTTCTCCGGGAGTGCTCGCAGAGAACTCCGATGTAGTAGAAAAGAGGAGCAAGTAAGAGCGGGATGATCAGGTTGGGGCTAATTTCTACCCCGAGGTTCCACAAGATTAGGTGGAAATAGATGGCTAAAAGAAACAGGAAGAGAATCATCAACATGCCGTAGTAGTATTTTTGGAACTTTTGGATGTTTTCCTTCAGAGGGTCGATTTTAGGGATGGCCAGGAAGAGCACGTAAGTTCCTGCTAACACCAGGGGCAGCAGAAACAATCCCCAGAATCTCGACATATAGCCGTCTGCCTCCCCACGGGCGTTCCAGTGTGTGGCCATCGGGTCTGGCATCTGTGGGTAGAAGCAAATTCCGATGAGGAAAGAAAGAAGAACTATTCCTCCGAGGAACAATTTTATTTTCCGGTTTTTCATGAGTTTCCATTCCCTTCTTTGGTCATTAACCCCCGAACTGCCTGGTTTGTTTATCTGGATTCCTGAGTCTGAAAAATTTATATTTATATTAGGAATTCTCTTGGGAGTGTAGGGTTTCCTTCGCAGCCACTGTTTGCAACTTTGCGGTAAGTATGCCATACTGTCTCAAGAGGACTTTCCTCTTTAAAATATATTGCCCTTCGTTGAGACCATTATTGTAGTCTTTTTTATTTTACCCGCTTTGACACTGAACTTAAGCTTTTGGAATGAAAGTAAAAAAGGGGGATAATTGAGGTGTTTACCAAGATAGTAAAAAGAGACGGTAGGGTGGTTGATTTCGACTCCCAGAAGATCACCAATGCCATCAGGAAGGCAGGAGAAGCCACGGGTGAGTTCGGAGAAGAGGTTGCCAAAAGGCTCACATTGAGGGTGCTCAATCTCGCCCAGCAGACGATCATCGGGAGAACACCCACTGTCGAAGAGATCCAAGACATCGTCGAAGAGGTTCTCCTTTCGTCTCCTTACAAAAAGACGGCAAAGGCCTACATCCTTTACCGCGACCAGCACGCCAAGATCAGGGAAATCGTTTCCAGGGCTGATGTCACACTTGTTGACCGCTACCTCGAAAGACTTGATTGGCAGGTAAACGAGAACAGCAATATGACCTATTCTCTCCAGGGCCTGAACAACTACATTTCTTCAGAGATCAGCAAGGTTTACTGGTTGAACAAGATCTATCCCCCGGAAATCAGAAGAGCCCACACAGAAGGCGATTTCCACATCCATGACCTCAACATCCTTTCTGTCTACTGTGTGGGGTGGGATTTGCAAGGATTGCTTCTCGATGGTTTCAGAGGAGCACCTGGAAAAGTCGAGAGTAAACCAGCTCGCCATTTCCGCAGTGCCCTTGGTCAGGTCGTTAACTTTTTCTACACCCTCCAGGGGGAGGCTGCCGGGGCACAGGCTTTCTCCAATTTCGATACTTTTCTGGCGCCTTTTATCAGGTATGATGGTCTGGATTACACCGAGGTCAAGCAGGCCCTTCAGGAGTTCATCTTTAACATCAATGTCCCCACAAGAGTTGGCTTTCAGACGCCCTTCACAAATCTGACCTTAGACTTGAAGGTTCCCGAAATGTACGCCAACTCCCCGGTGATCATCGGTGGCGAGTTCCAGAAGGCCACCTATGGAGAATTCCAGAAGGAAATGGACATGCTCAACAGGGCGTTTTTGGAAGTCCTCATGGAAGGGGACGCTAAAGGGAGGGTCTTTACCTTCCCGATTCCCACCTACAACATCACCAAGGACTTTGATTGGGATGATCCCAAGCTCGAGCTGCTCTGGAAGGTCACTGCCAAGTACGGGATTCCCTACTTTTCTAATTTCATCAACTCGGACATGAATCCAGAAGACGCTCGCAGCATGTGTCTTTTTCCAGAGGAGACTCTTCTCTACCGATTTGATGGGAAGATCCGAAAGACGACGATTGGGGAGTTCTACGAAGCATTCTGTGGTGAGAAGCTGGACGAAGAGTGGTCAGTGTGCAAACCTGGTGTAGAAGCTTTGTCTCTCAACCCCAATACAGGAAAACTCGAGTGGGTACCGGTTCGGAGACTTCTCCGGACTTGCGGAAGAAATCTCGTGACGATCCGGACTAAGGATGGCAAGACGATGCGAGTTTCTCCAGAACATCCTGTTGCTGTCTTCACAGAGCAGGGGATCACTTTCCGGAGGGCCGACCAGATTGGCGAGGGAGATTTTCTCCTTGTTCTCAAAGATGCCTCCTCGGTCCTAGGGGATGAGGCCGTCGATCCTGAGTTCGCCTGGTTTATGGGGCTCTTTGTTGCTGACGGTAATTATCTTTACGACAGCCGATACCCCGGGCAACGGGTGAGGGGTATTCAGATTACCTTCAACACCCAGGATCGGGAGGTTATCGAGAGAGCTCGGTGTTTCGTGAGTAAGCATCTCGGCTACGAAATGAAGTTCACTAAAGACTCGCGCTACGAGCGGTCCCTGCGGGGTTATGTCTACAACTCAGAGTTTGCCCGTAGGTTGAGGGAAGAATACGATCTTTGCAAGTATGAGCGTCTTCCTGCCTGGGTCTGGAATGCTTCTCGGGAAACCATCCTGGCGTTCCTGCAAGGCTTTTTCGACGGTGACGGGTATAAGGATGGACAAGAAATTCACATCAATGATGAACCTCTTTCTCGGGAACTCAATCTCTTGATGCAGCTTGTAGGAATTAGCACCACCTACAGGACCAGAGAGAGGTCTCAGGTGATTCGAGTTCAGCATACTCTAGGCCGAGGTGCCAATGGAAGCCGGGTTATCAGGGATTCTCTGCACAATTCAATTCCAACTTTTTTGCTTGATTGCAAGTACCGTAGAGATGCTTCAGGTAGGATGCTCTACCAGTGTTACGGATGCCGGACAGTAGGACTTGCGACCCTCGACCGTTGGGAACTCTCTAGCGAAAAAGTCGAGGCTCTGCGGGATGCTGACTTTGCTGTCGTTCCCGTGGAAACGGTCTTAAAAGAAACTCTTGACAAAGAGCAAACTTTTTACGACATCGAATTGGAAAGGAATCACTACTTCGTCCATTCTGACGGTAACATCACTCACAACTGTTGCAGGCTGCGTCTGGATCTGAGGAAACTGGAGAAGAGGGGTGGCGGCCTCTTCGGAGCGAACCCGATGACCGGCTCTGTCGGTGTGGTTACCATCAATATGCCTCGCTTAGGGTATCTAGCAAAGGATGAGAATGATTTCTTGGAGCGCTTAGGGGCACTGATGAACCTGGCGAAAGAAAGCCTGGAGATCAAGAGAAAGGTTCTGGAAAGGTTCACCGAAAAGGACCTCTATCCGTATTCGAAGTTTTACCTGAGGGGTGTTAAAGAAAGGTTCGGCCAGTACTGGAAAAACCACTTCTCAACGATCGGACTGGTGGGGATGAACGAGGCCTGCTTGAACCTCTTGGGGGTGAACATCGCTTCCGAGGAAGGCAGGAGGTTTGCTCTCAAGGTGCTCGACTTCATGAGGGAGAAGCTCCTGGAGTTCCAGGAGGAAACGGGCAACAACTACAACCTGGAGGCGACCCCTGCCGAAGGCACCTCCTACAGGCTCGCCAGGATCGACAAGGAGAAGTATCCCGATATCATCTGTGCCAATGAGGAGGAATACCGGAAAGGAGCGAAGCCTTTCTACACCAATTCTTCCCAACTGCCCGTCAACTACACCGACGACGTGTTCGAGGCCCTCGACCTCCAGGACGAGCTTCAGACGAAGTACACCGGAGGCACGGTCTTACACATCTTCGTTGGGGAACAGATCTCTAATCCGGAGAGTGTCAAAAACCTGATCAGGAAGATCTGCGAAAACTACCGTCTGCCTTATTTCACGATCACTCCTACCTTCAGTGTTTGCCCCTCCCACGGCTACATCGCCGGGGAGTGCGAGACCTGCCCCACCTGTGGGGCGAGATGTGAGGTTTACTCTCGGGTGGTCGGCTACTTGCGTCCGGTGAATCAGTGGAATGAAGGTAAGAGAGAGGAATTTAAGCTAAGAAAAACCTTCAGGATTGCCTAAAAACTTGGGGGATTTTCATGAAAATCGGTGGATTTCAGAAGTTTTCCTTGATTGACTACCCTGAGAAGGTCTCGGCGATCATTTTTACCCAGGGGTGCAATTTCCGGTGTCCTTACTGCCACAATCCAGAACTCGTTGATCCGGCGCTCTTTGGTCCCTTAATTGAACTGGAGGAAATTTTCTCCTTTTTGGAAAAGCGCAAAGGGAAGATCGATGCCGTTGTGATCACCGGTGGTGAGCCCACGATTCAGGAAGACCTCCTCGAGGTGATCACCAGGATCAAGGAAATGGGTTACTTGATCAAACTAGACACCAATGGAAGCAAACCACTGGTTTTGGGTAAACTGATCGTCGAAGGAGTCCTTGACTACATTGCCATGGATGTGAAGGCACCTTTGAGCAAGTATCAGGAGGTCGTAAGGGCAAGGATCGACCCACAGCAGATCCTCGAAAGCATCAGGATGGTGATGAGTTCAGGGATTCCTTACGAGTTTCGGACAACAGTAGCACGCCAGTTGTTATCTCCTGAGGATATTCTAGAAATAGGCAAGACAATAGCAGGTGCCAGGTGCTACGTGCTCCAAAAGTTTGTTCCCTCGAAAACCCTTGATCAAAGCTTTCTCAAAGCGACCACTTTTTCTGACTCTGAGTTCGAGGTTTTAAGAAGGAAAATGGAGAACAGCTTTGTCGACCACTGTGAGGTGCGTTGAGGAAAATTTAGAAAGGATGGTGGTCTCCTGTGCTCGTTTTCGCCGGTCTCGCTCCTCATCCACCGCTCATTGTCCTTCGAGTTAGCGGGGATGAACTGAGGAAAGTGGAGAAAACGATCAAGTCGATGAGGGAGTGGGCACAAAGGGCTGCTCTTGCTAAACCGGACACCTTGGTTTTTGTCAGTCCTCATGGTGTTTTTTTGCGTGATGCCGAGGGATATCTGGGGAGACGGAAGCTGTACGGAAGCTTTGCTGCTTTTGGCGCCCCTGAACTCGCCTTTGAGGCTGAGAACGATTGTGAGCTTGCTGAAGCCATTGCCCGGGAAGCGGAGAAGGAGGGGATTAGTGTGGTCAGAGTTGACGACGATACTCTTGACCACGGGATCATGGTCCCCCTTTATTACCTCCGGGAAGCAGGTGTAGAGGCCAAGTTGGTCGCCTTCGGAATCAGCCTCTTGCCTTTTGAGAAGCTGTTCCGGTTCGGAAAGGTGGTTGCCCGCGTCTGCGCGGCGACACAGAGGCGAGTTGCCCTGGTGGCCAGTGGAGACCTTTCCCACCGCCTGATCCCGGGGGCGCCTGCTGGTTATGACCCTCAGGGCAAAGTATTTGACGAGATCATTCAGGAAGCGCTTTCCCAGATGGATGTCGACAGGATTCTTAACCTCCCCGAGGACCTCATCGAGCGGGCCGGGGAATGCGGCCTCAGGCCGATCATCATCTTGCTCGGGGCTCTTTCTGGTCAAAAGGTGGAGAGCAGGATCTATTCCTATGAGGGGCCCTTTGGTGTTGGCTACCTTGTTGCTGAATTTTGCCTGGAAGGAAAGGACCCTCAGGAGGATCCCCCTCACGTTCGGCTGGCGCGGGCGAGTCTGGAGTATTACCTCAGGACCGGGAAAATAATGCCTGTGCCTGACCCGGTTCCTGAGGGAATGGAAGGGCGTGCTGGTGTTTTCGTTTCCCTGAAGAAGCACGGTCAGCTCCGGGGCTGCATCGGAACGATCGAGCCTGTACGGGAGAACATTGCCGCTGAGATCATCCACAACGCCGTCAGCGCTGGTGTGGGTGACCCCAGGTTTTTGCCTGTCCAACTCGATGAACTACCGGAATTGGAGATCTCGGTTGATGTGCTTACACCACCAGAGCCTGTTGCCAGTGAGAAAGATCTTGACCCCAAAAGATACGGGGTGATCGTCAGCAGTAAAGGAAGGAAGGGACTTTTGTTGCCTAACCTTGAGGGAATTGATACTGTTGAAGAGCAGATCCGCATCGCCAAGATGAAGGCCGGGATCCGTCCCGATGAGCCGGTGAAACTGGAGCGCTTTGAGGTAGTGCGTTACAAAGAAGACCCTCTATGTCAATAGGCTCGTATGATTAAGTTTAGGCGTTAACAGGTGCATGCTTTGCCTTAGCCGCCAGGAAGACAG
>LDZS01003197.1_pt1 | contig 24356 bp, 25 predicted proteins | sample 615471 | NCBI WGS metagenome assembly LDZS01 (sample SAMN03408295, study PRJNA278302) | terrestrial metagenome | isolation source: oil reservoir sample K3 | place: USA: Alaska, North Slope, Kuparuk formation | collected 2013
GGATAGCTAAAAACTCATCCCAAATTCCCCTAATTATCAGCAAAACCATATAAAGCTATATTGACAGATACCTCATGCGTGGATACAATAAACTTAGATAGCGAATATTGTATCCTGGGTAGGTGAAAAAAGGTGGATATTATAGACCTCAAGATCAGGGATTATAAGAACGCGAGAGAGGCGGCCTTCGAAAAGATAAAAGAGGCCATCATAAAGGGACACTTCAAGCCCGGGGAAAAGCTCGTCGAGCAAACATTGGCACAGGAGATGGGCGTTAGCCGCACCCCTGTGAGGGAAGCCATCAGGAGGCTCGAGGCGGAAGGCTTCGTCATCAGCATCCCCAGGAAAGGAGTGGTAGTATCCAGGGCCGACAAGGAGGAGATAGTCCAACTTTACTCGATCAGGGCCGAACTCGAAGGATTGGCGGCAAGGTGGGCTATCGAAAATGCCGATGAAGACGATATACAAAAACTGGACGAAGCAATTTCAAGAATGGAGGAAACCGTAGCCTCCGGCGACTTGGACGGAGTAGTGCAATCCAACGCCCTCTTTCACGACGCCATTGCGCAGGCCAGCAAGAGCCGTATCCTATGCACCTTGCTCAAGACCTTGCAGGACAACATCCAGCGCTTCCGCTTTCAATCGCTCCATCTTCCAGGGAGGCCCGAGGCGGCTCTCGCTGAGCATAAAGAGATTATAGCGGCGATAAAAGAGAAAAAGGCAGAAGAGGCGGATCGCCTTTTAAAGGAGCACTTGCAAAATGCATGTGCTGCAGCTCTTGCTCATATGAAGTAAAAGATAACAATCTAAATAACTCTATGGAGGGATCGCATTGGTTCAGATCAACCGGAAACTCTGCGTGGGATGTGCGACCTGTATACCTTACTGCCCAGTCGAAGCCTTCAAAAAAGAGGCAGAAGAAAGGAAAGTGTATGTGGATGAAGAGGTTTGCACGAATTGCTACGTGTGCATAAGAAATAACGTGTGCCCCGTCGGTGCCATCGAAGAGAGCAACCTCGATAACTTCATGAAGCAATTTCAACACGTCATCTCGGACCCTACGGTCACGAGCGAAGGGACGGGCGTTCCAGGTAGGGGCACCGAAGAGGCTAAGACTAACGACGTGACCGGGCGATACGGAAGGGGAGAGTTCGGCATCTGCATAGACATGGGACGCCCCGGCATAGGCTGTCGCCTGCGAGATGCCGAAAAGGTGGCGATGGCTGTAGCGCAAGCTGGAGTTGTGCTCGAGGGTCCGGAAACCACACCGCTGGCTACGCTCATGACCGACATAAAGACCGGCAAGCTCGTGGATGAGGCCTTGGACACGAACGTCCTCTCAGTGATCATAGAGGGGAAATGCCCGAAGGAGAAACTGCCCGACGTCTTAATGGCTTTACGGCGCGTAGAAAAAGAGATAGAGACCACCTTTTGCCTGGGAATAGTCTCGCGTGCGGAGCAGGAGGAAGCCTCTTTCTTCTTCGAGACCTTGGAGAAGTTGGGCATACCGAAGCCCTTCAGGGGCAAGGTAAACGTAGGGCTGGGCAGGCCTCTCATTCCATAATAGTAGGAGGTAGACGAAGATGACGCACTCACTGCATAGGTTCGGAAGCATAGAATCCCAACGAAATGACTTCGTATGGTTCATCTATCAGTCGAAGGGGATAAACGATGCTGACTTCGAGGAGAAGGCGCGCCGCGCTATAGCCATAGCGGAAAAGTGCGGCTCAGAAAACTGGGGAGACATCAAAATAGGCTGCAAGCTGAAATGCCCGGCGAACGAAATAGCGACCAACCTCTCAAGGCAATCGCGCATCAGGGGCGTCTTCACCAAGAGAGAACAGGTGGTTGAATTCTTGAAGGAGATGAAAGAGGCGGACTTAGGCCTTTCGGTCATCATAAGTGGTCTTTTGGATGAGGTCCTGCCGTCGTGCGAGGAGGCAGCCCTCACTCCTCACACCATAAACTACTCTTTGGGCGTTTGGGGCAAGAAGGACCTCCTCCCAGAGGAGGATGTGCTCGCCATAACCTCTATGTGCGGCCACCACATGATCGCCGCCAACCTCGTGCGAAAGAAAATGGAAGAGGTCAAAAAGGGCAGGAAGTCCGCAGAAAAAGCAGCCGAGGAACTCGCCGTCCTATGCCCCTGTGGCATATTCAATCAGGTGAGGGCCGCACGAATCTTACAAGAGGCAGCCGTTAAGGCTTGACCTTAAAGAGTCCGAAGGGCCTTTGGCGCTAAGCCTTCAGCCCTTCCCTTTGGACGTAATCGAGGAAGCCCCTTATGCTGTTTTGCAAGAAGAAGCGCTCTCTCGAGCGGATGTCTTCCGGTAGGCGCGCAAACTCGGAGAGTAAGGGGTCTTCCTCGAGCAGCCTCGATAAGATGATATCGACCGCCTCTTCTCCCTCTCCTGCGCCTTCTTTCACCGCACGAAGTGTGGCATCTTTAAACCGAAAGAGTTGCCCTTCATGAAGGCGCAGGAGGTTTTCCGGCTCGTGAGAGGGGCCGAAATGGGGATAGCATATCCACTCAGCGTCCACGGCTTCGACTTTCTTCAGCGATTCCAATGTGACATCAAAGAAAAACTTGGGCGGCGTGGCCGGGCGGATGTAGGGAAAGCCGGCTGACGACCCATCCGGATATGCTAAACCCTTAGGCAGAAACACGCCGGCCGCCTCGCCTGGGAAGAGGATTTTGCACCCAGAGGCGGCATAAACATAAGAGTTATGATAAGGGGCATGCCCCGGCGTGTCTATCGATGTAACTTCATCCAAGCCTTCTATGAGGCGGTCTCCCGGCAACGGTATCATCTTGCCGTAGATTTCAGCCACCTTTCCCAAGGTCTTCAAACTCCCCTCCCAAAGGGCAGAAGGGTCGACCAGGTGGCGCTTTCCCTTTTCGGGAGCAATCACCTTGAGGCCGGGGAAGGCCTTCGCCAGATGTCCGACCCCTCCAGCATGGTCGATATGCACGTGGGTCAAAAGCAAAAAGTCGACCGCGCGAACGCCCAGATCCGAAAGCCGTTCCAGAAGCAGGGGCGATGCTGAGGCGGGCCCCACATCTACGAGAAGTGTTTTGCCTAAATGCCAATCTTGGACCAGCCATATGCCTATGAAATGATGAAACCCCTCCATATCCACAGGCAGATCCAAGAGGGTGAGCGCGACGTCCGGTGAAACCTCGATCGCATACGGCTCAGCGGCCCGCTCTTTTAATGCGACATTGCGTTCCATAACTCCATCTCCTTTATCAGGTCAACTTGCCTCGTCATTTGTATCTCAACTGGAAAAGTTTTACAATAGGGAACAAAATCGAAACCGCCGGAAGGGGAGGAAGTCCCTTGGGTAAAGCCAAGATGTCTACCGAGATCAAAAACATATCTCCTGTGGTCAAAGAAGCCGTTAAAAGTTGGCTTGAAGACGCATTATTACGCCAGGGCGAAGAAAGCGAAGAGGCAGGCTCTCCTGTAGAAGGGCTCGCAGAAAGGGTTATAAAAGTGCTCGTAAAGGAGCACAAAGGCAAAGGGCCGAAAGCTGTAAAGCAAGCCTTCAATGAACTGAAGCCTCAAATCGAATTTGTGGGCCTTTTAATTTACAGCATAAACGACGAGGTTGATAACAAACAGAGAGAGATGATCATTGAAACAGAATTATTGTTAGAAAAATTTAAAAGGATCGCTGCGGCCATGTCTATAGATGACTCTGCAAGGGCAGTAGCCTTAGGATTAAGGGAAATGCCCTACCCATTATCTCAAGAGATGACTGAGTTATTCTTAAGCCTCGACGAACATGCAGTAAAGTCTTGGAGCGAAATAAAAAACGAGATATTGCCGTTTATGGTTAAAGAACATTTCATATCACAGGGCAAGAAAGAAATACCAGCGGCGTGGCTTCGCTTGCTGTATCCATTGAATTCATCAGAAGAAGCAGAAATAGATGAGGATTTAAAAGAAGAAATGGAAGAAGCGCGCTCGGCTTTTGAATCTCCTGAGGCCTTTAGCGATTTTTTAGAAGGTAAAGACTTCACTCATGGCCTCGCGGACGTAAGAAACGAAGAATTCGACATGGCCGTAGAAACTTTGGCAAAAGAGATCGAGTCGCTCTCTGAGGTCAATGTGCTTGAAAAAGAAAATCTTTTAACACCCAAAGATCCCCCTAACAATTTTATGACAAGCATTCCATTAGTTGAAAGAGAATGGATAGACAAAGAGGCCCTGGAGTTGCTTGAGTGGTATAAAACCATTCTAAATATGGGATACGAAGCGCTTCGCCTGGAAGACAACTCCGTCGCTTGGCCGATCATAATAGAACCGGAAAAGGGTGAGAGTGAAGGTGAGAGTGAATGTGAGGATGAGGGCGAGGATGAGGATGTAGGCGAAGAAAGATACGACGAAGAAGAAAATGAAGATGATGATGATGAAGATGAAGATGAAGATGAAGAAGAAGAGGAGGAAGAAGAGGAAGAAGAGGAAATAGATGATGATGATGAACTAAAAATTCTGGATAAGCAAAAGCAATATGAGATCTTATGGGATGTAAGAAGACGCCTTTCGTCCATCGCTCTAAAAGAGCGCGTAATAGACGGGAGGACTTATGTATCTTTAAGCGACTATCTCAGCCAAGAAGACTGCCTATTCGGCGAAGAGGACCTCGAGATAGAAGAGGGCATAACGGTAAGGTCATGGAACAAGTGGTTTGAAGAGCAAAAAGATGACGAAGCGGGATCAGTAAAATTGGCAGGCTTCGAAGTTTTCGACATCGCCAACGAAATCGAACCCGACGAAATTCATATATTGGAATCGCAAGAAGAGGCGATTCGCCTTCAGGAACTGCGCGAAGGGCTTAACTTAATGGTAACTCGAATGCAGCTTTCTACTCCTGTCATGCCTTTTTATGCAAAAAGAAAGGGGATTGAAGACGGGTGGTATGTAAATCCATGCCTCCCGGGAGACCAACCTGTCAGGGAGCTAATAGCCACACTGCGTGAGATGGTCTTTTACGCTTTTGCGAACTACACAGGTATGAAAATGGCTATTTTGTCCTTGGCCGATGAGTTTTTAGATGGTACGAACTTTTTGCACGAGGCCGCAGCGGAATCTCTTGACCATACTATAGAAAGGATAGCCGAGATAACGAGGGCTTACAACGAAATCATAGCAAACCAGCTCGAAATATTGAAAACCTTAGGGCTAATAAATTGGGCGAACGAGCCTCCCTATGGTTGGGAAGCGCTTTTCCCACAAGGCTTCTTTATAGACTTAGATGATGTGGCCGAGGCCGCGAAAAAATATGCCTTTGTCTATCGGAAAAGATGTATCAATATGGCGCAACCGAAGTAATACGTTCAGTCAAGCAAATGCCTTCATCCCTTCATCGATCATAGACGGCTCTGCCTTTTATCTGGTGCATAGAGGGACACGTTGGCATGGGCTGAATGGCATAATGTGGCACTATTAGCCCGTTACCAGTTTGATTGATGACGCCTTCTTTTGCCGATCGCTGGCTATTATAGCCTTAGAAACGAGTGATGAACCGAACCCGGCGCCACTACATGCCGAGGTAGGCCTGTCTCAAGCGGTCATCGGCGAGGAGCGCCGCCGAAGGTCCTTCCATTACTATTCTGCCGTTTTCGAGGACGTAACCTCGGTCGGCCAAGGCGAGCGACTGTCTTACGTTTTGCTCCACCAACAACACGGTGACCCCCTGCTCTCTTATAGCCTTCACCATGTTCAAAACTTGAGCTACCAAGATAGGAGCAAGCCCCAAAGAAGGCTCGTCCAGCATCAAAAGCTTGGGCTTGGCCATTAGCCCTCTGCCTATGGCGCACATCTGCTGTTCCCCGCCAGAGAGAGAACCGGCCAGCTGGTTTTGTCTTTCTTTGAGAATGGGGAACATCTCAAAGATATCTCTGAGCGTCTTTTCGTAATCCCTCCTCGCCCTGGGCGTATATGCGCCCAGAAGCAGATTCTCCAGCACGCTCATTTGGGGAAAGAGTCTTCTGCCTTCGGGCACCTGGACGATCCCCAACTCTGCGATCTCGTGAGGCTCGAGGGTATCAACCCTAACACCATCGAACAAAACCTGGCCGCGCCATGGCTTTATAATGCCGCTCAAGGCCTTCACCATGGTGCTCTTGCCGGCAGCGTTGGCCCCCACGAGACTTACGATCTCACCTTCGTTTATTTCCAAAGAGACGCCTCGAAGCACTTGTATGTCCCCGTAGCCGGCATCTAATTCTTTAACAGAGATCACGCTCTATCGCCCCCAAATCCTCACGCTATAAACGCTTCTTCGCCGAGATAGGCCTCTATGACTTTAGGGTCTTTAGTAACCTCTTTGGGAGTGCCTTCGGAGATTTTTTTGCCATGATGGATCACCACTATCCACTCACAAAGCCGCATAACCGCAGCCATCACATGCTCCACCACGATGATGGCCACGTTGAACTCTTCTGCGAAGCGCCTGATCATGGGGAGTACCTCTGAGATCTCGGTCGGCGTAAGCCCCGCCATGACCTCGTCCAAAAGCAATAGTTTGGGCTCCGTAGCCATCGCCCTGGCCATCTCAAGCCTTTTCCTGCCGGGGAGGGTGAGGCTACGCGCCGCAACTTCTTTATACCCCCACAGTCCTACAAACTCGAGCATCTGCCTTGCTCTCTCTCTGGCTTCGCCCATATCAGGATGCCGTGCAAGAGCTCCTATGGTAACGTTGTCCCAGACCGTCAGGCCTCCAAAGGGTTTGACTATTTGGAAGGTCCTGCCTATTCCGGCCAAACAGCGCGCAGCCGGTGGCTTAAGATGCGTTATGTCCATATCTAAAAAGCGAATACTGCCAGAGGTGGGGAGGAGGTGCCCAGATATGAGGTTGAATATTGTGGTCTTTCCAGCGCCGTTCGGGCCGATGAGGCCCATAAGTTCCCCTTCGGCTATCTGAAAACTTACGCCATCGACGGCCACCAAGCCGCCGAAACGCCTGGTGAGGTCTTTTACCTCAAGCACGTTCCGCCTCATCTTCTCTCCTCCTCAACCTTACGGGTAGCCTTAGTCTTAAGCAAGTTCTTTACGGTGACAACTATCCCCTGGGGTATAACCATCACTACCACGATGAGAACGATGCCATAAAAGGCCATGTGCAACCCTCTGGCGGCCCCGCCCAACCAACCGCGCAAAAACTCTCCCAAGGGGATGAGTAGGGCAGCTCCTACGACGGGGCCAAGCCACGTCCCCGCTCCGCCGATGATCGTCATAAGGGCAGCTTGGATGGAGACGTTGAGGTTGAATACGCCCTCTGGGTCTATGAAGAGCATATACTGCACATAAAAAACTCCGCAGACGGCTGCAATCGCAGCGCTAATCATCGCGGCGTAGAGTTTGTATCGCGCGCTACGTATACCGCACGCTTCCGCCGCATCCTCATCCTCCCTCACGGCCACCAAGTAATAGCCGAACCTTGATCTTTCCACGTGATAGCAGAGAAATGTCGAGAGGGCCATCATGGCCAGACCTATATAGTAGTATGGGACTTTGCCCGAAAAGATCAGGTTGGCAACGCCAGGCTTGAACGGTATCAATATGCCCACGGCTCCTTCGGTCAAATCCCTCCAGTAAAGAGTCAAAAGCCTAACCACCTCGGCAAAGGCGATGGTAGAAAGCGTGTAAAAGGGCCCCCTAAGCCTGAAACAAGGGTAGCCTATCGCCGCTGACACGAGGACCGCTATTATTACGCCTATCGCAAGCCCGATGAAGGGGGAAATGCCGAATTTGACGCTCCCTATGGCGCAGGCATAGGCGCCTATCCCAAAAAACGCAGCGTGTCCCAACGATAGCTGCCCCGCATACCCGCCGATGAGGTTCCACGAGTTGGCAAAGGAGGCGTAGAGGAAGGTCAATATGAAGATGTGGAGATAAAACTGGGTCTCCACCACCAAAGGCAATGCAGAAAGCAAAGCCAAAATAAACAGGCTCCATACCCACCTCTTCATTCCTGAGCGACCTCCTCAAAACCGCGCCCCAGCCCAAGGATACCCGAAGGCCTGAACAGAAGTATCAAAATGAATATGGCGAAATACACGGCCTCCTTCAGGGCTGGCACATAGAAGCCGCTTATAGCCTCCACAAGGCCTATTATGATGCCTCCTATCCATGCTCCCCTTATATCGCCCATGCCGCCCAACACGACCACCACAAAGGCGGTGAGCGAAAAATACGTGCCTACGGTGGGAAAGACGTAATATATGGGCATGAGCAGTCCGCCGGCCACTCCGACGCATGCCGAGCCGAGGCCGAAGGCGAGCATATACATCCTTTTTTGGTTGACCCCCACGAGCATCGCCGCCATCCTATCCTGGGCTATAGCCCTTATAGCCCTGCCGGTGAATGTGTTTTTGAGGAACCAAAATATGATGATTGTCATGGCCGTAGCTCCGACAAAGGCCACGAGGCGAGGGTAACCTATAGCGAGCTCACCAATGGTTATTTTTGAGGCCTGATAAGCCGTTTGAATCGTCCTGTAGTCGGCCTTCCATAAAAATAGCGCCACATTCTGCAACGTTACGGAAAGCCCAACGGTGGCAAATATCTGCATAGATGCAGGCGACCTCAACAGCGGCTGGATTATTCCTCTTTGAGTGGCCGCTCCTATGAGGAAAAGGAGCGCGGCGAGCACAATGACAGAGGCGTATGGATCCACTCCCCAATAATGCCACATCCAGTAGGCAAAATACATGGCGAGCATCAGGAACTCGCCGTGGGCAAAATTGATTACCTTTATGACGCCAAATATTAAGGTGAGACCTATACTTATGAGGGCATAAATGCCCCCGAGCAGTACGCCGGAGATCAAAACTTGAATAAATGTATAGCTTATCAAAGTGGCCACCTCTTCGCAAAGATATCACAGAAGCCCCGCATCCCTTACAGGTGTGTCGTAAAAGGATGCGGGGCCTATTTCATCCACTCCAAGCGATAGGCAAGGCTACTGCCCCCGTTCACGCCAAGTGGGCATGGGGACGATAATCTCAGCCACCGCAGCCTCCGGAGGATAAATCGTCACCTGCTCTTGATCCTTGGTCCACATCAGGCCGTAAGGCAAAGCTCTTACGTTCTGCCCGGTCTTGGGGTCGAACTTGACTCCCCACCCGGTGCAGGTCTGTCCCTCCGGCACATCAAGAGAAATGGCAGCCTCCCTTATTTTATCGGCATCGAGGCTACCAGCCTTTTCCATGGCGTCGAACATCACTTTAGCCCCGAAGTAGTTGACCAGCGAATGGCCCGAGTGAGGGGGTTCTTTATACGTGTCTTCGTAAAGCTTAATGAACTCATCCAACCCCGGTGTATAGGCCTTATTGATCTTGAATTGGGGGAAATCCACGTTTAAAAAACCAGAGACATCGCCGATCGCCTTAGCCCAATCCAACATAGAATGGCCTCCGCCCTGCCCTACGTAGGCCTTCACGTCAAAGTCGAGCTCTTTAGCCTGTCTCGAGAAGAGGATCGCATCGGCGATGTAGGCGGTATGAATCACCGCATCCGGGTTTGCAGCCTTGAGCTTGAGGATAACCGGCGAAAGGTCGTTAGTCTTAGCACTGTATGGCTCATTGGCTACAACGGGCATGCCAACCCTTTCCGCTTCGGCCTTGGCGTACTTGGCGCAGGTTGTGCCGTAGAGGGAATCCTCGTAAACTATGGCGAGTTTAATGTCTTTAGGCGTCATGCCCATCTTCGGCGCTGCCAGTTCCGCTATGACCCTGACGGCTATCGTCCCAAAGCCGGAGGCGGGAGCACAGGTCCTGAAAGTGTATTTGAATCCTCGCTCTGTAATGGGGTCGGATATGGCGCCGAACTCGAAGAAGGGCACCCTGTTGCGCTCTGCAACTTCTGTAGCTACATATGCCAAAGAACTCGAATAAGTGCCCAAGAGGAGCTTCATATTGGACCTCGTGATCAACCGCTCTGCCTCGGACCTGGCAGCGTTCGTATCTGGTGCGTCAGCCACCACGTACTCGACCTGTTTTCCCCAGACGCCTCCTTGGGCGTTCCTCTCGATCCTGGCAAGCTCTGCACCCCTATAGGATTCTTCGCCTAACCTCGCCAGGTTGCCGCTCAAGGGGTAAATAGCGCCGATCTTCACCGTTTCCGCGGCCTCAGCTAAGGAATCGGCCCCGACAAATCCCAAGGACACCACCATTGCGCATATTGCCAAACACGACATCAACCTAATTCGCATCCTACTTCACCCCCCTCATTTGATCGTTTTTATTATAAGCTTCCTGTCATGATGCCACAACTGTTCCATATTGTATACGCATTTCTGTTTGCCCTGAGAAAACTAAAAAGAGGCGACCATCTTATCAAGTGTGACGAAGCGATACCCCTTGGAGTGGAGCGTCTCGATGATCACGGGCAGGGCTTCGATCGTGTTGTCCACCCCTTCGTGAAGGAGGATGATGCCGCCAGGGCCCACGGCGCCCAAAACGCGCCTCTCGATGGCCTTGGGCGATATACCCGTATAATCGGCGCCGTTGGCCGTCCAAAGCACGACAGAAAGCCCCTCTTTGCGGGCAGCCGAAACTATCGTATCGTTATACCCTCCGCCCGGCGGGCGGCAAAAGCGAGGCAGGTTTCCGGTGATGGCCCTTATCGTGTGAGAACACATCTGCCATTCCCACCTGATATCCTCCTCGGGAAGATCCTTCATGCTCAAGTGGCGATGACTGTGATTTCCTACAACGTGCCCGCCGCGCGCTATCTCTCGCACCAGCTCGGGATGCGATGCGGCGTTCACGCCCACCAAAAAGAATGTGGCCTTAACGTCATAAGCGTCGAGGACGGCCAGGAGGCGCTCTGTATAAATGGGATAGGGGCCGTCGTCGAAGGTGAGAGCTACGACCTTGGCCCTACCGTCACCATGAGCTATCAGCGACGGAGCAGCCTCAGCCCGATAATAAAGGGGGTTAAACAGACAAAGCAAACTCAATATCAGCATACATGTAGAGCGAACCTTAAAGTTGGCCAACGAGGGACCTCCTTATAAGCACAAACATGCCTCAGTTTTCTAATCACACGTTACTTTATAGTAAAATTGCTCTAATCTTAACCAAAACTATTGAACAGAGACGAATTCCACGGGATCGTCGAGGTGGATCCCAAGTTTCGCCCCGCTTGCAATATTCTGGGCTTTAATCACCAGATTGAGGTGATTGGGCATGTGTGTATCGTCAAAGCCCAAGAGCCTCCCTGCGCTATTGTGCCTAATAAGGAGCTCATCCCCAGGTATGACGAGCCCGCCTTGCGTCACTTCTACGAAGCCCACGTATGCCGCACGATTTACGACCCTCTCTTCCCCAGGCTCCTCGTCGGTGAGGATCACCTCATGGATTTCGCCGCGCTTAAGTATCCTCGACGGAACGTCCAAGAGGCAAAGCCTTCTGTCGCTCCTCTCGTGGTCCATAACGGCCACTATCACGCCCAAGACCGCCCTCCTGGCCGAGTAAAAGCTCGTCACAGCACAAGGCACCTCCTAATTTAATAGATATAGGGAGCTTTCGCCGTCTTAGCTTCGGCGACCCACTTCGGCACCGGGGGGACAAGTCTATCCTGCGTCGTCACCGCGAGCTCCACCAAGGCTGGCCCGTCGTGGGCGAATGCTTCCCTTACGGCGGAAGAAAGCTCCGCCGCTGTAACCGGCCTGAAGGCGGCAAGGCCATAGGCGCGAGCTACCGCAGCATGGTCTACCGAGGAAAAATCCGCAGCAAAGGGCTCCATCCTCTCCGCCCAGACGCTTTCGCCTCGGATCCATCCATAGGCGTCGTTTCGATAGAGAAATATCTTAACGTTTGCCCCAAACCTGACCAACGTCTCGAGCTCGCCCACCGTGAAGGCAAAGCTACCATCGCCCGTCAATGCTGCAACCACCCTTCCATTACCGCCGACCCATGCCCCAAAAGCTGCTGGGACGGCATAACCCAAGGCTCCCATGGAGTACCCCGATAGAAATTGCCTCCCCGCCCTCTTCTGCGCGTAAAAGGCGGTGCTGTATATGCTGCTCACGCCAGCATCCACAGCGATGAGGCCGTCCTCTGGCATGACCTCCTTAAATTCCTTGAGTATCCGCAACGGGTGAAAGGGAAAATCATCGCACGATTCTGACTCCTTTACGAGCGCCTCGCGCTCGAGCTTCATCCGCTCTATGTCTTGAACCGTAAAGCGCCTGCTAAATGTCAGCTTCGTGCCTTCGAGCATTTCAAGCATTGCCCTCAGCGTAGATTTGGCGTCGCCTATCAAGGCCACGTCTACCGGATAGACGTTTCCCACTTCGGCTTCGCTTACGTCGAGCTGGATGAAGCGCTTGCCCGACGCGGGATTGGGCAACTTCCACCCATCCGTGCCAGCTGAATCGGTATTGGACCCGATATAAAAGATCAGATCCGCTTCCTCCACGTAGCGATTCGAAAGGCTCGTCCCGCCGCGCGCCCCCACGACGCCGATGGACCACGGGTGCAGTTCAGAGATGCTCCCTTTGCCGGTCATCGTCGTTCCCACTGGTATTTCAAGTCCTTCGGCGAGGCTCGAAACCTCATCCCACGCCTGGGAGTAAAGGACGCCCTGGCCGCATATTATAAGGGGGGTTTCCGCCGCGAGAAGGAGCTCTAAAGCCTTAGAAGCTTCCTCCGGATCGGCCATGGGACGGTGACCGGGATAGCTCGCAAACGAGTCTTGAGCGTACAGGTCTTTCACGTCTGCCTCCTCATCGAAGACGTTCGATGGAATCCGGATGTGCACAGGTCCAGGCTTGCCGGCCGTAGCGATGCGAAAGGCCCTGCGAAGGATGAAAGGGATTTCGCCGCTATTTGTGATTGTAAAAGCGGCCTTGGTGACCGGCTCAAAAAGGCGAGTTTGGTCGCAACCGGTGAGCATGTTCCTGAGCTCCATATTGAGCGGCACATCCGACGTGAAGACTATCATAGGGACAGAAGCCTTGAAAGCCTCGGCCACCCCGGGTAGCATATGGGCAGCGCCGGGGCTCGGCCCTTCGCACACGCCGGGTTTAAACGCCACCTTGGCGTAAGCCTCGGCCATAAAGCTGGCGCTACGTTCGTCCCTCGTGAGCACGTGCTCGATCTGCGGGTGTTTATGCCACTCCTTATACCAGGGAAGCGTCGTCTCCCCCGGCAGGCCGAAGACGTGCTCCACGCCATAAGCCTCAAGCATCTTCAATAAAATTTCGGCACCTTTCACGCTACAATCCCTCCATTGCGCTCGGGTCTTCACGAGCGAAGATATTCTTCGAGGGTAAGACTCCTCGTTCTCACGCCGGACGAACTCAACTCGCGCCTGATATCGCCCAGATATCCGGAGCGCTCGGCAAAGGCGTTGTGCTGGTGGATGCTCTCTGAGCTCTCCGTCCTCGCCAGGACAAAGGATTCGTCTGGAAGCTCCGGAAATATTCCTATCACATTTCTAAGCATCTCTCTCACCACATCTTCCACAAACCTCGGGTTTTCATGCGCTTTTTTTACCACAAAGAATTCGTCGGGGCGCTTCAGCAACTCGTAAATTTCCGAGCTCATAGAGGCTTCCACTATGTGAACTAAATTTTCGGCCTTTATTGGTATCGGAGAGCCCATAAGGAGCGTCCCCCTGGCCCGCTGGTTGTGGGACGGCACCGGAAAGATCTCGACTATCCGTTTCGCTTCCTCTTGAGAATACCCTTCCTTGACCAGCAGCTCTTCGGCATATACCGCCATCATCCCTTGCGCGCAAGGGCAGACCGTCATGCCGTCCACCTCTACGCCGGAGACGCGCTTAACGCGCTTGTCGGCATCGCTCGAGGCCATGCCGATGAACTCGTACAGCTCCTCCACCCTCTTGGCAGATGCGGGCGTCACTTTGCGCAATGGAAAGTGCGCCCTTATGCGAACCTCTGCATAGGCGGCGTTTTGCCGCCGTACCACTTGGCGGACAAGCCTTTCGGCAAGGGATTCTATATCGGGCGACGGCTCCTTTGTGACCTCTTCCACCGCTTCCTCGAGCGCGTCGCTGAAGCGCGACATATGGATGCCAGAGTGCGAGGAGTCCAACTGGGCAAAGAGATCGAGGTTCGCATAAAAGAGCTTAACCTCGCCGTCTACGTCAAGGCGGATGATGCGTCGCACATCGGTTATGCCCACGCGGCTCAAGACTATCGGCACGGTCGGACACCTTTCCTGCACATCCTCCGCCGAGTTAGCTTTCTGAACTTCCTTAATAGGACGAACTTCTTTGGGCACAGAAAAATCCTGGCCTGAAAAGAGTTGGGGGGCAACGTCGATCAAGGCGGCCGCCGCATGGGGCGACATATCGCCCAAGAGGCGGCCGTCGTAAGCTAAAAGCTCCGCCGAGACGGGAAGGGCATGAGGTACTTCCATTCGCCCTTCAACCCACCTCAAAAATGAAGACAGCACATCTACGCTGTCATCGGCATCGACTTCGCAGGCGACGCCGATGCGACCCCTTTTTTTCGCTGCTCGAGGAGCAAGCTCAAAGAACGATGAGAGCCTGCGCACAGAAGTCCTGGCCTGCAGATACTGAAGCGCTTGCAGGATAACGCCATGTCCACCGGCGTCTGCGCTTACGAAAACATGGGCGCGATGCCTCTCGTGTTTCATTGAAGCGGGGCCTCTCCCTCGAGCAGTATGGCTTGTAGCACGTTGGGCAAGGAAGACTCCCTCTCTCCGGCCCCGTAGCCCACTTTTTTCAAAACGCCGAGCGGCAGGGGGCCGAAAGCGGAGGCGAGCATCTTCAAAAGGAGCGCCCCTGTCGGGGTGGTGCGCTCCATGGGCTCACCAAGAGAAAACACCGGCACATCTTTAAGGAGCTCAGCCGTAGCTGGGGCTGGCACGGGCAAAAGCCCATGGGCGCAATTTACGAAGCCGGAACCCACATTGACGGGAGATGACACAATACGGTTCACCTCAAGGCGTTCAAGCAAGGTGAAGGCTCCCACTATGTCGACTATGGAGTCTATGCCTCCGACCTCGTGGAAGTGAATGGACTCGAGAGAAACGCCATGGATTTTCCCTTCGACCTCGGCCAGGCGGGTGAAAGCTTCCTGCGCCTTACTTTTTACGAAATCGCTTAAGCTGCTACCTTCTATTATTTTAACGATGTCGTTGAGGTTTCGACCGTGGTGGGATTCAGAGTCAAATTTTACGCTGACTCTGACCCCCGTGATGCCCCTTCTCCTCTCGCGGCTCACTGCGATCTCGTAATTTCCGAGCCGTAACCCCTTCAAGGCCGCGTCCAACGCTCCATCGTCACCCAAAAGGTCTATCATGGCCCCCAAAAACATATCTCCGCTTATGCCGGAAAGGCAGTTCAGGTAAAGGATGCGTTCCAAGAGAGGCTCACCCCTTCTCTCTATATGCTTGCCGAGCTATCAGGGCAGCACAATACCCGCCGCCGAGGCCGTTGTCGATGTTCACTACCGAGATCCCGGAGGCGCAGGCGTTTAGCATCGTAAGAAGCGCGGCAAGGCCGCCGAACGATGCCCCGTATCCGACGCTGGTGGGAACGGCTATGACGGGACAAGAAACTATACCGCCGATGACGCTGGGCAAAGCGCCGTCCATACCGGCCACTGCCACGACGACCTTGGCCGACTGGAGCTCCTCGATGTGGACGAGAAGCCTATGGAGCCCAGCCACACCGACATCATAAATGCGCTTTACTTTACAGCCCATGGCGATGGCAACTATGGCAGCTTCCTCCGCCACAGGAACATCGCTGCTGCCCGCGCTCGCTACCACCACGCCATCGTAAGGATGCTCAATCGGAAGGCGAGCAGCCACAAGGCGCGCCACCGGGAAGTACTCCGCCTCGGGCAGAGCGCGCCTTATAATGGCATATTGAGCCTCTGTGGCGCGCGAAAAGAGAGCCGGGCCATCCCTCTCGGCTACGACCTCCGCTATCCGCAAGAGCTGATCATCACTCTTTCCAGGGCAATATACAACCTCGGGGAAAGCCTTGCGAAGCGCTCTGTGCGTGTCGAGTTTTACATCCCCCATGTCGAGGTAGGGCAATTCTTTCAAGCGCACGAGGAAATCGTCCACCGAAAGTTTGCCGCCGACCAAATCTTGAGCTAAGCTTCTCAAAAGCTTCTCATCCATAATGATGTCTGCATCCCTTCACGAAGAAAGGTCAAAGGATTTCATTTTCGGATCATTTTACCAGAGAGCGGAGGCTATGAATAGAAAGACAATGCCTCGCATATCGCGTCCCAAAAGCGTTCCACCTCGAGTCTCACTCCTACGTCGGCGTTCGGAAGCTTGCCCAAGGCACACCAGTAGTCGCAAACCGTTCTGCCATAGGTATGTTCTCCTCTAAGTTCCACATCCACGTGCATGGCTTTCGTCTCCACAATTGAAGGGTCTATCAGCCAGGCGAGCGTCGTCGGGTCGTGCAGCGGCGCTCCATCAAAGCCAAAGCGCTCCCTGTATCGGGTGCTGTAAAAACCCATCAGGCCCACGAAGAGCCGAGAGGCCTCGTTGTCTATGCACTCGACGCGTTTTATCACATCCTGCGTCACCACCGCCTGATGAGTGAGGTCGAGCCCCATCATGACGATAGGCACACCGGAGGAAAAGACGATGTGTGCCGCCTCTGGGTCGGCGTAGATGTTGAACTCCGCGGCCGGCGTTATGTTGCCGAGGCCATAGGAACCCCCCATCATGACGATCCTCTTTATCTTTTTTGCTATGCCTGGTTTCTTCCTCAAGGCCACTGCAAGGTTCGTCAGCGGAGCGGTGGCGACGAAATTTATATCGCCGCTCAAAGAGGAGAGCATTTCTACGATGAGATCGACGGCGTGTCGCGGGTCGAGGTCAAGTTTGGGCTCTTCCAACTCCACCCCATCCAGTCCAGATTCGCCGTGAACATTTGCAGCGGTTATTGGCTCCCTCACCAGGGGATGCGACATGCCTGCCGCTATGGGTACTCCCGTTATCCCCAAGTGTGAACAAACCTTGAGGGCGTTCTTCGCCGTCTTCCCCAACGTCTGATTCCCCGCCACAGCCGTTATCGCCAAAAGCTCTATGCGCGGATGCCTGCCGGCCACAGCAATGGCTATGGCATCGTCGGATCCGGGGTCCACGTCTAAGATGATCTTCTCTTTTCCCATGCGCTCACACCTCAAAATTCCCTTTCCTTAGGCCTTCCTCCGAGCCGTTTCCTTATATATTGGCAATATACGGCTGCCATGGGGTTATGGCCCAATTTTCTGTCCTTTACGGCAAGCGTCGTAACGGAAGCCTTTATGTGGCGGTAAAAGAGCGAGTCGTGCCCCACACACAGCCCCAAAACGATAGTCAACTCACACCCCTCTTCATCTAAAACACGAGCCTGCTCGGCCGGGTTGCACGACGTCGGGCCAAGCCAGACTCGCAACGGGTGCCCCATCTCCTCCTTGCCCAAACCGCCGACCTTACAACAGACCGAATGCAGTTCAAATTCCTTAGACAATATATCCCCCACAACCTTAGCTTCGTCAGAAAGCCCAACGCAAAAAGCAAGCCCCAGCTTTCTGTACCCCATACGGCGGGCGAACTCCATTATCTCCTCGAGTCTGCAGATTTCGCCGTAAAACAACGCCTCCACTTCCGCCGCCACTTGAAGCATTTGCTCCTCTCCCTCATACAAGGAACGGCTATCTTTGGCGACACAAGGGTTGCCGTTCCTGCAAGGTTTATCCGCACATTCGTGACATTTCATGGTTTCGCCCCCTCGAAGAGCAGTATAATCCCTTGAGAAAAAGAATTCAAAAAGGGAGGAAGCTTTAAATGTCTTTGGCGGAACGCCTTTGGCTCGAGAATGCGGATCTTGCGAGGGCATGCCTAAGGCACCCTTTCATCCGAGGAATAGCGGGTGGGTCGCTCCCGCAAAGAAATTTCGCCTGGTACGTCGGACAAGACTACTTTTACCTCCATGCCTTCACCAGGGCATATTGTATAGCCGCAGCGAAAGGGGTGGATTGGGATGCCACAAAGGCCTTTCACGCCCTGGCGGCCGGAGCGATCGAAGAGACCGACCTCCACAAGAGATACGCCTCGCGCTGGGGCGTCGATTTAAACGAGGTGAAGCCGAGTGCCCCCACACGGCGGTATACGGACTTTTTGCTCGCCACCGCGTGGGGATACGACACAGGCGTCACGGCAGCCGCGCTCACCCCCTGCATGCGCCTCTACGCGCATTTAGGACAAGAGGTGGCCAAAGAATGCAGCCGCAAAGACAATCCCTATATAGATTGGATAAATAGCTATAGCAGCCAAGAATTTGAGGCGCTAAGCCAAAAACTCGAAAACCTCTTGGACCGATACGCCACTCCTTCTAAATATGTCAGCGAAACTTACAACTACGCCATGCTCTGCGAGCGCGATTTCTTCGACGCCGCCTGGAGATGCAAAAGCGGCGACTAAACGTCTTCGGCCGTTGGGATGTGAGACTCGCAGGGAACGCCGGTCTGGCACAGACCGCACCCTAAGCCGTCTATTCCGAATTTGGCCTTTGCGTATGCCGCTGCCGCCACGTGGACGTGCTGGTAGCATTTTTCTTTGTCATGCCCTTCCTTAGTTATGGCCCCAACGGGACAGCGACCCATACATTTACCGCATGTGCCATCGGAGAAAAAGAGGCAATACTGGCGGTGGTCGCTATAGGGTCTCGGCGTCGGAGGCAAGTCCATCAGCGCCACGACTGAACCTACCCTCATGGCCTTACCAAGGGGTGTTATTAGACCGTCGCACAGCCCGAAAGTGCCAAGCCCCGAAACATACGCGGCGTGCCTCTCAGACCAGCGCGAAGCCCTCCCGAAGCGAGGTGAGGTCTCCCTGCTCCAAAAAGGAGAGAGTACGGGGGCTACAGCTTTGTATCCTTGCGCGGAAAGCGCTTCTACCACATGCCTTCGGAGGCTTTCGTTCGCCTCCTCGCCAAATACGCGAGCCCTCACCCATCTCTCCGACGGATAAATTCTCTCCTTGCGGTTGTCCGCCTTCGTGGCCTCGGTCTGCGGCAGTATCCAACAGATTACGGCGAGGTCTTTCGGACTGACGCCGGATACATCGGGAAAGGTGAGTGAAAATATCTCGTGAGGTGTCCAGTGAAAAGGTCCTATGTGATCTTTGTAAAACTCATAGAGCTCATCGGCGCCGGACGAAAACCCCACGATGGGCTCGTCCCATGCCTTCTCGTTTGAGGGATCTTTCAACGAGTTGTCCGGATGGTGGCGCACAAAATCCTTTATGATCTCCTCTACCTGCGCAGCGAGTTCGCATCGAGACATATTTTGCCCTCCCAAAACAATTAGTTTCGCTTATTATGACATATAATGATCACGAATGCCTCATATGATATGAGAAGAAAGAGAGGGCTTGAGAAATGCACTGCACAATCGTAGTGGATGATTGCAACGGCAGAAGGGATCTGGTGGCTGAGCACGGCCTGAGCATATATCTCAAAACGCCGAGGGGAAATGTGCTCTTCGACGCAGGGCAAGGAATCTGTCTTTCGCACAACGCGCACGCCTTGGGGCTCGATTTGGGGCTGGTGGACCACTTGGTCTTAAGCCACGGACATTACGACCACTCCTGGGGCATACCCAAGGTCCTCCAGGAGGCGGGCAGGCTCCCGCTTTGGGCGCACCCGGCTTTTGAAGCGCCCCACCACACCAAAAGAGGCGGAAAGCTTCGCTACTGCGGCGCTCACCTCGCCAAAGCCTCTTTCGATTTCAAGCCCGTCGAAGGAAGTGTCGAAATCATCGAAGGCATTTGGGCCATCTCCGTCCCAGACGAGGAGAGGAATCCAGATTTTGCGCCTAAAGACCCGGACCTTGTCGTGCCAGAGGGCACAGATTTAATTTCAGACCCATTAAAGGATGACCTATCTTTGGTAGTGAAAGGACGATTCGGTTACAGCGTGATTTTGGGCTGCGCTCATGCCGGGGCGGTCAACATCCTCGGGGCCGCATCGCGTCGCTTCGACACCAAAAACTTTTACGCCGTCATAGGGGGCATGCACATGGAAAAGCAGTCGAAGGAGTTCCTCGAGCGCTCCGTAGCCGCGTTGGCCGACAGGTTCTCCATCGCCATTTTCAGGCCCTGTCACTGCACGGGATTTCGTGCCGCTGCGATGCTCGCCTCCGCTTTCGACGTGGACTGGGCAGGATCCGGGGCAGCGCTTGAGCTTTAGAAATAACAAAGGAGGGGGTCACAATGCGCATAGGCATATTCCAATTTGACGTGAGGTTGGGCGAACCGGAGGCAAATCGTCACTGCATCGACAGAGCGCTCGAAGGAGAAAGCGCAAAGGGGGTATTGCCGCAAGCCCTCGTGTTGCCCGAGCTTTGGAGCACCGGATACGCCTTAGAGAGGGCAGATGAACTGGCCTCGCCAGAGGGGATAGAAAGCGCACACTTTTTGGGAGAGCTGGCAAAAAGATACGGCATGTGGTTTGTCGGCGGATCTGTCCTGGCTAAAACTACTGGCGGCTTCGCCAACAGGGCACAGGTAATAAACCCGAAAGGTGAACTTGTGGCGATATACGACAAGATCCACCTGATAAGGCTCATGGAAGAAGACAAATACTTCATCCGCGGCAAAAAGAGATGCCTTTTCGATCTCGATAACATAAAGGCCGCCTGTGTCATCTGTTACGATATCCGCTTCCCGGAATTGGCGCGAAGGCTCGCCTTAGAGGGGGCAAAGATTTTGTTCGTCTCTTCCGAGTGGCCCAAAGAGCGCATAGAGCATTGGAGGATTTTGCTTTCATCCAGGGCTATAGAAAACCAAATGTACGTAGTCGCCTGCAACAGGTGCGGCAGTTCTGCAGGCACGACCTTCGGAGGACACTCCATGATCATAGACCCGTGGGGGTCGATCTTGTATGAGGCGGGGGAAGAAGAAGCCTTCGGGACAGCGGAAATTGACATAGCCAAAGTCGACGAGGTGCGAAGGTTCCTCCCCGTCTTCGAGGATCGCTTGCCGGAGGCATATTGAGTTACATCTCCCCAAAGACCTTTTCGACCATCTCTCGAGAGAGTGGGCCGATGTGGATCTGGCGGATGATCCCATCTTCGTCGATGAAGAAAGACGTAGGTATGAAGCGTATCATATATAGTTTTGCCGCGCTTCCGTCAACATCCAAAGCCACAGGGAAGCTATACCCCTCACGGCGCAGAAACTCTTCGACTTCCTTCGGGGAGCTCTCGTTAGTCGTCAAGTTCACGGCCAATATGTGCACAACGGACCCGGCCTCTTCGAAATAGCGCTGAATGACGGGCATCTCTTCCCTGCACGGCGGGCACCAGGTAGCCCAAAAATTCAAAAGCACGGGCTTACCGCGCATATCAGAAAGATTGATGAGGGTGCCATCAAGTCCGCTCGCCGTGAAATCAGGAGCGACCTTACCCACTTCTACGCCTGTTTCCACGGCGCTTCTTCCTTCCTGGATCGTTTTGACATCGCTTGAAGGCCTTAGAACGAACCACAGCACGGCCACCACAAAAAGCGCTGTGATCGCCGCTATCGTAGTCTTGCCTCTCATGTTGTTGAACCTCCTCATCGTGAAGCCAAAGTCAAAGCAGCGCGCCTGCCATGCCGCTTAAGCGTGACAAAGTACCCGTCGCCATAAGGACCCCTATCGCCACGAGCACCCATCCGCCTACCTTCGTCATCAAGGCGAGCTCCTCAGAATGCTGCTTTAATAAGTTTTCAAGCCACCCCAAAGAGGCAGCTGCCGCCAAAAAAGGCAGGGCCAACCCCAAGGAATATACGGCAAGCAGCAATGCACCGTAGCGCATGTTCGCGCTGCTTCCTGCCATGATAAGGATCGAGGCCAAGATCGGCCCTACGCACGGCGTCCACCCTGCCGAAAAGGCCATGCCCAAAAGCAGCGAACCGATCCACCCTCTTCTATTCCACCCAAAGGCAAGGCGCCTTTCTTTCCCCAGCGCGCCTATCCTTAAAACACCGGTCATATTGAGGCCAAAAAAGACGATGGCCGCCCCGCTCAACTTTTGCACGATCAATTGATGCCGGATCAGAAACCTCCCGATAGCGCTGGCCGACAGACCGAAGGCCACAAAAACGAGGGTAAACCCCAAAACGAAGACGAGGGCGCTAATGAGGGCCTTGGCGCGCACATTCGCCCTTCCTCGGTCGTCAAAAGTCGCAGCGCTTCCCGCGAGGTAAGATAAAAACGCGGGCACCAAGGGCAGGATGCAGGGGGAGAGAAAGGAGGCCAACCCAGCGAAGAAAGCCACTACAAAAGAAACAAAAGGTTCTGGCACCATTGTGCTTCTCCTCTCATATAAAATAAAGACTCCATTGCCCCATGTCGTAAAGTGTAAATACCATGATGGGTATATGTCAAGGGGGATAGACGGATCGAGGCATCCTTAAGCTTGGCAAAAAACCGCTTCAGTGCTAACCTTCAACTTGGCTCAAAACGTGTTCCTCGCTTGAGGATTGAGGAAAAAAGACTATGAAAGGGTTAACTGCAACAGAAAGGGCAAATAAGGCAATAGCGGCCTCTCGCGTAGGGCTTTGGGCGAACATCGCTCTGGCTGCTTTCAAATATACAGCGGGTATTTTGGGGAACAGTTCTGCTATGATCGCAGACGCGGCCAACTCCCTATCGGACGTCTTTACCGACATAATAGCCATGGTGAGCTTCCATATATCCAAGAGGCCCATAGACTACAACCACGACTACGGACATGGCAAAGTCGAGACGTTGGCTTCGCTCGTGGTGGGAGCCTTTGTACTGGTCGTGGCAATACTCATCCTCTGGTCAGGAGGCAGCAGGATCGCCTCCGCCATGCACGGCAGAGACTTGCCGAGACCCGGTCCGATAGCCTTGGGGGCGGCCATCGCAACACTCCTCTCAAAGGAATCTCTATACCGTTACACGATAAGGAGAGCAAAAGAGCTTTCGAGCGATACGCTGGTCGCCAAAGCCTGGGATCACAGATCCGATGCGCTCATCTCGCTATGTACGTTCGCCGGCATCGGAGGCGCAATGTTTTTGGGCGAAAGGTGGAGGATTTTAGATCCCATAGCAGCCGTAGCGGTGAGTTTCTTTATAGCCAAGGTCGCCATATCCATATTGATCCTGAGCCTCCATGAGCTGATGGAGGGATCCCTCCCCCGCGAGACGGAGGAAGAGATAGAAAGGGTCATAGCTCAAGTGCCCGAAGTTGTAAACTATCATAAACTGCGCACGAGAAAGATCGGCAAAGATTATGCTGTGGATGTGCATGTGGTCGTCTCTCGCGATTTTTCCATCGTTGAAGCGCATGATATATCGGAAGATCTGGAGGAAAAGCTGAGGAACAAATTCGGGAGAGATACGCACATCACCATACACATAGAGCCTTCTTTGGAAGGCTCCAAAGCCGTCGGATCAGATGGGGTAAGCGGCGAAGGGCAAAACCCGCAAGTGTAACGAAGTTGTTACTCGCCGGTAAAGAATTCGTTACATACCTCCCATATACTGGGCACGAAGGCAAGGTTTAAAAAACTCGCAAGGAGGAATGTTTCCATGAGGAGATTTGCTTTAGCGACAGCAGTTTTGGCCTTAGGAGCCCTTTTGGCGGGCAGCGCTATCGCGGCGGAGCAGTTGGTGATCAACGGTTCCACCACGGTCCTTCCCATCGCCCAGGCGGCAGCCGAGCAGTTCATGAAGGCTAATCCCGACATCACGGTATCCGTCTCTGGCGGCGGCAGCGGCAACGGCATCAAGGCCCTGATCGACGGTACCGCTAACATAGCCAATTCTTCCCGCTTCATTAAACAGGAAGAGGTGAAGATGGCCGTAGAGAAAGGGAGATACCCCGTCCCATTCGGCGTAGCCATAGACGCCATAATACCCGTCGTGCACCCGTCCAATACGATCGCGGACCTGACCATCGAACAGCTCCATGACATTTACGCGGGCAAGATCAAGAACTGGAAAGAGCTGGGCGGGCAAGACAGGCCTATAGCTGTAGTGAGCCGCGACACCAGCTCCGGTACCTACGAAGTCTGGGAGGAAAAGGTCCTGAAGGGCGATCGCGTGGCGCCTCAGGCCTTGATAGTCGCATCCAACGGCGCCATGGTCCAGACTGTGGCCAGCAATCCTGCAGCCATAGGTTACATCGGCATCGGTTACTTGAACAACGAGTTGAAAGCTATAACGGTGAACGGCATAACGGGCTCGATCGAGACCGCCCGCAGCGGCGAATACCCCGTATCTCGTTATCTCTTCATGTTCACCGGCGGCTGGCCTACTGGCGCCGCGCTCAAGTTCATCAACTTCGTAATGAGCGATGAGGGACAGAAGATCGTGGCC
>LDZS01001703.1_pt1 | contig 24240 bp, 22 predicted proteins | sample 615471 | NCBI WGS metagenome assembly LDZS01 (sample SAMN03408295, study PRJNA278302) | terrestrial metagenome | isolation source: oil reservoir sample K3 | place: USA: Alaska, North Slope, Kuparuk formation | collected 2013
TCCTTGGTTGCGAAGAACTCCCAACTTTTCTGAAAAACCTCCTCAAAACAAGGGGCATTTTTCAAAGGCTCAAAGGTTTTTTCAAATATTTGATACCAGCTTTTCTTACAAAGCTCTTGGGTCCAACGTTCAACCTTGTCATGCTTAAATTTATCCCTAAAAGCTGGTATAAACCTTTGCATTATCTCTGAAGGAGACACTTCATATCCCTTTTCTTTCCAAAATCTGGCGTAGACCTCACCTACCGACGGAGAGATATGTAAAAAAGTGCCTTCTACGTCAAAAAATACTGCTTTTATCTTTTTCCTTTCCATAGTTTTATTTTCTCATACTTTAGAGATTTTTTCAACTTTTGATTAAGTGAATTTTTGTCATAGCTTTTAGGGTTAGAAAACATTTTTAGTTCTGGTTATAGGCTTTTTTTACTTTTAACAGTAAAGGTATTGCCGAAAGTTGAAGAATTACCGAAACCGTGATAAGGGCATAAACAGAAAAATGATATAATGTTCCTAAAATGGTGCTACCTAAGAACCAGAAGAACCCGTAGGTTGTGTGAAACACACCATATCCTGTCCCTCTTTTTTCCTTAGGTACTAATAGGGCAACCGCTGCCCTCATGATAGACTCCTGGGCTCCCATACCTATACCCCATAAAATCATACCTAAGAGTGCTCCGTAAAATCCTCCTAAAAAGCATAAAGGAGAAAACCCTACTGATATTATTACAGAAAAAATAAGGACAAAGAAACCTTTTTTATCGAATAAATAGCCGAATAAGATGGCAGCCAAGGCATCAACTCCCATAGCTATGGCATAAAAAACAGGGATCCAGGTTTCTGAGACGGTAGCTACCTTTTTAAAGTGATAAGCAATCAGGGGATAGTCTGCATATCCTGCTCCGTATAAACTAACCGCTATAAGATAGATCCAGTAGACTTTTTTAAATCCTTCAGGTTTAACTTGGATGGTTTTGATTTTTAAATAAGAAGGCGAAGGGTATAAAAACCTGGCTATCATTAAGATTGAAATCGCTAAAACCGCCGGTATCAACAAAACCCCAAAAGCCTCTTTATAGCCTCCTTGAAGGTAAAAAACGAGGGCTATCATGAGAGGACCAAGCATGGCTCCTATCTGATCCATAGCCTCGTGAAGCCCAAAGCCCCATCCATAACCTATTTTCCCGGCTGCATGACTAAGTAGAGCATCTCTTGCCGGAGTTCTTATCGCTTTACCGATCCTTTCCATAAAAAGCAACATAATCGCCAATTCCCCTCGTCCTACCAATGCCAAAGCCGGTACACTTAGCAGGTTGATAAGATAACCTGCTATTATAATCCCCCAGTATTTACCTGTTTTATCGGTTATCCAACCTGAAATAATCCTTAGCCCATACCCTAAAAACTCGCCTAATCCAGCGATAAAACCTACAACCAAACTTGAAGCACCAAGGGTTAAAAGAAAAGGTCCGGTAATGCTTCTTGCTCCTTCGTAGGTTAGGTCTGAAAAAAGGCTTACTAAACCAAGTAAGATTATAAAAAAAGCAGGTTTTTTGAAATCAATCTTTAACATTTTGTCTTTTTTATAAAGGAGTTAGCCATAAGAATATAGCTAAAAAAATAGAAAAATCAACTTAAACACTGAATAATTTAAGTTTTATGGTTGTTATGATAGCAACGTCTTCAAATCATGTTATAATACGAACATTAAAGAAAGAAGGGGGAGACACATGATACCAAGGTATACACGTCCGATAATGGCTAAGCTATGGAGTCCAGAAGAAAAGCTAAGGGCCTGGGGGTTGGTAGAGTTTTATGCCTGTGAAGCCTGGTATAAACTGGGTAAAGTGCCAGAAGAGGACTATCAAAAGATTAAAGAGAAGCTTCTTCCTTATTTAGAAGAAGGAGGATTTACCGAAGCCAACGTAAAAAGGGTGGAAGAGATAGAAAAAGAAACTAAACACGACGTGATAGCCTTTTTAACCCATCTGGCTGAGATCATAGGTCCATCAGCCAGATACCTTCACCTTGGTATGACCTCTTCTGATATGCTTGATACCGCCATGGCTTGGTTGATGAAAAGAGCCATGGAAATAATCCTTGAAGACCTGACGAGAATAAAGGAGGTTTTAAAAGCAAGGGCTTATGAATTTAAAGATACGTTAATGATAGGAAGAACCCATGGAATTCATGCAGAACCTATTACCTTTGGGTTAAAACTTGCGCTCTGGTATGAGGAGATGAAAAGAAACGAGAAAAGGTTAAAAAACGCTCTTGAGTGTATTTCTTATGGGAAAATATCTGGAGCTGTAGGCACTTTTGCCCATGTGCCTCCAGAGGTAGAGGCTTATGTATGTGAGAAAATGGGGTTAAAGCCTGCTCCTGTATCGAATCAGATAATTCAAAGGGATAGGTACGCTGAGTATATGGCTTCTTTGGCTATTTTAGGAACTACGGTAGAAAAAATAGCTACAGAGATCAGACATCTCCAAAGAACTGAGGTGCTTGAGGCAGAAGAATTCTTTTCTCCTGGTCAGAAAGGTTCTTCTGCCATGCCTCATAAACGAAATCCCATTCTTTCTGAAAACCTTTGTGGTCTTGCAAGGCTTCTTAGAGGCTATTTAATTCCTGCTCTTGAAAATGTTGCTCTTTGGCATGAAAGAGATATAAGCCATTCTTCTGCTGAAAGAGTGATTGTGCCTGATGCTACCACTACCGCAGATTTTATGTTGGTGCGTTTAGAAGGGTTATTAAAAAACTTGATGGTATATCCTGAGAATATGATGAAAAACTTTAATCTTTTAAGAGGACTTACCTTTTCTCAACAGGTGATGTTAGCTTTGGTAGAAAAAGGGATGATAAGAGAAGAAGCTTATAAAATCGTGCAGGAATTGGCTATGAAGGTTTGGAAAGATCAGAATTTGAACTTTAAAGACTTGGTGTTTTCAGATCAAAGAATAAGAAAATTTTTAACCCAAGAAGAAATAGAGCATATTTTTGACGTCAAATATTACTTAAGGTATGTAGACCAGATTTTTGAAAGAGTTTTTGGATAGATGACAGTTAGGGTAGTAGCAGGATTTATAGAGAAAGATGGTAAGGTTTTAGTAGTAAAAAGGCCTACAGACAAAAAGAGAGGAGGTTTTTGGGAATTTCCTGGTGGAAAGGTAGAAGCTGGTGAAAGTTTACAAGAAGCTTTAAGGAGGGAATTAAAAGAAGAGTTAGGGATAGAGGTTAGGGTAGGAGAGGTTTTAGAAAAAATAAGATATATTTATCCTGATGAGGAAATAGAGCTTTATCTTCTGTCAGTAGCTGTAAACCGAGACCTTGATTTAAAAGAATCGCTAGAGGTTAAGTGGGTAGACTTACAAGAATTAGAAAACTTAGAGCTTTGTCCTGCAGATAAGGTTTTGTTATCAAAATTAACTCTTGTCAAAAACAAAAAATAGGTTAACTTTATAAATTGAGGCTTTTTTGGGCGGTTAGCTCAGGGGTAGAGCGCCATCCTCACACGGTGGATGTCGCAGGTTCAAATCCTGCACCGCCCATTTGCCTCCTTGCTCCTTGAAGATTCAAGGGGCCCAAAAAAGGACCAAAAGGAGGGTAAAAATGGCTTTGTGGCGACCGGTTAAAAGATTTCGTAAATGGGAAACTTTATTTATTATTCATCCTGATAGGGTGCCTGAAAAGGATCAAGTTCTAGAAAAGGTCAAAGAGATTATCAAATCTAAGGAAGGAGATGTGCTTAAGGTAGATGAATGGGGCTTAAGAAAACTTGCTTATCCTATTGCCAAGCGCAAAAATGGTTATTATGTCTTAATGGAGTTTTACGGGTTAGCAGATACCCCTAAGGCATTAGAGGATTACTTTAGGATAGATGAACGTGTAGTAAGATTTATCGTGGTTAAGTTGGAAGATAGATATAATCCAGAAACACCAGCTAACGAAGGTAAATAGGAGGGATAAAATGGAAAACACGATTATAAAAAAGAAGACCTTTTCTAAGAAAAAGTTTTGTCGTTTTTGTGCAGACCCAAGTGTTAAAATAGATTATAAAAATCCAGACCTTCTTAAACAGTTTTTAAACGAAAAGGGGATGATCATTCATAGAAGACAAACTGGCACCTGTGCCTACCATCAGAGGCGTCTTACTAACGCTATCAAAATAGCAAGGATAATGGCTCTTTTGCCTTTTGTAGCTGATGTAGCGGTAGAATAATCAGATAGGAGGCTAACCGATGGAAGTAATATTAAGGACCGATGTTCCCAAATTAGGGAAAGCAGGTGATATAGTAAAGGTAAAAGATGGATATGCCAGAAATTATTTAATACCAAAAGGCTTTGCCATCCCAGCTAACCAGAAAAACATAAAAGCCTTGGAAAAAGAAAGGCAGATTATTTTAGCTAAGGCAGAAAGAGAACGTAAAAAACTTATGTCCTTAGCTGAAAAACTTGAAGGATTAGAATTGGTAATTTATAGGCGTAAAATAGAAGAAGATAGAATTTTTGGATCAGTTACGGTAGCAGACATAGTAAGCGCCTTAAAAGAAAAGGGATTTGAGGTAGATAAAAAGTTTATCGAATTAGACCAGCCTATCAAAAAATTAGGGGTTTATGAGATACCTGTAAAATTTTCTCCTGATAGAGTAGTAACCATAAAGTTAGAAGTAATAGAAGAAAAATAATATTTTTAAATGTCAGCAAAAAAGAACTTAAAGTTTAAACAAGAGCTTGCGGAGGGTTTACCTCCTGAGCTCTTACCTCCTCAAGACCTACAGGCAGAAAAACATCTTTTAGCAAGTATTTTTATAGACCCTCCTTCCATAGTAAAAGTCCTTGACATCATCAAACCTGAAGATTTTTATGCCTTGCCCCACAGATTAATTTATAGTACCTTCCTTTCTCTCTTTGAAAGGGATGAGCCTATTGACATCGTAACCGTACATAATGAGCTTGAAAAGAGGGGAGAGTTAGAAAAGGTCGGTGGGGCGGTGTATTTAGCCGAGCTGGTTAGTCTTCTTCCTACTTCTGCCCACATCCTCTATTATGCAAAAATAGTAAAAGAAAAAAGTATTCTTAGAGAAATCATCAATATCTCCCAAGAGCTTATCTATAGGGCCTATTATTCTACAGAAGATTCTCAAGAACTTTTAAGTTATGCGGAAAAGGCCTTCTTTGAGTTGTCACATTATGGAAAAAAAGAGGGTTTTTCTCCTTTGAAAGATATAGTAAAAGATACCATCAAGTATTTAGAAAACATTTATCAAAAGGGAGACCTTATAACCGGTATACCTACAGGTTTTTATGAATTAGACCGAATGACCGCAGGGTTACAAAAAGGAGACCTTATTATCATAGCTGCTCGTCCTGGTATGGGTAAAACAGCCTTGGCCTTAGACATAGTGAGAAACGCTACCAAACAAGCTAACATAGGGGCTGCGGTTTTTTCTTTAGAAATGAGTAAACAACAACTTTGTGCAAGGATGCTTTGTGCTGAAGCCAAGGTAAATTTTCAGAAATTTAGGACTGGACAACTGGAGCCTCAAGAATGGCAAAAGATAGCTCAGGCAGCTTCAACCTTAAGCCAACTCCCTATCTACATAGATGAAACTCCGGGTATCAACATTTTAGAGGTAAAAGCCAAGGCAAAAAAACTGCTTAAAGAAACTTCTTTAGGGCTGATAGTAATAGACTACCTTCAGTTGATGAAAGGCCTTGAAAGAAAGGAAAGGAGAGAGCAAGAAATATCAGAGATATCTTCTGGTTTAAAGGCTTTAGCTAAGGAACTTAACGTTCCGGTGGTTGCCCTTTCCCAGTTAAACAGAAAGGTAGAAGAGCGTCCAGATAAAAGGCCCCAGCTTGCAGACTTAAGAGAATCAGGGGCCATCGAACAAGACGCAGACGTAATTCTTTTTATCTACAGAGACGAGTTTTATAACAAAGAAAGCCCAGAAAAAGGTATAGCTGAAATCATCATCGGTAAACAGCGTAATGGTCCGATGGGGGTAGTAAAACTTGCCTACTTTTCCCAGTATACCTCTTTTGGAAATTTAGACCCTAATCTCCGTTTTTCTTAATGACCAAAATAGGCACCGGAGAGTTAGCAATTATTTTTTGAGCAGCACTTCCAATAAGTTTCTTTCCTGTCTCTTCGTCAGCTCCTATAGCAAGTAGAGTGGCCCCAAGATTTTTAATGATGTTTACGATAACTGCATAGGGTTCTCCCTTTTCTATAAAGACCCGAGGTTTTAGGCCTAAGCCCTCAATTTCCTTTATAACTGGGGCTAATTGTTCGGAAAGTTCTTCTTTTAATATGTCTAAAAGTTCTTCTTCTCCTATGATAGTTTCAGGAGGAAGTTGGATGACTGAGGAAATATCCAAAGTAGCGCCATAAGCCTTAGCTATCTTTCCTGCCCTTTTAACTGCATTGTTACCAGGGATCGACCCATCTGTAGCTACCAATATTTTTTGAATCTTTAAAAGGGTTTTTCTCGGGATTATAAGTACATCTATAGGACTGTCGTTGATGATTTTAGCTGCCGTACTTCCTATAAGGATTTTTTCAAAACTGGTAGCTCCTCTACGTCCTGTCACTATAAGGTCACAGTTGTTTTTGATGGCTACTTCTATTACTTTTTCACAAGGCCTCCCTTCTTCTAAAAAGGTTTTAAGTTCTATCTGATTTTCTTCAGCAAAAATTTTAGCCTCCTCTAAAGCTTTCATATATGTTTTTCTGATGTTTTCTTTAACATGCCCAAATATAGAAAGAGAACTCACTAAACCTTTATAGGGAGGTATAACACTTATAGCCATAAGCTCTATACCTTCGTTTTTAGCAAAGTTTAAAGCCTCTTCAAAGGCATGTTTACTTGCATCTGATCCATCAAGTGCAACCAGTATTCTTTTAAACTTACACATTTTCTACCTCCCTTTTCAAATTGTTGTATACTTTTTATTTTTATAAAAAATTTAGAAATAGTCAAGATAGCAACAATGATTTGGGAGTTTAACCTTAAATTTTACTATTTAACCTTATATCATCCATCAGAAAAAATATGAACTGAGGTTTGGGATAGGAAACAAAGGAAAGGAGACAAACTGAAGCCCCTAAGGGGCCTCTTAGGGGCTAAGAAGTAAATAGTTGTTATTCCTCAGGTTTTTTAATCCAGGGCATCATAGCACGGAGTTGTTTACCAACTTCTTCTATCAGATGTTCTTTTTCTTTTTTACGGAGAGCGTTTAATACAGGTCTTCCGGCTTGGTTCTCAAGAATCCATTCTCTCGCAAACTCACCTGTTTGAATCTCTTCAAGAATTCTCTGCATTTCAAGCTTTACATCCTCGTTGATGATCCTTGGACCTCTGGTTAGGTCTCCATATTCAGCGGTATCACTGATAGAATATCTCATAAAAGAAAGTCCTCCTTCATAGATTAAGTCTACGATAAGCTTGAGTTCATGAAGACATTCAAAATAAGCTACCTCAGGCTGATAACCAGCTTCTACCAACGTTTCAAAACCTGCTTTGATAAGCGAAGTAACTCCACCACAAAGTACCACTTGTTCTCCAAACAGGTCTGTTTCAGTCTCCTCTTTAAAGGTAGTTTCTATCACCCCAGCTCTGGTTCCTCCTATTCCTTTCGCATAGGCTAAAGCCTTTTGAAAAGCCTCTCCTGAGGCATCCTGGTGAACTGCTACTAAACAAGGAACTCCTGCCCCTTTGGTGAATTCTCTCCTAACTAAGTGACCAGGACCTTTAGGTGCAACCATAGCTACATCTACGTCAGCCGGAGGAATGATCTGATTATAATGTATGTTAAATCCATGAGCAAAAAGTAACATTTTGCCAGGAGTTAACACTGGTTCTATTTCGTTTTTATAAACCGATGGCTGGTCTTGGTCTGGAAGAAGGATCATGATGATGTCGGCTTTTTCACAAGCTTCTTTAACTGAAAGAGGTTCGAACCCATCTTTTTTAGCCCTTTCATAACTTTTTCCACCTTTTCTTACACCAACTATCACGTTTAATCCAGAATCTCTTAAGTTTAAGGCGTGGGCATGTCCTTGACTCCCATAACCTAAAACTGCTATGGTCTTCCCCTTTAAAACCTCTAAACTTACATCTTCGTCTTTGTAAACCTTCATAAAGCACCCCCTAAATAGATTTTAAAGTGTTATTTTAACACTTAATCCTTTTTTGAAAATTTTAAACCTCTTAAATGTTAAGAAAAAACTACTTAGAATAAGGCTCAAAGTATTCGTAGGTATTCTGTTCTTTTTTGTCAGAAAATACGTATATCCATAAATGATGTATCAGATAAAGAGGATATTTTTGATTGCCATAGGTCTTTTCTCCAGAACGAACCTTAACAGTTATGACCCACCATCCAGGGTGCTCAAAGGAAACTACAAAAAATCCGTTTTTTGAAAGTCGAACCTTATTTTTAAGATAAGGATAGTTTATCTGGCCATAGCTGTCTTTAGGAAGGTCTTCTTCATGTAAAAACACAGGAGAAAAGTGTTCAACCTCTACTTCACCTGAGGATAAGGGTTTGTTTTGATACCAAACTTGTCCCCAAAAAACTCCATGTTTTTTAAACCCATAAGGTCTGGTATAAGGTTTGATTTCTAAGTCAAAGTTACAAAGGTTTTTCTGATAGGTTTCCTTTACCACATGAAATGGAGTTTTGACTAAAAATTTACCTACGGTTTTGTCTCTTAACAAAGTATAATCACTTTCCAAACAAAGAAGATGGTCTCCTTCGTTACTGGGAGAAAACTTGAATTTATAACCTACCCTTTTGGTGTTAAGTGAACGGTCAAAAAATTCGGTTTTTAAAAAAGTAGGTTTTTCTGTTGTCCCATTAGGAAGGAGAATATAAAGGTTTTTAGGGGTTTTAAGGTCTAAAATTAACCCAAAGGCAGGCTCTGCTGCCCCTACATAGAAAATTTTTTCTTTTTTTAGGGCTCCATAATTATCAGGAAGGCTGATTAAAAAGACTTTATACCCAAAACTTATTTCAGGGAAAAAAGAAAAGATTAAAAGAAAAAGTAATCCTAAAAAAGGCATTTCTTTTTAGGTGAACCTGTTAAGTATCCAGGAGATGATCGCACTCTTTAGTTGAAGTTCCTGTTCAGGGGTAAGGCTTGTTAACCAATATTTTATCCATTTTTGTAGTCTGTTTACATGAATCTTTGGAGGTTTATCTCCATAGACTAGTTCTAAAGCTTTTAGATACCAGATAAAGATGGCTTGGAGTGGCATGAACCTGTATTCTAAAGTAATAGGATAAAGAACTTCATAAAAAGCACGGTTAGCAAACTTTTTATCTTGTTCGCTTGAGATTTTTCTGATGTGAAGTTTGGATACCGTGGTGGGTCTATTATCTACTTTTTCTTCTAATTCTTTCAAAGCCTCTAAGTTTTTTTCTAAAATCATTAATTTGTCTTGATTTTGTCTTATGATCTCGTCTTGGAGAGCAAGTAAAGCTAACGGATTTTCCCTTTCTTTATAGTATTTTGCCAGTTTCTGCTTTAATACAGATTTACGTGAGCGTCCACCCATAATCTCTCCCTCTTTAAAAAATTACCCCTTTTTCTATAAAACCACATTTTAGTTTTTTTTCAACTGGTTAATCCATAGATAGAGATAAAAAGCTGATAACACTTGCTAACCCTAAGAAAGCAGTTTCTGCTCTTAATACATACGGACCAAGGGATAAGAATAGAAATCCAACTTTAGATAGCAGCTCCTCCTCAGTTTTTTCAAAACCGCCTTCAGGTCCGGTTATAAATACAACGGTGTGGGTTTCCTTAAGTTTTATGCATAACTCTTCTACTTTAAGAGAAGAATCTAAACCTCCTACCAATTTAAGGCTTTCCTTCCAAGGAAAATCTTTTAAGAAAGCCTTTAATTCTACCGGAGACAATATCTCAGGCATAAATAGCCGTCCCGATTGTTTTAACGCTTGTTTCGCTTTATTTATAAGACGGGGAATTAGATTTTTAGAAGGTTTAGCCACACTAAATCTGCTGTAAAAAGGGACAAAAATATCTACTCCAAGCTCTGTACCTTTTTCTACCAGCCACTCGGTTTTTTCTTTTTTTAAAACAGGTAGTATTCCGATAACCTTAGGTGTCCTTGGTTTTTCTTCTCTTAAAAGTTTTAAGATTTGAACCCTAGCTTTAAGAGTTTTTCCGTCTTTTACAATCTCTTTAATTTCAGCCTCAAACTCTTTGCCTTGTCCGTCTATTAGAAAAAGTCTGTCTCCTTGTTTTTTTCTAAGTACTTTAATTAAATGAAAACTCTCTTCTTCTGAAAGAAAACCTTCTTCTCCAGAAAATTCAAAGAAAAATCTATTCCCTCCTTGAAGGTTCATAAAATCTATAATACAATAAATTTTGATGGAGTCAAAAGAGCCTAATATTATCATATACAAAGCCAGTGCAGGAAGCGGAAAGACTTATAATTTAGCCTTAAACTACCTTAAGTTTATCTCTCAAGAAGGAAAGGATTCACTCAAAAAATTTCTTGCGATCACTTTTACCAACAAAGCTGCTTTTGAGATGAAACAAAGGATAATAGTGTTTTTGAAAGAGATAATAAAACAAACAGAAAGAGGAAAAACTTTAAGCTGTCAGCTTAATCTCTCACCTGAAAAAGCAAAAGAAATCCTAAATCACCTTTTTTTAAATTACGACCACCTTCAGGTTAAGACCATAGATAGTTTTCTGCTAACCTTATATAAGGCTATCTCGTATGAGGTAGGTTTGGAGCCAGATTTCAGGGTAAGTACCTATCTTAGAGAAGAGCTTATAGAAAAGGCTCTTACCGATTTTTACCAACAAACAGAAAAAGACCAGGAGTTAAAAAAAATTTTAGAAACTTTTGTGGAAATTCTAATTACAGAGAAAGAATTTCTTAAGCTCAATTTTAAAAATAGTCTAATTTCCGAATTAAAAAAACTTCTGGAAAAACTTACTTATCATAAAGAGGTTTTAACCTTTTTGAATAGCTTAAACAAGGATGATGATAACGAATTAGATAGAGAAATAAAAACCTATTTTGGATTTTATTCTATCTTAAAGGACTTCCTAGAAAGGACTTTTTTTCGAGAAAAAGAGCTTGTTATAGGATTTTGGAAAGAAAAAATAGCAGATATTTTGTTTAAAGAAGAAGATGGACTTCTTCCTTGGGTATATGTCAAGCTTGGAAGCCTTAAAGGGGTTATTATAGATGAGTTTCAGGATACGGACCGGCTTCAGTGGGAAGCGTTGAACCCTATCATAGAAGATTTAATAAGTAAACAGGGATTTTTAATCTGTGCTGGAGATCCTAAACAGTCTATCTTCCAATGGAGAGGGGCAGATCCTAAACTTTTTGAAGAGGTTTCGCAAAATTTAACTCTGCGTTCTTACAATGTTAAAGAAGAAGTTTTAGACCACAACTATCGTAGTAGTAAAACAATAATAGAGTTTAACAACCGATTTTTTAATAAACTCAACGAAGACCACATAATTCATGAAATTTTGACAGAGCTTGTTTTTTCTAAATCAGACCGAGGATCAGACCGAGGAGAGGAAAAGGATAAAGTTCTTCAAAACCTTATAAGTGAGTTTAAAACCAATTTTAAGCATGTCCTTCAAAATCCATCAAATACACAACAAGGAGAAGATAAAAGTAGAGTTGAGATACGAAGGTTTAATATTGATGAATCATCCGAAAATAAGGCTATAGAAAAGGCAAAAGAAGAGGTTCTCAACATTTTAAACGAGCTTAAATCTCAAGGAGAATTAAGGGATGTAGCTATCTTGATGCTAAAAAACGAGGAAGTAGCAGATTTTTCTTCTTTTCTTATTTCTCAAGGTTTTAATGTATTAGCCACCTCTTCTTTGCATTTAAAGGAGTCGCTGGTGGTAAACGCCTTAGCGTCTTTACTTAAGTTTATAGCCTATCCAGAGGACGAGGTCGCTCTTGCAGGGTTTCTTTCAAGTGCTATTTTCCCTGAAGGAAAGGAAATTTTAGAAGAATACCTAAATTGGATTTTAACTAAATCTTATTTAAGGCTTGTAGCGTTTTTGAAAGAACATAGAAAAGAGTTTTGGGAAACACAGATATTGCCTCTTTTGGATCTAAAGAAAGATGCCTCTTTGTATAAAACCTGTATAGAGATAGTTAAAAACTTAGAAATAGAAAAGAAATTTTCGACAGAGATAACAGCACTTTATAAATTTTTGACGGTGGTTTTTAATTTAGACAGAAAAGGAGAAGGTCTTGAAGAATTTTTATTATACTGGGAAAAATATTCAGAAGATGAAATGGACATCCCTGAGATGGAAGATTGCATAAAAATTTTAACCATTCATAAAGCCAAAGGGTTAGAGTTTGAAACGGTGATTTTACCATTACTCTGGAAAGAAAAAACGTTCGTTACAGACTTAAGATTGGTATTTTACAACGGAAAAGTTTTTTATGGGAAAAAAACGGAGCTTCCTGAAGAAGGTAGATTAGGCTGGTATTTAGAAAAAGCTAAAAATCGGCTTGAGCTTTTGAACTTACTTTATGTTGCACTTACCAGGGCTAAGAAAAATTTGTTTGTTCTCCTTCCAGACCCTATAGAAAAAACCAAATTTTCTCCTTTGGTAAAAATATTTAAAAAGGTTTACGACCTTTTGGAAAGGGAAAATTTGGAAAGCAGTAATTCTTTAAGTTCATCAAAGCTTTCTACGTAATAATCTGCGTTAAGGGCTCGGTTTTTAAAAGCTACCAAGGAAACTTTACAGGCTTTACAAAGGGCTTCATCTACCTTAGAATCTCCTACATATAAAGTTTCCTTAGGAGAAGTTTTAAAATGTTCTAAAATCTGGAGAAGGGCTCGAGGGTTGCTTTTGGGAACGATGCTTGCATCCATAACATAATCAAAATAATCGGTAAGGTTGAAGTGAGATAACAAAGAATAGGTGGAAGTAGTACGGTTGGTGCATAAAGCAATGTATAAATAATTTTTGGCCCAACTTAAAAATTCCTTTACTCCTTTTTCCATAACTAAATAGTCAAAAAAAAGGGAATAAGAAACCTCTTTTTGGATATTTTTAGCTAAATCAAGTTTGTCTGGCATGTTTCTGAAAAGATAGGCTAAACATTCGTTGACTGAATGCATATGGATAAATTCTATCTCTTCAGGACTCATAGGAGGTCTTCCGACCCTTTCAAGGATATAGTTATAGAAATAAGTATTGGCCTGTTTTGAATCAAAAAGCACTCCATCACAATCTAAAACCAAAAGTTTGATTTTATTCATAACCCTTTACTTTTTTCTGTTAGTTAGATAATCTGTAATGAAAAGGAGCATTTGTTTGTAAATATTTTCTGGTAATCCATTTAGGGTATCTTTAGCTTTATTTATATAGGATAAAGCTTTTTCTTGGGCAAGCTTAAATCCTTGATTTTTCTCTATAAGGTTTTTAGCTTCTTCGAAAAATTCCTCCTTAGGCTCAGGGAGATTTAACAACTCTAAAAGCCTTTTCTGATCCGCCTCTGAGGCTTGCTTTAAAGCATAGATTACCGGTAAGGTGATTTTTCCTTCCTTAAAATCTCTTCCCAAGTCTTTTCCTGTTTCAGTGCTTAAGTAGTCTAAAAGGTCATCTATGATTTGGAAAGATAAACCTAAATACTTCCCAAAAATTTTTAGTTTTTCTCGTTCCTTGTTAGAAGCTCCTCCTAAGATCGCTCCTACTTCACAACAAGCAGAGATAAGAGCTGCAGTTTTTCTGAAAATAATTTCTTCATAAAATTCTTCCGAAAGGTTTGTTTGATAAAGATTTAAGAGCTGAAGGACCTCTCCTTCACTCATGATAAGGGTGGTTTCAGTAATAATTTCCATAATCTCAGGGTTTCTTAATTCACTGGCAAGTTTTAAAGCCTTAGCATAAAGGTAATCACCTACTAAAATGGTAGCTTGATTGCCCCAAAGATTTCTTGCAGCCTTTCTTCCCCTTCTAAACTCTGCTGAATCTACTACGTCATCGTGAAGAAGGGTTGCTGCATGTAAATATTCAAAAAGAATAGAAGACCGATATAAAACCTCAGAAACAGAAGGAGAGAAAAGTTTAGCACAGATTACGGTAAGAAGAGGTCTTATCCTTTTCCCACCTGCAAAGAGAATATACTCACTTACTTGATTGATAAACGGTACTTGAGAACTAAGAAAATTCTTTAGAGCTTCTTCTATTAAAAGGAGTTCTTTTTTGATTTCTTCGACAATCATCTTACTTTTTACACTTTTTGTGGAATTATAAAGCATAAACCTCTTTTTGACAATCATAATTTCTAAAACAAAAAAAAATGAAAGAAAATTTTTAAAAAATTAAAAAAAAAGATATTTAATAAAAATATTTGCTCATATTAAACTAAAAAACATGTTAAACGCCTTTTAATTCTATTGACTTTAATCCTTAATTGTTTAATAATTTAAAAATAATCAAATAATGTAGGTTTAACTAATGTAGGTAAAATAATTCAACTGAAAGGAGGGTTACTATGGAGCTTTATTTTAACAGGCCTATGCCTCATGGTGGACGGTTGGTAGAAAGAGTTCTTAAAGACAAAAAAGCAGCTAAGAAGATCGTCCAGGCTTGTGAAAAGGCAGGGGCTGTTTATGACATCAAGCCTACCTTGCACTACAAAAGAGGCACACCTGTCAGAAACGTTTATCGTGAGATTATGTCTGTCTGTTATGGATTTTTTAGCCCTGTAGAAGGTTCTATGACCTCTGCTGAGTTAGAGTCTGTTCTTTCAAAAAGAAGGTTGTTAAGTGGTTGGATTTTCCCTTATCCTATTCTTTTTGACATTTCCAAAGAAGATTATCAGAAACTTGGGGTTGATGCTGGAGATAGATTGCTTCTCAGGCTTAAAGGTAAGCCTTTTGCAATCTTAGACATCGAAGAAATTTATGAAATCGACCCTGCTGAACTTGCAGACAGAACTTTTGGTACTCCTGAAAAAAATCCTGAGGTAGTGAGAGAAAAGTTTGATGATAAACATCCTGGTTGGGTTATTTACAGAAGTCATCAGCCTATCATTTTGGCTGGAAAGTATACCATCATTAACGAGCCTATTTTTAAACCTCCTTTCGACAGATTTTGGATTCCTCCAAGAAAGTGTAGAGAGATTTTTGACGAAAGAGGTTGGAGAACTGTGATCGCTCACCAAACAAGAAACGTGCCTCATGTTGGACACGAGATGCTTATGAAGGCAGCTGCTTTTACCGGTGATGTGGAGCCTTGTCATGGTATTTTGGTAAATGCTATTATTGGTGTTAAAAGAAGAGGAGACTATCCTGATGAGGCTATCTTAGAAGCTCATGACATGGTGAATAAGGCAGGTTATATCAAGCCTAACAGGCATCTTGTTTCCTTTACCCTTTGGGATATGAGATATGGTAACCCCTTAGAAAGTTTGCTCCATGGTATCATCAGGCAAAACATGGGTTGTACTCACCATATGTTTGGTAGAGACCATGCAGCTGTAGGTGAATACTATGATACATTTGCTACCCAGATCCTATGGCTTAAGGGTATTCCTAGCTATGGTTTTGACAAGCCTCCTACAGAGGTTGAGGGTGGCTTGCAGATTAGGCCTCAAAACATGAGGGAATTCTGGTATTGTCCAAAATGTAAGGAAATGGCTTATAGTGAAAACTGTGGGCATGACAAAGAAAAACAAAAACTCAGCGGTAGCTTGATAAGAGGTTTGGTTGCTGAGGGTGTTCAGCCTCCAGCCATTATCATGAGGCCTGAGATATTTAAGACTATCGTTAAATGGTGGAAGAAGTTTGATTATCCTTTTGTTAACGAAAAATACGTACAATATAAAGAAGAGACTTTAGAAGTTGATGTTCCTGACCTTGATTAGTTAAAACTTTTAAAAACATAGGGGGTGAAAACATGGAATACATTTTAGAAGTATTTTTAGATGATTACAGGTTGGCAAAACTTAAGGGCACTCCTGTAGAGGCCAATATAGAGAGTGTTTTTGGTGGAGAGCTGAAGGTTCTTAGAGTAAAGGTAGGTGAAGAGGTAAAAAATGAGATCTTGAAAGCCTTTGAAACTGCACGAATCGACTCTCGTGCCTGTATAACCGATACTCCTGTAGCTTTCAAAAGAGCGCTTTTTGAAGAGATAGTTAATCAGAAGAGCTTAGGAGAAGAAGTGGTGAAGGCAGTTTTAGCTAACATCGGTAAGATTAAAGAGTTAGCTGCTAAAGAAGCCGAATACCTTCCTGCTCCTGAAATAGAAATTGAGTAAATAAGGTGTATGGGGAAAGGTGGACATCCTTTCCCCATTGTTCTTTAAAAAGATAGCAAAAGAAATAAAAAGATAAAAAAAGATTAATGAAGTTTTTAAGATATTTTTAAAAATTTTTGCTTATTTTCTAGAGTTGACTTTTTATTAAAGTTGTTTATAAAGATATAAAAGTTTATAAGAATAAAACCAAAAAGGAGGTTGGCTATGCCAAGTTATGTGAACCCTGAAAAGTGTGACGGTTGCAAGGGTGGTGACAGGACAGTTTGTATGTACATTTGTCCTAATGACCTTATGATTCTTGACCCTGAGGCTATGAAGGCTTACAACCAGGAGCCTGATCAGTGCTGGGAGTGTTATAGCTGTGTAAAAAGCTGTCCTCAAGGTGCTATAGCTATCAGGCATTATGCCGATTTTGCTCCATTACACGGAACTTGCCAACCTATGCGTGGTACTACTGACATTATGTGGACCATCAAGTTTAGAAACGGTGTTGTATTAAGGTTTAAGTTCCCTATCAGAACCACACCTGAAGGTTCTGCTGATCCTACGGTTGGGAAACCTGCTCCTGATCCATCTAAACTTAGTACCAACCAGCTTTTTACTCAGGCAGCTGATGGAATAGAACCTAAGAAGCCTGAAGCCGTTCTTAATAAGAAATTTGAAGTTGGTGCTCTTGGTAAGGTTGCAAAATACTAAAAAATTTAAAAAATTTTAAAAATAAAAGGAGGTGGCAACTATGCCTAAGATTTGGTTTTATAACCCTGGTTTGGCTTGTGCAGAACCTGAAATAGTAGAAAAAGAGACAGATATTTTGATTGTTGGTGGTGGAATGGCTGCATGTGGTGCTGCTGTGGAGGCCGTTCAGTGGGCCAAGCCTCATGGTTTAAGGATTCTTCTTTGCGATAAGGCTGCTATGGAAAGGTCTGGTGCTGTAGCTATGGGTCTTTCTGCTATCAACACCTATATAGGAGAAAACAAGCCTGATGATTATGTAAGAATGGTCCGTTGTGACTTGATGGGTATTGTACGTGAAGACTTAGTTTTTGATGTTGGTCGTCATGTAGATGATACTGTTCATTGTTTTGAAGAATGGGGTCTTCCTATCTGGAAAAAAGATCCTAACACTGGTAAAACGTTAGACGGAGCTGAAGCTAAGGCTAAGGGGTTAACACTAAAGAATGGTGCTCAGCCTGTTCGTTCTGGCCGTTGGCAGATCATGATTAATGGAGAGTCTTATAAGGTTATCGTGGCTGAGGCTGCTAAAAATGCTCTTGCCAGCTATGATAAGGCTGAGATCATTGAAAGATGCTTTATCGTAAGACCTTTATTAGATGCTAATGATAAGGGTCGTTGTGCTGGTGCTGTAGGATTTTCTGTCAGAGAAAATAAAATCTATATCATTAAGGCTAAGGCTACTCTTCTTGCTACCGGTGGTGCGGTTAACATTTTCCGTCCAAGGTCTATAGATGAAGGTAAGGGCCGTGCTTGGTATCCTGTATGGAACCCTGGAACTGGTTATGCTATGTGTGCTATGACTGGTGCTAAGCTCGTTCTTATGGAAAACAGGTTTATTCCTGCTCGTTTTAAAGATGGTTATGGTCCTGTGGGTGCTTGGTTCTTGCTTTTTAAGGCTAGGGCAACCAATGCTTTTGGTGAGGACTATGTAGCCAAACACAAAGACGAGCTTAAGAAGTTTGCTCCTTATGGAGAAGCTTCTCACATCGGTACCTGTTTGAGAAACCATGCAATGCTTATCGAAATGGAACAGGGTCGTGGTCCTATTTATATGCACACTGAATGGGCTCTTCAGGAAGCCGCTGAAAAGATGGACAAGAAAGAGTTTAAACATCTCATTGCTGAGGCTTGGGAAGACTTCTTAGATATGTGTGTAACTCAGGCTGGATTGTGGGCTTGTTTGAACATCGAGCCTGAAAAAGTACCTTCTGAAATTATGCCTACCGAGCCTTATCTCCTTGGTAGCCACGCTGGTTGCGCTGGTGCTTGGGTATGTGGTCCTAATGAAGATTGGGTACCTGAAGAATATAAGGCTCCTTGGAAAGAAATCGGTCTTTACAACAGGATGACTACTATAAAAGGTCTTTTCTGTGCTGGTGACACCGTTGGAGCTTCTGGACATAAATTTTCCTCTGGTTCTCATGTAGAGGGACGTATTGCAGCCAAGGCTATGATTCAGTACTGCCTTGACAATAAAGACTATACACCTACTATAAAAGAAACAGCCGAAGAATTAAAGAAAGAGATTTATGGTCCTTGGTATAGGTTTGAAGAATTTAAGAATGCTTCTACCCACTATGAAATCAATCCCAACTATCTCATTCCTCGTCACATCCAGGCCAGGCTTATGAAGCTTATGGACGAATATGTGGCTGGTGCCTCTACTTTCTACAAGACCAACAAGGTCATGCTCGAGAGAGGTCTTGACCTTCTCAGAATGCTTAAAGAAGACATGGAATATGCTGCAGCCAGAGACTTACATGAACTTATGAGAGCTTGGGAAAACAGGCACCGTGTATGGACTGCTGAGGCTCACCTCTTGCACATCCTTTTCCGTGAAGAGACTCGTTATCCTGGTTACTTCTACAGAACTGACTTTCCTTCTCTTGATGATGCTAACTGGAGATGTTTCACCCTTTCCAGCTGGGATCCTGAAACTAAGGAATGGACTTTAGAAACCTATCCTTACGTCCAGATCATTCCTGATCCACTTGGACCGTAAAATAATTAAATAGTAGTAAGGGAGGGGGCTTAGTCCCCCTCTTTTTTATTTTTTCAGAATAAAGCCCTTTAGGGAAAAGGGCTTTATTCTGAAAAAGTGTTTAGGAGGTTATAATATGAGTAAACCTATATTGGTGGTAGGCGGTGGTATAAGTGGAGTAACAGCTGCGGTAGAGGCAGCAGAGGTGGGAGCTGAGGTTATTTTAGTAGAAAAACAGCCCACCTTAGGTGGAAGGGTAGCTCAGCTTAGGTATTATTTTCCTAAGTTATGTCCTCCTACCTGTGGTTTAGAGATTAACTATAGGAGGATTAAAAGTAATCCCAGGATTAAAGTATATACAATGGCAGAGGTTCTAGAGGTAAGTGGGACACCTGGGAATTATAATGTTAAAATCAAAATATATCCAAGGTATGTGAATAATAACTGTACTGCCTGTGGAGAGTGTGAGAAGGTTTGTGAAGGAGAGAGGGTAAGTGACTTTGACTTTGGCCTTTCTAAAACAAAGGCCATCTATCTTCCTCATCCTGTAGCTTTTCCTATGAAATATGTATTAGATAAAGACGCTTTGGCCCCTGGGGATTTAGAAAGGATTATGGCAGCTTGTAAATATAATGCTATAGATCCAGAAATGAAAGAAGAGATTTTAGAATTAAATGTAGGTGCTATAATCTGGGCTACCGGTTGGAAGCCTTATGATGCTACCAAGCTTGATAATTTAGGTTATGGGAAATATGCAAATGTAATCACTAATATGCAAATGGAAAGAATGGCTTCTCCTTGGGGACCTACACAAGGAAAGATTGTAAGGCCTTCTGATAACCAACCACCTAAAAAGGTGGCTTTTGTTCAGTGTGCCGGTTCTCGTGATGAAAATCATTTGCCTTTCTGTTCTTACATCTGTTGTTTGGCATCATTAAAACATAGTCTTTATTTGGCAGAACAAGACCCTAAGGCAGAATCTTATATCTTTTATATAGACCTTAGAACCCCTGGTAGATATGAGAAATTTCTAAAGAAAGCTGAAGCTGAGGCTAAGATTAATTTTATAAAGGGTAAGGTAGCTAAAATAGAGGAGGATCCTGAAACTAAAGATTTGATAGTTACTGCTGAGGATACCCTTTCTGGTAAAAAGGTTAGTCAAAAGGTTGATTTGGTGGTATTAGCTTTAGGAATGCAACCGAGTTTAGCTTCTGCGGAAATTAAGGGTATAAAGATCGATCAAAATGGATTTGTGGTTGAGGATGAAGGAATTATAAGTTGTGGTTGTGCAAAGATGCCTTTAGATGTCATGACTTCTAATGAGACTGCTACTGGTGCAGCTTTAAAAGCTATTCAAATTATAAAAAGGGGGTAAAAAATGGAAAAAATAGGAGTTTTTATATGCTCTTCTTGTAATATAGGTGATCGTTTGGAATTGGCGGATTTAGAAAATGTAGCTAAAGACCAAGGTGCTGCGGTTGTCTATACAAAAGAATTTCTGTGTTCTAAGGAAGGTAGAGCTTTTATCGAAGAAAAAATAGCTCAAGATGGGTTAGATGCTGTTTCTATATGTGCTTGTTCTCAAAGGGTAAACTATGATGTTTTTTCCTTTGATCAAGTAGCGGTTGATAGGGTAAGTTTAAGAGAAGGGGTAGTTTGGAGTAGATTTTTGGTAGGAGAAAACGGAGAGATACTAGAAGATACCGCTGAATATGTTAGTGGGGTTACTTTTAAAGACGAACTGATGGCTTTAGCTAAAGACTATGTAAGAATGAGTGTAGCTAAACTTCAAACTTACAAAAAGCCAGAGCCTTTTAAGCCTGAGGAGGAAATCTCTAAGGTTATTTTAGTTATAGGAGGTGGTGTTGCTGGTTTAACTGCTGCTTTAGAGGCAGCTAAAGCAGGTTATGAGGTGGTTTTGGTAGAAAAGGAAAAAGAACTTGGTGGTTTTGTAGCAAAGATGAAAGCTCATTGTGAGGTGAACCCTCCGTTTCAAAAGTTGGTTCCTCCTATAGTAAATGACCTTATTGCACAGGTAGAAGCAAACGATAAGATAAAAGTATATAAAGGTGCGGTTGTAACCAACATTTCAGGTGCTCCTGGTTTATTCCAGGTAAAGATAAAACAGGGTGGGAAAGAGGAGGAGATAAAGATAGGTTCTATAGTTTTAGCAGCTGGTTTCAAACCATATGATGCGAGCAAGCTTACAGATTTAGGTTACGGAGTTATTCCAAACGTGGTGACTAACGTTAAGTTTGAAGAGATGGCTAAGAATGGAGCTTTGGTAAGACCTTCAGATGGTGCTCCGATAAAGAGTGTTCTTTTTATTCAGTGTGCTGGTCAAAGAGATGAAAATCATCTTCCTTACTGTTCTGGTTTTTGTTGTTTGGCTTCTCTTAAGCAGGCTAAGTATGTAAGAGAGGTAGACCCAGAAGCTAAAGCTTTTATTGTTTATGATCATATGAGAACTATAGGTATTTTTGAGAACTTTTATAAAACTTTACAAGACGACCCAGGGGTGTTTTTAACCAAAGGTAAGGTAGTTTCTGTCACTGAGGGAGAAAACGGTAAGGTTAAGGTGTTGGTAGATGAGACCTTATTAGGAGAAAAAATTGAGCTTGAAGTTGACTTGGTAGTATTAGCTACAGGAATGGTTCCAGTTACAGCTGAAGAGTCTGTACTTAATTTAGAATACAGGCAAGGGCCAGGATTACCTGAACTTGAACTTTTTTATGGGTATGCAGACTCAAACTTCATTTGTTTCCCTTATGAAACCAGAAGAACAGGAATTTATGCAGCAGGGGCTATTCATCAACCTATGACCATTCAACAGGCGATAGAGGATGCTAAGGGAGCAGCTTTGAAGGCTATTCAATGCTTAATTGCTATTGAAGAAGGTCATGCAGTGCATCCAAGGACATGGGATTATGCTTATCCTGAATGGGATTTAAAGATGTGTACTCAATGTAAGAGATGTACTGAGGAATGTCCTTTTGGTGCTTTAAACGAAGATGAAAAAGGTAATCCTCTTCCTAATATTACTAGGTGCCGTCGTTGTGGAACTTGTTTTGGTGCTTGTCCTCAAAGAATTATTAACTTTAAGGATTATTCTATCGATATGATTTCTACTATGATTAAGGCTACAGAGATGCCTGAACAGGGATACGAACAGTACAGGCTTATGGCTTTTGTTTGTGAAAACGACGCCTTACCAGCTTTAGACATGGTTGCTTACAATAAAAAGTCCATCCCTGTAGCCTTTAGGATCATTCCTGTAAGATGTTTAGGAGCGGTTAACGTAGCTTTTATAAAAGATTCTATGAGTAAAGGGTACGATGGTATTCTTCTTTTAGGTTGTAAATATGGTGAAAACTATCAGTGCCACTTTATAAAGGGTAGTGAACTTGCTAACAGACGTATGGAAAACGTAGCTGAAACGTTGCAGCAACTTGCATTAGAACCAGAAAGGGTTACAATACATACGGTGGCGATAGATGAGGTAGATTTAGTAGTAGATAAGATGCAAAAATTTGCTGAAGAAATTAAAGGATTTGGTGAAAACCCATTTAAAGGCTGGTAAGGAGGATAGACTATGAGTAATGGCATTTTAAAAGTAGACCCAGATTTAAAGGCCATTCAAGAGCTACAGGAAATAGGTGGTGATACTGTTAAAAAATGCTATCAATGTGCTACATGTGCTACTGTATGTCCTCTTTCTCCAGAAGAGGCTCCTTTCCCTCGGAAACAGATGATCCTTGCTCAATGGGGTTTTAAGGAGAAACTTTTAAATGACCCTGCGGTTTGGTTGTGTCATCAATGTGGTGATTGTAGTAAATATTGTCCAAGAGAGGCTCAGCCAGGAGATGTTTTAGGAGCTTTAAGGTTGTTGGTGATTAAAGAAACAGTGCCTTTAAAGTTTTTGCATACCTTTTATAACAACAGCTGGGGTATTTTGGTTTTACCTGCTATTGCTTTGTTTTTTATTCTTTTAGCAACTTTAGCTACCTTCCAGGGACTTCCCAACTTTTTTGATGCCAACTCCTTCCCTTACGGTGGTCCTACTTATGATATCTGGATTTTTCATTTGCCGGCAAGGGTTTTGATGATAGATGTGGTGTTTTTACCTCTTGCGGCATTTGTGGTGATAATGCTTGCTTCTGCGATAAACAAAGTATGGAATGCCTATGTGGATACGTATAAGATACCTCAGGCCTATAGGTATGGGATGTGGACTATTTTAAAAAATTACTTTATCCCTGCTATAGTAGAGATTTTATCTCATGCGAGGTTTAAAAAGTGTAATTCTAACCACTGGAGGGCTAATCCTCATATGTTGTTGGTTTATGCCTTCATTATTTTAGCCATTACCACAGCGATTGTTTTCTTTATGGCTGACGTTTTAGGTTTCCATACTCCATGGAATCCTCTTACTCATCCTGTTAAATGGTTAGGCAATTTTGGAGGTCTCTTGCTTCTTTATTCCATCATAGCTATAATGGTGGGAAGAGGCAAGGCTGAGGCTGAAAAAAGTGTAAAGACAAGCTATGCTGACAGTTTCTTGATCAATCTTATTTTAATCATTGGTTTAACTGGTTTTGGCATAGAGGTGGTACGGAGTATACCTTCTTTAGAATCTATAGTATCTTTAGTTTATTTAGCTCATTTGGTTGCGGTATTTATCTTATTTTTAGGGGTGGCTTATTCTAAATTTGCTCATTTAGCCTTTAGAACAACCGCAGTTATGTTTGATTTATACTATAAAGACATAAATCAAAAGATGTCTCAATAGTGTTTTGTTCTCTTGACAAAATGTAAAATTAAGTTAATTTTATAGAGACTAAAAACAAGGAGGGGTACCCGAGCGGCCAAAGGGGCCGGGCTGTAAACCCGGTGGCTTTCGCCTTCGGAGGTTCAAATCCTCCCCCCTCCACTTTTGTTTATTTTTAGAGAATAAAGCGGGCGTAGCTCAAGTGGTAGAGCATCAGCCTTCCAAGCTGAGGGTTGCGGGTTCGAGTCCCGTCGCCCGCTCGTGAAAAAAAGTTTGGGTGCCCACGTAGCTCAGGAGGTAGAGCACTTCCTTGGTAAGGAAGAGGTCACCGGTTCGAGTCCGGTCGTGGGCTCCAGTTTTTAAACCTATTTTAGGATAGGAGGAAGGGAAGATGGCTAAGCAAAAGTTTGAGAGGAAGAAGCCGCATTTAAACGTGGGGACGATTGGGCACATAGAC
>LDZS01001792.1_pt1 | contig 24163 bp, 23 predicted proteins | sample 615471 | NCBI WGS metagenome assembly LDZS01 (sample SAMN03408295, study PRJNA278302) | terrestrial metagenome | isolation source: oil reservoir sample K3 | place: USA: Alaska, North Slope, Kuparuk formation | collected 2013
CTTCTTTGTTCCGAATAATCGCCGCAGCTACATCAAGTCCATTAGCTATGCAAAAATCTATAAGCGCATGCTCAAACTGAATCTCCTTCTCCTTAATCTCCTTCTTATACTTCCGCACAAAATACTTGCTCCTCTGACCATCTTTTTCTGTGTAAATCCCAAAACTCCGATTAATGTAACCACCAAAAATCTCAAATACTTCTACTACCTTCCCAAGATCATAATTGGCCTCCACAACTTCAACAATCTGACGCCGAACATAACTCTGATCCATAACCTCCCGAAACCTCGAGGCTACACCCAAAAGCTTCTCACTCTCAGTAAAAAGCGAATAAAGCCTGTCACAACTCAATTCCTCCAAAGGAAGTATCGCTCCATTCTCCATACCTACACCTCCTCAACTACCTATCTGCTACTCCCAACAACATTGCCACCCGCTAACTCCACTACACCTAACTGTCTACGCCTATCCCCCCCTCTACATACATCCTCTTGTTTACCTCTTTGACATCTCTTCCCCTCAGCCTGCCGATTTTCTTAAGCACTTGTGAAATGTTTTTACCTCATCAAGTATAATTTTTTGACATCGGGTGATTCGCAGTTATGGGCGTAGTCCACGCCGGTAGCTTATTCGGGAGTCTTAGATTGCGAGCCTAAATAAAGCCTAAATAAAAAAATAAGCCACCTGTTCGCGGCGGCTACTAACTAATCATTTCATCTCATTTCATCTCCTAAATAAACAAAGATAGAGGGGGGGGGAAGAAATAAAGATATGCGGCATTAACCAGTATAAGGCAATAAAAAAACATTCTTTCTATCTCTCTTTGCCAAATAAGGCGGAAATAAACTTGTAGGTTCTTCTCCAGTTCCTTCTGACATCATTAATGGCTAATGCTAAAAAATTGGGACTTTACTGGCTGCCAAAATTCAGAGGTAGCTGAGGAGGTTTCTAACTTTTTGGAACTCTCATAGGTATTATGCCATAATTTCTTCTGGATTAAAGAATCAATCACAGAATGCGAAAATTCTTCACTCGTATGAGTAGGCCCCCTGAAGCTCACCGTATCCTCAAGACATATTGTAATCTTCTGCTTTTATGTTAGCACGTATCCTGTTTTCCCTCATTGGAGCATTTTTCGTTTCTGTGTCCATATTTGCCCTTTTCCAGCAAACATTTTTGTCACGACATCTTCTTTCCGAAATCACCAACTGTTGATCCCCAAAACCCTGAATAATGAAACGAGGAGGACGAGGGCACCGAGGAAGAAGCGGTACCAGACAAAAGGAAGGTAATCTTTAGTCTGCACGTACTTCAAGAGGAAACTGATACTGGCAGCACCTGAAAGAGCAGAAACCACAATACCGGTTATAAAAGGCAGGGTCAACATCCCCGGGTTGCTGATCACTTCCGGGAACTTTACCAACCCGGCCCCGAAGATGATCGGGACCGAAAGAAGAAAGGAAAAACGGGCGGCAGATTCCCTGCGGAAGCCAGTAAACAAACCCGCACTAATCGTTATCCCAGAACGAGAAACCCCCGGGATGATCGCCAGAGCCTGAGAAAACCCGATGATCAAGCTCTGCCAGAAATTCACCTGGTCGATCCCCTTTTTCTTCACTCCCTGACGGTCGGCCGAGTAAAGCACAAGCCCCATGATGATCAGCATCACAGCAATCAGAACAGGGTTGCGAAACACGGTCTCTGCCCAATCCTCAAAAAGGTAACCAATGGCAGCACCTGGGATCGAAGCCACCACAAGATACCAAAAGAGACGGGCTTGAAGCGAGTGAGGCTCTTTGACTGCCGCTACTAGAAGCTCCACCCAGTCTCTCCAGAAGTAGGCGACAACGGCAACAAGTGTGCCCAGGTGAAGGGCGACATCAAAGGTGAGCCCAGGGTCGTGCCACTGGAAAAGCCAGGGAACAAGCACCAGATGGGCAGAACTGGAAATCGGCAGAAACTCCCCCAAGCCCTGCACCAGCCCCAACACAACCGCCTGCCAAACATTCACTGACTCTCCCTCCAATTCTCAGCAGATGCGTCTAATCCTGCTCTTACCTTGTTGCATTTCCACCAGATAGGCAGTGTCCGCCATATCGGCTAAGTGCTGGTTGTGGGAAACCATGATGATCTGGCGCCCGAGGCTCTGGCTAGCGCTCTTCAAGAACTGGGCAACTTGGGGCGAAAACTCTACAGAAACATGTTTTGCCGGTTCATCGAGGACAACAGGCCCCTTCACTTGGGGTCTCAAAGCATGAATCAAAGCCAGACGCAAAGCTAGGGAGATGACATCAACCACTCCCCCACCGCGGGCATCCTGAGGGGTAGTTTCTACCTTGAAATCCCCACCATATGTCGAACAAACATAGAACTCGGCCTCGGGACGCTCCCTTTTTTCCTCAACCACAACCTTGAACTCGAGGTCTCCACCGAAAACAAACTGCAGCGCCTGACTTACCATGAATTCCACCTGGCGCCGTCCCTGTTCGCGGGCATGCCTGGCCGCCTCTAACAGCAGCAGACTCACCTTTTCCAGGCACTCGATTTCCTGGCGGACCTCCTGGAGACGCTTCTCCAGTTCACTTTTTTGCTGCAGAAGCCTGTTCTGCTCTCCTCGCTGCCTGTTGTAAACCGCTAGTAATTCCTTGTAGGTCTTCTTCAGAGAATCCAGACCGCTCACTTTTGATTCTCCTTTTTCAAAAGTTCCCAGGGAATCATCTGCTGGGCTTTTGCCAGGAGTTGATCCATTTCCTGTTTCAGTTCTTCGATTTTTTTCCCTAACTCTTCTGGCTTTACCCCATACTCCAGTGCTTTCTGATAAAGCTTCTCTCTCTGTTGTTCGAGAAGTTCCTTCTGACTCAGTGCTCGAGACCTCAGGTCACGCGCCCTCCTGAGAGCCTCTTTAAGATTATTGACCTGTTTCTCATAGTGCACCTGCTCCTGATTTCTCCCCTGCAAAGCTCTCCCTCCTTTACATGGCAAATTACTGAAACTCGGCAAGAATCCGGGCAACAGCCTCTTTGGTGATTTCCCCGAAGCAAACAGGACACTTCCCCAGTTTTATCAAAAGGCGGCGGAACTCGACCAGCTTTTCTTCAATTTCCTTCTGGTAACGGGCAGCAGCAGTACAAACTCCCTGATAACTGCGCTCCCAACTCTGCCACTCCTTGTAGAGTTCTTCAAATACTGCTAACTTCCGCCCCTGTTCTTCGAATCTGGACACAACTTCCTCAGCCTCAGGAAGCACCTCTGTGCGTTCAGCCACCTTCTCCATCTTCTGGAGCTGCCTCTCGATGAGAGCCAGTTCTCTGGCGACATCGCCGAACTCTTTCCACCTCCGGAACCGCTCCTCCACCTCCCCAGCCAACTTCTCAGCAGTTGAGACCTGTTCTGTCTCCCGGAGCACTAATTCGGCCTGCTTCAGCCGGTTCTCTACTTCTGCCAACTCTACTGCCAGTTGCTGCAGCTCCCGGAACCTGGAAAGCGAGGCCTCTAATTGTCCTGTCAGTTTTTCGATTTCCTCAACATCAGCAAGTTGCTCAAGAAGAATCTGGAGCTTCTTCAACTCAGATTCCTGATACTTCCACTGCAACTCGAGTTCGCTCAAAACCGAGAGTTTTTTTTCCAGCTCTTCGAGCTTGAGGATGGTTTCCTCCAGTCTGCTGATTTTTTCCTCCAACTGGGGGAGGTGGTCATAAGCCTGGAGGGCTTCTGTCACTTTCTCGATCTCCTGAGCAAGCTGGTTCTCTTCGCTTCTCATCCGCCGCAAATCAGAACTCACCGACTTCTGGGCAGTATCGATAATGTGGACACCGCCAAGCTGACCGATCACCTTGGCCCTGACGGCCGCATTCTCGGCAAGCAAAAAAGGGCCTTCGAGTTGGCCTCCAAAGTTCAGCTCTACTTTATGGCGGTCATCGATGAAAACCTTCCTAATGCCCGAAGCTTCAACGATCTCCGCAGGGACCTCACTCCCGAAGCCTTCAAAAACCTGTTCTTCTTCTCCAGGTCTTTGGAGAAGGTAGCGGTTTCTTCCGGATCGGGCACGTGTTCTGGAGATCCTCGTGCCGTCATCGAGTTCGACGGTGACCCTGCAGTGATTGGCACCGACCCTGATAAACTCAGCACCTCTGGGTTCGTTGTAGAAGAGCCAGCGTAAAGCCCTCACCAGGGCTGATTTTCCGTAGTCAGAGGGGCCAACGATCACATTGAGGCCCGGAGAAAACTCAAGTTCTGATTGCTCATGAGACTGGAAGTTTTCCACAGTGAGCTTCTTCAAGTAAATTGTTCCTCACCCTCCCCACAGGCAAGCGCTTCCTCGGCAAGGGCGATCCTCCGCAAAGCCTCGTCCCGAACTTTTTGTTCCAGCTTTTCTGCCTGGGCGATCTTCTCAATAAGTGCCCGGACATCAGTCCACTGGTAAGAAGCAGCAGACTTAACCTCGGCAAGGTAACTGGCCAGCCGCTGCTCCCTGAAAGTGGCTTCTTCCAGACGGCTGCGGTCGAGGACATCCTCACCAGGTGGAGCGCTCTGCAAACGGATCTTTTCCAGATATGGGGTGCTTCCGGAAAGATCGAGGAAAAGCACCTGCACAGGCCTGGTCAATTCTGAAGGATGGTTGGAAAGCCTGGCCAGAGCACCCGGGTTCAGAAAGTATTTCCCATCACTGGCCACATCGGGGAAGCCCAGGTGGTTGTGACCAGCAAGGGTGAAATCAGCTTCTGTTTCCAGGATCTGCTCGATCAGGGTGTAGAAGGGGCCAGGAAAACTGCGGCGGTCAAGGAGCATCCCGTGCACCACGTGAATGGCATAGTCGCAGTCCCTTTTCCTGACAACGTAGTCTTCCTTAGGGTCCCTGCGGTCGATGTCATAGTGATAACCCTGACCAGTCAACTGTACCCTGAGGCCGTTTTTTTCCAGATAAACAGGCTCCCTTCCGAGCAGTCTGACGATTCCCAGGCGGGAAACGAAGCCGAGCATCGTCCTGTTCAAAGTCGACGGATTGTGGCCAAACAAGTCATGGTTTCCGGGGACCACGTAAACAGGGACGGGAAATCGCTGGTAAATCTCCAGGAAGTCGGCGCAGACACTTAAAGAAGGTGCAGGAACATCAAAGAAATCGCCGCCATGGAGGACATAATCAACCTCCCGCTCACAGGCAATCTCCACTACCTCGCGCAGCTTCAGGGCAAGTGTGGCAGGAAAATGGTCTTTTCGATTCGCCGGGTTTGTTCCCCGCTTGTGGTCATCTGTAAGGAACAAAAACTTCATTCTTCTCTCCTCTTTCACCTAAGCTGGTCGAACCTTATCTTCGAGCAAACTCAGCAGATGGTAACTTTTTCACCCTGCTGAAACTCACGGTCAACAGACACAAGACCGTTATTCAGCAGTATTCAAGGTTTTTACTCAACTCCTAACAGCTAAATAAGTGGGACCGAAGGGCCCTTCCTGTTTTTTCAGCCTTCCTTGTTGGGCAAACTCCTCGAGCCACTCCTGAACCTCGGCAAAGCTCACCGGCCTCTGGAGGGCCTTCTCTAGTTCAGGTAAGTGCAAATTGAGCTGGGAGATCTCCAAAGGCAAGAAATCAACCAACACCCGCCAGATTTCCTCTTGGGCGGCAACGAAATCTTCTTCCAGCTCAGCGAAAGGATTGACAGCCCGGGGCGGCCTTGTCCGGGAGCAACGGATGCGCACGGCAACCGTCCTGCCTACAACCGCTGAAGAAACGAAAGCGGTTCCTGAACTCAGGTAAGGCAGGCGCTCCGCCTCTTCCCTGGTGATGTCAGTTTCCTCCTTAATCACCCCGATATCAGTCGCCCTCACCGTCCTGAAGATGATCTTGGTGTTCAGTTGGGCAGTAACAGTTTCGTCAAGAAGGGCCGGGCGCTGGGTGGCCAGAATCAAAAACACCCCATACTTCCGCCCTTCCTGGGCAACCTCTCGGAAAATGCCCCGCGCCGGTGCCGTGATCTCAGTTCCCCGTGGTGCAAAGTGGTGGGCCTCATCAGTGACCACTAGAAATGGGGGAAACTTCTCTGGAGGACTTTCTCCCCGCTGCATCGCGTCAAGGTAATCGCGCCGCATCCGGTAAAGCTTCCTCACCAGATAGGCGCTGAAAACCGTAAGCAACCAGATCGGCCCACGGACGACGGTAAGGCGGCGCTTTTTCAAGGAAGCAACAATGGGATCAATGCCTTTCTGGAAAATCCCTTCTCTGTGGAGGCGGTAGAGCCGCCAGCGGATTCCGCGGAGGCTGCTGGGATGGCCTGCCTGCCTGGACATCACCTCAAGGGTTCTCTCATAACGAGACCCTTCTCCGAACTTCTGGCGGATCGTCTCCCTCGTTTCCTCCTCCCGCTCTGCTAAACCGATCAGGTCTTCCAGCTTCTGCGAAAAACTTACAAAAGAATCTCCTTCCTGGTGGATCGTTTTAAGGGCATTATCCATGCCTTCAGTAAAATTTCCCCCGGCAGCGGCAAGCAGTGAAGAGAGGTCATTGCTCGTCAGATCCTCGAAGCAAACCCCAGTATCCCGGCCAACGGTGAGGATCTCGGTGCGGGAAGCGTAAGCATCAGCATACTCTTCAGGCATCCCCTCAAAAGGGGTAGCGAAACTCATCTCATAGTGAGGATCGAAAACAAGAGCAGGAATCTTCTTCTCCAGCAGTTCCTCCAGAATCACCCGCATCCCGAAAGATTTCCCCGAACCAGACCCTCCAAAAATGCCGATGTGGGGATACTCGTGCATCGCCTTGTGGTCAAAAATGAAGGGAACACCACTCTGAGGAAGAATCCCCTTCCCCTTTTCGTATAAAGGAGCGATTCCTTCAAACTCCGGAGGCAGTCCGGACCTCAAGTCCTCGGTGCCGAGAATCACCCCCATCACCAGTCCTTCTTTAGGGGAACAAGGAACAAGAAGCTCCCGCACTTCCTCAAAGGTGGGGACACGAACACTGGCACCAACGGCGACCGGGGAAGGAATGTCTTCCAGAATCCGCACTTTCGCCAGGTGAATCGTTTCGTCACCAAGGCTAAACCCCACCTGCTCCAAACCTTCCCAAACCTTCCTATCGACCAGCGGGTTGCGCTCCAGGCTCAAGGGAATAAACCTGTTGAAAGAGCTGGTTTCCACAACCTCTCCGCAAGGAAACCCATGTTCGGCATCCTCAATGATCAAGATCTCGTTGATCCGGAACCTCCGCTCTCTCGAAGCCACATATACGTGCTGCTGGGTAGTTACTCCAACGACCTGCACAGGACAAACACCCCCTAGTAATCCCGCTGCCAGCGCAAAGGCCGTAAAAACAATTCCACCAGGTGAGGGTCGAGGTGAGCTGCCAGAAATCCCTCCAGATGGGCAGCAGTCAGACGTACCTCGGCATCAACAACATCGAGCCAGAGAGGAAAACCCCGGCCGCGGGATGGAGTAATCGTGTAGAGAAAGCTGAGCGCCTCCGGTAGCACCTCTTCCTGCTCAGGCAGGTAATCAACAGCGATCACCTGGGGATGCCAGGAAAAGCGGACGTAAACCCGCCCTTTTCCTTCTTTCTCTTGTTCTTCGAGATAGAAAGCCTCTCCAGGGTCGAGCAGGTCAAATAAAATCTCTCTATCCGCAGTCAACCCGCTTGCCTCTGCAGGAATTTCTAGTTGCCTGGAGAGAACACTTGTGGCAATCTCTTCAGTTATCCCCAGCATCAGCACACCTTCACTGAGGGCACGCTCCCGCAACTCTTTCCAAGCCTCAGGTGCGTGGGTTTCCAGCCTGGCAAAGGCCCCATCCCACAAGATCATGCGGGGTCGGAATTTTTCCAGTGCTCTCCTCCCCACTTTGACCTCCAGAGAAGCCAGAAGTTTCCAGCGAACTCTCGCCAGCGCTTCCTCAATTCCGAGCCCCATCTTTTGCTCCTCTTCAACCATTTTCTGGTGATCAGGCAAAAGGGGTGAGAAGACTTCTGCAGCCCAAATTTCCCCTTCTCCAGGCTCTTTTCTGCTGGACTTGGCGAGGGCCCGGAATAAGGTCACCTGACAGGGAAATGATGCCCCAAAAGTATTCAGGGAACCATCGACACCAACGAGTGGCGCATCCTGGAAAAATTCCTGGATTTCGCTTTTTTGCAGCCTCCGCAGGGGAAAAAACTTCCCTTTCCTCCCTGCCAGAAGCCTTCTTCCTTCCCTGCTTCCCCTCGCCCTGTTTCTTTCCTGAAGAAAGGTGTTAAGTTCCCGAAGCTCTCCGATCAACTCGTTGTCCTGAGGAAAAATGAGCCTCTCCCTCCCCCTTTTTTTCATATTCTTTTCGCTTTCCCCTAATTCCTCTTCCGCATCTTCCTCTGGAGTTCTTTTAGTAGCAGAGACGACCTGCTGAGATCCCAGTGAATCGCCCATTTTTGAGAACGAATCTACCGTTGACAAGAACATGCTCCAGGCAGTAGTCTGAATCATTTGATTGAAGCCGCACCACTAGAAGATCGGCATAATAGCCTGGTTTAATCACTCCTCTTTTCTCCAGGCCGAAGATTTCTGCTGGCAGTGCAGTCAGCTTTTCAACCTTTTTTTCCAATTTTGTGATTCCCAAAATCGGTCGATCCTCAAAAATGCTGAAATACGGCCTGGGCTCCTCGTCAGGGTCAACTCCCCTTTCCCCACCAGTATAAACAGCCTGCCAGCAGAAGAAAGGCAGTTCCGAAAACTCCTGTTCAGCCCCTGTTTCGACCACTTCCACCTGGATATTCCTTTTTCGCAACTGATCCACCAGTGCGGGTACAGCAACCCCGCGACAGCGTGCCACCTCCGCCACGCTCTTCCCGGCGATCTCCCGTAAGTCCTCAGGAACCTTGGCGAAAATCAGGTCTTCACCAGAAAAGCGCTCTGCAGCCTCGGCCAATGGATAGCAAGGACCTCCAGTGAAGCCAAAAGGATTGAGATCTCCGCTAACCCGGACACCCTCGGCACGGGCTTCCTGCATACACTTTTTGATTGCAGCCACCGCTACAGAAGAAGCACCCCTCCGAAGCCTGAAGTTGCGCAGGTGGAAAGCAAGGGAAGATCCTGAAGGTTGCCTGAGCACCTGGCAGAGAATGTGCTGGAAAGCATCTTCTCGGAACACGATCTCCTCAGGAAAGCCGACAACGAGGAGATTTTTTCCATCTGTTTCCCGGCTTATAGTATATAACAACTTCTGCAAGTCATCCCATTCCCACAACCCACCAGGAAAAGAATCGAGGTCAAGAGAAAGGCCGAGGGCACCCCCGGCAAGGGCATTTTTCACGATTTCCCCAGCTTTTTCGAGAGCACCTTCCCGAGGTTGTTGAGAATCCTTCTCTAGAACAGCCCTCAATGACCCTAACCCAAAAAGCATTCCGTAGTTAAAACAAGGAGGCTGCTGGGATAGGCTTTCCAGATATCCTTTTAATTCAATGGGAGAAAACCCAGCATCACCACCGATGATTGTCGTCACTCCGGCTCTGATCCACTTCTCTTGCTCTGCCCCTGTAGGAAGAAGCCCTGGGTGAAGTTCAATGAAGCCAGGTAGGATAAAATTTCCCTGGACATCGACAACCCGGGTTCCAGGACCAGGATTGAGGTCTTTGCCCACAGCTATTATTTTTGAACCCCGGATCAGAAGATCACCCTGGTACGGCTCCTTTCCAGTACCATCAATAATGATCCCGTCTTTCAAAAGGACCTCGTACCACGTGGCACCTTTTGCCTCTTGAAGGATAAAGTACCACAAATCATAGCTCAAGATAAAAACAGCAGTCAGAAAAACGAGAAGTAGGCTGAAGCGTCTCCAAAACAACAAAAATAATCCCTCCGCCTATTTCTTGCCTGAAAAGTTTTACGGCAGAGGGAGGAAAAAATCCTTCAGGTTATCATTTTTTATTTTGACTCTCGCCTGCGGTAGTACTGGAGGTAGTTGCGACAGTAGGGGTCTTCACCCAAGACAAGTTCAGTAGCCCATATAGTGGCAACCAACTCTTCATCGAGAGGGTCAATAATCGCAGCATCCATCCCAGCGGCACGCCCGAGAACCAAAAACGTTCTGTTGATCAGACGACGGTAAGGAAGCCCATAAGATACGTTGCTGAGTCCCGAGATTATGTGAACCCCCGGGAAGCGCCTCTTTATTTCGCGGGCAGCTTCTACAAAGACCTTCGCAGCCGTGTGGTTAGTTGCCAAGGTCACCACCAGTGGATCCACATAGATGTCCTCTTCGCGGATACCGTATTTTGCGCCCTGCTCAACCAACTTTGAGGCGATCTCTACCCGCGTCTGAGCATCTTTTGGGATTCCCCGCTCATCAAGGGTAAGTGCCACTACTCCAAACTTGTAGGTGGCGGCAAGGGGGAAAACCTTCTCTGGTTTCCCCGGTTCAGCCGTAACTGAGTTCAACAAGCCCGGCCTTTTTAATAGCGGCAAGACCTCAGCAAAGGTCTCCGGCCGGGGGCTGTCAAGGCATAAAGGAGTGTCTACCGCTTCCTGAACCACTTCTACCAGCCACTTTAAATCTTCGGGTTCTCTTTCTGGAGGAGTGCCTGCATTGACATCAATGTAATCTGCTCCAGCATCTGCCTGCCGCTTTGCCAACTCGGCAATGTAACTGCTGTTCCGTGTTTCAATTGCTTCCTGCACCGCTTTTAAGGTCCCGTTTATCTTCTCACCAATAATAATCATTTGTTAAGTAATTCCTCCTTTTCCCGATTTTGTCCAAACCACTACTTTTTAGCTCCTCATCTGCCAAAACCAAACAGGGTAAGATTAGATAAAGAACTGGCTACATCGAGCCGAAAATCGTCCAAAGACAACTCCTTACCAGGGGGGAGAACAATGAAATCATCGTCCCAGGGACCAGTCAAAAGCTTTTTGAGGAGTTCCAAAGATCCCGGAACAATCCGATATTCCAAACCCAACTGGGTGGCAAAGGAAGATGATTTTTCGACACAGTCATCGAGAGGATAGGCTCCAGTATCTATAAGCACTAAACGCTTGTAATGCTCCAGCACGATCTTAAAAATGCGCTGTGACTTCTCTTTCCCATAGCGGCTGACACAGGTTTCGTATTCTTTGATGATGTTGCTTTCATTAACAAGCCAACCTCTAGTAAGAAAGTAGGTGCCAGCTCCCTGCATGAGAAGCCTTCTTCGTTGGTAGGACCCGAGAAGCAGGGAAATACAATCATCCACCCGAGGAATAATCAGCCGCGCTTCCCGGGAAGATAAACCCAAAAGAGAATTACCACAGTATCCGTAGACAAGAATAATATTCTCCACATTCGATATATTATGGATCTGTTCCTGGAGCTTTTTCTGCAGGGTCTCTGGATAGTTATGAAGCCCTGACTCGATCCAAATAACTGGATGGTCGACCCCTGTTTCTGCCAAAGCTTTTTTAACTTCATCACTGAGAGTCTGGCATGCTACAACTACCGAACTCATAGGATACCTCTCTTTCTACTGATTTAATGTAGAACTGCTGCAATGCTCTGCCAAGATTTTACGACACAAAAAGGTACCGTCAATGCAGCTTTTCACCCAGTAGTCAGCACCAGTGTAATTACAAATCGTTTCATTTACCCGGCCACCAATAATGGTGGTTGGCCGGTTATGAGCAAATTCCTTTTTCACCAACTTTATTGTTTCCTTTATTGAATCATACGCCTCTGAAATCAAACAAGACATACAGAGAATCGAAGCACCAGTCTCACCTAGAGCATTGATAAACATCTGAGGAGAAACATCTACCCCAAGATCAAGAACTCTCAAACCATACTGACGCATGGTGACAATGGTAATATTTTTTCCGATATCATGTATGTCTTTTTTAACTGTCCCGAAAACAATCTGGAAGGAGCCCTCAGAATCCCCTTCTTGAGGAGGTCCAAGGACGATTTGCTGTGCTTCTTTATATATTTCAGCCGCCATCACCAGGTCAGCAAGAAAGTACTTGCCCTGGTTGTACATCTCAACGACGATTTCTAATCCTCTTCTGACATCCTCCAGAATAGTAAATGGTTCAATTCCCTTTTCCAAAGCTTGGCGCACCAAATAAAGTGTTTTCTCTTCATTTATTTTGGCAATCGCAGTAATAAGAAGTTTCCGCACATTCCCGCCCCTCTTTAACGAGGATGAGAAGTAGCTCTCAACACTAGGCGGTCACCCCTGCAGATCATTTTCGACCATCCAATAGCACGATTATTGTTGGAATATATTATTTGTTCTAAAAGAAGTCCTGGAGAACCAGCCGGGACCTCTAACAATTCTGCCTCTTCTGGTGACAAAGCACAAGCCGAAATTTCTAAGCTGCTCTTTGCCAGAAAAACGTCGGTATGACGGGCAACTACTTCTGGAAAAGCAGCATAGGCGATCTCTTTTTCCAGTAAAGGGACACCTTTAAGGTAGGGTAAAAATCGAGAATCAACAGCAATAGGCCCTTCATCCCCGGACAAAACACGTTTGATCTTGATGATTTTTGCACCAATTTCGACACCGAGCTTCTCCGCAACTCCAGAATCTGCAGCAACTATGTTGAGGTTCAAAAGCTTCACCTTAATGTTCCTGTCTTCCCCTAAAAGAGAGTTATCTACAAAGCGCAATACAAGTGTATCTATAGGAGGGACAGTTATGAAACTGCCTTTACCTTGCACTGTCTTGATATAACCATCCTTCGCTAACAATGCCAGTCCCTGGCGAACAGTCATCGGACTAACCCCATACTGGCGGGCAAGCTGAGCTGTCGAAGGAATCATGTCTCCTGGCTTAAATTCCCCACGCTCAATTTTCGCCCTGAGATCTTCAGCTAAACGGTAGTAGGCAGGTAAAAAAGCAGAACGCTCTTGCACCTCCACACTCCCCCACTTTCTGTGACAAAGCTGTGAAAAGTAGCGCTTTTTGATAAGAGGGCTGGGCGCGGAGATTCCCCCGCGCCTATTTATTAGGCATCAGCAAGTCCATCAGAAACACTTCACAAAAGGACTCTAAGATTTTGCAACCTCAATCATTGCCTTGACGTTTTCCGGCTTAGCCTCATCAAGCACCGCACCACTTCCTAAGATAAATCCCCCGTCTTTGCCTACAGAGTTGATCAGTTTCTTGCAGTAGTCTTTTACTTCCTCAGGTGTCCCTGCGTATAAAAGGGATATCGGAACATTTCCGGCAATACAAGCCACATCACCCAATACTTCTTTTGCCCGAACCATGTCGGTTTCATCAAAGAGCCAGACTGTCGTGCCCTTGGGAATGTCCCTGATCACCTCAAGCCGACTGTTATAGCCGCCTTCAGCGAAGAGGAATGGTACTGCCCCTTCCTCAACAAGACCGAGGATCAATTTTTTGAGTGTCGGCCAGTAAAACTCCTTAAACTGAGAGTCTGACATAAAGCCGTCCGCGCCCTTATGCAGGGGGATAAAAACAAAAGGCTTCCCCGTGGCTTTAAAGCCAGCTAATCCAATCTGGATCATTATTGGGGTGATCCTCTCGAGAGCCTCAAGGAGCCTTTCCGGACAGCGGAACATGTCCATCATGATTCCTCGCGTGCCCCGGAAGGTGTCTCCGAGCACATCAAAAGGTGCCTTGCTCATGCCTGCAGTAGGATCGACAAAACCTAAAGAAGCCATCCGCATCCCGAAGGAACCAAGAAACTCACCCCAACGCAGAGCCTCCTCACCAGCTTTAATAACTGCCTCTAAGGCACTCTTAACAGGAGGGGCTCCATAAACAATGAAGTGCGGCCCAACCAGTGGGAGTTCCAGAAGTTCAAAGAGACGAGGCAGTGAAGCAAATCCCTCAAATGACGTAAAAACACGCGGCAGGTATTTCCGGAGCATAAAATCAGTAGGGTCAGTGCACAAATCATCGTATTCCTCGGCTTTCACGTACTCTGCTTCAATATATTGGTATGACTGATGGTCGGGAAGACCGTTTCCGGGCCACTTATAGATTTTATAGCCAACTATATCAAGCACCTTTCCCGAGGACACAATAAACGGTCCTACATAGAGATCAGGCTGGAGATCCCTGAGGTATTTTTCCCATGCCAAGCCGGCCTTGTCGAAGTCATACATCACCTCTTTGGGAGTAAATCCAGCGTAGTAGGCAGGGAAAAAACCATTGAAGGGGTATACAGGAATCTTGGCAGGGGTTTTAAGCTGAATCACATCAGCAACACTCTGCACTGTCTTTTTATACCTTTCTTCAGCCTCGGCGCTGGAAAACTCGATACCCTGAACCTCACACCACTTTTGGAGCGTTTCTTTTACCTTATCCATTATTTACCACCTCCGCACCACTTGCGGGCTAACTCTACAGCTTCCTGAGCATCGCCACCATAGGCATCAGCCCCCACATAAGCCGCAATCTGCTCGTTAACCGGGCTTCCTCCTACCATGATCTTTACTGCATCACGCAAACCAGCCTCTTTAATTGCCTCCACGGTCCGCTTCATTGCCTCAAAGGCCACTGTGAGCAAACAACTCATCCCCACAACTTGTGGTTTCACTTCAGAGATCTTGTCGACAAACTGGCGTGCTGGGACATCAACACCTAGGTCGTAGACCTGAAAACCGTTAGCCTCGAGCAAAAAAGCAACGATGTTTTTCCCGATGTCGTGGACATCTCCTTCTACAGTGCCGATGACAACCTTACCGATCCTGGGAACCTCTGCTTCCTGTCGCATAGCAGGTTTCAAAAGCTCTGAGATGCCTTTCATGATTTCTCCTGCCATGATCAGTTCGGGGAGGAAGTACTGACCCTCTTCAAACCGTTTCCCTACTACTTCTACAGCCGCCCGGCTATACTCAACGACTTTCAGGGGATCAGTGCCAGCATCCAGCATTTCCTTGACCAGGTTCAGGGCTTCTTTTTCTTTCAGTTCTGTGATCAGGTTTACTAAAGTTTCTCCTTTCAAATTAAGGCCCTCCTTCCAAGGTATTTTTTTTCAAAACCCATACCTTTTCAACATATCGACACTCTTTCTAATTCACCTTTCGATATCCCACCCCCTAGCATTTTTCCTTAATCACATACGATCCTATACATTCCTACTAAAGCCACAAAAGAAGACCTTAGGGGGATTCAGTTGATGCTGTCAAAATAGCTTGGGGTTCTCTTTGAAGGTGAGGACTAATTTTGGATGCGAGACATCTAAGGGGTTTCAAGAAGTGGTTAAGTTCTGCGAAGAGAAGCAGGTCTTCTGGAGGGTAATAAGTTGTTTTGCGAATGAGTCATCTTTTTATAGATAATAACATATCTATATAAGTTAGGTCAATACAAGATCCTGGAAACTAAATGTTTTTACATTATGATGGAGATCCACTATTTGCATCAGCTTGACGGGCCATCCGATTGATATCAAGACGCCTTCCTTCTACCATGTAAACCACCATTTCACCAATATTTGTGATGTGGTCAGCAATCCTCTCTAGGTGCCCTGCTGCCAGCAACAATCTCGTCGCCTGGGTGATATTCTTTGCGTTCTCCATCATGTAAACCAGGAGTTCGCGAAAAATTTGATCGTAAAGTGCATCCACCTGCCGCTCCATTGAGATTAAATTGTCCACAATATTACTATCTCCCCTGGCGTAAGCTCGCAAAACCTCGCTCAACATCTCCTGACAAAGCTTGGCCATATGAGGAATGTCAATCAAAGGCTTGATGTACGGCTCATCTATCAGGGCAATAGTTATCTCAGCTAAGTTCTCGGCGTGATCTCCCATCCGTTCGAGGTCAACGATAATCCGAAGAGCAGTTGCTATTGCCCGCAGATCACTCGCCATCGGCTGTTTCAAAGCAATCAGAGAATAGCACTTCTGTTCTATCGCCATTTCCATTTCATCGATGAGGTCATCGTCCTTAATCACCTCAGAAGCAAGTTCCAAGTTCTTGTCCGCCATCGCTTTAATTGCCTTTTGCAGGACTTCCTGAACCAGTGTCCCCATTTTCACGACTTCGCTCTTTAGCTCATTTATCTCCGGCTTTGCCGACATCGAGAACCCTCCTTCACTTTCCATTTTCTCCAGTTTTCTCCCGATGCCGGCCAGGCTTTGCCGACATCGAGTACCCTCCTTCACCCAAAGCGTCCAGTAATATAATCCTCGGTCCTTTTATCTTTTGGATTCACAAAAATCTCCTGAGTGCGGCCCACTTCCACAAGCTCACCGTTGAGCAAAAATGCCGTGTAATCAGAGACTCGAGCCGCTTGCTGTAAATTGTGGGTCACAATCACAATGGTGTAGTTCTTTTTAAGTTCGATAATTAGTTCTTCCAGGCGCGCCGTAGAAATAGGGTCAAGAGCAGAAGCAGGTTCATCCATGAGAATGACTTCTGGATTCACCGCCAGCACCCGGGCAATCACCAAACGCTGTTGTTGTCCTCCCGACAGGTTCTGGGCACGTTCATGAAGCCTGTCCTTTACTTCCTCCCACAAATTAGCCATTTTCAGGCTCTTCTCGACGATCTCGTCAAGCTGCCGCTTTCTCCTAACGCCATGGAGACGTGGCCCGTAGGCAACATTATCGTAAACAGACATCGGAAAGGCACAGGGGCGCTGAAACACCATCCCGACGCGTTTCCTCAGTTCAACGACATCAACCGAATCGGTGTAAATATTTCGCCCGTCGAGGATAACCTCACCTTTGACAACCGCCCCGGGAATAAGATCATGGAGACGATTTAGCGTCCGCAGAAAAGAGGATTTCCCACATCCTGAAGGACCAATGATAGCAGTAATTCTTTTTTCCGGTATCTGCAGGCTGATGTCACGAAGTGCTTGAAATGTGCCATAAAAGAGGTTAAGGTTCCTTACTTCAATCTTTATCTTCTCTTCACTCACTCTCGACCACCCATCTCCCTATGTTTACAATTTCTAGCTCAGGATTTTTCTCAATCTGTAAACACAAAAATTAAAAACCAGAACGAGCACAATAAGAACGAGTGCTGTTCCGTAAGCCTTCGACATCGAAATCCCCTCAGAAGCCAGAATGTAAAGGTGAACCGGTAATGGACGGGCTGTATCAAAGAGCGAACGCGGTATCCCCAGTGCACTGCCTGCAGTCAACAACACGGCCGCGGTTTCACCTGCAATTCTGCCTACTGAGAGAACAATACCGCTTAGGATACCAGGAAAAGCAGCAGGCAGAACGAGACGAAAAAGGGTTTGTTCCCTGCTGGCACCAAGTGCCATGCTGTTCTCGCGATACTCGTTAGAAACAGCCCTGATGGCTTCCTGAGACGTTCTCATAATCAGTGGCAATGCCATCAAAGCGAGGGTGCATCCACCTGCCAGGATCGACCAACCCCACCCTAACATGATCACAAAAAACACCAATCCGAAAAGTCCGTAAACTATAGAGGGAATTCCGGCCATCGTCTCTACTGACATCGTGATAATTCCGTTTAAACGGTTAGAAGTGCTGTATTCTTCCAGATAGACAGCACTCCCCACTCCCAAGGGAGCCGCGATCAGAATCCCAATAAAAGTTATGAGCAAGGTGGCCACTATTGAGTTGAGAATGCCTCCAGTTTTCCCTCCAGCAGCAGCCTCGGTAGCAAGAAATTCCCAGCTTATCTCCGGCAGCCCTAAAACAACGACTTGAGTTACAATAGCAATCAAAATCCCCACGACCAGTAAACTTCCCATTACTACAATTGCAGTGAGAAATGCATCAATCTCTTTTCTCATCAACTGACCCCCTTTTTGGTCAACCAGTGACTCGCCAGGTTCAGCGTCAGGATGAAGAGGAGCAGGACAAAACCGGTAGCAAAAAGAGCGGCCTGATGGTCTCCAGTAGCATATCCCATTTCTAGCACCACATTACTGGTGAGGGTCCGGGTAGGCTCGAGAATGCTTTTAGGAAACGCCACCATGTTCCCTGCAACCATCACCACGGCCATGGTCTCCCCAAAAGCCCTTCCCAAGCCCAAGATTATGGCCGCGATTATTCCCGAGCGGGCAGCAGGTAGCACTACTCCAAAAATAGTCTGCCAGCGGCTGGCCCCAAGAGCCAGAGAACCTTCCCTGTAATCGTCAGGAACTGCAGCAATGGCCTCTCGAGCTACATTTACGATAGTGGGAAGGATCATCACACCGAGCACTACACTTGCCGCCAGCACACTGAAGCCAGGACCCCCGAATATCCTGCGTATCCAGGGCACAATTACGGTTATTCCATAGAATCCGTAAACAACGGAAGGTATCCCAGCCAAGAGGTCAATTAATGGATTCAAAATTTCTTTAATTCGCGAAGGGGCCAGCTCAGCTAAGAAAACGGCCACTCCCAACCCCAGAGGTCCCCCCAGAATTAGTGCACCCAGAGTAACGTAAGCCGTCCCTGCGATCATCGGTGCTATCCCAAAATGACCGCGTAAAGGTTTCCACTCGGTTCCCGTAAGAAACGTCCAAACTCCCACGCGGTTTAAAAAGGGAACTGCTTTCACACCCAGCATGACCACAATGGATAGAACAGTAGCCACCACAAAAAGGGCACAGAAGAAAAAGGTAGCCGAAGCAATCTTGCGGCTTATCGTTCTGAAATTCAGGAGAAGAGGTGGAAATCTCCCCTCTCCCCTGTGGTTGAGTTGATCAAAATCAGCACTTTTCATCATAACTTGATCACCACTAATTAACAGGTATCACACCTTCTTCCTCAATGATCTTCCTGGCTTTTTCACTTTTTATGAAATCCAGGTAGGCCTTCACAGCATCACTTGGTTCACCTTTCAAAAGATAGAGAAAAGGACGAGCAATCGGGTATTTGCCATCTTTTATATTTTGAGGGGTTGGTGAAACTCCGTTAACCTTAAGGGGCTTCACATCAGAAGAAAGAGCGGTCAGAGAGACGTAACCGATGGCTTTGGGATCGGAGGCAACAGCAGCTCGGACGGCACCGTTGGAACTCTGCTCAATACTCTCGACAAGCTCTTCCCCATCCATGACGATCTCTTCAAATGCTCCCCTCGTCCCAGACCCTGATTCACGATTAATCACTACGATCTTACCATCTTCTCCGCCCACATCTTTCCAGTTCGTAATGCGGCCTGCAAAGATACCGCGGATCTGCTCTAGGGTCAGGTCTTCCACCTTATTACTGGGATGCACGATAACTGCAATACCATCTCTGGCGATCACTATTTCCTTAAGGCCCAGCTCCTTTTCCTCTGGTTTAAGTTCCCGAGATGAGGAGCCAATGTCCACAGTTCCATTTGCCACCTGTTCAATACCCACCGAAGAACCGCCACCCTGCACTGACACTTTATAACCAGGATTAGCTTCCATAAAGGCTTCGGCCAGAACTTCGCTCAATGGCTGCACTGAAGTAGAGCCGGCAATAGTTATTTCCTGTTCAACTGACGATTTCCCACAACCTGGCAGAAACAGCAAAAAAAGACCTAAAACCAACAGAATAATCACTCCCAACCTTTTCACAACAGTATACCCCCTCAAATTTCTGGATGGTTCTTGGACGCACCGGTGCTTCCACTCTTAGCCTAATACCCCAAAGTAAAAACCCAATCCTGATTTTCTTAAAAACAAGTTAGCGCAAAGTTAAAAAAATTAAAAAAGTGGCCGAGTAAACAGCCACCCAAAATGGCGCAAGACAACCGCTATCCGTTCTGACCACACGGTAGCATCGTCGGCACTGTAAAATAGAAAACACTTCCCTGTCCAAGTCTGCTCTGCACACCCACTTCTCCGCCATGCAGTTCAATGATATGCTTGACAATTGCCAGTCCCAGTCCCGTTCCTCCTGTTTTCCGGCTGCGGGCTTTGTCAACCCGATAAAAGCGCTCAAACACGCGCGGGAGTTCCCTCTCCGGAATGCCAATGCCTTCGTCTTTCACCTTGACAAAAACTTTACTCTTGTTTTCTTCAAAACTGACTTCAATCCTGGCAGGCGGGCGCGAGTACTTTATAGCATTGTCAAAAAGATTGAGAAAGACCTGTAAGAAGAGGTCATAGTCGACCATCGCCACCCCGTCTCCCTGCAACTCCAGGAAAAAGTCATGCTTTTGCTTCAAGAACCGTCCTGCTTCCTCAGCAATCGACCTGAGACTTAGAGGCTCTCTTTTCAACTGCACATTCCCTGTTTCCAGTTTGGACAGATCGAGAAGGTTTTTGATGATTTTCTCCATCCGCCCAGCCTCATTGTAGATGATCCGCGAAAACTCGGTAACTGCCTCGGTGTTCTCGGGCTCCTCCAATATTGTTTCTGCAAAACCGCGGATCACGGTGATCGGCGTTTTCAGTTCGTGAGAAACATCAGCAACGAAATCCTTTCTCACCTGCTCCAACCGCTTCAACTGGGTAATATCATTGACAACAAGCAGGACACCTTTTAAAAAATCACCCTCATCCAGTACAGGCACTCCCTGGACTGCAAGTACCTGTTCGCCACGGCCATATAAGGTAATTTCCCTTGATTGCGGCTTCTTACTTGAGATGACGGCTTCGACAATTCTAGCCAGTTCGTAGCAGCCAGCGACCTCCAAGTAATTTCTGCCTAATAAGGAAGTATCAGGGGGTATTCTGAAAATCCTCACAAAGGCAGGATTGGCATATTCCACCTTCCCTGCTCCATTAATGAGTAAAAAGCCATTCCCTGTTGTATTAAGCACTGTTTTTAAGCGGTTGGTAACATCGGAAATCTGGCGCATCTTGGCGGCAAGAGTATCAGCCATCCGATTAAAGGACTTGGCAAGCTTCCCGATAACATCATCTTCATGGTAGTAGACCCTACGCTCAAGGTTCCCCGAGGCCATATCCTCGACAACCTCGGTCATCTCACACAGAGGTGCTGTGAGCCTTCTGGCCAGAACAATTCCTGCAAAAATGCCAGCCCCACCGGCCATCAGGAAAGATATCAGCAGGATCAATGCAAGATACCACTGAAGTTTGGCAACTTCATTAAGAGGAAGAGACATTCTCACAACTGCCTTGACCTCTCCCGAGCTTTCCACAGGAACCGCCACATAGAGCATCTGATACCCCAAAGTTGAACTAAAGCGTTGAGCCACCCCCGTTTTTCCGGCTAAAGCTTCCTTTATCTCCGGCCTCTGTCCGTGGTTCTCCATCTGCCGGGGGTCTTTCTCGGAATCACCGAGAACACTCCCTTGTTGATCAACAATTGTCACCCTGGCACCAGTATCCCTTGCCGCGAGCAAAGCAAGATTCTGGATGGCCTTCTCGTCAGGAAGCTTTTCCCTAACCACTTCCCCTATCAGAAGCGCTTCCTGTCGAAGATTTTCCTCAAGATGAGATATGTAAACCCTCTTCAGTGCAGGAAAAGAAAAAACGCCCATCAAAAGAAGAGCTAGAAAAATTATCCCAATAAAAGAAACTGCCAGCCTAAACTGAAAACTTTTCCTCGTTCGCAACGTCAAACTTATAGCCCACTCCCCTTACGGTTTTGATATACTGAGGATGTTTAGAGTCCGGCTCAATTTTCTCCCTTAGTCTGGAAATGTAAACATCAAGAACCTTAGTCCCAGCTTCCACATCATACCCCCAGAGCGTATCCAGCAGATAATCCCTCTTTAAAACTCTTCCCCGCGCCTGGACCAGCAAACCCAGTAGTTCAAATTCTTTCACAGTCAAGTCAAGCCGCCGATCTTTAAAAAACGCTTCATAAGTGTCAAAGTTGATCGTAAAAGGGCCTGCCTGAATGAGCGTTACTTGACTTTCGGAACTGCTCTGACGAGTTCGTCTCAATATCGCCTTAACCCTCGCCATCAATTCCCGGATACTGAATGGCTTGGTTACGTAATCATCTGCTCCCAGTTCGAGACCAACCACCTTGTCGATCTCGTCATCCTTGGCAGTGAGCATGATGATCGGGATATCGATATTTTGCCGGCGCAATTGACGGCAAAGCTCAAGCCCATCAATTCCAGGCAACATCAGGTCAAGGATGACCAGATCGGGCTTCTCCTTCTTGATTAACTCCAGAGCTTGAAGACCATCATAGGCAGCAATCACTTCGTAGCCTTCTTTCCTTAGATTGTGAGTCAAAAGGCGCACGAGGGCCTCTTCATCATCAACGACCATGATCCGAAACATCTGCTCCACCTTCCTGCCTGATTCTCTATTCTCTAACTTTCGAGAATCAATTAGAGTTTCCTCTCACCCTATGGGGCGGACCTTGCCTAAAGGCTTCTCCACCACTCAGGGCGGAGGTCTTGCGGGTTTTTGCGCTCCAAAACCGAATCAATAGTCTTTAGAATGGTTTCTTTATCACGCGGTAACGTACCCTTAATGGGCAGGTAGTTAGAAGCATGATTGCTTCTAAAAACGCATGAGCTCACTTCAAGAGAGCTTACGATTCTTCGCATCTCGTCTAGAGATTCGTAAGGTGTCAGTGGTATAAACTCGCCCTTCTGGATTCTCCGAGCCAAAGGTGCCCTCGGGTCTATATAGAGCGTCAAACAGGCTAGATAGTGAGGATCAATCTTGTTGATGACCTCGGCTGTTTGAAGAGCATGCTCGTAAGTGCGGTCCCTTCCCCCCAATCCAAGAATTATCGTCACAGACAAGACTAACCCTGCCTCAATAGCCTTACGTCCCGCCCGCACCATATCTTCAGCAGTTGCTCCTTTACGAACGTATTTCAGAACCTCATCAGATCCGCTCTCCACTCCAAGGTAAACAATACCAAGGCCTTTTTCCACCAACCGTCGGAGTTCAGCATCAGTTTTGGACAAAATATCGTGAGGGCAAGCATAAATCCCAACACGCTCTAACCGCGGAAAGCGTAGGTTCAGTTCATCAAGGATGATTTCAAGAGCTTCAGTATCCATGGTTAAAGCGTTGCCATCAGCCAAAAACACTCTCCGAGCCTCCGGATAAAGCAGCGACAATTCTCGAATATCAGCAAGAACCTCTTCCACAGGCCTTGCTCGATACTTTTTGTCTTTATACATAACGCAGAAACTGCAAGCATTGTGAGAACAACCAACAGTAGCTTGAATTATCAGACTTTTAGCTTCACTAGGTGGCCGGTAAATGGTTCCCTCGTAACGCATGGTGCTACCTCCTTTTTAAACATCAAAACCACTGGCTTGTAATGAAGCAGTTCCTTCTGCAGTTTTGAGCACCTTTATAAGCTTACTTATTGAAGATGTACCCTAAAAGACCAAGAGTGTTTAGTTCCAAAGAAATCTTCATTTCTCCACCAATCTTTTCGAACTTTTCTTCAGGTATTTCTAAGATTTCTTTTAAAATCCAGGTGTAAATTTGCGCAAACGCAGTCTCCCGATCCACCTCTTTGTTTTTGAGGTTTTCCGCAATCTCGAGGCTTCTTTGAACCGCAACGCGGTACTTTTCCATAAGACGCCGGACATCCCTTGTAGACCCAAAGTGGGAGTAGTAGAGGATCTCCGGATCAAAGCGAGCCAATTTCTCCGTAGCGGAAAGGGCTTTTTGTGGTTCGAACCGCGGAGGCACCATCGCCGGAAGGGCTACTTCGTATTTGTCCCCTTCGAGGACGTAGTCAATCTTTAACCCAAGGGAGTCTCCCACGAAAATCCCGCTGGTGAGATCATCGTGGATGCAAAGGCAGTGGGGAGCATGTCCGGGTGTCTCGATAAGTGTGAGGGTCCTCTTACCAAGGCGAAGTTGTTGTCCATCTTTCCCCACAGTGATCTTTTCAGCAGCAACCGGTAGAAAGTCACAAGGATGGAAAGGATAGCTGTTGCGGGCTTTCCTTGTGGACGCCTTCAAACCTTCAGGATCGATAAGATGAGGACTTCCTTTTGGATGAACGACTACGCGGGTATGCGGAAAGTCCTCCAGAAGCCACCCCACACCCCCGGCATGATCTATGTGGATATGGGTCAGGACGATGAAATGAAGGTCATCTTCTTTCAATCCGATTTCTTGCAACCCATTGATTACGTGTTCCTTGCTCCTTGCGGACCCTACATCGATGAGGACACACTTTTCATCACGAACGAGATAAGCTGCCGTTCTATTGGGAATTCCCATATCGAAGACATCGATGAGAAACACTCCGTTCGCTACTTCCCGAACCACCAAGCTGAATCACCCTCTCTTCGTAGCAATTTTCTATTTTTTTCGTTGTTAAAGCAGACTCAGCGCAGGAAGAAGATCAAGAGATAAACCTGGGAGATGGCAATTGAAACGAGCATCAGCGGGAAAGCCACCTTGAAGAAACCGATGA
>LDZS01001704.1_pt1 | contig 23726 bp, 20 predicted proteins | sample 615471 | NCBI WGS metagenome assembly LDZS01 (sample SAMN03408295, study PRJNA278302) | terrestrial metagenome | isolation source: oil reservoir sample K3 | place: USA: Alaska, North Slope, Kuparuk formation | collected 2013
AAGGTGGTAGAAAAAAAACTTGCAAACGGGCTTACGGTACTTTTTTATCCCTATGAAAGAGAAGACGTGGTAACTGTTAAGCTTTGCGTTAAAGTCGGTAGTGCTTATGAAAATGAAAAACAGGCAGGGATTACCCATCTTATAGAACACATGATCTTTAAAGGCACCGAATCCAAAAAGCCAGAGGATATCGTAGGTGAAATCGAAGCCCTTGGTGGCTACATGAACGCCTTTACCTCTTTTGATTATACCTGTTATTACACAACCGGCCCAACCAAGATCTTAGAGAAATCTTTAGACATACTTTCTGACATAGTGTTTCATCCTTATTTTGACCCTAAAGAATTAGAAAGGGAAAAAGAAGTAGTGGTTGAAGAGATGAAAATGAGGCTTGACAATCCTCATGTAGTGCTTTTTGAAGAGGTTATGAAGGCCTCTTACCAAAAATATCCTTACAGACGCCCTATCATCGGATATGAAGAAACCGTAAGGTCTTTTAAAAGAGAAGATCTCTTGTCCTTTATCAACCAGTTTTATACCCCTGAAAATATGGTCCTTTCAGTGGTAGGAAAGATTCCTCAGGATGAGCTCTTTTCTCTAATAAATAAATACTTTACCAACCTTCCTAAAAGAAAGCTTAAAAAAGTAAAATTCCCTGAAGAACCCTTTACAGAAAAACCAAAGTTAGTTTGGGTAGAAAGACCGGTTAAAGAGGGTTATTTTGTTTTTACTTTGCCTGGAGTTTCTTTTAGGGAAGAAGACGCACCTCTCTTAGACCTGCTTGTACAGGCCTTAGGAGGGGGAGAATCTTCCAGACTTTACGTAAGATTAAAAAGGGAGTTAAACTTAGTAAAAACTATCTCTATGTCTGCTTTTTCTCCAGTAGGACCTGGTTTGATAGAAATCTATGGCACCGCAGACCCGGAAAAGTTTAAAGACATAGTCTCCCATCTGATCACCGAACTTGAAGAAATCAAAAATTTAGGTATTACTGAAGAAGAGTTACAGAAAGCTAAAGTACAGCTACTTTCTGATTTTGTGTTTGATGCAGAAACCTCTGATGGTCTTTCAAGCACCCTTTCGTTTTTTCAACTAAAAAGAGGAAATTATAGGGACATCCTGTGGTATAAAAACAAGATAGAGCAAGCAACGGTTGAAGACCTAAAAGAGGTAGCAAAAAAGTACTTTAATTTTGATAAACTGGTAGGTGGGTTTCTTTCTGAAAAAAGGCATTTTGATGAAGAAGATTTTAAAAAATTGCTCTCTTTAAAAAAAGATTCTCCTGTTAAATTCTTTACCTTAGAAAATAAACTAAAGGTTATCGTCTATCCACGGAAGGATTTACCCACCGTAGGAATAACCTTAGCCTTCCCAGGAGGTTTGAGGTTTGAGACCCCTCAAACTAATGGACTTTTTCAAGCATTAACCCTTCTTTGGACAAGAGGAACTCAAAAATACTCTGCAGAAGAAATCTCCTCTAAGCTTGAGGCCTTAGGTGCTACCATAAAAGGTTTTTCTGGAAGAAATACCTTTGGGTTAAAAGCTCTCTCCCTTTCTTTTAACTTTGACCAAACCTTAGAGCTTTTTAAGGAAATCTTGCTAACCCCTACTTTCAAAGAAGAGGAGTGTGAAAAAGCTCGACCTGAACTTATTTCTATGATTTTTATGCAAGAAGACAATCCTATAAGCTTAGCGGTTAATCAGTTTTTAAAAATTCTCTTTCCTGATCATCCCTATGGTTTAAACATAGCAGGTGACTTAAATTTTTATCAAAACTTTAAAGCCGAAGACCTAAGACAGGCTTATCAAAAATTCGTGACCCCTGAAAAGGCCGTATTAACCGTAGTAGGAGACGTAGATCCATTCATCTTAAAACAAAAACTCGAATCCTATCTAAAGGACTGGAAAACCTCAAAGGTAAGAGTTAAAGAGGAAGAAGAACCTAAACTTCCTTCTCAGAAGACCCAAAAAATAAAAAAAGAAACCTTCCAGAACCAAATTTTACTTGGATTTCAAACCCCTGGTCTTAATTCAAAGGAAAAACTGGTCTTAGAAATCTTAAGCAGTGCTCTTTCAGGCCAAGACGGAAGACTTTTTAGGGTTTTAAGAGATGAACGCTCCCTTGCCTATAGCGTTACCTCATTTACGGTGTTTTATCCTAAAAAATCTGCCTTTGTGCTTTACATAGGTTGTTCTCCGGAAAAAGAAGAAGCTGCGATAGCAGGTTTTTGGGAAATTTTGGAAGAAGTTTCTAAAAAAGGTTTAACCTTAGAGGAAATCGAAAGGGCTAAAAACAGACTTTTAGGTAAGCTCAAAATTGGCTTACAAAGCAACCTTGCTAAATCCGAAGACATAGCAGTAAATGAGGTTTTAAACCTTGGGTGGGACTATAGTCAAAATTACGAAAACATGTTACAATATATCAAACAAGAAGATATCCAAAAGTTTATAAAAACCTATCTAAAAAAAGAAAATGCTGTGCTTTTTATTTTAGGAAAATAAAATTTTTAAAAATCTATAAATGGAAATAAACTTTATAACTGAAAACGAAGAAGAAACCATAAAATTAGGCCGAAGGATTGCCAAGCTTTTAAAGCCCGGAGACTTAATCCTTCTTTATGGAGACCTAGGTTGTGGAAAAACCACCTTTGTAAAAGGGGTTGCAGAAGGTTTATTGGTAGACCCAGAGGTTTATGTAACCAGTCCTACCTTTTCTTTAATCAATGTGTATGAAGGAAAATATACTATCTACCACGTCGACCTTTACCGTTTAGAACATATAGAGTTAGAAGAGTTAGGACTTCATGAATTTTTAAATGAAGGTATTGTGATCATTGAATGGGCTGACCGCCTTAACGATTCATTAAAAGAAGATTTTTTAGAAGTTTATTTTAAATATCTGGACCTCACAAAAAGAAAGATAACCTTTATCGGTTACGGAGAATGGCAAGAGCTCCTAAGAGAACTGGATAAGGATGAGTTATCAACTTGATAGGAAAACGCTCTAAAAGAAAATCCATCTTAGGATTGTTAAAATAACCTGTTAAAAACTTATCTAAAAAATTATTTTTTGCCAAAAACTCTTTCAATCCTGCTATCAAACCACCTGTGAGATAAATGCCTCCTTCTGGCAAAAAAGTAAGGGCTAATTCTGAGGTCTTTCTTCCTAAAAGTTCTAACATCGTCTCAACTATCTTTAGAGCCTTTTCTTCTCCCTTTTTAGCAAGATTAAAAATTTCTTCAGGGGATAAAGTTTGGTTGAAATAAAACTGATACCACAGAGAAACAGCTTTTCCTGACAAAGCTTTTTCCCAGCACTTTTCTTCGTTTAGAGTTCCCAAGTATTCTAAAAAAGCATATTCTTCTTTTTTTAAAGGGCAAAAAGGAGTATGTCCGTTTTCTGAAGGTAGAACTATACCTTCATCTATTAATACTGAAATACCTAAACCTGTACCTGGTGCCAAAAACACCCGGGGGAACTTCTTTTTAGTTTTTCCCTTTTTTAAAGTTTTTAGGTCTTTATTAGACAAAAAAGAAGAACCCAGAGCTAACCCATAAAGGTCGTTTACCAAAAAAACTTCTTTAAAATTAAATTTTTTCTTAAGCTCCTTTACAGAAACCTCCCATCCCAGGTTGGTAAGTTTGGCTTTATCTTCGAAAACCGGACCAGCAACCGCTAAATAAACCTTTTCCGGAAGGTTTTCAAGGAAAACTTCAGAAAAATATCTTTCTATTATACTGTATACATTTTGATGTTCTTTGCTTGGATAAACTTTTATATTTAAAAACTCACGATCTTTTAATATTCCTATTCTTGAATTAGTACCTCCTATGTCAGCTACTAACATTTTTTAAAGGTTGCAGTAAAAACCAAACTTTACTTCTTCGTCTTTTTAGCTTCGTAATAAGAATTAAATTCATCTATCAATTTTTCGGTATAATCAACCTTGGGTGCTACATAGTATATTCCTGGTTGATTTTTTTCTAAAACAAGGTCGATCCCTTCTTTTTGTACAAACTCTTTAAGCACCCCTTCTAACTCTTTAAAAACCGGGTCAAGAAGTTGTTTTTCATACTCTTGCATCTCATACTGTGCGTCTTCTTGAAGGCTTTTAAATTCTCTTAACAGCTTTTGATACTCAGCTTGTTTTTTTTCTCTTGCCTCTTGAGAAAGAAGAGCACCCTTTTTCTCTAATTCTTCTTTAATGGCATCTAATTCTTTAGCCTTTGCTTGAACTTTTAAAGTAAGTTCTTCATACTTTTTTTGCAACTTTTGAATAATTTCTTCACCATACTTGGATTTATTAATCACTTTTTTGATGTCTATAACCCCTATTTTTAAACTAGGTTCAGCCTTAGCCTCATTGAAAAAACCCAAACCTAAAAAAAAGACCAAAAACATACTAATAAAAAACCTTTTCATAAAGACCTCCTATTTTAATTTATTATTTATTATTAATTATCACAAAATCAACTCTTCTGTTGATAGCCCAACATGTTTCGTTAGAACACTTAGCTAAGGGTCTTTCTTCTCCAAAACTGATGGTGTTAATCCTTTCTTCATCTATTCCTAATTTAGTAAGCACTTTTTTTACCTCTTGAGCTCTTTTAGCACCTAAAGCCATGTTGTATTCGTTGGTACCTCTTTCATCACAGTTTCCCTGTAACTCAACCTTCAAATCTTTGTGCTCAAGAAGGTATTTAACGTTATGTTTGATAGGTTCCCACATATCTTCTTTTATGGAATAATCGTCATAATCAAAAAAAACTGCCTTAAGAGGAGGGGTGCTTCTTCCATAAACTTTCCATCTTTCCCAGTCTTCTTTTTCTGAATCTTTGAATTCTTCAGGAGAGAAAACCTGATTCTGTTCTACTTCTGAAGGAGCTTTAGGCTGAGAGACAGAAGTTGTAGACTCTTTCTGAGATTGATAAACAGGAACTTGAGATTCTCCAACTATAGGAGGAACTTCCTTTTTTGCGCATCCAGAAAATAAAAGTATAACACCTATTAAAAGCCTCCACCATCTAACCATAGATCTCTCCTTATTCCCAGCAATACCCTACTATGTCTAATTCTAACAAAAACTCACCTAATAAAAACTCCAATTGTTTTCTAATATATCGCGTTATTTCATAAAGTAAAGTAAGCTCTTCGTTAAGCACCTGGGTTACTAAGGCATACTCTTCTTGCGTAAGTTTATTTAACAAACGACGACAAAAATAATCTCTGCAGATAAAAGGTCTGGCAAAGATTTTACATCCTGTAGGACCAACAAAAAAACATCTCAGAGGAATCTCTCTTTCCTTTGGAATGTCTTTTCTTAAAAAAAGGTTTAACAATAAAATGTTTATAGTAACTTCTGCCTCAATACCAGCCTTACAACAACCTTTTTTATCTATAACTGAGCAAACATAACATTCGTTAAATGTTTCTAAGTTTGACATCGTCTGGTTTGACAACAAAACTGCGTTTTCGTACCTTTTTAAAAGTTCTAAAAACTTGAAATCTTTATAAAAATAGTCATTCCAGTGCTCAAAAAGCTCTTCAGCTACTTTAATTTTTTCTTTCATCAAAGCAGTAGGATCTGGGTCTAATTTTTTAATCAGCTTTAAATTTTTTAACATAATTGGTCTTAATATAAAAATTTTTATAAAAAGATTTTAATTTAAAAGAAAAAAAATAAAAGATAAGATGATGATAAAACAGGTTGGTTTAAACAAAATGCTTATAAGGTCCAAAATATCAGAGATGGATGATTTTAAACTTTTGTCAAAAGGTTTAAAATAACCTTATTCAAAAGCATGTCGAAAACTTTTTAAAATTTAGACATAGTTTTGAACATGTTTTTGTTTTTTCTTTAGACAGAGATTTTGACCCAAAATTGCCGATAGAGAATAAAATAAAAAATCTTTCCGTAATCTTTAAACTTAAAAATCATATTTCTTAGTTACTTTCTATAGTTCTTCCCCAACTCTCATATAAAATCTATTCCATTTTCTACCTGTACCCACTCCTCTCAATCTTTTTCCCCTGATTCTAAACATATTTCTCCCATATCCTCTCTTAACCTCCCCATATACAAACTCTACTAACCCCACCTTTCACACCAACCCTTTTAACTCCTCTAAACGTGTTTTTATACTCAAATACTCACTAAACTTGTCAAACCGTTTTGACCTTTGGATTGACGAAAATCGTTTTTTGAGCTAAAACTTATAAATTTAAAAACATCTTAAAGAGGCTTTTATGAAAAAAAGCTTAGACCCAAGAAAACTTTCTACCTGGGAGATAGCCTATCAAGCCGAAAAAAATCTAAAAAAGATTTTTGAACTTGCAGAGGAAATAGGACTTCTTCCGGAAGAGTTAATACCTTATGGTTATTACTTGGCTAAGGTCGACTATCAAAAGGTAATTCAAAGGTTAAAAACCAAACCTTACGGAAAATATATCGATGTTACCGCGATAGTACCTACTCCTTTTGGAGAAGGAAAGACTACCACCACGATAGGACTTATTCAGGGACTTGCTAAAAAAGGAAAAAGGGTAAGTGGTGCTATAAGACAGCCCTCTTCAGGCCCAACTTTTAACCTAAAAGGAGGAGGCACTGGCGGTGGTTTATCTCAGGTATTACCTTTAGATAAAATTGCTTTAGGACTTACAGGAGACATAAACGCGGTGATGAATGCCCATAACCTTGCTATGGTAGCTCTTACCTCAAGACTTCATCATGAAGAAACTTATACTGACGAAGAGCTTTCAAAAATAGGGATTAAAAGGCTAAACATAGACCCTAAAAGAGTAGAATTTCCCTGGATAATAGATTTTTGTGCTCAAGCATTGAGAAAAGTTTTGATAGGATTGGGAAATAAAAAGAACGGTGTTTTGATGGAAAGCAAATTTTGGATAGCCCCAGCTTCAGAACTTATGGCCATTCTTTCTATTGCTAAAAATTTAAAAGACCTAAGAGAGAGGGTCGGAAAGATTGTAGTAGCCTATGATAAAAGGGGAAATCCTATTACTACCGAAGACCTTGAGGTAGCAGGTGCGATGACTGCCTGGTTGGTAGAAGCTCTTAACCCAACCCTTGCACAAACCATAGAAGGACAACCTGTTTTTATACACACCGGACCTTTTGCTAACATCGCTCTTGGCCAGTCTTCTATCATCGCAGACTATTTAGGTCTAAAACTTTCCGAATATCATGTTACTGAGTCAGGATTTGGAGCAGAGATTGGCTATGAAAAATTTTGGAATATTAAGTGCAGGTTATCAGGTCTTATACCTCAGGCAGTAGTTTTGGTAACCACTTTAAGGGCTCTTAAATATCACGGAGGAGCACCTCTTCCTAGGAAAAACCAGCTTCTTCCTTCAGAATACCAAAGTTTAAGACCAGACCTGGTAGAAAAAGGTTGTGAACTTTTAGCCCATTGTATAGAGATTATCCAAAGAAGTGGAATTAATCCAGTGGTATGTATCAACCAGTTTATACATGATTTTAAAGAAGAAATAGAGGTGGTTAAAAGATTTTGTGAGGCCTTAGGGGTAACTGCAGTTTGTTCTAACCACTGGTTAAAAGGAGGAGAAGGAGCAGTAGAACTTGCTGAAGCGGTTATAGAGGCCTGTGAAAAACCGAATAGTTTTAACTTTCTTTACGACACAAAAGAGCCTCTTAAAGCTAAAATAGAAAAAATTGCAAAAGAAATCTATGGTGCAAAGGAAGTTTGTTTTACTCCTTTAGCCAAAGAAAAATTGGAACAGCTTGAAAAAGAAGACCTTACAGAATTTTTTGTTTGTATGGCTAAAACCAGCCTTTCTCTTTCAGATAATCCTGATCTTAGAGGTGTTCCTAAAGATTGGGTTTTTAATGTAAGAGATATCATGGTTTTTAGAGGAGCAAAGTTGGTTGTGCCTGTTGCTGGTGAAATCAACCTTATGCCTGGCACAGTTTCTAATCCAGCTTTTCGTAAGATAGATGTAGATTTGAAAACTGGCAAAATCATAGGTCTTGAATAAAGGGGTTAAATCATGGAGCCTTTAATATTAAAAGGGTCAGAGATAGCTAAAAACTTGAGAGAACAGATCAAAGAAGAGGTAAGAACATTAAAGGAACAATATGGGCTCATTCCTGGTCTTCTAACCATCTTGGTAGGAGAAAATCCTGCCTCAGTTTCTTATGTTACAGCCAAACAGAGGGTAGCCAAAGAACTTGGTTTTTACTCAGTTCAAGAAAACCTTCCGGAGGACATCTCAGAAAAAACCCTTTTAGACCTTATAGAAAAATACAACCAGGACCCATCTATCCACGGTATCTTGGTGCAGCTACCTCTTCCTAAACATATTGATGAAAAAAAGGTGATCTGCGCTATCAACCCTAAAAAGGATGTCGACGGTTTCCATCCCTTTAATTTAGGAAGGTTGGTTATGGGACATCCTACCTTTATTCCATGCACACCCTATGGAATTCTGTTTCTTTTAAAAGAAGCTGATATAGAGGTAGAAGGAAAAGAGGTGGTTATCATAGGAAGAAGTAACATCGTAGGAAAACCCTTAGCTCTCCTTCTTATGCAGAAACTTAAACCTGTAGGAAACGCAACGGTAACGGTGTGTCATACCGCTACCAAAGACCTTGCTTTTCATACTAAAAGGGCAGATATCTTGATAGTGGCAGCAGGTAGACCAAAATTTATTTCAGGGGATATGGTGAAAGAAGGGGTAGTGGTTATAGATGTTGGGGTTAACAGGATTGGGACCACTCCTGAGGGTAAACCGATTCTTTGTGGAGATGTAGATTTTGAAAGTGTTAAGCAAAAAGCCTCGGTTATTACCCCGGTTCCAGGTGGAGTTGGTCCTATGACGATTACCATGTTGATGAAAAACACGTTAGAAGCTGCAAAAGCAAGCCAAGGTCTTTCTGAAGAAATTCAGTTTTAGCTAAAATTCAAGCCTCGAACAGATTTTATCGATAGTGTTTTAGTATAAATATGTTATAATAGTTTTTTAAAATTTTATAGGGTTGAGGGATAACTTTGGAAAAAAACAAAGATCAGCTAAAAAACTTAGGGTTCACCCTGATTAAAGATTATGGGCTAAACCTTTTAGAGTTTAAAGGTGAAATTTTTAAGATAGATGAGGCTTTATCCTCAGGTAAGCCGATAAATTTTACCAAACCAGAAAATCTTCTTTTCTTGGCTCAAAGTTTAGGCTTAGACAGTAGTCTTCCTGAAAGGATTTTACTGACGAAAATCGCTAAAAACCTTTTAGATCTGTTTTCTACTAAAGATTTAACAGAAAAAGTTGAAAAATTTTTCCCTACTGAGGTTTTATCTAAGCTTAAAAAAGAAGGGCTTTTGGTTGAGGGAATAGAAAGAGAAATAACCCGTACTTACGAAAAGTTTCTCAGACCCGAAGAAAAAGAAGAACTTACTAAAAGCTTGATAAAACTTTCTCTTACCTATGTTTTTGGTTTAGCATTATTTAGGTCATACCTTAAGGATTTATTTTTTTCTAAAGGGAATTTAAACGGTTTAACCTGTTCAGACCTGATGTATGCCCTTGGAGGAACTTTCAGGGCCTCTTTAAGTCCGATCAACGAAAACCTTAAAACAGGCAATCTAAAAGGACTGGTATTTTTTAATCATCTTCCTTTAGAAGAATCAAATCTTTCTTTGGTTAAAAAACTATTACATCAAAATATCTGGATATGGTCTGCAGGAAACGAGAAAGAAACCTTAAAATATTTAGAACTCATCCAGGAAGCAGGAGAAGGGCTGAGAGAATTTTTAGAAGCCTTTGGTTTGCCTCCGGTTTTATGTTTAAGGGATGAAGTAGAGGTTTTCCCTGTTGTTTTAGAGATGCTTAGTGCCGGAGGGTTGTTTAAAGAGCTTTCAGAGATACCTTTAGTTGCGGTTTACTGTAGTAAAAACAGTTTAAAAACTGTTAATCCTGGGCTTTTAGTTCCTGCTTTTTCAGGTTTAGGTTTAGAAGTTTTAGCCATAGGGAAGGACTTTTTACCTTTTAAATTGCTTGATGAAAAGGTTAAGGTATTTGAAGAAGGTCTTGCCGACCAGATTTTACAGGAAATCATAGAGAGGATAGAAACAAAAAGAAAGACTTTAGGAATTCACCAGCCAAAGCCAAGGGTGCTTTTTGATATGGAAATGCGAAGGTCTCTTTCTTCTTCAGAACACATGTCTTTTTACCAACAAATATTGTTAGAAAGGTTTAAAAACACTTTTTCCTCTGAAATGCTTCCGGTTAAACGGGCTGAAATTTTTAGAGAAAGGTGTATCAACTGTTTTAATTGTGTAAAGATTTGTCCTTTTTCAGCCATGTCTATCGACCATGTGGCTAATAGTATATTGGTAGACCTAAAGAAATGCACAGGTTGTGGCATCTGTATCGGTGAGTGTCCTTCTGAGGCGATCTATCTTCAAGTAATCTAAGGTTACGGAGGCTTGATGAAAGGAAAAACTCTGATGTTTGTTTGTAGAGAGCTTGGTTCAGAAGAAGAGATGAAGGATAGAGAAGATATAGTTTTAAAGACCTTAGATTGTGCAGGAGATTTAACTGTTTTTGAGGTGCTGAAAGCTTTGGAAGAGGGTTTTCAGCAGGTTTTTGTGGTAGGGTGTAAAAAAGGAACGTGTAAAAGTAGGATCGGGAACTTAAGGGCAGAAAAAAGGATGGCTACGGTAAGAAGATATTTAGGAAAATGGGCTGAAGGATATAGACTGGAGATGGTTTATCTTAATAAAGAAAAAGGTCAAACTTTATTAGATCAGATTCTTAAAGCTTAACGGAGAAAAGGTTATGGTAATTACAGAATTAAAACCTATAGAAAAGATTTGGCAAAACATAGCAGACTTTCGTAAGGTTCTGGTTTTAGGATGTAGGGGGTGTTCAGGGATTTGCTCAACTGGAGGAGATCGAGAGGTAAAGTTGCTGGTCTCGGCATTAAACCTTATAGCAGAAAACGAAGGGAAAAACTTTATTGCTCTCGGACAAACCCTTATTAGGCAGTGTGACCCTGTTGCTTTGAAGGTGTTGCCTGAGTTTCTTAAAGAGGTTGAAGCGGTAGTCAGTTTAGCTTGTGGAGTAGGGGTAAACTTGATAGCTGACCTTTATCCTGATTTAAAGGTTTATCCTGGAACAGATACTTTATTTATAGGAGCCCATGTTGGATTTGGTGTTTGGGAGGAGAAGTGTCGGGCTTGTGGGGATTGTTTTATCGATAAAACCGCAGGTCTTTGTCCTATAGCAAGGTGCCCAAAAGGTCTTTTAAACGGGCCTTGTGGAGGGTCTCAAACAGAAAGGTGTGAGGTGAACCCTGAAATACCCTGTGTTTGGTATGAAATTATCATCAGGCTTGAAAAAAGAGGAGAACTTGCAAGCCTTGATGAAATAATAGGTCCAAAGGATTGGAGATTAACCTTTGGCGAAGGCCCAAGAAAAAGACAAAGAGAAGACTTAACCTTTTAAAGAGGAGAGCTTGCGTGAAATTTAGAAGCAATTTAGAAAGGGTTTTAAAGTCTGGTTATATGGCCATTACTTGTGAGCTTGCACCTCCGAAGCATGCAAGCCTTGAGCCGTTAAAAAAGAAAGCCCGCGTGCTTAAAGGTTATGTAGATGCTGCAAACATAACCGACTGTCAGGTTGCCATGGTAAGGCTTTCAAGCTTAGCTGGTTGTTTGGCTATTATGTTAGAGGGGATAGAACCTATCCTTCAGATGACCTGCCGAGATAGAAACCGCATAGCCATGCAGTCTGATCTTCTAGGGGCTTGGGCCTTAGGGATAAGAAACCTTTTTTGTACCACAGGAGACCATCCAAAATTTGGAAATCATCCTCAGGCTAAGCCTGTGTTTGATTTAGATTCTGTGCAACTGGTGGCTATGGTTAATCAACTTAAGCAAGGGAGGTTTTTAAACGGACAGGAGATAAAAGGAGAAAATCCTCGATTTTTTATCGGGGCAACAGAAAATCCTTTTGCTGACCCTTCAGAGTATAGAGTAAGAAGACTTGCTAAAAAAATCAAAGCAGGGGCTGAGTTTATTCAAACTCAGCTGGTTTATGATGTAACCAAGTTTAAGCAGTTCATGTATATCGCCCACAACGAAGGTCTTACAGAAAAGGCCTATATCTTAGCAGGAATAGTACCTCCCAAATCTTTTCGGATGATAGACTACATCAAAAGTCACCTGCCAGGTTCTTGTGTGCCTGAAGATCTGGTTAAAAGAATGCGCGAGGCTAAAGACCCTTTAGAAGAAGGTATAAAAATAGCTGTAGAACTGATAGAACAAATAAAAGAAATCCCTGGAGTAAAGGGATTTCATCTTATGGCTATAGGCTGGGAAGAATACCTTCCTGAAATTCTTAAAAAAACTGGCTTTTATCCTCGTCCATTTTCTCAAGATTTGTTACCAGAAGATACTAAGACCTTTTCTTTGAGAGAACAAGAAAAAAAGCACTTAGAAGAAGAAATAAAAAATTTAAAAGAGCATCTTTTAAGACTTGAAAGTTTAATTACCGGAAAAAAAGAAATAAAAGAAGAAGATTCAGAAAAAGTCAGTATTACGATAGAGACACCAAAAGAAAAAACTACTGCAGTAGTAGAGGATCTTACAAAAACCTCTCCATCCTCCTTGGCACCTGCTAAAGAAGAAAGCCTGACAGGTGAAAAATCCAGGCTAAAAGTTTTATATCGTAGCTTATCTGAAAGGGCTAAGGGTCTTCCAGAAGACCTTTATCGTGAACCTGCTTCTGGCAGGATTAGAGAGGTTGTTTTTGGAAAAGGCGATAAAGCGTTAAAAGTTGGAGGTGCTGAGGCCTTACCCTTTCACAGTTTTGAGGGTAGTTTAGGTCAACCTTTAAGGATAGCGATGGAGGTGTTAGACGTTGTTCCTGAGGATTTTCCAGAGGTGCTTGCTAAATATTTTAAAGATGTGTGGGATGACCCTGGGTCCTGGGCTAAAAAATGTGTAGAAGAGTATGGGGCTGAGGCGATCGCTGTTTATTTGTTAGGGATAGACCCGAACTATTTAAATTTAGGGGCAGACCATGCCAAAAGGGTTATAGAAAAGGTTAAAAAAGCGGTAGATGTGCCTTTGATCATATGGGGGTGTGATAACGCCGAAAAAGACACCGAGGTGCTTAGAGAGGTGGCTGAGGTAATTAAGGATGATAACATCCTTTTTGGCCCTATAGTTGAAGATAACTACCGTACTTTAGGGGCAGTAGCCTTAGGTTATCAACTGCCTGTGATAGCTCAAAGCCCTATAGACGTTAACATAGCTAAACAGCTAAACATTTTGCTTGAAAATCTTGGAGTGCCTTTAGAAAAGATTATCATGGACCCTTCAGTAGGTGCCCTTGGGTATGGACTTGAATATACCTATTCTGTGATGGAAAGGATAAGGCTTGCAGCCCTTTATTCTAACGACGTAAAACTGCAAAATCCCTTTATCTGCAACGTAGGTAGAGAGGTCTGGAAGACTAAAGAAACCAGTCTTCCTTCTGATGAATTCATGGGAGAGGCTGAGATGAGAGGGGTTATGATGGAGGTTATTACTGCCGTGTCCCTTGCGTTAGCAGGAGGCGAATTGTTTATTCTCAGGCATCCTAAGTCCTTAGAGTTGACTAAAAGGGTATTAAATCTTTTATGGACTTCAAGTGAACAAAAACCGTAAGAGGTAAGTAATGTCTAAAATAGTCTGTGAGTTGGGTATAAAAGGTTCCTATTTACTTTTTGAGAGGGCGTTAGAGGAATATGAACAGGCGGTAAAAACCTTTGGTAAAGAAAAACCCATAGGTTTCCCGAATACTGCTTATTTTTTACCCATAATCTATGCTATCTTAGGTTATCCGGTTAAAAAACTGGGGGATTGTGGAGAGGTTTTAGAAGAAATAAAGAAGCTTTTACCTAAGGAGACTTCTTCTGAATTTTTTTACTGGGGCAAGGCCTTAGATGCAGGGTTGGTTGCGCTTTTTTCTGAAGAAATTATCGAGGCTATTAGATATCTAAAACAGCCGGACTTTTATTGTTATTCAGAAGACCCAGGGGAAGGGAAGCTTTGGCTTGGGGCGGCAGATGATGTTGTTTTTAGGAAAAGAGGGGTTGAGTTTGTAGATGGAACTGCTCCTGGTTTTGCGGCTATTCTTGGGACTCCTGAAGATATAGAAAGTGCAATCAACATAATAAGAGACCTTCAAGAAAAAAATCTGTATGTGTTTTTGCATGGAACAGGGCAAGGGGTGAGTTTGGCAGAAAGTCTTTTGCAACAAGGGGTTCAGCTTGGCTGGTCAACTCGACTGGTGCCCTTTGGCCCAGAGGTAACCTCAGTAGCCTTTGCCATTGGGTTTGCTTGTAGAGTGGCTATGTCTTTTGGAGGGGTAAAGCCAGGAGAAGGGCCAAAAAACCTTCTTTATAATAAAAACAGAACCTTTGCTTTTACGTTGTCCTTTGGTGCTCCTTCTTTAGAGGTTGCAGCAACCGCACTTGGGGTCTTTAACTGGGGATGTCCAGTGATAACCGATGTAGAACTTCCTGAAATAAAGGTGCCAGGGGTGTGTCTTTATGAACATCTTGTTTCTAAAGTGCCCCTTGATAAGATGGTTGACACAGCTTTAGAAGTAAGAGGGCTTAAGATTACCTCGGTTAAGCTTGACATTCCTGTAGCTTATGCCGCTTCTTTTGAGGGAGAAAGGGTTAGAAAGGAAGACCTCTATCTTGAATGTGGAGGAGGAAGGACCTTAGGGGTTGAGTTGCTGGTTTCAAGGCCTTTAGACGAAATAGAGGACGGAAAGATCGAAGTATTTGGTCCAGATATTCCAGACTTAAAAAAATTTGAAGAAAAAGGCCCTCCTTATAGATTGCCTTTAGCGGTGGTGGTTGAAGTAGCTGGGGCTAACATGCAAGAAGATTTTGAACCTATCATAGAGAGACAGTTTCACTATTTTATAAACTATGCCCAGGGGATTATGCATGTAGGCCAAAGAAATTTAATGTGGCTTAGGATATCTAAGCAAGCTGTGGAAAAAGGTTTTACGTTTAAACATTTAGGATTAATCCTATATGCCAAGATAAAAGAAAAGTTTAGTGCCATAGTAGATAAACTGCAGGTAAAAATCTACACCCAAGAATCTGAGGTTAAAAAGATTTTAGAACAGGCTAAGCAGGTTTATCGGGTTAGAGATGAAAGAATTGCTGGGTTGGTTGATGAAAAGGTGGATGTGTTTTATTCCTGTACGTTATGTCAGAGTTTTGCTCCATCTCATGTGTGTGTGATAACCCCTGAAAGGGTGGGTATGTGTGGGGCTTATAACTGGCTTGACGGAAAGGCGGGTTATGAGATCAATCCCACAGGTCCCAACCAACCTATTCCTAAAGGGGAATGTTTAGACCCGGTTCTTGGATATTTTTCAGGGGTAAACGAGTTTGTTAAAGAGGCTTCTCGTGGGAAAATAGAGAAAGTGGCGCTTTATAGTATTATGAAAGACCCTATGACTGCCTGTGGATGTTTTGAGTGCATTGCTGCGGTACTTCCCGAGGTGAACGGAATTATGGTAGTTAACCGGGATTATACAGGTCTTACCCCTACAGGTATGAAATTTTCTACCATGGCAGGTATGGTAGGTGGTGGGGTGCAAACACCAGGATTCTTAGGGGTAGCTAAACATTATATCGTATCTCCTAAGTTTTTGATGGCTGAAGGTGGAATAAAAAGGCTTGTGTGGATGCCTAAAAGTTTAAAAGAGGAACTCAAGGATAAACTAAAAATAATGGCAGAAAAGTTAGGAGTTCCTGATTTGATAGAAAAGATAGCAGACGAAACGATAGCTAACACAGAGGAAGAGATAAAAACTTGGGTAGAAAGGGTTAACCATCCTGTTTTAACCCTTCCTCCTCTGATGTGATGACAAAGAGATAAGCAACCTTTAAAGGGGTAGTTTAGATGGCACTCACCGGTATTCAAATCATGAAACTTCTTCCTAAGAAAAACTGTAAAGAATGTGGTTTCCCTACCTGTCTTGCCTTTGCGATGAAGGTAGCTGCAGGACAGGTAGAGATAGATAAGTGTCCTTACGTAGACCCTAAGGTTAAGGAAGAGATATCTGAGGCTACCGCTCCACCTATAAGAACGGTAGTGATAGGAACTCCAGAGGCTTCTTATAAGTTAGGAGGAGAAACCGTCCTTTTTAGACATGAAAAAAAGTTTGAAAACCCTCCACTTATCGGAACCTATCTAAAAACCTCGATGGAAGACGAAGAGGTTTTAAGAAGAATTAAAGCCTATCAAACCTTAAAGTGGGAACGGGTAGGCAATGTTCTAAAACCTGAAATAGTTTGCATCAAAGATGAAGGAGATAAGGAGAGGTTTATTAGTTTGGTAAAAAAAGTAAGGGAAGTCTTACCTGAGGTAGCGATAGTTTTAGCCTCTTCAGATTTGTCTTTAATTAAAAACGCTATAGAGGTGTGTACCCCTTCAGTTCCACTTGTTTATCCAGGACAAGCAGAGGATCTATCTTCTTTTGTCAGTTTGGCTACAGAAAAAAAGGTGCCTTTAGTAGTTTCTGCGGTGACTTTAGGGGAGTTGGCGCGGTTGGTTGAAGGTTTGATTACTCAAGGATTGAAAGATCTGGTGTTAGATAGCGGAGCCCTTCATCCAAAGGAGCTTTTTGAAGATTTAGTGATCATAAGACGAGCAGCTGTGAAAAAACGGTTTAAGCCCTTTGGTTTTCCAGTGATAACCTTTATGGATAGATATACAGAAGACCTGGTTGAAGAGTATCTTTTAGCCAGCATCTATGTAGCAAAATATGCAAGTATTATTTTGCTTTCAGACCTGAAGCCAGAGCTTTTGTTCCCCTTGTTATTGGAAAGGTTTAACCTTTATTCAGACCCACAAAAACCTTTGGTGGTAGACGAAGGGATTTATCCTATAAACGGGCCAGACGAATATTCTCCAGTAGTGGTGACTTGCAACTTTGCCTTGACATATTTTATCGTATCTGGGGAAATAGAAGGAAGTAGAGTTCCTTGCTGGCTTTTGATAAAGGATACAGATGGGCTCTCAGTTCTTACTGCCTGGGCTGCAGGTAAGTTTAACGCCGATAACATCGCAGAGTTTGTTAAAAAAACAGGTATTGCTGAAAAGATAAAACACAGAACATTGATGATACCAGGTTATGTGGCTATCATCAAGGGAGAGCTTGAGGAGGAGCTTGGAGGTTGGGAGGTAGTGATAGGGCCAAGAGAAGCAAACGGGCTTCCTGTAGCCCTAAGAGAATTGGCTAAAAGATTAAAGCCTTAAAAATTTTTAGGTTAATCGCTGAGGAGGAAAGATGAAGGAAAAAGTAGTTTGTGTAGGTGAAAGCATAAATGTGATGTCTAAAACCATAGGCCCGGCTATAAAGGCAAGAGACCCAGAACCAATAAAAAGGATGGCAAGAGAGCAAAAGGAGTTAGGAGCTGACTATTTAGACCTTAACATAGGACCAGCTAAAAAGGATGGGAAGGACCTTGCGGTTTGGATAGTAAGCTTGGTTGAGTCTGAGGTGGACATTCCTGTATCCTTAGATACTACTAATGAAGAAGCTATGGCTGCAGGACTTAAGGTTTCGAAAAACCCACAGAGGTTTTTGATGAATTCTATTTCTGCCCAAAAAGAAAGGATGGAAAAACTTATTCCTCTTGCGGCAGAGGCTGGATGTGAGGTTGTAGCTCTTTTATGGGGAGACGAAGGATTACCAAGAGATGCAAACGAAAGAGCCTCTTTAGCCGTAGACCTTATCATGAAACTCAACGAGGCAGGGATCCCTAATGAAAAAATCTGGGTAGACCCAATTATCACACCTATTACCTTAGGGGCAGAGCAAATAGTTGAGGCTTTAAATTTTCTTTCGATGCTTCAAGACCTTGCTCCAGGTGCCAAAAGCATCGTAGGACTTTCTAACGTTTCTAACGGAATTAACCCGAAACTAAGACCTTATCTTAACCGAGTGCTTCTTATGATGCTTATGAAGTATGATCTTTATGCAGCCATCCTTAATGTCTATGATAGAGAGCTGGTAGAGATAGCTAAAGGCTTACATCCAGATTGGGTAAACCTGGTAGGAAGGATTATGGATGGAGAAGAAATAGACCCTAAGGATTTAACCCCCAAGGAAGTGGAAATTTATAAAACTACCCAGGTGCTTCTTGGTAAAACCATCTTTTCGGAGTTTTGGTTAGAACTCTGATGAAACCAGAATTGATTGACGTTCAAAGTCTGCCACCTGAAGAGAAAATAGACATAGATAAAGTAGGTATCAAGGGATTTAAACATCCAGTAACAGTACTTGACAGAGAAAAGGGATTGCAACATACGGTAGCAGAGCTAAACCTTTATGTAGACCTCCCTTCTAAGTTCAAAGGTACTCATATGAGCCGGTTTATAGAGGTGATAAACGAGTTTAAAGGGGAGATTCACGTAAAAAACGTAATCAAACTTTTAAAAAAACTTGCTCAAAGACTTTCAGCCAAAAGTGCACACTTAGAGATGTTTTTTCCTTATTTTCTGCAAAAAAAGGCACCTGTTACCCAGATTTCTTCTCTGATGGAATACCAGGGAATTTTGTTGGCTTCCTATTCTGAGGGTAAAAAGGACCTGGTGATTGGGGCCAAGGTACCGGTGATGACCCTTTGCCCTTGTTCTAAATCTATCAGCCAGTTTTCAGCCCATAATCAAAGAAGCCTGATTACCGTTAAGGTACGGTTTAAGGAGTTTATCTGGCTGGAAGAGTTGATAGAGATTGCAGAAGCCTCTGCCTCAAGCCCGGTTTATTCCCTTTTGAAAAGACCAGACGAAAAGTTTGTTACTGAGTTTGCCTATGAAAACCCGCGTTTTGTAGAGGATGTAGTCAGAGGAGTAGCCAAACGGCTCTGGGAACATCCTGAGGTGAAATGGTTTTTCGTAGAGGTAGAAAACTTTGAGTCCATCCATGCCCACAACGCCTATGCCTGTATCGAAAGAACCAAAAGAGGTTCTTAAAACCTATGAAAATTATCTCTTCAAGGTCCAACCCAACCTTTAAATTTCTTAAGGCTCTTAAAGAACCCAAAGGCAGGAAAGAACATCAGGCCTTTCTTGTAGAAGGAGTTTCTTTTGTTAGAGAACTTTTAGACCAGGAAAGAGACAAAGTACTCTGGGTGGTTCTAGAAAAGAGAAGTCTTACCAAACTTGAGCCTTTGCTCAAAAAGGCAGAAGAGGCAAAAATTCCGATCTTGGTCTTAGAAGAAACTCTTTTTAAAGAGTTGGTTGCCTCAGAGACCCCTCAAGGAGTTTTAGCGGTCGTTAAATTTCCTATTTTTGAGGACTTACCAGAGAGGTTAGAGAGTACCCCTTGTTGTGTGGTAGTGCTTGAAGAAATTCAGGATCCTTCTAATGTAGGGGCAATAATAAGGACGGCAGCAGCGGTTGGGGTGGCTTGTGTGTTTTATACCAGGGGTACGGCAGACCCTTTTTCTCCAAAGGCAGTTAGGGCAAGTGCTGGAGCTGTCCTAAATGTTCCTCTGATAAAGGTTGAAAGATTTATAGAACTTGCTGAGAACCTTAAAAGAAGAGGTTTTAGACTAACAGCTACGGTGGTTAAGGGAGGTGAGGACCTTTTTTCCTTTTCTTTTCCTCCTAAAACAGCCCTTTTGTTTGGAAACGAGGCCAAAGGTCTTTCTAAAGAGGGGATGGCAGCCTCAAAATACAGGCTAACCATCCCTATCGTAGGCAAAGTAGAATCTCTAAACGTAGCAGTAGCAGCAGGTATAGTCCTCTATCAATGGCTAAAGGATAGACTTAATGTAGTTAAACCCTAAATCAAAGGCCTTTAAGTTTACCTGATGAAGTTTTTCAGGTAAAAGTTCAAGCATAGCCTCAACAAGAGCCTCTCTGTTTAAAGGAAATATCTCAAGAGCAGTTGCTGCACCTAACATTACCATATTTAGCGCTTTGACAGAGCCTGCTTCCTTGGCTAACTCTTCTCCAGGCACCAAAAAGACTTGACTGAAGTAAGAAGTCATTTCTTCAAAAAAGGAGTTCAGATCAGGATAGGTAGCCAATCCCTCTTTTACAGCAAAGGGTAATATGGGGTCTTTACTTATCACAAACTTTGTTTCTTTTTTAGCCCTTTTAACAAACCTTAAGGCTTCAGCAGGTTCAAAGGCTACTATAAAATCTGCTTCTCCTTCTGAGGTGTAAGGACTTTTGCCAAAAAGGCAAATAGAGCTTTCTACCACACCTCCTCTCTGTGCCATCCCATGGACTTCAGAAACGATAACAGGAATGTCAGCCTTAAGGCAGGCCTCTCCTAACACTCTGGTAAAAAGGATGATACCCTGTCCTCCTACACCTACCACTAACCCTTTTATCTTTTTCATGGTCTAACTCCCTTTTTGAGATTTAGTTTTATATAAGATACAAGGAGCTTTAGCGATGATTACCGAAAGCTCCTGTTTTTCAAGTAAAGGCTGAACAAGTTCTTTAGCCTCTTCTTTTTTATAAGGGTTTATTACCACACAAGGGATATCAAGGGCCTCAACTATTTTTTGTATAGGTATGGTTGGATGGTCCTGGATGATAGGTGATTTTATCGTTTGAGAAGGCACAGGTTGATGTCCTGTCATAGCGGTGGTGTCGTTATCAAGCACCACCAGCGTAAATTTATGTTTGTTAAACTTAGCGTTGACCAGAGGAGAAAGCCCTGCATGAAAGAAAGTTGAATCTCCGATAAAAGCCACCACCCTTTGGTCTGTAGCTACGTCAAAACCACAAGGAGTTCCCACACTCGAACCCATGCAAAGCAAATAGTCTGCCATGTTTAATGGGGGTTGAATCCCTAAGGTATAACACCCTATGTCTGTAGGATAAATAGTCCGTTCCTCTATTCCCATCTCTTGTAAAACTTCTTTTATGAGTTTATAAGTTTCTCTGTGAGGACATCCCTGGCAAAGAACCGGAGGTCTTGCCGGAAGTTTGTCCGAAAAATCGAAAGGAGGAACTTCAACGGTAAACCTTTTTAGGTTGAAGGCATTAGCTAAAGCCTCCTTTACTTGGGTAGGGGTAAACTCAAAATACCTGGGTAAAAGCTTTTCTTTTTTACCTAAAATCTTGGTTTTAAGACCATGAGTATAAGCAAGAGCTCTCAAGTTTTCTTCTAAATAGGGCTCAAGCTCTTCTACCACCACACAGGTTTCTACATGAGAAAGGAATTCTAAAGCTAACTTTTCTGGGAAAGGATGGGTAAACGTAAGGATAAGTAAAGAAACCTCATCCTGTAGACCCAAATCTTCGAGGGCATCTATTACGTAATTTACCGCAACCCCAGAGGCACAGATCCCTAATTTCCCTTTGGGTATAAACTGGTTAAAATTAAACGAGCTGGCTAAGTTTTGAAGTTCTTCTAATTTTTCTAAAAGGAGTTTATGTTGTTTTCTGGCAACAGCAGGGACAGGTACAAACCTAAAGGGGTCTTTTTTAAAGAATCCTTTTTTAAAGGTTGTATAAAAATCAAAAGGGATAGCTCCTACCTCTACCACACCTCTGGCATGAGATACCCTGGTAGTAGTTCTCAAAAGCACAGGTAGTTTAAACTTTTCTGAAAGGGAAAAAGCCTCTTTGGTAAGGACATAAGCAGTATGAGGATCAAAGGCCTCAAACATAGGCACCTGAGCAAGCCTTGCATAATAACGGTTATCTTGTTCGTTCTGGCTTGAATGACAAGAAGGGTCATCTGCGGTAACCACCACCAAGCCCCCTTCCACCCCTACATAGGCAAGAGACATAAAGGCATCGCTTGCCACGTTTAACCCTACATGTTTCATACAAGTGATAGATCGTAGTCCGCAGGCAGAGGCAGCCCCAACGATTTCCATAGCCACCTTCTCGTTTACAGCAAATTCAAAATAGAGACCGGCCAAATCCTTTTGCATCTGAAAAAGGTTGTTTCCTATCTCAGACGAAGGAGTCCCAGGATAGGCAGCTCCGACCTGGACACGACTCTCTATCGCCCCCCGAACGATCGCTTCATTTCCTAACAGAAATTTTTTACAGTTCTCACCTTTTAAGATAGGATGCATAAAACCCTCCAAAAATTAAACTTTTAATTATTTAACGTTTTGTTTTTAAAAATAGAATAGTAGTATAATACGTTTTTTACATAGCTTTGGGTTTCTGGATAAGGAGGTATTCCTCGATAGAGTTTTACCTTTTCTGGGCCTGCGTTATAAGCTGCAAGGGCTAAACTTAGATCCTGAAACTCATCTATAAGCATCCTTAGGTATTTAGCCCCACCTTTAAGGTTTTCTAAGGGATGATAAGGGTCTTCAACCCCTACAAGCCTTGCGGTTTGAGGCATAAGTTGCATGATACCCATAGCCCCTTTGGGAGAAACAGCCCTTGGGTTAAAAGAAGATTCAACCTTGGCAATTGCTTTGAGAAGTGCAGGGTCAAGAGAAAATGCCTGAGCTACCTTTTCAAACCAGGTCTCGTATTCTACCGGTAGTTTAGTATAATTTGGAGAATAAGGGAACTTAGGACCTGAGGATTTAGAGTTTAAGTTTTTAGGTTTTTCTCTTATATAAAGTTGACAATAATAAGCATCTAACTTCTCCTGATTAGTATAACGGACCTCACCTGTCTCAGGATTTTCACACCTATAGATGTGTGCCTGAGCATAAGAAAAAAGAAAATGAAAGAAAATCAGTAATTTTAAAAGAAAAAATTTGGAGTTAATTGCTGAAAGTAATAAAATTTCTCTTTTTCTCATAATTGTTAAATTATAACATAAGATAAATAAGTCCGTCAAGGCTCAGGGTCAACCCCAAATTTGCCGATAGAGAATAAAATCAAAAATCTTTCCGTAATCTTTAAACTTAAAAATCATATTCCTTAGTTACTTTCTATAGTTCTTCCCCAACTCTCATATAAAATCTATACCATTTTCTACCTGTACCCCCCTCCTGCAATGTTTAATTCTTATTACCATAATAAAACTTATCCTTTAAGGACATAGAAAATTCCTCTTTATTAATAGAAATTTTCAGAAAAAATAATTTTCCTGTCAACATTTTTATAAAATGCAAATTTTTTTCTCTTTTTTGACTAAATTTTTTAAATTTTAAAATTTTTCTTATTTTTTATTTTTAAAATTTTTTAAGTTTAAGTAAAAATCAAAGTTCAAGAGAAATACTCATATTTAATTATTTCTCGTATTTTTGTATATTTTTACATTAAACCAGAAGTTATTACCAGATATATAAAATCATTAAAATCTTATCACTACTTCTTCATCTATGTGTTTGTTTTTATTTCAACCAAAATATCATTTGCCTTTACCTGGTTCAAATAGAGGTTACAGCACCTGGCAACATACAAGCAGAAAAACAGACATCCCAAGATGACTTACAAGGGATTTCGTGGATATAGACCCATAATTACAGCCTTTAAAGAGGTGCCTTTGATAGTTTATCATGAATTTAAGGAAGGCAATAGGCATGATGGACACTTGTCAAGAGAATTGTGTCTCCTTATAAAATCTCTTCACAAACATTTGCCTCAATTCGTATAAAGCAGACTTAATTAAAGGAAGGGGTTTTTAATGCTTAACTCCTTATAAAATTTTTTAGCATCCTGCTTAGACATGTTCCTGTTGATGTTCCTTTGCATGTGTACAAAACAAAGCTGATGATCTGTCTCAGGAA
>LDZS01001706.1_pt1 | contig 23563 bp, 28 predicted proteins | sample 615471 | NCBI WGS metagenome assembly LDZS01 (sample SAMN03408295, study PRJNA278302) | terrestrial metagenome | isolation source: oil reservoir sample K3 | place: USA: Alaska, North Slope, Kuparuk formation | collected 2013
CAGGCTGAGCTGGAGCCTCTGTCTTAGGTGCTTCAGGCTTTGGTGCCTCTTCCTTCTTCTGCTGACATCCTGCTAATCCAATCACACCAACTAAAGCTAAACTTAACATGAAAGATACTACCTTCCTCATCCCTCTTACCTCCTCCCTTTAATTTTTGATTTGTATAAAGTATTCAACTTTTATTTTTTTGTCAAGGGGTTTTTTTATCTAAATCCTAAAATTCTTTTTTAAAAACTAAACTCTTGTATAAACCTATTTTCATGTATTTTAATAATCTGTCCTGTTTTATATCAAGAAAGCCTAAAAGTTGAGAAGGAACTTTATATTTAAAAACATCTACTCCCCCGCCTATCCCTAACATATTGATTAACATGTTTGAAAGAGCAACTATAGCTGCCACATCACTTTGCAACATAAGGTCAGGGTCATGATGCGCTCTTATGGCAAAACAGATGTTTTCAGGGAATCCCCATCTTTTTAAAAGAGTAGCTCCAACCAAACCATGGTCTACCCCAAGTACTAACCACTCTACTTGAATAAAATCTTGTTTTGGATTTTCTTCAAAGGTTTCAATAAACTTATTTAACTCCAACTTAGTATAAAGATCTAATACAATTTTTCCTATATCATGTAATACTGAAGCTACATAAACTGCGTCTATTTTATTTATTGAAAAGCCTGCGTCTAAAGCTATTTCCTCAGCAATAAAGCCACAACCTAAAGAATGCAACCAAATATCTTCAGAACTTAATCCATAACCTATTAGATTTTTCTCAAAATAGTTTTTAGCTACAGAAGCGACAATAATAAACTTAATCTGGTTAACCCCAAGCAGCATCAAGGCTTTAAACAAGGAGTCTACTTTTTGGGGTAGTCCAAAAGCAGGAGAGTTAACTATCCTCAAAAAATTGGCTACGATACCAGGATCACTTTTGATAACTCTCTCTACCTCTCTTAAGTCTACATCTTCTTTTCGTAAAATCTCTAAGGCCTGCATAGCTACTTTAGGAAAAGTTGGAATTTTATCAACCTTATCAAAAATTTTTTCCAAAACTTGTTCTATCATAGTTTTTCTTCTTTTCCGTCAATTTTTATTTTGACAACCTTTTCTTCTAAATCTACCTCAACTTTTACACCACTGTTAAGCCCTACCCTAAATATTACCTGATCTTCTGGTATCATATATCTTTTAAACATCATCTTTACTATTTTTAGGTTTACCTCTGTAAGGTTTAAAAAATCGGGGTTGTTCTGGTATACACCACCTCCAGCAACCACAATTTTAGCGTTACCCCAGCTTATCCCAGAACGTTCTATTTCTTCTAAAAATAAAGGAATAAGAGATTCTCCAGAAAAAATTGTGACCCCTTCTTCTATTTCTAAATCTAAATCCTTATAAGGCAACACAAAACAACATAAACCACCTTGTGTTTTGGTTTTATCCACCACTCCTATAGCCAAACCACTTCCAAGAAAACCTGTGGTTAAAACCACTGGTTTATCTTTTAAAATTTGATATTGACCCATATCTACTTTCACTTTCATACTCAGTCCTTGTTTAAGTGAGGTCCATGATCCGATATTTTTTGGTAGGAGCGCTAACTACCTCTAAGCTGTCTATTTCTTGTAAAGCCTTTAATACGTTTCTTTCTTTAGCTTCGTGAGTAAGCATCACTATAGGAACCGCCTGTTTCTTTTTTTGCCTTCCAATCTGAACCACAGAGGCAATACTTATGTTATACTTACCTAAAACACCAGAAATTTTAGATAAGACTCCTGGTTTATCTATTGCAGAAAAACGAAAATAATACTTAAACTCTACGTCTTCCATAGGCTTTATTTTATATCTTTTTTTATCAAAGGTCAAGGGATACTTTATAAAAGGCTTCTTTTTAAAAAAAGAAAACTCTATCGCTGTAATAAGATCGCTTACTACAGCACTGGCGGTGGGTTCTTTACCTGCCCCCAATCCATAAAGTAGAACGTCTCCTACAAAATCTCCTGTAACATAAAAAGCGTTGTAATTTAAACGAATAGAGGCTAATACGTGATTTTCAGGAATAAGGGTAGGATGAACCCTTACTTCTATGTGATTTTTATGTTTGATAGCAAAAGCTAAAAGTTTGATAACATAACCAAAATTTTTGGCAAAATTTAAGTCTATAAGGTCTATGTTTTCTATTCCTTCTACATAAACCTGAGATGCTTTAATAAAACTACCAAAAGCAAGAGAAGCTAAAATAGCTATCTTGTGGGCTGCATCCATACCGTTTATGTCTAAAGTGGGATCAGCCTCTGCGTAACCTTTTTTTTGAGCCTCTCTTAAAGCTTCTTTAAAATCTGTCTTTTCTTCCAACATTTTAGTAAGGATATAATTGGTCGTTCCGTTTACTATTCCCACTATCGATCTTATCTGATTCCCTATAAGTGCTTCTCTAAGAGTTTTTATGATGGGAATACCTCCACCTACCGAGGCCTCAAAACCTAGAAACCTTTGTCTCTTTAAAGCCTCTCCCCAAATTTCGTCTCCGTATTCAGCAAGTATAGCCTTGTTTGCTGTCACTACCTCTTTTCCCTTTTGTAAAGCCTTTAGCACATACTCTTTAGCCGGTGTAATTCCTCCCATCAACTCACACACGATAGATATCTCTGGATCCTCTAATATGTCTTCAAAAGAGGTGGTAAAAATCTCTGGGCTAACCGAAATACTTCTTATCTTCTTTGGGTCCCTTACTAAAATCCGTTTAATCACAGGTACTAATCCTATTCTTTCTTTGATAACCTCGCGATTTTTTTCCAACAACTCATAAACCCCTGTCCCTACCGTTCCAAAACCTAAAAGCCCTATCTTTACCTCCTTCATAAAACCCCCTTTCTTAATCTATCTTAAAGATAGGTCACATACCGAACACCCTAATCCTTCAACCTGGTCTTCCCCTAAATATATCACCTGTTCCTTTTTACAGCCATAACGATAAACGGTAACTCCTTTAAGACCTAACTCATAAGCCTTTAAATAAATAGCCTTTATTTCTTCAACGGTAGTCTCTGGAGATAAATTTATGGTTTTAGAAACGGCATTATGGGTATGCCTTTGGAAAACGGCTTGAACCAAAAGATGATTTTCAGGAGATATTTCATAAGTAGTTACAAAAAGTTTTTTAATTTTTTCTGAAATTTTTACATGTTTTAAGGTGCCTACTTTTTTTACCTGAAATAAAATCTCTTCTACCTCATCGTCTTTATAACCTTCTTTATACAAAAACTCTAAAAACAACGGGTGAAATCCTTTTAAAAGTTTATTCTCTAAAGTCTTTCTTTCGTAATAAATTCCAAAAAGAGGTTCTATCCCTGAAGACACACCAGCTATTAAAGAAATGCTACCTGTAGGAGCGATGGTAGTGGTGGTAGCATTCCTTATAGGTAGATTAAGACTATCCCAGAAGCTACCGTAAAAAGCAGGGAAACACCCCCTTTCTTTAGCTAAATGATGAGAGGCCTTTACAGACTCTTTTTCGATAAATCCCATAACCTTTTCTGCTACCTCTATTGCTCTTTTTTCTCCATAAGAAACCTCTAACTTGATAAGCATATCGGCAAAACCCATCACTCCTAATCCTATCTTCCTGGTAAGCCTTGTAATTTTAGCAATCTGCGGGAGAGGGAACCTGTTAACCTCTATTACGTCGTCTAAAAACCTTACTGCTAACCATATAACCTCTTTTAGTCTTTCCCAATCGATTTTTTTATCTTTAACAAAATTTGCCAAGTTTATAGATCCTAAATTACAAGACTCAAAAGGTAATAAAGGTTGTTCTCCACACGGGTTAGTAGCTTCGATTTCTCCTAAATGTGGGGTTGGGTTATACCGGTTTATGGTATCAAGAAACAAAACTCCAGGATCTCCAGATGCCCAGGCACAATAGGCTATCTTTTCAAAAAGTTCTCGGGCCTTTATATACCTTTCAACTTTCTTATTTCTTGGGTTAACCAGAGGAAAAACGTCTCCCTTTTTTACAGCCTCCATAAAAGAATCAGTTATCCCTACCGAAAGATTAAAATTTTTTAAAGCTTCAGGGTCTTTGCACTTTATTTCTATAAACTCTTCTATGTCAGGGTGGTCTACCCTGAGAATTCCCATGTTAGCGCCTCTTCTTTTCCCCCCCTGCTTGATAGCCTCAGTAGCGGCATCAAACACTTTAATAAAAGAAATAGGTCCACTGGCTATCCCTTGAGTGGTTGCTACTATATCTCCTTTAGGCCTGATTTTTGAAAAAGAAAAACCTGTTCCTCCACCAGATTTATGGATAAGAGCAGCGTGTTTTAGGGTTTCAAAAATAGATTCTAAAGAATCTTCAACAGGAAGGACAAAACAGGCAGAAAGCTGCCCCAAAGGAGTTCCTGCATTCATAAGGGTGGGAGAGTTAGGTAAAAAATCTAAATTAGCCATAAGCTGATAAAATTTTTCCTGATAAAAATCTACTTGAGAGTTACCACCAAAATTAAGCTCTCCTTCTGCCACGGCTTTGGCTACTCTTTGAAAAAGCTCTTCGGGAGTCTCTACTACTTCTCCCTCTTTTTTTAAAAGGTATCTTTCTCTTAGAATCAGCCGAGCTGTTTCAGTTAGATTAACAGGGGTTTTTGTCATAAAACCCAAAATTTTTAATGGTTTAGGTCTACCAGAACCAAAGTTTGATATTTAGGGTCAGGTGGATTTTGCAGGTCGATGTTTTGAAACTCTAAAGATAGTTTGTTCAGAACAAAGTTAAGAAAAGAGTCTAAAAGTTCCTTTTCGTAATACCAATGATTTTTTACATAATTTTCAAAACTTGCAAACAACATCTCTTTTATTTCTGGTTTAAGTTCACAACGATTTTCTTTTTCATAAAAAAGTTCGTTTATAACCTTTTGCCAAGAACTTTTAGGTAAAGCTTTAAATACAAATTCACCTTTATATTTCCAGTAAAAAAGAGAGGTGATGATAAGGCTACTCCAGGTTAAAAAGTTTACATCATAGTTTCTGCCTGGGAGGTTTACCTCTCTAATCCAGGCAAGGGTTGAACCAAACATTCTCTCTATCACAGGAGCCATATATCCGATCTCTTCGATATATCTACGGACGGTATTAACCTCGCTAATTCTTTTGAAAAAGGTATATTCTTCTAAAGTACCTATTTTTTCCGGACAAAAACATTTAATTTGATTGAGATTTTTCACCCAAACCCCTTCTAAGTATCCTTTATATGGTTGGTCAAGATATCTCAAAACCGAGAGGTCAAAATCTTTGCTTTTAACTATAGACAAAGCAAACCTTCTAAGATTTTTAAGTAAGGTTTGGGCTATTCTAAAAAGATCTTCGAGAAAATGTTCTTCTACCAATCGTTTAGCCACCTCCAAATTCCCCTGAGAAAGATATTCTATTCCTAAGTTTAAACTACCCCAGACTTTATCAAGACTTTTTTTAACCTGTTCTATCTCGTCTATCACTACATTATCAACGATAATTACCTTATTAGACAACCAGGCAAGCTCTTTTTTAATCCTATCTATCTGATAGGAATCTTCGATTGTTTCTAAAACTTTAAAAATCATTAAAGGTTCATCTCCGGTATAAACCATGATGTTAACCGGAGAAAACTCCTCTTTCCCTTCAGAAGGAGGAAGATAAACAGGTTCAATTTTCTTTAAACTTTTAGGATGCAACGGAGTATAAACATCTAAAGCCTCAAAATATTCAGGAATTCCTTCGTCAGCTAACCTTCCATTCCTCCATCTATAAGCTCTTTCTTCTACCTCTATCGGTATCTCCCAGATTACAGACTCAAGCAAAGCAAAATAAGTTTCTGGCATTTCTTCTCTTAAAAGTTCTATCATCCTTCTAAAGTAAAACTCTAAAGCTTCGTTTTTAAACTCTATAAAATAAAAATCATCTAACGTAAAATACGGCAAAAAATCCATAGCTTCTATCAGTTCCATATCATCTGGTTTTTTATATACCTTGATAAACTTTTGGAAAATGGCTATTAAAAAATCAAAATCTGCTACCCTCAACCATTCTACAACCTTACCTTCTCCTGCCTGAAAAAGCAATACAATCCAAGAAGCTACCCTTTCTGGTTTGATCCGATCTTTATACCAGCAATCTATGTCGAACATAAACTGAATCTGAGTCCCTTTAGCATAGGAAAGGAGTTCTACCGCTAAGTCAAGAGAAGAAGCTTTTATGGTTAGGAATAACTCTTGATAAGGTAGATTTTTTACCAAACCCTCTGGATAAGGAGAGTTTAGTATAAGTTTAGCTTTAGCTTCCCAAGGGACACTGAGCACTAATTCATATGCTTTATAAAAATCTAAAGCTTGAAGCTTTTTCTCTAATTCTTGGTCTGGACTTTTTAAGATCTCCTCTAACGTGAGACCTTCATAGGTCCTGTTGAAAAGCATCTTCATAATGAAAAACCTCCTTTTCTTTAACTACTACCACATCAAACCTTATATTTTTTATTTTACTTAAACTTTGAGAATTTTTAAACCAAAATTCTTCAGCTACCGCAAGAATTTTTTTCTTTTTTCTTAAATCAACCTTGTCTTCTGCAATAAGTCCTAAGTTTTGAAAATCTGCCTTCACCTCTACAAAAACCAATAAATCTTTTTTAACCGCAATCAAATCTATCTCTCCTTGCTTAGTACGAAAATTCTTACCTATAATCTTAAATCCCTTGGACCTAAGATATTTTTCTGCTAAACTTTCGGCTAAATTTCCTTTTTCTTTTGAGGAAAAAAGGCCGATTAATTTTTTAATCATAAAAAACACTGATAATAAGTTCTATGAACCTCGCAAGGACCATAAATTTTAATCTTACTGAAATGAAGCTTAGTCCCATAACCTTTGTGCTTTTCAAAACCATATTGGGGATAAACCTTGGCAAGCTCTTTCATATAGTTATCCCTTGCCACCTTAGCCAGTATCGAGGCTGCAGCTATACAAACACATAGATTATCACCATCTACTACCGCTTTCTGAACTCCTCGATATTCAGGAATCAACAAAGGTCCGTCTACTAAAACCACCTGAGGTTGAGGATTGAGCCTTTTTAAAGCTTCAAACATAGCCTTAAAGGTAGCTTTGAGGATTCCTTGAGCGTTTATCTCGTCAACGTCTACCTTAGTGATAGCATAGGTTAAAGCATGGGAACAGATGTAGTTAAACAGCTCTTCTCTTTTTTTTGGGGTTAATTTTTTAGAATCTTTTATTTCCTTAGGGTCAAAACCTTCTGGAAGGATCACTGCTGAAGCAAAAACCGGACCTGCAATAGCCCCTCTTCCAGCCTCATCTACCCCAGCTATAAGAGTATATCCACATTCTTTTAGATGACGTTCTAAATCTGAAAAACGAGTTATTAAAGATTTATAAGAAAAGAAAAAACAACCCTTTTTCTTCAACTTTAATTTCTAATACAGGAAGGGGCTTAGCCCCTTCCTGTATTATTCCATAACTTTGTTATCAAACCTTTCTTTGATACGAGCAGCCTTACCAAAACGTTCTCTAAGATAGTAGAGTCTTGCCCTTCTTACCTTACCTCTCCTAACAATTTCTATTTTTTCTATCCTTGGAGAATGTAAAGGGAAAGTTCTTTCCACACCTACCCCAAAGGAAACCTTTCTTACCGTAAAAGTGGCGTTAATTCCAGAGCCCCTTCTCCTAATCACTATCCCTTCAAAAACTTGGATTCTTTCTTTTTCCTCTCCTTCTTTTAACCTAAAATGAACCCTCACTGTATCCCCAGGATTAAACTTAGGAAGATCTTCTTTTAAATAACGTTTTTCTACCTCTCTTACCAAGGGATGCATAAAATAACCTCCTTCTTATTTACCATACCTTTTAGATTTTTAAACATAAAATGGGGAGGCCGACGGGACTCGAACCCGCAACACCCGGGGCCACAGCCCGGTGCTCTACCATTGAGCTACGGCCTCCACCTTAAAGTTAAAGTAATATTATAGTATACCCTATAGAAAATTCAATAGCCTAACCAAAACTTTACCTTAAAATCCAACAAAGTTTTGATGTAAACTATCAGAACTTGTAGTATAATCAAAAATCATAAAAACATAACAAGTATTTAAATACATCAAAACCATGACCAACAGAATAAATCCTAACCTTCTTACCTTGTTAAGGGTGGTATGTTTACCTGTTCCTTGCCTACTTCTTTTTATAAACTCATCGATCGCTAAATTAATGGCCATAAGTTTGTTGTTATTTCTTTCTCTAACCGATTATTTTGACGGCCTCTTAGCCAGAAAATATAACCAAACCTCAAAACTTGGTGCCCTTCTTGACCCGATAGCCGATAAAATCTTTGTAACTACCATCTATCTTATCATGGTAAAACTAGACTATTTCCCTTTTTTACCTGTCTTTTTTCTTCTGCTGAGAGAAATTCTAATCTCTTTTTTAAGAAGTATACTTCCTCAAACCATGAAAGTTAATCTGATAGCTAAATTTAAAACTTTCTTCCAGATGTCCTTAGCTGTAGGGGTAATATTTGCTAAAACCCTCTATCCTGCCCTAAACCCTACCTTAGTAGAAATACTTGTTTGGATAGCAGTACTTCTTTCTTACCTTAGTGGTTTAAAATATATTTTACGTACTATTAATAAGTTAAATTATATTTTTCAAAAACAATTTCAAAATAAACTGCTCTATGAGGTTTTTTGTCCTTTGTTGTTATTGTTATTTTTTCCGTTTACAGAAAACTTTTTCTGGGTGGTACCCTTTCTTATAGGGATGTTATTTTTAAAAGGTGTTAACAAATTAGAGACAGAAAAAAAAGAAAAACGATTTACTTTTTTAGGATTTTCCTTGTTATCTTTAGCGGGAATACTTGAAGTTATCTTTTGGGGAAAGATACAATTTTCAATACTTTTCTTGTTGTTTTATCTAATCTTAAAAGAAGGGATTAAAAGTTTTAACATTATAAAAGAAGCTTTTAAATTCTAATTTTCTGGTTCTTCTTGTTCTTCTTTTTTACCTGGAAATGGGATAACCTTTTCTTCAGGTTCTTTTTTTTCTGGTTTTTTGGGGATTTCTTTTTTTTGGCTGAAAGAAAATGAAGGTTCGGTAAACTTAATAGGAACTGCTTGTTGATAAAGGCTTAAAAGAGTCTTAGGTATCTCAAGGGTATACCAAACTATATGAATCCTCTGTAAAGTAATCGTAGGTATCCCAATTAAATAAGGATAAAGTCCTGTTTTATCAAAGTTAACCAAAGCAGGCCATTCTACCTCAAAAAACTCCTTTTTTTCTAACACAAACTGGATGCTTTCAAAAAGAGGATTATAACAAACGATACCTAAAAAAAGGCCTGTCTGCAGCTGAAAAAGTACAGGTTGTTTACCTACAGGTTGTTCTCTCATATAAATATTTTATTCTCCTTTATGGTTTTTGCAACTTTAATTTTTAGTTACAGTGTACACCTTATCAACTTTAGGTTGTAAAAATTAGTTTTTATGTTTAATTTAAAAGTAAAGATTTAGAAAAATTGGGTCAAGTGTAAAAGAAGGGGGGGTTAATGGAAAAAGCTCAAATTTTAGATCAACTTCAACAAAACCCTGAGACTATAGATTGTTTAGTTTATCAAGCGGTGTTTGAAAAAAGAGGTCTTTTAAATGTATTACATGAAACACTAAATGATTTAGGGTTTCGTGGTTATAGCATTTATCCCTTATATAGGGAATTTTCGAAAAAATTTCTTGGGTTTACCGTTCCTGCCATAAACATTCGAGGGATGACTTATGATATAGCCAGGGCTATTTTTAGAACAGCCAAAAGACTTAAAGCCGGAGCTTTTATCTTTGAGATAGCCAAATCTGAAATAGGGTATACCAAACAACCTCCGTTAGAGTATGCTACCGTAATTTTAGCCGCTGCTTTTAGAGAAAACTATCGTCTGCCAATCTTTATCCAGGGAGACCATTTTCAACTTAACAGAAAATCCTTCTTTGCAAACCCTGAAAGAGAAAAAGAAAATCTTAAAAACCTGATAAAAGAGGCTATATCAGCCCAGTTCTATAACATAGACATAGATGCTTCAACGTTGGTAGACTTAGAAAAAGAGGATGTGTTTGAACAACAGAGATACAACTATGAAGTAACCGCAGAGTTTTGTGACTTTGTAAGAGAAAACGAACCTAACGGGATTAAAGTAACCTTGGGAGGAGAAATCGGAGAGATAGGAAGTAAAAACAGCACCCCAGAAGAACTAAGAGCCTTTATGAAAGGGTTAAATCAGAGTTTAAAAAAGGGAGAGGGAATCTCTAAGATTAGTGTCCAGACAGGCACCACCCATGGTGGGGTGGTATTACCTGATGGGAAAATAGCTGAAATCAAACTTGATTTCAATACGTTAAGAGAGCTTTCTAAGATAGCCAGAGAAGAGTTTGGTCTTGCAGGAGCCGTCCAGCATGGAGCCTCTACCTTACCTGAAGAATACTTTAGTCTTTTCCCAGAAAACGAATGTGTAGAAGTTCACTTAGCAACCGGCTTCCAAAACCTGCTTTACGATCATCCAGCCCTTCCCTCTGAGTTTAGACAAACAATCTATCAGTATCTTAAAAACAACTTCAAACAGGAATGGAAAGAAGGACTTTCAGAGGCACAGTTTATCTATAAAATCAGAAAAAAAGGGTTTGGTGCCTTTAAAAAAGAGTGGTGGGACCTTGATTTAGGAGTAAAAAAAGCCATCTTAGAAGACATGGAAAAGCTTTTAGAGAAAATCTTTTTACGGTTAAACCTTAAAGATACTGAAAACCTGATAAAAGATTTGTTTAACCTTTAAGTTTTATAAAATTACCTGGTAAAACCTGGACTATTCCTTTAAACTCAAGTTCTGTGATGGCTGACAGAACCTCAGATGCAGGAAGGTCGGTTTGCAAAAGAAGGTCCTCTAAGTGGATAGGATAAGATGAAAGAAAAGATAACACCTCTTTTTCCTCTTTGGTTAGTTTTTCTTGAGTTGCCTCAGCTTGACCAAAATCAAACAGGTTAGGAATTTTATCCTTTTCTTGTACTCCCAAAAATTCTAACAATTCTTCTGGAGAAAAAACTGGTTGAGCCCCTGATTTTATGAGAAAATGGGTACCTTCACTTTGAGGAGAAAAGATACTCCCTGGAACAGCAAATACTTCTTTACCCTGATTTAAAGCCCATTTAGCGGTGATAAGGGTTCCACTTTTCTTCCCGGCTTCCACAACCAAAATAGCCTCTGAAAAACCACTTATCAGTCGGTTTCTTATAGGAAAATTTTCCTTTCTGGGAGAGGTACCAAAAGGAAATTCTGAGACTACAGCCCCGTATCCATCAGAAATTTTATCGAATAAAGGCTTATTTTCAGGAGGGTACACCACATCTAAACCTGAGCCTAATATTGCTATCGTTTTACCCTCAACCTCTAAACAAACCTTATGTGCTATCGTATCGATCCCCCGTGCAAGACCAGATACCACGACTACACCTGCCTCTGCAAGCCTTTTAGAAAACTTATAGGCTGCCTCTTTTCCATAGTTAGTAGGCCTCCTTGATCCGATTACCCCAACCGAAGGACTTATTTTTTCAAGATTACCCTTTACATAAAGAAAAATAGGAGCATAAGGGATAAGTTTAATTTTTTCTGGAAACTCTTTGTCCTCTCTAAAAAGGATCTTTATTCCTAATTTTTCTGCCTTTTCAAACTCTTTAAGACCTAAAATCTCTATTTCTTTAACTTTGTATTTTTTATAAGCTAAAATTTCCTCTAAAGGGATGTTTTCCTCAAAAAATTTTACGGTTTTTAAGACGTTTTTTTCTTTAAGATAAAAACCAAGCCAAAGGATCTTTTTATCCATCCATAAACCTTAAGGTCAAGTTTTGCCTGGAAAGCTTAAAATCTATAAAAGAGGAAAAACTTTCTAAAAACGCTTTAAGGCGTTCTAAAATTTCGAGTTCTAAAGGTTTATCCCAGTTAAACTCAACTGATTTCCCTTTGATGGTAATCACAAGTTTACCTTGTTTTAAGTTCAAAAATAAAAGCTCACCAATCCCACAAAACAAACCTTTTACAAGGTTATTAGGAAGGCTTACCTCTCCTTTCTCTTCTTCTACCACCTCTTTTAAGACGTTATGTTTGAAAACTAAATCTGCTTCCCAAAAACCTAAAGTCTCTTCTAACAAAGCTTTTAAGTCCCATGGTCCTAATGAAGTATCGTTTATGTCTGCATAGGCTATGTCTAAACGTTGCAAAAGTTTTTTAAGAAGGCTAAAAACCTTTTCCAACCTTACGGTTAATTCTTCTGAGGATAACGCGTCTTTTTTCATCAAAAGTATCTGAAGTTCTAAAAAAGCCCCTTGCAATATTCCTCTGAGATTATGAAAATAACCTTGGGTTAAACTTCCTAAGGCCAAAGTTTTGCAGAAAAAGAAATCTTCTTTCATTGTTCTTTCAGAAGTTCCCTTGAAAGTAGGGCTCTTTTAAGGGTTAAAGGGTCTACGAACTGTAAGTCCATACCCATAGGTACACCACAGGCTAACCTGCTAACCTTTATAGGATAGTCTTTCAGCACCTGTAAGATGTAGCTTATGGTGGCTTCTCCCCCTAAGGTTGGAGAAAGGGCAAAAATAACCTCTTCCACCCTTCTTTTTCTTATCAAAGAAAGAAGTTTATCCATTTCTATCTCTTTAGGACCTATTCCATCTTTAGGGGATAGAAGATAGTGTAACACAAAATAATATCCTTTATATATACCTGTATTTTCTATGTGAAAAAGGTTAACCGGATTTTCTACGATACAAAGAGATTTAGCCTCTCGGGTATCATCATTACAGATTTTACATATCTCTTCTTCAGAAAGATTTCTACAAAACTTACACAACCTTACCTTATAAGGAAGTTCTTTTATTAAATCACCTAAGGTTTCACAGAACTCAGGCTTTGATAACAAGAATAAAGCAATCCGAGTGGCACTCTTTTCTCCTATGCCTGGAATTTTAGAAAGAGATTCTATAACTTTTCTTAAAGTAAGTGGATAACCAACTGACATAACGTCTAAAATAATCCAGGAAGGTTGAAACCTCCTGGTAACTTCAAGCCACCGGTAATCTTTGCCATTTCTTCTTCTACCATTTCTTTAGCTTTTCTTAAGGCTTCGTTTACTCCGGCTAAAACCAAATCTTCTAACATCTCTTTTTCTTCTGGGTTTAAAAGTTCTTTTTCTATTTCTATAGAAAGGATTTCTTGTTTTCCGTTAGCAGTAACGGTTACCATACCTCCACCTACCTGTACAGTAACCGTCTTTTCTTCAAGTAACTTTTGAGCCTCTTCAAGTTTCTTTTGCATCTTTTGAATTTCTTTCATCATTTGTTGTAATTGGGGTGGTAGCTTCATACCTTTACTCCTGGTTTAAGATTTGAATGTTAGCTATTTTAGCAGAAAAAATAGACAAAACCTCCTTTACTTCAGGCCTTTCTTTTATTTCTTCAACCTTAGGTTGAGATACAGGCTCAACCTCTATGTTTACTGTTTTTTTAAAAAAATCTTTAATCTTTTCTATAAGTTCTTCAAAATGTGGAGAATTTTTTAGTGTTGTTTTAACTCTTAAACGTATATGGGAGGCATCAAAAGAAGGGTCAGGTAAACTTTTGGCAAGACCAAACAAAAGAGGACGTTCCCTTTTAAGTTTTTCTAAAAACTCTTGCCAGGTTTTCTCATCGGAAACCTGAGGCTCTTTTTTTTCTTCAACTTCAGCTACCAAAGGTTCTGAGCTTACCTGACGAAAGGTAAGGTTAGGAAGGCTTTCAAGTTTTTCTATAAGTTTGTTTATCGGAACCAATTTAGCTTGTTCACAAATCCTTACCAAGGCTAACTCAAACTGGAGTTGTGGATAACTACTTCTTCTTAAAACCTCAAGGTCTCTGGTAAGACTTTGTAAAATCAAAAAGATTTCTTCCAACTCATACTCTAAAACCAGTTCCATAAGCTGAGGATTTTGGAACGGCTGAGTTTTTTCATGAGGTAAGGCTTTCATCAAGAAAAGTTCTCTAAAAAATTCAGTAAGTTTTTCCATAAGATAGACTAAGTCAGTGCCTTGTTCATAAATTTTTTGAGCTACTTCTAAGGTTTTTTTAAGATTCTTTTCTAACAATACCCGGGCTAACTCTTCTACCAAAAGGGCTTCATGCCATCCAAAAGCCTGGATGATATCCTCTTTGGTATGACTACCATAGGCCATAGCCTGATCTAAAAGCGATAAAGCATCTCTTAAGCTACCTTGAGCTTCCTTAGCGATAAGCCTTAAGGCATCTTCTTCTATTTGATAGTTCTCTTTTTCACAAATAGACTTGAGATGCTTTATTAACTGAGGAAGGTCTAACTTTCTAAAATCATAACGTTGACATCTCGAAAGTATAGTAGGTAAAAGTTTGTTAGGCTCTGTGGTAGCTAAAATAAAATAAACGTGGGAAGGAGGCTCTTCTAAGGACTTAAGCAAGGCATTTGAAGCTTCTTTAGTAAGCATATGGGCTTCGTCAATGATATAGACCTTAGCTTTACCTCTGGTAGGGGCATATTTAAAGTTTTCTATGATTTCACGGATCTGGTCTATACCTCTGTTTGAGGCAGCATCTATCTCTATAACGTCTACAAAAACCCCGCGGTTAATCTCCAAACAATTAGGACACTGATTACAGGGCTCGTAACCGTCAATTAAGTTTAAGCAGTTTAAAGCTTTAGCTACAATCCTTGCTATCGTAGTCTTACCTGTTCCCTTGATGCCAGAAAATAAAAGGGCATGAGAAAGTTTCCCAGATTTTATAGCATTAGCTATAGTCTTAACCACATGGATTTGACCGATTACTTCACTAAAAGTTTGAGGTCTATACCTTCTGGCTAAAACCAAATAAGACATGTTTACTATTTTAAAGCTATTTTGAAAGTTTACAACCGAAACCTGAAATCCAGCTCTCTTTTAATTTTTCGATTTCTTCCTCATATTCTTTTGCAGGCCTCTCTATACCACAGGTAAGACACCTTACCTTAGCCTTAGCTCAGGTGCCCTCTAAAACCGCCTTTCCTCCACAGTACTTACACGTAAGATAATTCTCGCTCTCCTTTGTTTTATAACTTTCTGAAAACCTGTCCATTTTTCTCTAAAAAAATCGAGTTACTACATATTCTGCAAAAGGAAGACAGGCTGTAAAGGCTGGAGAAACGGCATTTAAAATATGAAGGCTATGTTTGTCCCATTCTATCACAAAATCCTGAACTAATTCCAAAGTATTCTTGTTTAAAAGTTGAGCTCTTATCCCTGGCTTGCCCCATCTGTTAAAACCTTTTTCATCCATTTGATAGACCAACTTTTTAGCCTCCTTTATCAGATAACTCCTGTGATATTTCTTCAACTCATCCCAGGCAAGACTTCTAAACTTAGGATTTTTAAAAAAGAGCAAGCCTAAATAACCTGTAATTTCAACCAACTCAGAAAACCTTAGGTTAGAAAAAATCTGATAGTTTTCTCTCGAAAAACAAGGGGTAGCCGTAGGGCCTATTTTAATGGTACCGTCAACTTTTATCGTAAAATGAACACCTAAAAAGGGATTTTTAAGATTTGGTGTGGGATAGATATTTCTCGAGATAAACTGAGAATTGCCTGTATATTCCAAATAAAGTCCTTTGAAAGGTAAGATAACGTAGTCTTTACCAAAACCAAAGTCTTTGGCTATCTTATCCGCATAAAGACCGGCTGCGTTGATGATTTTTTCTGCAGAAAAAACAAGGTCTCCTGCTAAAATGGTATTTTCATCAAGTCTTTTTTGATAAGGAGTTTTAAAGAAAAACCTTACTCCTTCTGTCTCTAGGTCTATTTTAAAAGCATGTAGGATCTCTATCGGGTTTACGGTAGAGGTGTTAGGACTCCAAAGGGCTAACTGAAAGGTTCTTGCGTTAGGTTCGATTTCTTTAAGTTCTTTTTCATCTATCAGATAAACTTCTACTCCGTTAGCCTCACCCCTTCTTTTTAGTTCATAAAGGGTAGGAAGGTCTTCTTCAGATTTAGTTACTACTACCTTTCCACATTTTCTAATACTAAGGCCTTTGGCCTCGCAATAACGAGTAAGTTCTTCGTTACCCTTTTTGGTGAATTTAGCCTTTAGCGAATCTGGATAGTAGTAAAAACCTGCATGAAGCACCCCACTATTTCTTCCACTACTATGAGCCCCCAGTGTCTCTTCTTTTTCTAAGACAATGATTTCTTTTTCTGGAAAACGCGTTTTTAATTTTAAAGCCAAAGCAAGTCCAACGATGCCTGCTCCGATGATAAGAAAATCTGTCTTTATTTTTGGCATAAGCTTAAATTAATTAAGTTTTTTCTTTAGTCAAGGCTTGCGTTTTTTTCAGTTGAAAAAAAACAAAAAAACCCTATTATTTAAACCATGAAAAACTTAGTTCTTTACAGGTCGCTAAACTCCTTTTTAAAAGAAAAATTTGGAGAAAAGGTAAAAAAAATCCCCTTAGATGCTGGGCTTACCTGTCCTAACCGTGATGGGACCAAAGGATATGGAGGATGTATTTACTGTGATGCCAAAGGGTCTGGAACCGGGCTTTATGCCCAAGGTAAAACCCTAGAAGAACAGGTTTTATACTTCTTAAATCTCTATAAACCTAAAGGATTTAATAAGTTTATCGCTTACTTCCAGTCGTTTAGTAATACCTACGCAGACCCTCAAACCCTTAAAAGATTTTATGACGTCTTGTTTTTAGACCGTTCCATCGTAGGGATGGCGATAGGGACTCGCCCTGATTGTTTAAACGAAGAGATAATCAAACTTTTACTTAACTACATAGATTTGGGTTACTACGTATGGGTAGAGCTTGGATTACAAACCATCCATAACGAGACCTTAAAAAAAATAAATAGAGGTCATACCTTTGAAGATTTCTTAGAAGCCTATCATCTGTTAAAAAAGTTTGGTATACCGGTGGTGGTACATATTATCTTTGGATTACCTAGAGAAACCAGAGAAATGATGTTAGAAACAGTAAAAACCCTTGGTAGACTTAAGGTCGACGGAATTAAATTTCACGCCTTATACATCCCTAAAGGGTCTCAAATTGAAAAACTGTATCGTCAACAACAGTATACCCCTTTAGACAAAGAAGAGTACGTTTCTTTGGTGGCAGAAGCTTTAACCTATCTTCCAGAAACAACGGTGATCCATAGACTCTGCTCAGAAGCGCGAAAAGAAGATTTGGTTGCACCTCTCTGGGTTGCCCAAAAACACGAGGTAGTATCTCAGATTCAAAAATTTATGCAAACCAACCAGCTTTATCAAGGGAAAAATTTTAACCGGATTTAATGTTTTATCTGCAGGTTGTTTATTATGGTCTTAACCCCTGGTACACTTTTAGCTATAGCTACTGCTTTAGACCTCTGATATTCGTTTTCTACCACCCCGGTAAGGGTTACCACACCGTTTACTGTATCTACATCTATAGAAAAAGCTTTTAGATCTTTATCTTCTATGAGTTTCATTTTGATCTTAGCGGTGATCTTGGCATCATCTATCTGTGTACCTACGCTCCTTGGATCAGTAGCCACCTTATATCCTGCCGCAACACCACCACCTATCAATACCCAACCACATCCTCCAAGGTTTAACCCTAATCCTAAAATCACCAAAGCCAACCCTAATTTTTTAAAAATCATCTGACTAAAGGTTTCTTGATTTTTTCCGATTTTATATCTAAAATAAAAATAACTAAGCATAAGGAGCCTCCTTATGAAAATAGAAAATAAAAACTTAGCTTTTTTTAATTTTACCATAAAACCTGAAAAGTTAGAAGGAGGGGACAGCTCCTTCGCCGAATATCTAAAGGTAGCTCTTTCCGAATTAGAAACACAGGAGTTTTTACAAAAGACCCAAGAAGAGAAAACCCAGATGGCTTTTAACAAAATAGAGCAAACTCTAGAAATCTTAGAAAGTATGGTAAACACCTCTTTATCTTCTTCAAAAGCAGAAACTATAGGAGACTTCTTACTTTCGCAAGCGATGGAGATAGATAAGATTGTCTCCTCTTTACCTGAGTCTTATACCAAAAAATTTATCAAAGACTGGGCCTTTCTCCTTGGGGTAGAAGCCCAGAAAATAAAAAAAGGATTTTATTCTTAATACCTTTTTCTTAAGGCTAATTCTAACAGTTTTTGAATTAAACTTTCAAAGGTATAGCCTGCTACTTTAGCAGCAAGAGGTAAAAGGCTTGTTTCTGTCATACCAGGGATGGTATTAGTTTCTAAAACATAAATTTCTTGGTCCTTTATGATCATGTCTGTTCGGCTATAATGTCTTAGTTTGAGGCAGTTGTGTGCTATCAAGCCATAGTTTTGCGCTTTTTTTGTCAGCTCTTCTCCTATAGGTGCGGGGCAAATTTCTTCTGCCAATCCTGGGGTGTATTTGGTAGTATAATCAAAAGTTTCAGAAGCCTTAGGCACGATTTCGACCACAGGTAAGGGCTTGTCATCTAAGATTCCTACCGTGATTTCTCGCCCTTTCAAATACTCTTCTATCAGTATTTCATTATCGACAGCATAGGCCTTTTCTAAAGCCTCAGACAAATCTTTTTCCTGTTTAACTATGGTTAAACCGATACTTGAACCTTGTGTTGCAGCTTTTACCACCACAGGATATCCTAACGATTTAGCAAAATCTCTTGCTTTTTCAAAACTTTCTTCCTTGGTAAAAGAGCGTCCTTCTGGAACTTTAAGCCCTGCTAAACGATAGAGTTGTTTGGCTAAACCTTTATGCATGGCAAGGGCGCTCCCCAAAACTCCTGCCCCCTGATAAGGAAGACCTATAGAATCTAAAAAACCCTGCAAGGTTCCATCTTCTCCCCCAGGTCCATGTACTACCAAAAAGGCACAATCAAACTCTTTAGCCCTCTGCATCAAAGCCAAAAGGTCGGTTGCTGGGTCAAAAAACTCCCATCTATGTCCTAAAGTCTCTAAAGCCTTCTTTACTGCTTGGGCTCCTTTAAGAGAAACCTCCCTTTCAGAAGACCTCCCCCCTGCAATTAGAGCAACCCTTAAAACAGACTTCGAACACATCCCTTGCCTCCTTGTCAAGTCTTTCTAAGGTTAAAAGTTGTTCAGGACCAAAACTTAAACCTTTAAAAATTCTATCTTCTATCACATAAGAAAGCTTTTCTAAAAAGTAAATCCTAACCTGAGAAGAAAGGGTTTTACCATATCTTATCTTAAGGTCAGAAAACCTTTCTTTAAGGCAAACTATCTCTTCATGTTTTACCCTTTTGTCTGTATAATAAACGATCTCCTCTTCGGTTATCGGACCTTTTAGGGTACTAAGGTCTAAATATACATGTGATTTTATGATAGAAGCTATTTGAGGATAGCCTAAACTTTTTAAAAACCTATAACCTGCTATAGCATGGTTAGTTCCTTTTAAGATAGCTTCGTATTTTTTTATGTCATGAAGCAAAGCCCCTGCGATCAGTAAAGGGATCTCAAGATTTGCCTTACCTTCTTTTTTTAATCTACATCCTAAAAATACCGAAAGTAAAGCTACCTTTTCAGAATGTCTGATGATATGAGGAGGAACTTGTTCTTTTTCTAAAAGAGCATAACAATCTTTTACCGAAAGCATCGCTTAAAGGTTTAGGTTATAAATTTTAGCCAGAAAAGATAGACAGGAGAGGCTATCATAACCCCATCGATCCTGTCAAGAAGGCCACCATGTCCCCAAATAATTTTCCCTGAATCCTTTTTACCTACCATCCTTTTAAACGCAGACTCTAAAAGGTCACCTACTACCCCGAACAAGCATAAAAGTACACCTGTTAAGAGATTTATCTCAAAACTAAAAATTTTAAAAAAGTAATTACAAAAAACACTTACCCCAACCCCTAACAATATTCCTCCTATAAATCCCTCCCATGTTTTTTTAGGAGAGAGCGTGGGTACAAGGAGTCTTTTTCCTATGAGTTTTCCTGTTAGATAAGCTCCAGTATCATTAGCAAAAACTACCAAAAAAAAATAAACCAGATGTTCCCTACTAAAAAAACTTATAATTTCTAAAAAAGGGTAAAGCCCTATCCCTACATAAATAAGACCTAAAACTGCCGGAAAAAACTCTTTAGCAAATCTATCTTTTTCATAATCCTTAAGAAAAGGTAAAAAAGGAAAAATCAAAAACATGTAAAAAACCATCAAAGGGTCTCTTAACCAAAGAAGGCTTAACAATCCAAAGAACCATAAAATAGACAAGCCTAAAAACCAAGAAAACCTTAGGTCATAAAGACTTGTCCATTCATATAGGCAGATTAAGCCAGAGAAACCTACCAAAGTTATAAGTAATTGATAAGGGCCTTTGATTAAAACAACCACCAGAAGAGGAAAAAGAACTAATGCTGTAACTACACGCTTAAAATTCACACACACCGCCAAACCTTCTTTCTCTCTGTTGATAAGACCAAAGCGCCTTTAGGTATTCTTCTTCGGTAAATTCTGGCCAATAAACAGGGGTAAAATAAAGTTCCGTATAGGCTATCTGAAAAAGCAAAAAATTAGAGATCCTTTCCTCACCGCTTGTGCGGATAAGGAGGTCTGGATCAGGTATGTCTTTGGTATAAAGATGTTCTCTAAATACCTTTTCGTCTATGTTTTCTGGCTCTAACAGGCCTTGTTTGACCTTGGTTGATATGTCTTTTACAGCCTTTAAGATCTCTGCCCTACCTCCATAGCTTAAGGCTAAACACAAAGTAAGCTCAGAGTTGTGTCTGGTTTCTTCCTCTATCTCTTCTATCAACTCCACTAAATCCTGAGAAAAATCCTCCCGATCACCTATTATCTTTAAACAAATACCTTTTTCTATTAAAGAGTGTTTCTCTTTTGTAAGATATATCTTAAAAAGTTCTAAAATAGCCTCTACTTCTTCCTTAGGGCGCTTCCAGTTTTCTTTAGAAAAGGCAAAAAGGGTTAGATAAGGTATTTTTAGTTCATAGGTTTTTTCTATCACTTTTTTAGCGGTTTCTGCCCCTTTTTGATGGCCATAAAAACGAGGAAATCCGTGCTTTTTAGCCCATCGACCGTTACCATCCATGATGATAGCAACATGCTGGGGAAGTTTAGAAAAATCTAAAGAAAATGAAGAAAAAGCCATCGGGTTATACAGAGAGGATCTCTTTTTCTTTATCTTTTAAAACGGTGTCTACCTTTTTGATGTAATCGTCTGTAAGTTTTTGCACTTTCTTTTCAAGTTGAGTGTAGTCGTCCTCTGAGATCTCTCCTTTCTTTTTAGCGGCTTTAAACTTTTCGAGCACATCCCTTCTGATATTTCTTATGGCAATGCGAGCCTCTTCAGCCAGCTTGTTAGCTACCTTTACCAGTTCCTTTCTTCTTTCTTCGGTAAGAGGTGGCATCACAAGTTTGATGGTTTTTCCGTCTGAGGTAGGATTAATCCCAAGGTCAGATTTTTGGATAGCCTTCTCTATCTCTTTTACCAAACTTGCGTCCCAGGGTTGAATAACTATGGTTTTCCCTTCGATAATATTAACGGTTGCTATCTGAGGAATAGCCATCTTTGTCCCATAGCAATCCACTTTGATACCCTCTAATAAAGCTAACGAAGCCCTGGAAGTCCTTAAATGGGAAAACTCTTCTTTAAGGTTTTTAACTGCCTTTTCCATTCTGTTTTTCGCATCTTCTAAGGCTTGGTTCACAGACCTCACCTCCTTTTAAGCTTTGATGTAAGTTCCTACACTTTCTCCTAAAACTGCTTTTTTAATATTCCCGTAGTTTAAAAGGTTAAAAACCAGGATAGGAAGTTTATAGTCTCTAGCTAAGGAAAAAGCTGTAGCATCCATCACTTTAAGGCTCTTATGCAAAGCTTCATCAAAAGTAAGCTCGTCAAATTTTTTAGCATCAGGATGTTTTTTCGGGTCTTTATCGTAGACCCCATCTACCTTGGTAGCCTTAAAAAGGACCTCACACTTAAGCTCAAGAGCCCTTAGCACTGCTGCGGTATCGGTGGTAAAGAAAGGATTTCCGGTGCCACAGGCAAGAATAAGCACCCTACCTTTTTCAAGATGTCTGACAGCTTTTTCTCTTATGTAAGGTTCTGCCACCTCTATAACTTCAAGAGCAGACATCACCCTGCAAGACACTCCCTGCGCTTCTAGGGCATCCTGCAGGGCTAAAGCGTTGATAAGGGTTGCAAGCATCCCCATGTAGTCTGCACGGGCTCGATCCATCCCCTGCTTTTCTCCGGCTACACCTCTAAAAATATTTCCTCCTCCGATAACTATACCTATCTCCAGCCCATACTGATAAACCTCTTTTAACTCCTCTGCTATCTGATTGATCACCTTAGCATCTATACCAAAAGACTTACTTCCAAGAAGAGCCTCTCCCGAAATCTTAAGAAGCACTCTTTTATACTTTAGTTCTGACACCTTATTCTCCTATCTGAAACCTGGCAAACCTTTTGATAACTATCTTCTCTCCAGTTTTGGCTATCAACTCGTTTAAAAGGTCCTGGATGGTAACCTCTGGGTTTTTGATAAAAGGCTGTTCTAAAAGCACGTTTTCTTTATAAAACTTTTCCATCTTACCTTCTACAATCTTAGGAATAACATTTTCAGGCTTTCCGCTTTCTCTTACCTGCTCTTCATAGATTTTCTTTTCTCTCTCGATTACTTCCTGAGGCACCTCTTCTCTGGTGATAGCTATAGGGTTGGTGGCAGCAATCTGCATGGCTATGTCATGGGCAAACTGTTGAAACTCCTCGGTTCTTGCCACAAAATCTGTCTCACAATTTACCTCAACAAGCACACCGATTTTTTTGTTGCTGTGAATATAAGCAGCTACCACCCCTTCAGTGGTTGCCTTACCGGCTCTTTTAGCGGCGATAGCAAGCCCCTTTTTCCTCAAAATGTCTACTGCCTTTTCTATGTCTCCTCCTGCCTCTTCCAAAGCTTTTTTACAATCAGAAAAACCAGCAGCCGTCCTTTCTCTAAGCTGTTTTATAAGGTCTATACTAATCTGAGCCATCTTGTAAAACCTCCTTTTTTAATCTATGTTTTTAGCAAGTTCTTCAAACTCGGTTTCCTTCTTTTCTTCTGTAAGTATCTCTTCTAAAATAGCCTCGGCCGCAGCCTCTTCATCTCTCTTTAAAAACTCCTCCTCCAAACTCAACTCTTTGTCTGTTTGAGCAGCCATCTTTTCTTTATAAATCTCTAAGCCTTCTAAACAAGCATCAGCGATCTTTCCAGTAATAAGTTTGACTGCCCTTATAGCATCGTCATTTCCAGGAATGATATAGTCTATTAAATCCGGGTCACAGTTGGTATCAACGATGGCTACTATAGGAATACCAAGTTTTCTGGCTTCTTTTACCGCAATTTTCTCATGGACTGGGTCTACCACAAACAGCGCCTGAGGAAGGGTTTCCATATCTTTAATACCTTTTAAGTTCCTCTCAAGCTTGTTTTTTAAACGCTCAAGTTTTAATCTTTCTTTTTTAGG
>LDZS01001793.1_pt1 | contig 23554 bp, 27 predicted proteins | sample 615471 | NCBI WGS metagenome assembly LDZS01 (sample SAMN03408295, study PRJNA278302) | terrestrial metagenome | isolation source: oil reservoir sample K3 | place: USA: Alaska, North Slope, Kuparuk formation | collected 2013
CCGTCTGTGACAAAGTGATCATCTCCCTACCCATACTGACATTTTCTCAGACGGATTTTACCCTGACAATATCACAGACGGATCACAAAGTGAAGGAACAATACTTGCACAAAGGAGTCATTAATGTTATGATATTGACAATAAACTATTATAGCCAGATTTTGCATTTTGAAGTATCTTCAGTAGGGGTAGAACAGGGGGGGTCACTTTGGTGGAGGTATTGAAGGTTTCAGCAAAATCTAGTCCCAATGCCGTTGCCGGAGCACTGGCTGGCGTTCTGAGAGAAAAGGGTTGTGCTGAACTCCAGGCAATTGGGGCGGGGGCCTTGAATCAGGCTGTGAAAGCAGTAGCGATTGCTAGGGGGTTTGTTGCTCCAAGTGGAATCGACTTGATCTGTATCCCGGCGTTTACGGACATTGTGATTGATGGGGAAGAGCGAACTGCGATCAAGCTCATTGTGGAGCCCAGGTAAAAAGAGAGAAAGAAAAGTTTTAGGTGTAGGTGTGTAAAAAAGAATGGAAAACCTGTTTATTTCCTTACTTAGGAAATAAACAGGTTTTTGTGTTGCTTGGGTAAGGGGTGTTTTGATGTTCATTATCGATGCTCACTGTGATAGCATTCTTGAGTGTTATCGGAATTCCCGGTCTCTCGGTATTCGTTCCCATAAGGGACACCTAGATTTGCCGCGGCTTTCGGAAGCGGGGGTGAAGATCCAGTTTTTCGCCTTGTTCCCGGAAACCATCTACAAACCCCATTGGGTTCTCCACCGTGTTCTCGAACTTTTAGACTACTTTTGGGAACAATATGAAGAAAATAAAGATATCCTCCAGGTAATCGTTTCCAAAAAGGATCTTGAGGAATGTTTGTGTTCGGACAAAATTGGGGCACTTTTGGCTGTTGAGGGTGGAGAGGCCCTTGAGGGGGACCTCAGGATGCTGAAAGTTTTTTATCGCCTGGGAGTACGGAGTTTGGGGTTGACATGGAACCAAAGGAACGAGATCGCTGATGGCGTTGCCGAGGAGGCAACTGGTGGTGGTCTTACCAGGTTTGGGAAACAGGTTATCAGGGAGATGAACAAGTTGGGGATGCTGATCGATGTCTCCCACCTCTCCGAAAGGGGTTTCTGGGATGTTCTGGAGCTCAGTGAAGACCCAGTTATTGCCTCTCATTCTAATTGCCGAGAGATTTGGGATCATCCCAGGAACTTGAGTGACAGGCAGCTCACGGCCCTTGCTAATAAGAGAGGTGTGGTTTGCATCAACCTTGTTCCTGGTTTTCTGGGACCAGTAGGTGCCGGTCTCAGCGAGTTTTTCGATCACATCGACCATGTGTGTGATGTTGTTGGTGATGATTATGTAGGAATAGGGTCTGATTTTGATGGCACTGATGTTCTCATCCCTGAGATCCCAGATGTAACCAAGCTCTTCAAAATTGTTGAGGGGCTTCAGAAGCGTGGCTATACACAGACTTCAATCGAAAAAATTTGTGGGAAGAATTGTCTGCGGGTTTTAAAGAAGGTTTTACGGTAAGGGTGGGAATCTTGGTTGCTGACCTTCACATCCACAGCACAGCCTCAGATGGCAGCTATTCTCCTCAGGAGATCGTCGCCGAGGCCCTCGCCTGTGGTCTTTCTGCCATCAGCATCACCGACCACGATACTGTTGAGGGACTCAAACCGGCCATCGAGGCTGCCAGGGGAACTGGGCTAGAACTGGTTCCAGGTGTTGAATTGAACACCGACTGGGAAGGGACAGAGGTCCATATCCTGGGCTACTACCTGGATTATGATGCACCCTGGCTCCAGAACTTCTTCAGTAAATTGAAGCAGGCAAGGGAAAAGCGGGTCAGGGCGATACTGAGAAAACTGAATGATCTGGGAATCTCTTTGTCTTACGAGCAGGTTGAAAAAGTGGCTGGTTCTGGTTCAATAGGGAGGCCCCACATTGCTAGGGTGATCGCCGATGCTGGTTATGCATCTTCTCCTGAAGATGCTTTTGAACAATACCTCCGCCGGGAGGCTCCAGGGTACGTACCCAGGCAGAGCATCGATCCTTTTACAGCAATCGACATCATTTTGGAAGCTGGAGGAGTCCCTGTGCTGGCCCATCCGGGTCTGATGGGGAGGGATGACCTGATCCCAGAGTTCGTTGAAAAAGGCATCATTGGGTTGGAGGTCTTCTACCCCAAACACACTCCAGAAATGATTGCCAAGTACTCCTGGTATTGCCGCAAGTTTGGGCTGGTTATCACGGGAGGTTCCGACTTCCATGGTCCTGGGTTTGATTATCCCCCAATAGGGTCATGTACTGTTCCACAGCGCACGGTAGAAATTTTGAAACTACTTTCCCAAAAAATTGGGGGAGGAATAAAATAGCACAGTAACGAATAAATAAACTGGGTTTGTTTTCAAATATTCACAGGGTGTGATTCGCGGTGAACTGGAGAAAAGCATTTCTTCCGCTGGTTGCCTTTCTTTTTTGTCTTCATTTTCCTAAAGTTTGTCAGGCGGGAAACTATGTTGTCAAAAAGGGTGATTGCCTGTGGACGATTGCTAAGAGGCACGGAGTTTCTGTGCAGGAACTTCAAGTGGCGAATCGTCTCCAGGGGACATTGATCTTTCCCGGTCAGGTTCTCATAGTTCCGGAAAAGGGGTTTTCTGGGACCGATAAGGTGGGTAGCCCTCCGTCGAGGAAAATGTCCGAAAACGTGGTCGTCACTGCCCAAAGGTTTCTAGGCATTCCATATGTCTATGGTGGAAGCAGACCAGATGTAGGTTTTGATTGTTCTGGTTTTGTTAAATATGTTTTCAACCTGCATGGAGTCGCTCTTCCTCGCACAGCAGCAGCACAAGCGATGTTCGGAACGAGAATCGAAAAGTCTGCTTTGCTCCCAGGAGACCTTGTTTTTTTTGTTACAGGTTCCAGGGGGTTCATCAACCATGTAGGGATCTACATCGGCAACAACAGTTTCATCCATGCCAGCAGGAGTCGGGGAATCACGATCACTTCTCTTGCTGATCCGTGGTATGCCCCCCGCTACGCGGGTGCCTCGCGAGTTCTCAGTTATCAGGAGTGAAGAAAATGATCGATATCAAGAATTTGACCATCACCCAGCTTCAGAGTGCTTTCGAAAAAGCCCAATATATTGCCGAGGAAGAGATCATCATACCTGTCTACTTATCCCTGAAGCTGGAAAAGCCTTTATTGATCACCGGGGCACCTGGAGTCGGGAAAACCGAGATTGCCAAGGTGCTGGCTCGTGTTTTCCACACTGATCTGATCCGGCTCCAGTGCTACGAAGGACTCGATGAAAGTAAGGCTCTCTATGAGTGGAACTACCAGAAGCAGTTGATTAAGATCCAGTTGGTAAAGGGGAGCGCGCCTGAAGAATTAATCGAAAGAAACCTTTTTTCTCGAGAATATCTCTTAGAAAGACCACTGCTGCGGGCAATACAAGCACCGAAAAAGGTGGTCTTGTTGATTGACGAAATCGATAAAACAGATGAGGAATTCGAAGCTTTTCTCTTCGAAGTCCTTTCTGATTTCCAGGTCTCAATTCCGGAGTTAGGAACTATCGTGGCGGAGCATATCCCTATTGTTGTTCTCACCAACAATGGAGAACGGGAGATTTCAGATGGATTAAAGAGAAGGTGTGTTTATCTTTATATTGACTTTCCCAGCATCCAAAAGGAGATCAAGATCATCAAGACAAAGGTGCCTGAAACCAGCGATTTGCTGGCGTGGGAAGTTGCTTCTGCGGTTCACTATCTGCGTCATCATCTTGAGCTCAAGAAAAAACCCTCGATTTCCGAAACCCTTGATTTTACAAGAGCACTTAATCTTTTTGACGCCGAGCGCCTCAAACCGGACCACGTAAAACAAATGATTAACCTTTTGCTGAAAGACAAGGAAGATATCGATCTTTTTTATGAAGAGCTTGGCCCTCAAAGACTTGTAGAGGCGATCAAGGAAACGAAGTAGCTGTCCTATTCCCTGCAAGAACGAGGAGGAGGAATTTTTGGCATCAGGCAAAGTTGAAGGTGCCGGGCGTGGTATGAAGTCGTTTATTGAGGAAAACCTGGTCGATTTTGTCCACACTCTCCGAAAAATGGGGGTGATGATCAGCACAAGTGAGGTCATCACCGCCCTGAGGGCTCTTGGAGTGGTTGATATCGTCAACAGGAGACAGGTCAAGGAGGCGCTCAGGTCAACCTTAATCAAAAACCAGGACCAGCAGGAAATCTTTGAGAAGGCATTTGACAGCTTTTTTGCCGTGCCTGAAGTGAGAGAAAAACAGAGGAATGAGTGGGAGAAACAAAAAGAAGAAGAAGCACGCTTGCTTGAAGAAGCTGAAGCAGAACTCGTTTACCGAGGGATCAAGCTAGATCTCGAAGAAGAAGAAAAGCTTTTCTATTCTCTATTACCCGAAGAAAAGAAGAAAAGGATCCGGGAATTTCTGGAGGCAAGCTATCTCCCTGAGGACAGATTGAGCTTTTTCAAACCTACCCTAGAAGCAATGGTGCGCGGTTCTCTCCGTTATTGGAGGCAGCGCTTGGGTGAAATGGATGACTTGCCTGATCTTGAAGGAATCATGGCGGATGATGAAATACTTGCCTCGATCACCAGGCGGCTGAGAGACGACCCTAGCCTTCTTTACAAGGATATGAAGAACATCAAAGATGAGGAACTGGTGAAAGCAGCTAACCTTTTGAAAAAGCTTTCCCGGAAGCTGGCGACGAAAATTTCGCGGCGCTACCGCCTCAGTAAAAAACCTGATAAAATTGACCTCAGGCGCAGCATCAAAGCTAACGTACGCTACGGTGGACTAATCTTCGAGCTCAAGTATAAGCAAAAAAAGATCCAGAAGCCGAGTTTATTGCTTATTTGCGATGTTTCTGGTTCAATGGCTCGCTATACAGCATTTATCATTCAGTTTATTTATGGACTGAGTACAGCTACTAAAAACATCGAAAGCTTCATTTTTGCTGAAGAACTGGAGTACATCACTTCTTACTTTAAGAGGCCACGCTCTTTTGAGGAAACGATGGCTGAGCTTGTTGCCAAGAGCAAGATTTGGGGCAAGGGGACGAATCTCGGAGCTTCTTTGGCTACCCTTAGAAGTGATTATCGGTTTGCTCTTTCTCCACACACAGTGGCAATAATTGTGAGCGACACGAAGACCCTGGAACCGAAAAGAGCTGAGCAAGAACTGGTATTCCTCAAGAAGAGAATTCGCGACATTATTTGGCTCAATACTCTGCCAAGAAGAGAATGGAAAGACTTTTCATATGTAGATCTGTTTGCCCAGCACTGCAAGATGTTTGAGTGCTATACACTTGCTCATCTGGAACAGGTGATTAGAAATCAATTTCTTTCCTAGAGAAGGGGAGAAAGTTTGTACGAGAAGCTTGCCTTTGTCTACGATCTGCTTATGGAAAGTGTGGATTACGAGGGTTGGGTCACCTATGTAGAGGAAATCGCTAATCGTGCTGGCAAGAGAATTGAGAGTGTGCTTGATCTCGCCTGTGGCACAGGAAACTCCACACTTCCCTGGGCAGCGCGTGGCTATAAGGTTACCGGAATTGACCTCTCAGAAGAAATGCTTAAGAAAGCGCGCCAGAAGGCCCGGGAGAAGCAGCTTGAGGTGGCTTTCCTTAGAGGGGATCTCAGGAACTTCCAACTGGAAACAAATTTCGACCTTGCCGTTTGTTTCCAGGATGGTTTTAATTATCTCTTGGAAGCTGCAGAACTTCAGCAGGCTTTTCGGGCCGTCTTTTCCAACCTCAAGAGCGGTGGGCTGTTTGTCTTCGATCTCAATTTTCCTAATAGGATCAATCCGGAAGATGAAGAAGTTTCGTTTGTGGACGAGGATTTCTTGACATTAATTTGGAGGACGAAATTTTCTAGGGAGCAAAAGCTGTGGGAGATCGAAGTAACCGGGTTCATCAAGAAAGAGGGAGGTGTCTACGAGAAATTTCGGGAAAGGCACCGAGAGAAAATTTATGAGATTCACGAAGTCTGGCCGATGCTTGCCAATGCCGGCTTTACAGTTCTCAACACCTTCAGGTCGTTTAGCTTTGACCCACCATCTGAGCAAGCGCGAAGGGTTGTATGTGTTGCTGAAAAACCCTAACAATCTCAGAAAATGGAGGCCTGTTACTACAATATGGTGAAGGGAAAGTTCTTTTTTGTGATTGGTGGTGCTCGCAGTGGGAAAAGCACTTTTGCCGAAAATCTGGCGCGCTCCTTAGGTGAACCTGTTACTTACATTGCAACTGCTCGTGCCGGGGATGCAGAAATGGAGGAAAGGATCAAGGAACACCGCAAGCGAAGGCCAGTTTCCTGGATTACAGTTGAGGAACCAGTAAATGTAAGCAATCGCATCGCAGAATGGGGTCACAAAAGCAAAGTGATTATTGTTGATTGTCTGACGCTCTTGATATCTAATCTCCTTATCGAATTTGCGACAGGGGGGCAAGAAATTGATCGGCAGAAAAAAGAAACAATCCTTGAAGAGATAGCAAGACTTGCCAAAGTTGCTAAGGATTCTCCGGCACACGTGATTGTTGTTTCTAATGAAGTTGGCCTCGGGCTCGTTCCACCTTATCCTCAGGGACGTCTTTTTCGCGATCTGGCCGGTTGGGCAAACCAGTTGATGGCAGCAGAAGCAGACAAGGTATACTTTCTTGTTGCTGGGATTCCTCTAGATTTGCAGTCTCTCCAAGCAAAACTCACAACCGTGGAAAGGTCCGAGTGAGATGACTTGGGAAGAATTCACAGTCTTAACCCTGGCTCTCGTTTTCGACATTATCTTTGGGGATCCCCAGGTCAGCTACCACCCGGTTGCCCTCATTGGGAAGATGATTGCCGCCTGGGAAGGCATCCTCTATAAAGGGGAGTGGTCACCTCTCCTCCAGCGGGTTGGAGGATTTATTCTTGTCTTCGTGAACATACTTCCAGTAGTTGTGGGAAGCTATCTTTTACTGAAGGGGATCAAGATCCTCAATTATGCTTGTTACCTTCTGCTTAGTGCAGCTTTTCTCTGGGGAACCTTTTCCCTGAAAAGCTTGGGGAACGCTGCGTCAGAAATTCTAAACCTCCTTTCCCAGAAAGATTACAACAGGGCCAGAAAATCTCTGAGTCTAATTGTTGGCAGGGACACCGAGCACCTTGAGGAAAAGGAAATTGTGAGAGCAACAGTAGAAACAGTTGCCGAAAACATCAGTGACGGAATTATCGCTCCCCTTTTTTACTTTCTGCTGGGAGGAGTTCCTCTCGCCTGGGGCTACCGGGTAGTAAACACCCTCGACTCGATGGTTGGCTATCGCAACGAGAGGTACCTTTACTTCGGCTGGTGTGCTGCCAGACTGGACGATCTTGCCAACTTCCTTCCTGCCCGTCTGACTGCGGCTTTTATCATTGCGGCAGCCTTTTTCTGGAAAAAGGATTGGCAAAATGCGATTAAGATAGTTTTGAGAGATGCTAGGAACCACCCCAGTCCGAATAGTGGTTACCCGGAAGCGGCGGTTGCCGGCGCCCTCGGTGTTCAACTCGGTGGTCTCAATTACTACCAGGGGGTGCCTTCGCTGCGTCCCCACATTGGTGACCCTCTTCATCCATTGTTGCCAGTCCACATCGAAGAAGCCGTTCAGTTAATGCGTCTTGCTGTTTTGCTTTTTTACCTGGCAAGCCTGGCTTTTGTTCTTTTGGAATGCCTTTGAAAAAATTTTTGAGGAGTAAGTCAACCCATGAAGGCTTTTTTGTGTGCTTTGACATTTTTGACCAGAATTCCTCTTCCCCAAGGAAGAAGCTTCACTGCTAGGGATTTTCAGAATTCCAGTTATTTTTTTCCAGTTGTCGGTCTGCTTATCGGCCTTTTTCTCACTGGTATCTGGTTGGTCGCTAGGGTGGTTTTTCCTTCTCAAATTACCGGGGCACTGCTTGTTGTCTTTTATTTGGTGATTACTGGTGGCCTTCATCTCGATGGACTCATCGACACCTTTGACGGCATCTGTAGTGGCCAGGCAAGAGAAAAAGTGCTGATGATCATGAAGGATAGCCGGGTGGGAGCTTTTGGGGTGATTGCAGTTTTTACCGTCCTGATCTTGAAGTTCAGTTTCTACAGTTTGATCGATTTTACCCACCTGCCCTTCCTTCTCCTAGCTCCGACTGCGGGTCGCCAGGCGATGGTGTGGGCACTAGTTCTTTTTCCTTGTGCGAGGAAGCAGGGCTTAGGATATTCTTTTAACGTTTACCACGACTTTCGTAAGCTGATCCTGACGACAGCGCTTACCCTTTTTGTTTTTGTTTACTTCTTGAGGGTAACAGGAGTGATCGTCTTTTTCGCTGTCGGTCTTTTTTCTCTGATTCTGATGAAATACCTCAGTTGTCTCCTGGGTGGGCTTACAGGAGATACATATGGAGCACTTTGTGAGCTTGCGGAAGTTTTCGTGTTTTTGTTGGGGTTTGGTGTAGGGGGCGAAATCTGGTGATCTTTGAGGGGACGGCACTGGTGCCGGGTTCCTGTGGAGAATTGGTTCAGGGGACACTCGATTCCGTTAACTTCCATGTAACCTGTCCGGTGAATCTCTTCAGTAAAGTAAGAGTTTCTCTCAAGCCATACACAAGGCGCCTTTTTTTTCCATCGGTCCGCGTCAAAACAGGCCGCGCCGTTCGCAACCTCCTGGATGCTTTGGGATACTCGGAGATGGGAGGGATCATCGAGGTTTCCTCACCAATTCCCCTCGGCAAGGGAATGGCCAGTAGCACTGCGGACATTGCTGCAGCTTGCTACGCCGTTGCTGCTGCCCTGGGGGTCGAAATCTCATCTGAACTTGTGAAGCAGATTGCTCTTTCCCTCGAACCTTCTGATGGCATCTTTTTACCAGGCATCAGCCTTTTTGACCACGTTCAGGGTCGGCTTGTAGAATATCTTGGGGAAGCTCTTCCCTTAGGGATCCTGGCCCTCGACCCGGGAGGTTGTGTTGATACCCTAGAGTTCAACAACCGGGCTGATCTCCCTTATTACAATCGAATTAATGAACCAGAAGTGAGAAAAGGACTGGAGTTGGTAAAGAAAGGGATCCAAGCTAAAGACCCTCACCTCCTTGGGGAAGGCGCCACGATAAGTGCTTGTGCCAACCAGAGGATCCTGCCGAAACCTCGGCTTCAGGAGTTAATCGATTTTGTGCTTGCCAGAGGTGCGTATGGGGTCAATGTGGCTCACAGCGGGACGATCGTAGGAGTTTTGTTACCTTTAGGTGAAGAAAGAAATAAGGCTTGGGAAGAGGAAATTTCTCAGAGGTTTCCCGAATTTCGGCGATTCTACCCGCTCCGGCTAGTTTCTGGAGGGCCGCGCTACCTGGGAAAAGTGAAGAAGAGGGTGAAGGAGTTTCATGAAATATAAGCATGGAGGGAATGTTTACCGAGCAGCAAAGAAATACAATTTAAAACCTGAAGATTTTCTGGATTTTAGCTCAAACACAAATCCTTTGGGTCCACCACCCGATGTAGCCGAAATTTTGCAGAACTCTCTTCCTTTGATTACTTCTTATCCAGAGCCTGATTGTGAGACCCTGAAGAAAACGGGGTCGGACTTTTTTGGAGTGAGTCCCGAAGAACTCACCTTTTCCAACGGAGCGGTCGAACTCATCTACCTGGTATTTCAGGTGCTCCATCCCAGGGTTGTCCTCATTCCTGGCCCCACTTTCCGGGAATACGAAATTGCTGCTCATCTCTGGAAAGGACGCGTAAAACACTTTCGGCTCAGTCCGAGAAAGGATTTCCGTTTAGACATTCAGGCTCTCACTGCAGCAGCAAGGAATGTAGAATTGGTCTTTCTGTGCAATCCCAACAACCCCACCGGAAAACTTGTTCCGCCTGAGGTTCTTGTTCCTTTTTTGGACTTCTGCCGCCAGCACTCCATTTTTGTGGTTGTTGATGAATCCTACCTTCTTTTCCATCCAAACTGGAGGGAGTTGAGCTGTATACCTAAGATCGAAGAAAACAAAAATCTTCTGGTGCTTCATTCTTTAACCAAGATCTTCGGAGTTCCGGGCATCAGGGTTGGGTGCGGGGTAGCCCATAAGGATACCATCAAACAGTTCAGGAAGCATCAGATTCCCTGGCGGGTAAACGCAATCGCCCAGGAAGTGGCAAAAGCGGGTTTTCGAAGTGATGACTATCTTTTCAGAACACAACAGGTGGTTGCTAAAGAAAAGGAGTTCCTTGGTAGGGAACTGTCAGGGGTCCCGGGTTTGAGTCCTTATCCTTCAGAGGCCAACTTTTTGCTGGTGCGTCTCGAAGCACCGCTGACAGCGACTTACCTGGAGGATGAGTTAGGGAAAAGGAAGGTTTTGGTGCGCAACTGCAATAATTTTGGCTTTCTGGGTGAGCACTTCATCAGGATTGCTGTAAGGAAACACCAAGATAATCTTTTCTTACTGGAACAAGTAAAGAAAATCCTAGGAAGAGGAGGTTCACGTTGACAAGAGTACTGCTTGTTCGACACGGCAGAACAAGCTGGAACCACGCTGCCCGCTACCAGGGTCATACTGATGTTGCGCTCAGCGAAATTGGCAGAAAGCAGGCCCAACTTCTTGCCCAGAGGCTTGCAAAAGAAGAGATCAAAGCTGTCTATGCCAGTGACCTTCGAAGAGCATTGGAAACCGCTAAAATCTTGGCAGAGCCTCACAACTTAGCTGTAGAAACCCTTCCTGGTTTGCGGGAGATTAACTTCGGTTACTGGGAAGGTTTGACTTTTGCAGAAATCTCTGAGAAGTACAAGGACCTGGCAGAGAGGTGGTATTCTGCTCCTGCCGAAGTCCAGATTCCTGGTGGTGAAACATTCTTCCAGTTAAAAGAAAGGGTTTACAGCACTGTCCTTGAACTCGTAAAAAAACATAACCAGGAAACGATCGTTGTGGTCACCCACGCGGGGCCAATCAGGGCTCTTATTTGCGCCCTCTTCAACATTGATCTCAATTATGCTTTTCGGATCCGTCAGGACAACTGCGCTCTGAGCATCATCGAGTTTTACGAAGGGACGGGAATCTTGTGCCTCCTCAACGATACCTCCCATCTCGGAGAAACTAAAGATTAACATAGCAAAAGTGGTTGTTTCTTTTCTCCAAGGGTGGTAAAATTGGATTCAAAAATCAAGGACCAGAGAAAGGGGATACTTAAAGTGGTTGCTGACAAGATCAGTGAACGGTTTGAAAAGGTGGGACTCACTTTTGACGATGTTCTTCTGGTTCCAGGAAAATCTTCTGTTCTTCCCCGAGATGTCGATGTTTCCACATGGCTGGTGAGAAACATCAAACTCAATATCCCCATTGTCAGTGCGGGTATGGATACCGTGACCGAGGCCCGAATGGCAATTGCTATTGCCAGAGAGGGTGGGATCGGGATTATTCATAAAAACATGAGCATTGAGCGGCAGGCTTCAGAAGTCGACAGGGTTAAGCGCTCTGAGCACGGAGTGATAACTGATCCCATTTCTCTTTCCCCCCAACACCAAGTTCGTGATGCCCTGAGGATCATGGAACACTACCATATCTCAGGTGTGCCCATTACAGTAGATGGGAAGCTCGTGGGAATTATCACCAACCGTGACATCAGGTTTGAAGATGACCTTTCCCGCCCGATATCAGAAGTGATGACGAAAGATAACCTGATTACTGCACCCGTGGGAACGACCCTCGCAGAAGCCAAAAAGATCCTGCGCCGCCACAAGATCGAAAAACTGCCTTTGGTTGACGAAAACAACTATCTCCGCGGCCTGATCACCATTAAGGATATCGAAAAAGCGAGACAATACCCCAATTCTGCCAAGGATGCCCGCGGAAGGCTACTTGTAGGCGCTGCTGTCGGCGTTACTTCTGATATGCTCGAGAGGGTCGCTGCTCTCAAGGAAGCGAACGTTGATGTCGTAGTTGTGGACACAGCGCATGGACATTCTACCGGGGTTCTCGACGCAGTTGAGCAGATAAAATCAAGGTTTCCGGACCTCCCCCTGATTGCTGGTAATGTGGCCACAGCAGAAGGAACTCGTGACCTCATCAAAGCAGGAGCTGACGCCGTCAAGGTGGGAATTGGGCCAGGCTCCATTTGCACGACCCGGGTCGTTGCCGGGATTGGAGTTCCCCAGATTACGGCGATCCTGGAGTGTGCTGAAGAAGCCAAGAAGCACGGGATACCTATCATCGCTGATGGTGGGATCAAGTATTCGGGTGACATTACCAAGGCCCTTGCTGCTGGGGCCAATACGGTAATGCTGGGAAGTCTCCTTGCTGGAACCGAAGAGAGTCCTGGAGAGATTGAGATTTACCAGGGAAGAAGCTACAAGGTCTACCGGGGAATGGGTTCTCTTTCGGCAATGAAGGAGGGGAGCATGGATCGCTACTTTCAGGATGACCCCAAGAAGCTTGTTCCCGAAGGTGTCGAGGGTCGTGTTCCTTACCGGGGACCCCTTTCCGAAACCATTTACCAGTTGATCGGAGGTTTGCGGGCTGGAATGGGCTACTGTGGGGTCAGAAATATCGAAGAACTCCAGACGAAGACGAAGTTCATCAGGATCACCAGCGCCGGGCTGCGGGAGAGCCATCCCCACAGTGTGGTCATCACCAAGGAAGCCCCAAATTATAGCTTGTAGATGCTTCTCGACAGCTTCTTCTTTTCGCCTGTGTTGTCTCTTTTTACGATAAGGCAGGTTGTTTGGAATGGAAGAAAAAATCCTCGACTTTTGCCGCCTTCTCCGGAAAGGTGGCATTAATGTTTCATTTTCTCAGATTGCAGATGCCCTCCGGGCAGTGGGAGAAGTTGGTTTTGAGAAAGAGGACTTTTTCCACGCCCTTTGTTGTACCCTCGTTTCCGAGAAGGCAGAACTGCCTTTATTCGAAAAAATTTTTAACCTCTATTTCTCTTCTGCATTTGCTCTGGGGAAGAATGAGAACAGGGATTTTGATTCTCTTGAGGGTGATCAGGATAGTGATCAACTTTCTTCTGAGTTTCTTGACCTCAAAATAGTTGACAGTGCGCTTGGAGAAGGGAGAGGACGGGGAGGAGGGGCATCTCCGGCCCTTTTGCTGGTCAAGGCTGTAACCGAGGGAAATCGCCCTCTGCTCCGTACTCTTGCTGAGCTTGCCGTTAAGAGCCTGGGCACTCCGGGTTTTCTGGAGTTGCAGAACTTCGAAAAAACTGTCGAAAGAGCCAAGGTGAACATCGGCTGGTATGAAGCTGTAAACAGAATCGAGCAAATCAAAGAGAGGGAAAAGATAAGTGCGTATACTTATTCGCAGTGGCTAAAAAATCTCAACTATGTTGAAGAAAAAATCAGAAAACTTTTGGAAAACCTTTTCCTCAAGATTTTTGGGAGAGATGCTTTGGAAGAGATCATTTCTGCTGCGAATCTCAAAGAAAAAGAATTCTACCGGTTAAATAACTTGGAAATTGAGGAGATTCGCTCTCGAATTTCGAAGCTAGCCAGAAGGTTGGCGACGAGGAAGGGGAGACGTTACCGAAGAGCAAAGAGAGGCCAAATTGATCTCCGGAGGACCTTCCAAAAGGCCCTCAACACCGGAAAAGTTCCCATTCAACTGAAGCATCGGAAGCGGGTTCTTAGTAAGCCGGAACTTGTCCTACTCTGTGATGTATCTGGCTCGGTGGCGGTTTTCAGTGAGTTTATGTTACAATTGGTTTACACCATCCAAAACAGATTCCGCAATGTGCGTTCTTTTCTTTTTGTTGATACAGTAGACGAAGTTACCCAATACTTCTGGAACCAGGACATTGAAGAAGCGCTCAAAAATGCTTTTGTGAATGCCCATTTTTCGATTTCTGGGTTTTCTGACTTCGGCAAGGTTTTTGTCACCTTTGCCACAAAGTTCCTTCCAGGAATCTCCCCCCAGAGCACATTAATCATTCTTGGTGATGCCAGGAACAACTGGCGTCCTGATGAAAAAGAATTTCTGGAGAAGATTAGTAAGCACGTAAGAAGGGTGATCTGGTTCAACCCCCAACCGCGAGAAAGGTGGGACACAGAGGATAGCATTATGAGTGTTTACGCTCCGTACTGCAGCCAAGTTTTTGAGTGCCGCAATCTCAAGCAGTTGGAAAAGGTTGTCGAAGCGATTCTTTGAAACCTTCCAGTGTCTTTTTCCAGGGTTTTGTCAATTGACAGGAAAAGTAACCCGTGTTAAGGTAGAATCAAAACGGGAATTTAGGACTCTCTACACCCTTTTGGATTTGGTGGCTTGATTGGGGAGGGGGGAGAAAAATGCTTTCTTATGAAGAAATCGCCTTGAGGATGGTTATCTCACTTCTCGTCGGAACGATCGTCGGTTACGAAAGGAGCAAACAACAAAAGCCTGCCGGGGTCAGAACGTATTCGCTTGTATGTATTGGTTCAACATTGTTCATGATTGTCAGTGCCTATGGGATTCCTCATCTCGCCGGCGTTGTTGGCGGTGCTGATTACCGGATCGACCCGGGGAGAATTGCCGCTCAGATCGTCACAGGGATTGGTTTTTTGGGTGCCGGTGTGATCTGGAAGGAAGGAGGAAATATACGTGGACTGACAACAGCAGCAAACCTCTGGATCACAGCAGGTTTAGGAATGGCAATTGGAGTGGGTTTGTATTTCCTTGTTTTCGTTTCCGTGATCTGCATTTTCTTGGCGCTCTACAGTTCACCGATTCTGTGCCGCCTCGGTCTACTTTATTATCCTGATGATCAGCAACAATCACAGGAACAACGAAGGGATACTTTGTAAAGGCCAGACCTCAATATAACTCACCTCAATATAACTAAGGAAGGTTCTTTCTCCTCTTTTCGCTGGTCAGGCTATTTAAGTAATGACCAATTACTTAACAGGAGGAGAAAAAACCTTCCTTTCATTTTCATTATTGCCCTGGATTGAGAGGTTTATGCATCTGTTTGGAGAAGCTTTTGTGGCTTTCTTGAAGTTGCCTGCATAAACCTTTCAGCCGTCTTTTCGACCTTAAAAATCCCTTGAAATCAAGGCCGGGCGGGGATTTACCAGTTTTTAGGTTATCCAAAACAGTCCAGAAAAATCCCAGTAAAATCAAGGGTTTCAGAACAGTCCGTTTGCAAATGTTTGCAGGCGGTTTGCAGACGGTTTGCAAGCAGACTGCGAAAATGGCTACTTTCTTTGCAGGAAGAACGGGCGGGCGCGGCAAAAAATGAAAAGGGGCACGCCTGGAGAAAAGGGCATCTACTAACCTTGGCGCGGACCCGGGAGGACACCGTTTTGACACCGCCTCGTGTCATGGGATACAATAAGAGTAAGACAAGGCTTACTTTAGCTTACTTTCCAAGGGGGTAGCACTTGAATTGAGAAGTGTCGTTAAGGTGTCCAGCAAAGGGCAGATCGTCCTGCCGGCCCGGCTGCGGGAGAAGGCCGCGATAAAAAAGGGAGACGTTCTCGCTGTGAGCCTGGTCGGAAATAAAGTCATCATTGAACCCCTTGCCAGACCCACTAAGGAAAACTGGCGGCAGGTTCTCGAAGAGACAGCGGGGATTTGGCCCGAGGTCGACCCGGGGTATGTTGACGAACTCCGCGCCGCGGCGCAGCAAAGGCTGGAGGACACACCATGAGAGTTGTGTTCGACACCAACATCTGCATCGACCACCTGCGGGGCTTCGCGCCGGCCACGGAATGTCTCTCCAAGTATGAGGACATGGAGCGGTGGGTGAGCGCAGTCACCGTAATGGAGCTGTATGCAGCGCCACAGATCACCGTCGAACAGCGGGAAAAGATGGCCCGGCTGTTTGACGGGCTGGACGGGGTAGTTGAGGTAGACGCGGAGATAGCGCGGAAGGCTGGTGAACTCTTGGCGAAACACCGGAAGGACACTGGTCTCAATCCCATAGACGCCCTGATTGCGGCAACGGCACTGAACATGGATGCTGTCCTTGTCACCAGAAACAGAAAGCACTTCGACTTTATTCCCGGCCTTGTCGTCACATACCCGTACTAGCCAGGTCGGCTTCATTTCACCGGAGGGCTGAATCTAACAGCAAAAGAGCGCAGAAAGCGTTGGCTTTCCGTACTTTGTTGTTTTCCCGTAATGTCACTTGGGGTTATATACAATAACAGGATCGGGGGAATGGTGTTGTCTGAAAACTGCTGACACTTTGCTTCTGAAATCTTCATGGTTCGGAGGCGGAATACTGATTTTTCTTTTCTGCTGTCTGCGTTTTCGAGATGAACTTTTACCGCGCTATTTGGTTCTCTCTATGTGAATGAGTCAGCCTCAATGTCACCGTAGCCGTCTCTTATCGCGTTCGGTGGAAGTAGACAGTTCCCACGGAGGGGTGGCCAAGGGGTGGGTTTATGAGGTGGGCAGGAGGCTTTGAATATGCTGTAGCTCTAGTTACTGCGGCCATAGCCTTGCTTGATGTGGGGTTGGTGATGGCAATTGTTCGGGCCAGGGGCAAGGTATCGCGGCGGTTGGCCTGGCGCCGAAAGCTTGCCTCGGATTGGCTTGTCACCGTTTTAGAATATCCCAATGGCCGGGTGAGCACTTGGTCGATTCCACCTGTGCAATCACATCGTGACGCGATTGATATGGCTGAACTGATCGTAGCCCTGGACGATAAGGAGGGGCCTTTTGCTAAGGAAAGAGTGGCCAATGTGGCGAGGTTTTCTCGAGTGGCCGACTACGTGTTGGAAGACCTTACTGCAAGAAACGTATGGGTCCGGCGGCGCGCCGCTTATTTGTGCGGTCGGTTGGGTCTTAAAGAGGTAGAGCCTAAGCTGCGACTGCTTGCGGAGAAAGGGAAGGCCAGTGAGGCGTTGCAGGCGATGGAGTCGCTGTGCTTTCTGGGGGATACCAGTTATTTTCCCCGTATATTAGAAAACCTGCTCACCAGGCGCGAATACACTCCCTACCAGTCCTCTGTAATCCTTTCCTACATACGGGAAGGGGTCACCGCCCAGGAGAAAGGAATGGTGAGTAAACCCCAGGATAACGAACCAGATGAGGCTGGTGGCTGTGGCCTATGTGAGGAAGACAGCGTCCGTAGAGTTACCTGGCTCCTGACCGAGGCACTTGAGGACAGAGCACAGCAGGGTAAGGGCAGCACCCGAGTATAGAGTTTGACGGGAGCCTGATGTGCTACTTGTGAGGGTGGTTCAGGGTACTGCTTTGTCCGCACTCAGGCGAGGAGGAAAGCCATGCTGGCATTTAAGGAAATGGTCCGCGCACTGCTTCTTTTCTGGGACTGGGCAGGGCTTTTCTATTTTGCGCTGGTCAACGGGCTGTACCTCTGGATGGCTTGGCGGGCGCTAAAGGAGATCCAGCTCCGGAAACGCCTGCGCCGTCTGTACTGGTCAATGCGCACGGCCAGGGGTTGCGGCGAAATCCCTGTGAGCATCATCTGTCCCGCCTACAATGAGGGGAAGAACATAGTTCAGTCAGTGCAGTCTCTTTTAGGTATCAACCTCCCCAACTTGGAAGTTGTGGTCGTGAACGACGGTTCGACCGATGGAACCCTGGACGAGTTGGTGAGGGCGTTTGAGCTGTACCCGAGTAAATGTCTGTACGAGCCAGTTGTGCGGATCAAACCTGTTAGGGCCATCTATGCTTCCCAACGGCACCAAAACCTAGTAGTTGTGGACAAAGAAAATGGGGGCAAGGCAGATTAAACGTTGCTTCTTCTCCCCTTGTCTGCATCACCGATGCCGATTCTGTCGTTGACAGCGAGGCCATACTCAAGTTGAGGGAAGAGTTTTGGTGGGGTCGGAACCTGGTGGCTGTCGGTGGCATTGTCTTGCCGGCCAACAGCAGTCTGTTTCAAGGGGAGTGCTCAAGAACTCCGTTTTCCCGAGAAGATACTCCCGAGAATGCAGTTGCTGGAATACCTGCGGGCCTTTCTTATCGGGAGGATAGCGTGGTCGCAGCTCAATGCGCTCCTCATTATTTCCGGGGCCTTTGGGTTGTTTGACAAGAAAACTGTTCTCAAGTGTGGTGGCTATCGGGTTGACACTGTGGGCGAAGACATGGAGTTGGTGGTGCGGATGCACCGCCTCTTGAGAGAAGAAGGAAGACCCTATAGCATTCGTTTTGTGCCCGAGGCTTTTTGCTGGACAGAGGTGCCGGAGACAGTGTCTGTGTTGTCCCGTCAGCGGGCCCGGTGGCAGAGGGGGCTTATTGATAGCCTTCGCTTTCACCGGAAGATGTTCTTAAATCCTCGGTACGGGAAAGTAGGCCTGCTGTCTTCCCCTTACTTCCTCTTTGTGGAGGCTCTGGGACCGGTCATAGAACTGCTTAGGTATGTGGCAGTGATTGCCTCGCTGGCCTTTGGCTGGATAAATTGGCTTCTTGCTGTACTTTTTGCGAATGCTGCTGTGTTGTTGGGGACAGCTGTTTCTTTAGCGGCGATTCGGCTAGAAGAAGATCTCTATTTCCGCTATCCGGATGCTGTTGCGACTCTCAAGCTGATCTGGTGTGCCCGCCTTGACAATGTGTGGTATCGTCCCCTTACCGCGCTGTGGCGGCTTACAGGGCTTCTTCAGTACTTGCGGGGCACCAAAACTTGGGGCCATATGGAAAGGAGAGGATTTGGTGAGGTTGAGCACCTGAAGCAAAATTTCAGTAGGAGCGAGCGGGAGAATCAGGGAAATTCAAAGAAAAAAGAGGCCTCGCCCCGAAAACCATTATCAAGTTGAATCCAAAGAAGGAGCAGGGTCTCATAAAGCTACTCAACGTCTCGATTTAGATATTCACCCTCTTGTGGGAGGAGTCCTTGGTCAGGACTTCTACAAGCTCGAGGAAGAGGTTCATAAGCTTTCCCAGAAGGAAGAGAATCCTCTCTTCTCTCGCTACCTTGGAGAGAATTGGTCGGGTGTTGCTTCCTCACCTGGTGCAAAACGTTCAAAAACCTACTTGAGGGACAAATCCAACACAACATCGCCCGGAGAATGAAGCATAGAGGAGCTGCCTGGACAGTTCCTGGAGGAGACCGCAAAGGCTGGCGGTCTTGGCTGCCCGCGCCAATGGAGAGCTTGAAAATTACACCTCCCGCTGGTCACTGGCGCACGAGAAACTGAAAGAAATCGCTCGAGTTAAAGTTAAAGCCAAGACAAGCCCAAAGCTGGAGGATGTCGAAGCCTGGCTCCGGGCGTCTCTTCCGGCTCTAAAGGGGACTTCTGCTGGTGCTCCGTGGGTGAGGTACGTCTTGCGGGAGCTGACCCGCCAGAGCTTCTCTGCTCTTGTCAGCTAGCTCTTTTGTAGGACGAGCCTAAAGAGAACCAACTACTCCCTCAAGGTTTTCCCTAAGAGGGCTTTGTGTCTTGGCAAGGTATCGGCTAAGCATTGGCTTCCAGGACGAGATCCTTGTGTGGCGAGGTTTCCTTACTTAGCGCCTTTTCGAAGAAGACACCTACTAAATCTTGACGCGGAAGATGCTGCGGGATTCCTTGCGGTAAGCCCAGAGAATGTGAGAAAATGACCGTAGCAGGGGAAATTAAGGGGGACAAAAGTTCCCAACAGAGTTTGCTGCTTAGACAATATACCCGTAGCAGAACTTACATTAAGGAACCTACAGAAAGGTATGGTTAGGGTGACTGCCGGCATTAACGGAATTTGGGAAGAGTTTGCAGGACCTCTAAAAAAATTTATTCTCAAGCGTGTGTCGAATGAATACGACGCGGAAGACATCTTGCAAGATGTCTTCTGTAAAATCTGCAGTAATATCGACGAACTTAAAGACGAAGGAAAACTTCGGGCCTGGGTGTATCAGCTTGCTCGCAATGCGATCATCGACTATTACAGGTCCCGTAAATTTCCGGTGCAACTCCTGGAGAGCCCTGAAAACCTGGCAGTGCAATCTCTTGCCGGGGAAGACATTGTCCGTGAGGTTGCCCAATGCCTCAAGTCGATGATTAACCATTTGCCCGAAAAATACAGGCAGGCAATTATCTTGACAGAATTTGAGGGTCTGAGCCAAAAAGAATTGAGTGCAAGGCTTGGGTTGTCCTTTTCCGGGGCCAAGTCAAGGGTTCAACGAGCCAGAAAGAAGTTGAAAGAGATGCTTTTGGACTGTTGTCGCTTTGAGTTCGATCACTTGGGGGATATCTGTGACTACTATCCCAAGGAAAACATTTACTGCAACTGTACTGGAAATCCGCCCCGGGATTAATTTTGCGTCCTTTTTGCCGAACCTCCGTCTATTAAGTGTGGAAGAGCTAACAAGCTATCCTAAGCTAAAACCAAAAGGAGGTTCGTTTTCAATGGGTGATGCGAAAGATCAAGGAAGGAAGGCTCGCGCATGCTGCGGTTGCTTTGAAAATACCTCTGGGGCGGTTCCTATCAGCACAAAGACTTGCTGTGCTCCTTCAGGCGGAACCTTTGCCGAAGGTGATCACTCCACATGTTGTGCTCCTGAAAGTAATCCAACCGGAAGCGGTTCCCAAGATCAAATTAGGTGCTTAAATATCGATTTCATTTATCTTGATTTGGACTTTTGCACGCGGTGTCAGGGAACCGAAACCGTTCTGGAGGAAGCTATTTCGGAGGTTGCCCGTGTTCTCGAGGTAGCAGGTGTTCAGGTGGCAGTGCGCAGGATCCACGTTCAGAGTGGGGAACAAGCGCAGGAGTTAGGATTTGTCAGTTCCCCCACGATCCGCATCAATGGAAAGGACATCCAGTTGGATGTAAGGGAAAGTCTTTGCGAGTCTTGCAGTGATCTTTGTGGTGAGGATGTTTACTGCCGGGTCTGGGTGTATCAGGGGAAGGAATATACTGTACCGCCTAAGGCGATGATCATTGATGCCATTCTTCGCGAGGTTTACGGAGGGAAAAAAGATCCTTCACAAAGTTTGCCTCAAACAGGAGATATTCCGGAGAATCTGAAGCGCTTCTTCAGTGCCAGACGCGAAAAAGAGAAACGAGCAGGGCAGGGCAAACCTTAATCCGGCTTCGGGCTGGTCGGAAGTTCTCGTGAAGGGCATGGTCGAGGGAGGCTACCGGCGTCATTGGTAGCCTCTCCTTATGCTCTCGCGAGGACCCGTCCGCTGCCAACCAGTACTACAGGCAGAGATTTCCTTCTTCACGGCGAATGTTCAAGAACAGGGCTGGGAAGGGGAATAACAGCCAGTCTGCACTAGACAATGGCTTAATGGAGTGGGTGGGGAAACCTCGAAGGCATCGTCGTTGCGGTTACTGTTGCCATTGCGTTGCTTGATGTAGGTCTTGTAGTAGCGATCATCAGGGCCAGGAGGAAAGTAACGCGGCGATTGGCCTGGCGCCGACAGCTCGCCTCGGATTGGCGCCCCGCCCTTTTGGCGTACTTCAGTGGCCGGGAGAACAGTTGGCCAATTCCACCTGTAGGATCCCATCGACAAGCAATTGACGTGGCCGAACTAATCCTGAGCCCGGACGATGAAGTTGGACCTTTTACCAGGGAAAGAGTGGCCGGGGCTTAATTGGCCATTTGCCCTTCTGTTTGCCAGTGCTGCTGTGTTGTTAGGAATGGCGCGGTCCGGATGGGAGAAGATATCTATTTCCGCTATCTGGATGCTGTTGCAAACCTTAATCTAAACCTTAATCTAATTTGGTGTGCCCTTCTCAACAATTTGTGGTCGCGGCTGCTTACCGCTTTGTGGTGGGTCAAAGCACTTATCCAGCACGCGGGACACCAACATCTGGGGCCGCATACAACGACAAGGGTTTAGTAGAGTTGGGCATCTGCGGGAGTAGGCTGGGGAAAGCGACCTTCAGGTTGTATCCCCAGATCACCCCGCCCACCCAGCGGCGGCAACCGGCATGTTCCCGATACAAGGTTCGGCCGACGCCGTAGCGCCTTTTCAATTCACTGATCGTTCCTTCCTGACCGGCCCGCCAGCGCTGCAGCCGCCGGAACCAGGGCTGGTGTTCGTACTTCATTTGACGTTGGGCCATGATCAGCATAGGGATTTCCTCTTGGCGTTTGCTTGGTTTTCCTCTCTTTAATATTCGCCACGGAAGCGGGAATCCCTTGATTTATCTGCATTTTTAAGGAACTTTTTTGCCGATTTTTTCAGCAGAAACTATTTAAGTGGGTAAAGACCTGACTGTCTAAAACGGAATGCCGAGTCGTTGCATGAACCAGTCGTCCTCATAGACACGTTGTTCCTGCCAGCGCTGCCTGTCAGCAATGGTCCCGTCAACAAAGAGACGAGCAAGGAGAAGTGTTGAGTCGATAGACTTGTGCACCTGGAAAATAAGCTTGGCAATTCTATGCTCGTTAAAGTGTGTCAAGCCCAAACGTAGGAGATTGTAATAAACCTCCCCCAATTTGACGAGATAAGGGAACCGAGGCCTAAACCTATGCACTATGTCGAAATCGCCCGTAACTATCAGATGGTGACCCAACAACCAAAGGCGAAGGGAGGACTCCTCGTCTTCGTGTCCATAGCCGCGGAAGCCGTGATGGAAGCCGCCCGTTGTAGCAGAAACCGAACGCTGTACCGCTAGGCATCCGGCTGGTAGGATAGGCACCTCGCACAAACCGCTCTCGGGCGTTGGCAGCCAGTGGACGTTAAGGCGGCTTATCCCAGGTTAGGCCGTATCAGACTTTACGTAGGTTAGCTTCGGAAGCGATGCCAGGACTAATAGTGGCCACGTCATGGTACTGCCTGAATATGGCAAGGAAACCGCTTAGCCACTCTGGTGGGACAAGAACGTGTGCGTCCACAAAGACCAGGAACTCCCCTCGCGCCATGCTCGCGCCTAGGTTCCTGGCTACTGCCGGTCTCCGCCCTGTTCCTGTAAGCACCCTTGCGCTGTTAACACTCGAAGGCTCAATAAGGTCAATCGATTTGTCATCAACTACAATTACCTCGAAAGCGGGCCCTGTGGACCTGGAAATGGACGCAATGGTTCTCTGTAGCATTTCTCCTTCGTCGCAGCATGGTATGACAATGCTGAATTGGGGCCCTACATTATCTGCCAACAATGACAGCATCTCGGTTTAGATAACAGCCTGCAGAACGCTTGCTAGCTCGCGCTGGAAACGAAGGAGATCCTCTGAATTGCTGGCTAGAGCCACAAGTTTTTGCAGTTTTTCGCCTTCAACATTGAGGATGTGGGCCAGCGCCGTGAGGGCTATCGATTGAATGAGCTCTGCTATACTCTCTTCTACGCTCTTGGGCAGCAAATTGGGGATTGCCATCTTTGACCTTCCAGTCCTTATGGACTTCTTCAGTAACCTCGAGAGCTATCCTGAAACATACTTATGCAAAGGTGCATACAGTGCTCGGGACTATCGGAAAACACTTTTCGCTACTGCGTTTAAGATGTTCCCGAAATAGGGGATCGACATAGGTGGTAACAACTAGAGAGATAGCTGATACTTGCTTCCGATGGGTCACAAGAGGTCATGACGAGGCGATCTAACTTTAGTATCAAGGAGTCTTACTGTCGTACGGTACACAGTATTCTTGCATACCTTTTGAGTGATCTCCCTAGCAGCCTGTGTGAGTAATAAAGTTTAATGACAAAGCAAAAAGCTCTTTGATAACCGGAAAATGGTAGAAACTGCTGTTGGTAAAT
>LDZS01001794.1_pt1 | contig 23535 bp, 16 predicted proteins | sample 615471 | NCBI WGS metagenome assembly LDZS01 (sample SAMN03408295, study PRJNA278302) | terrestrial metagenome | isolation source: oil reservoir sample K3 | place: USA: Alaska, North Slope, Kuparuk formation | collected 2013
TCCATAAAAACCGTAATTGCTAGCCGGTCCTCCCCGGCATTGAGACTGCAGATCCCGTTAGATAAGCGCGGTGGAAGCATGGGAATTACCCGGTCAACCAGATAGACACTCGTTCCCCTGCGGAAAGCTTCTTTGTCCAGTTCGCTCCCCTGTTTAACATAGTAAGAAACATCAGCAATGTGAACACCAAGGCGGTAGTTTCCGTTAGCGAGCACCTCAAGAGAAACGGCATCATCAAGATCTTTAGCGTCTTCTCCATCAATGGTCACCATCGGCAGCTTCCTGAGGTCGCAACGACCCTCAAAATCTTCGGGTCGAAGGCTCAGAGGGATCGCTTCAGCTTCCTTGAGCACCTTCCGGGGAAATTCCTCAGGTAACCCATACTTTTTGACAATGGCCAGGATGTCAACCCCAGGTTCTCCTACTCTCCCAAAGCGTTCGACAATCCTTCCTTCAGGGCTCCGCCGAGCATCAGGCCAAGAGGTAATCTCGACAACTACCTTGTCCCCGCTTTTTGCACCTTTTTTCTGGGCTCGCGGGACAAAGATGTCCCATCCCAGCCTTTTTTCGTCAGGGATCACAAACCCGAAGTGGCGTCCTCCCTCTTCAAATGTTCCCACTACTCTGCGGTTGGCCCTCTTTAAGATCCTGATAACTTCACCCTCGGGCCGCTTGCCTCTCAAATTGAAGCCAAGAGGACGCACGATCACCCTGTCGTTGTGCATCGCTCCGTTCAAATTTTCCTTACTTATATAAATATCTTCGAACTTGTTGTCATCTGGGATCAAAAAACCAAACCCTTGAGGATGTCCCTGAATTGTGCCGACAAAAAGGTTCATCTTTTCAGGAACCCCATACCGGTTTTTCCGCGTCCTGACGACTTCCCCCTCAGCTTCCATTTCTTCAAGGAGAAAAGAGAGTTCTTCTAAATCCTCGACACCCAAGGCATCAGCCAATTCGAGCAAGGTAAGAGGGCGGCTCGCCTTGCTTTTCAGAAATTCCATTATCTTTTCTTTTTTCAGGCTTTTCTTTTTCTTCCGCACCATCATCTACTCACCTAGACCCTCACGAAAGTTATTTTATGACAACCGGGTTCTCCGGAAAAAATTCCAACGAGCGCAAAAAACACGGTCTCCCTGGTCGAAGCATATAAGCATCTAAAGTTATGAACAGAAGTAATTGTATCACGGTTGGTTTTCCAAAAACAAGTGTTTCCCAAAAAATTCCCTCTTTATTGACAATACAAGGGAAATTTGCTATTCTTCTATCTAGTCTAGTCTGGGAAAAATCAAACACAGAAAAACTGTAAGGAAGGAGGGATAACCTGGATTATTCAAACTAATACCACAGGATTAAAAAACGGCAGGGAAGGGAGTAATAAGGAAAAATGAGTGTAATGGAAAATCTTCTCATATTAGCACCTGTAGGGTCGGTGCTGGCACTCCTCTTTGCAGGGTATTTAGCCTACACAGTTATCAAGAGGTATGATGAGGGACCTCCCGAGGTAGTGTTCATCGCCGAAGCAATCAGAGAAGGAGCGAAGGCTTACCTCAAGCGCCAGTATAGTGGAGTTGCCCTTTTCTTCGCCGTAATGTTTGTCATTCTCCTGGTTGTTGCCTGGAAAGGTTATCTCACCTTCTTTACCCCATTTGCCTTCCTGACTGGAGGTTTCTTCTCTGGTCTTGCTGGTTTCATCGGGATGACAATGGCCACCAATTCCAGTGCCAGGACAGCGATGGCAGCCAAAGAAAGCCTGAACAAGGCCTTGCGTGTTGCCTTTGCTGGAGGAGCAGTGATGGGCCTGGTGGTCGTTGGTCTCGGTCTTCTCGACCTGAGCATCTGGTATTATGTCCTCGATTACTTCTACCGAGATCTTGATACTGCCACCAGAATCCAGAACATCACCAGCACGATGCTGACTTTCGGAATGGGTGCAAGCTCACAGGCACTTTTCGCCCGTGTTGGTGGAGGAATCTTCACCAAGGCAGCAGATGTTGGTGCCGACCTCGTAGGAAAAGTGGAAGCAGGTATACCTGAAGATGACCCCAGAAACCCCGCAGTTATCGCCGACAACGTCGGAGACAATGTCGGAGATGTTGCTGGAATGGGAGCAGACCTTTACGAGTCATATGTCGGTTCAATTGTGGCAACTGCAGCACTGGCAGTCGCTGCTGGCCATGGAATCAACGGTGTCAGCATCCCTCTGATCATGGCCTCAGTTGGTGTTCTCGCTTCGATCATCGGAACCTTTTTCGTGCGTTCAGGAGAAGAAGTACAGCAAAGTGTGCTTCTGGCTGCACTGAGGAAAGGGATCTTCACGAGTGCTCTCATCGTTGCCGTGGTCTCCTACATCCTCGTTCGGTCAGCACTAGGACCGGAAGCGATCGGTGTCTACTTATCCATCATTGCTGGTTTAATCGCAGGAGTGATCATCGGGCTGAGCACCGAATACTTCACCTCTGGCAGTTATCGTCCCACCAAGCTCGTTGCTGACTCAGCAGTAACCGGACACGCCACAGTAATCATCAGTGGTGTGGCTACAGGAATGATGTCAACGGCGATCCCAGTTGTCGTGATTGGAGCCGCAGTGATCATCAGCTTCTTCCTCTCCGGTGGTGCCACCAACTACAATGCCGGTCTCTACGGAGTTGGATTAGCAGCAGTGGGAATGCTGAGCACACTCGGAATCACCCTGGCAACAGACGCCTACGGGCCGATCGCTGACAACGCCGGAGGAATCGCCCAGATGTCCCACCAGGATCCGATTGTCAGAAAACGCACAGACGCCCTCGATGCCCTCGGCAACACCACGGCAGCTACTGGTAAAGGATTCGCCATCGGGTCGGCGGCACTGACGGCCCTGGCATTGATTGCCGCTTACCGTGACCAGTTGGAAATCATCGCCAAGCGCGAAAACTTAGAACTCCTCTTCAACTTCTCGATTCTCGACCCGAAAGTTCTCATTGGACTTTTCGTCGGAGCAATGCTCCCCTTCTTCTTCAGTTCGCTAACGATGAACGCAGTAGGAAGAGCAGCCCAAAAAATCGTTCTCGAAGTCAGGCGTCAGTTCAAAGAGATTCCCGGACTCTTAGAAGGGAAAGCTCGCGCCAATTACGCCAACGCTGTTTCCATTTGCACCAGAGCAGCACAACTGGAAATGATCGCCCCAGCACTAACAGCAATCCTCGCACCTCTGATTGTGGGAATCCTGCTGGGTGCCGAAAGTGTCGGTGGAATGCTCACCGGAGCACTTGTTTCGGGATTTGTCCTGGCAGTAATGATGGCCAACTCCGGGGGCACCTGGGATAATGCCAAGAAGCTGATCGAAGAGGGGATCCACGGTGGAAAGGGATCTGAACCACACAAAGCCGCAGTGACCGGAGATACAGTCGGAGATCCTTTCAAAGACACGTCAGGTCCCTCAATCAACATTTTGATCAAACTGATGTCGATGGTTTCAATCGTGTTCGCTTCCTTTATCCTGCACAATTCCCTCTTCTAAGAAAAAAGCTGAATAGAAATTATGAGGGGGCACAGTAACCCCCTCATAATTTTTTTTGACAAAAAATAAGTAGCACCTCTGCCGCGTCTTGAGGTGCTACTCGAAGCCCTTAAAACTTCAAAGAACTTCAAAGCTACCTAGAGCATCGCCACTACCAGAGTAATCACGAGAAAAGCCACAGCGAGAACAGTAGAAATCCGGTTGAGCAGGTCATCGATCCCTTTCTTCTTTCCAAGCAGAGCCTGGGCTCCTCCAGCAATTGCACCAGACAATCCAGCACTACGACCTGACTGCAGTAAAATTGTGGCGATCAGCCCCAGACTGATCAGGACCTGGAGAGCAATCAGCACAGCCTTCAAGCGTTTTTCCCCCTTTTATCGAAACGCTCTTCAAAACACGATTTCATTTTAGCACTCACCATTTGATATTGTAAAGGGCATCACGCCCAGAGTAAACAGCGGCACTTCCCAGCTCCTCTTCGATGCGCAGGAGTTGGTTGTACTTGGCGACCCGGTCAGTGCGGGAAGGAGCCCCTGTCTTGATCTGGCCGGCATTGAGAGCAACCGCAAGATCAGCAATCGTGGTGTCCTCAGTCTCCCCAGAGCGGTGGGAAATAACCACACCGAAAGATGCCCTCTTGGCCAGCTCCACAGTCTCCAGCGTCTCAGTCAAAGTCCCAATCTGGTTGACTTTGACCAGAATGGCGTTTGCTGCCCCTTTGGCGATGCCTTCCTGCAGCCGCACCTTGTTGGTGACAAAGAGGTCATCCCCTACCAGCTGGATCTTCTCTCCTAGCTTCTGAGTCAGTTTGACCCAACCGTCCCAGTCATCTTCAGCGAGACCATCCTCGATGGAGATGATCGGGTAATTCTCGACAAGCCTAGAGTAGAAGTCGATCAGTTCTTCTGCAGTCCTCGTGATCCCTGCACCCCGGAAGTGGTATCTGCCGTCTTCGTAAAGCTCGGATGCCGCTACATCAAGAGCAAGGAAGATGTTTTCCCCGGGCTTGTAGCCGGCACGCTCAATCGCTTTGACGATAACGTCCAGCGCTTCTTCGTTAGAACTCAGGTTCGGAGCGAAACCTCCTTCATCACCAACAGTTGTCCCCAAACCACGCTCCTTCAAAACAGCACGCAGGTTGTGGAAGACCTCAGCACCCATCCGCAGGGCCTCTCTGAAACTTGTTGCACCCAAGGGAGCAATCATGAACTCCTGGATGTCAACGTTGTTGTCTGCGTGCTTGCCACCATTGAGGATGTTCATCAAGGGAACAGGTAACTGGCAGGCACCCACTCCACCCAGGTAACGGTAAAGCGGAAGACCTACACTGGCAGCAGCAGCCTTGGCAACCGCAAGAGACACCCCCAGGATGGCGTTGGCTCCCAGCTTCGATTTGTTGGGTGTGCCGTCAAGATCCAGCATCGTCCTGTCAATAAGGACCTGGTCTGTTGCTTCCATACCAATAACCTTAGGGGCGATGACTTCCATAACGTTCTCAACTGCATTGAGAACCCCCTTGCCAAGAAAACGCCCTTTGTCCCCATCGCGGAGCTCAAGAGCTTCGTGAGCACCAGTGGATGCCCCTGAAGGCACCGCTGCCCTACCAAAACTGCCGTCTTCAAGGTAGACGTCAACTTCCACCGTTGGGTTTCCTCGCGAATCCAGAATTTCTCTTGCCAAGACCTCAGTGATTACCGGCATCGTTTAACCCCCCATTTCCTCGGATTACTGCCTTTGGATTAGCGAACTCCCCGTCATTTCTTCAGGCTTGGGAATCCCCAAAAGTTCCAGGATCGTCGGAGCAATGTCTTCAAGTGCTCCGTCTCCTCTTAACTTGCAGTTTCTGTACCGCTCTCCAACAAGGATGAAAGGAACCCTGTTGGTCGTGTGTGCTGTGTGCGGCTGGTCACCACCCTCCTCCAGCATCTGCTCAGCATTACCGTGGTCAGCAGTAACGAGAGCAGTTCCCCCTTTTTCCAAGACCGCTGCCACTACCTTCCCCAAACATTCGTCAACTGCTTCAATGGCCTTCACTGCAGCCTCCAACACCCCAGTGTGACCGACCATGTCAGGGTTGGCGTAGTTGAGAATGATGCAGTGGTGCTTCTCTTTGGCGATCTCTTTAAGCACGGTCTCGGTTACTTCATAGGCACTCATCTCCGGCTTCAAGTCGTAAGTTGCCACCTTCGGTGAAGGAACAAGGATCCGCTCTTCTCCAGGGAAAGGTTTTTCTACACCACCATTGAAGAAAAAGGTGACATGAGCGTACTTCTCAGTTTCGGCAATCCGCAGCTGCTTGATACCGTTCCGAGAGAGCACTTCCCCTAGGGTGTTCCTCAGCTCTTCTGGTGGAAAGGCAACAGGTGCAGGAATGGTGGCATCGTATTCGGTCATGCAGACAAAGTGCACTTTAGGATGACCGTTTCTCTCAAAACCGCTGAAGTCTTCGTCAGTAAAAGCCCTCGTGAGCTGACGCGCCCTGTCTGCCCGAAAATTATAGAAGATGATCACATCACCAGGTGCGACGCGGCCCCGTGGGTTGCCGTATTCGTCAACGATGACCGTCGGAACCACAAACTCATCAGTAACCCCATTTTCGTAAGACTTTTCGACAGCGTCAACAGCAGAAAGCGCCCTCTCCCCTTTCCCATAAACAATCGCTTCATAGGCTTTCTGCACTCGGTCCCACCGCTTGTCCCGGTCCATCGCATAATAACGACCACTTACCGTGGCTATCTCCCCGGTCCCAAGCTGGCAGCACCTTTCTTCTACTTCCCGCAAATACTGAACAGCACTGGTAGGAGGCACATCCCGGCCATCAAGAAAGGCATGAATGTAAACCCGCTTGAGCCCAAACCGCTTTGCCATCTCCAACAAGGCGTAAAGATGTGTGAGATGGCTGTGAACTCCACCGTCAGAAACCAGTCCAAAGAGGTGAAGGGCAGAGCCGTTCTTTTGGGCTTTCTCCATCGCTTCAACGAGAACCGGATTCCGGTAAAATTCACCACTCCGGATCGCCCTGCTGATCCTGGTGATGTCCTGGTAAACCACACGGCCAGCACCTATGTTGAGATGGCCTACCTCCGAGTTGCCCATCTGACCCTCAGGAAGACCTACTGCCTCACCCGCGGCAGCAAGGGTGGTGTGGGGGAAAGTGTCCCATAGGTGGTCGAAGTTGGGCGTCTTCGCTAAATAAATGGCATTGCCTCTCTTTTCTTCGGAATAACCCCAACCATCCAGGATGATCAGGGCAACCAGTTGCTTCAACTCTTCAGCCTCCTCGCAGCCGCACTCAGGCGGATGATCTCCACAAAGGATTCTAAGTCAAGGCTCGCCCCACCTACCAGAAGCCCGTCAATGTCCTCCTTCTCCATAAATGAAACTGTGTTGTCCGGCTTGACACTGCCACCGTAGAGAATGCGGACACCTTCGCCAAAAGAACCACCGAACATGGCACTAAGTTCTTTTCGCAAGACCTTGATGATTGCTACAGCATCCTCAGGTGTGGCTGTCCTCCTTGTCCCAATCGCCCAAACAGGTTCGTAGGCGATCACCAAATCTTGAGGATCTTTTAAAGGCAGACCTTTCAGCCCAGACCGCAGTTGAGAAAGACAGACTTCTTCAGCACGCCCTTCTCCTCGTTCAATCAGCCTCTCACCGAGACAATAAATGGGACAGAGGTCATATTCAATGGCTGTTCTCAGTTTGCGTCTGATCATTTCATCTGTCTCTCCGAAGAGGAGGCGGCGCTCAGAATGACCGAGAATCACGTAACTGCAGCCGAGTTCTTTGAGCATTGGTGCAGAGACTTCTCCCGTATAGGCACCTGCAAGCGCCCAGTGCATGTTCTGGGCACCCAAGAAGATCCCGCTTCCTGAAAGCACCCGTGCTACAGCAGGTAGAGCCGGAAAAGAGGGGCAGACAGCCACGTCTACCCCTTCCCTCATCTCGGTTCCAATGTGCCCTTTAAGAGCGAGCACGAACTCTTCCGCTTCTGCTGGTGTTTTGTGCATTTTCCAGTTACCTGCTACCAACGGTTTCCTTTCCCAGGACCCCACTTTTCTCCTCCCCTGTTCCTTTCATAAGGGCTTCGACACCAGGCAGTTGTTTCCCTTCCAGAAACTCTAAAGACGCCCCACCACCAGTTGAGGCATGGGTCACTTTGCCAGCAACACCCACCTTCTCCAGAAGCGCAAGAGTGTCTCCCCCACCTACTATTGACGTAACCCCGGGTGAAGCAATCGCCTTGGCAACGATCTCACTGCCCCGCCTGAACTCTTCTTTTTCAAAGACACCCAACGGTCCGTTCCAGAAAACAGTCTTCGAGCTTCTGACCAGTTCCGCATAACGCTCCGCAGTCCGCGGACCGATGTCTAATGCCTTCCACCCCCCAGGCACCTCACCGGGGGCCACAACCTTGACTTCTCCATTATCTCCACTGGTGACCACCAGGTCCTCGGGAAGCTCGACACCAACACCACTCTTCTGGGCCTTCTTGAGAAATTCAGCAGCAAATGAAAGGTGCTCCTCATCAATGAGAGAATCACCGAGATCGTAGCCCTGGACCCGCAAAAAGGTGTTGGCAATGCCTCCTCCGAAAAGGAACCTGTCGACCTTGTTGAGAAGGTTTTCTAAAACTCCAATCTTGTCCTTGACCTTGGCCCCGCCAAGCACAACAGTGAAAGGTCGCGGTGGATTTACCAAGAGCTGTCCCAGGGCTTTGACTTCCTTCTCCATCAGGAAACCAGCTACTGCAGGGAGAAACTCTGCCACACCCGCAGTCGATGCATGGGCGCGGTGGGCTGTGCCAAAAGCATCATTAACATAGATGTCCCCCAGTGAGGCAAGAGCACGCGCAAACTGGCGGTCATTGGCCTCCTCCTCAGGGTGGAAACGCAGGTTCTCCAGAAGCACAACTTCCCCTGGAAGCATCTGCGCCACCGCAGCTTCCACTGCCGGACCCACACAGTCGTTAAGCTTTTTCACTTTCTTCCCTAAAAGCTCTTCAAGCCTCCTAGCCACACCATCCATCCGCAGCTTTTCCACTACCTTCCCCTTCGGCCTACCCAGGTGGCTCATCAGAATCACTTTGGCACCCTTTTCGAGAAGGTAGTTGATCGTCGGAAGAGCAGCCACCAGACGGGTGTCATCACTTACATTCCCTTCTTCATCAAGGGGAACGTTGAAGTCCACCCGGACAAGGACCTTCTTCCCACTAACATCGACGCTTTCCACTGTCTTCAACTTGCTCAGTTCCAATTCGCCACCACCACCTTTTTACAGTCCTTTTTTAGCTATGTAGGCCGCGCAGTCAATGACCCGGCAGGAGTAGGCCCACTCGTTGTCGTACCAGGCAAAAACCTTGACCATCGTCTCTTCCATCACCATCGTCGAAAGCCCATCAACGATCGCTGAATGAGGGTCTCCATTGAAGTCTCTGGACACCAACGGCTCCTCAGTATACGCCAGGATGCCCTTGAGTTCACCTTCTGCAGCTTCCTTAAAGGCAGCATTGACCTCTTCGACCGAGGTCGGCTTCTCTACCTCAGCAACAAAGTCAACAAGAGATACATTCGGTGTGGGAACCCTTATGGCAATCCCTGTAAGCTTGCCCTTCAGCTCCGGCAATACCAGGGTCACTGCCTTCGCTGCACCTGTCGTCGTCGGAATGATGGATAACCCTGCAGCCCGAGCCCTCCTCAGGTCGCGGTGGGCAAGATCAAGCACACGCTGGTCGTTGGTGTATGAATGAGCGGTCGTCATCAAACCCCTCTTGACCACAAACCGGTCGTGAAGCACCTTGACCACAGGAGCCAAGCAGTTGGTGGTGCAAGAAGCATTGGATATTACATGGTGCTGCCCGGGATCATAGCGGTGCTCGTTGACCCCCATGACTATGGTGATGTCCTCACCCTTGGCAGGGGCAGTGATGATCACCTTTTTCGCTCCAGCATCGAGATGCGCTGCTGCCTTATCCCGATCCCTGAAAACCCCTGTTGCCTCAATGACTATGTCAACACCAAGCTCCCGCCAGGGCAGGTTCTTCGGATCCCTTTCGGCAAATACCTTGATCCGCTTCCCATTAACAACCATCTCACTGTCTGTTACCTCTACCTCACCAGGAAACCTCCCATGCACCGAATCGTACTTGAAAAGATGAGCATTAGTCTCAGCGTCCGTGAGATCGTTTACTGCCACAACCTCCACAACCGGGTTCTCCAAAGCTGCCCTCAGGCAAAGCCTCCCGATCCTCCCAAACCCATTAATCCCTACCTTGACCGCCATCAAACGTCCCCCTTCTCAAATTATTCTTAATTACTAGAGGCAACCGCTTGTTTCTTTCATCCTTACTTTGTTATTATGGTCAGGTTTTTCGCTAAATATAAGAACGAAACCAAAAGAGTAAAAAAGCAACCGTTCTACAAATATAGCATGATTAATGATTCCATTACTTACATTTATGATGTCTCATTCAAGTAAAATTATATTACATTTCACTGGTAATGCAAACCATTCCGGAGGGAAACACAAGGACTGATCGCGAACACAACAATAGCCAAAAAAGTGAAAAAAGACCCCTTCGAGGGGTCAAAAACCTTGCTTTTCAGTCGCTGAGTCTTTAATTGTATCTCTTCCTCTGGCGCACCGGGGGTATCCCTAATTCGTTCCTGTACTTAGCAACAGTGCGCCTGGCAATATTGATACCCCTTTCTTTAAGAAGCTCGCAGAGACGCTGGTCACTCAGGGGTTCACGGGGATCCTCGTTTTCCACAAGCTCTTTAAGAATCCGCTTGATGCTCTCGGTAGCCACCATCTCTCCTGCAAGGACGTTTTCCACACCACCACTGAAGAAAAACTTGAGCTCAAAAACTCCCCAGGGTGTCTGAATATACTTGTTGGCAATAGCCCGGCTCACCGTTGATTCGTGAAGCCGAACATCCCTGGCCACCTGCTTCAAGGTCAAAGGCCTGAGATGTTTGATCCCTCTATCTAAAAACTCCTTCTGGTAGTCAACGATACACTGGGCAACCCGGTACAGAGTAAGTCTCCTCTGCTCAATGCTGCGGATCAGCCAGAGCGCAGACTTCAGCTTGTTTTCGAGGAATCTGCTCGTCTCCGGGTCGCAACAATGCCTCTGCCTGAGAAGTCGCTGATAAGTCTTGTTGAGCACAAGGCGGGGGACAGAAACATCATTAATGAGAACAATATACTCATCATCAACCTTTTCCACAACAACGTCAGGGATAATATAGCAAACTTCTCCCTGTCGGGTAAAATTGCGTCCTGGTTTGGGATCAAGGCTCCTGATGATATCGGCCTTCAATTGAACTTCCTGAACAGTGAGCCCGAGGGCAGAAGCGATCTTCTGGATCCTTCCAGCAGCGAGATCGTCAAGGAAGAAATTCACCAGCTTTTCCATCACCGGGGTTCGCAAACCACGCTGTTGGAGCTGAATGAGGAGGCATTCTGCAAGACTGCGGGCACCTACACCGGGTGGGTCAAAGGATTGGATAACCTGGAGGACGTGCTCAACTTCGGCGGCAGAGCAACCGCAAGCAGCTTGTGCCTCTTTGATGCTGATCTGGAGGTAACCCTGGTCATTGATGTTGCCGATCAAGAACTCGCCTATCTTACGCTCACGTTCATCAGAGAGGGTCAAGTGAAGTTGCAAAATAAGATAGTCGTGCAAGGTGGGAGCTTGACTCACAAAATGCTCGAGATTGTAGTGCTCGTCTTCGTCCCACTCAGAATAACCGCCACCGAACGACTCCTCAACCTGGCCGTACTCTGCCAGATAACTGCACCAGTCTTCAATGTAATCATCACGAACTGAAGCAACAGAGTGCTCAACTTCTCCTTCTTGTTCTTCGCGGACATCAAGAAGAGGATTTTCCAAAAGAGCGTTTTCCACATACTGAGCAAGCTCAGCAGCAGACAACTGAAGAACCGTAATCGCTTGTCGAAGCTCTGGAGTCATGACAAGCTTTTGGGACTGTTCAAGAGTAATTCCCTGGCCCAGCCGCATTTTGATAACCCTCCCTCTACCCTCTGTATTATAAAATTCGACGTATTCCCCCTTTCTCCTTCTTATGCTTCTATATGACCACAAAAACACAAAATGAACTGGGCAGGGAATCAGAGATTAATCGGAATCCACAGAAAACCTGCCAGAATTAACGAAACCTCCTGACACCAACAGCTTCAAGGCATCCTCGACACTCATCTCCAAAAAGGTAACATCTGAGGAAGGCACCATTACGAAAAAACCAGAAGTCGGTGGTGTTCCTGGAAGATAAACATTGAGGAGCCGCTGCCTCGTTTTAGCTTCCACTTCCTGGGGTGCTCTTCCAGTGAAGAATCCCACCGAATACATTCCTTTTCGGGGAAATTCCACGAGAACTACCCTCTGGAAGCCAACTTGCTGCTGAAGAGAAAGAGCCTCCATAACCTGTTTGGTAGCAGTATAGATGCTTTTTACCAGAGGAATCCTTTGCAAAATTCCTTCTCCCAAATTAATGAGCCTTTTTCCGACAACATTCGTTCCAAAAAGGCCAGCCAAAAAGACGAGAACGATCATCAACAACAGACCCAGCCCCGGCAGGTGATAGCCGAAGAAAAAGCGAATGATGCTACTTAAAATTCCATCCAAAAAATTAAAAGCAAAAACGAAAACATAAACAGTGATGATCAAAGGAAGCAAAACGAGCAAACCAGTTAAAAAATACCTACGCAGAAACTTCCACATGAGGAACACTTCCTGGCAACCCCAAGACCAGGCAGTTTACCTCCTTTCCTGATATTCGATTTGCTGACTTTTTCTTTTGATTATGCCTGGTTTTCCTGTTTTTATTCCTCTTGCTGACGGAGCCTGTTGGCAATCCTGCGCAAGGCCCGAAAACGGTGATTCACGCCCGATTTCCCTACAGGTGTCTTTAACATTTTTCCCAGTTCCTTAAGGCTGACTTCAGGATACTGGAGTCGCAGTTCTGCAATCTCCCTGAGAGGTGGGCTCAAATAACCGAGACCAACTTTTTCTGCAATCAACTTAATATCCTCCACCTGGGCGAGACCAGCCTCTACCGCCCTCTTGACATTGGCGGTTTCACAGTTGACCAGTCTGTTGACCTGGTTCCGCATTTCTTTCCATATCCTGCTGTTTTCGAACTCCAGCACCGCCTGATTGGCGCCAACAATCCTCAAGAATTCCCCTACCTGCTCAGCGTCCTTGAGGTAAACCACATAGTTGTCTTTCCGCTTCCTGAGACCAGAAACGATCCGGAACCTCGACATCACCCTCTGGACCTCGGTAGCCGCCTCAACCGTATCCAAAACGATCTCCAGGTAATAAGAACTGCCAGGTTTGTTGACCGAACCCCTCCCCAGAAAGCAACCTCGCAAAAAAGCACGCCGGCAACAAACCCTAGCAACTAAAGAAGGGTTCAGGTAATCCTTCAATCTCTCCCTCTGATCGGCGAAACCAAGTTCCCTCAAAATCAGGGAATCGTTTTGCCGAAGGGGGAAATTGATCAGAAAAAGCTGGTGGTGGCGCGGCCTCCAGTACCTGCGGACCTCCACACTCCTGTTCCAACCCAAGCTCTTCGAAAGCTTGAAAATCTTCCTGGCAGTCGCCGGATGTTCGGTCGAGATCTGCAAGAAATTTTTTTCTGAAGAGAGGTGCAGGCTACCGCTGACTCGGGCAAGAGCTGCCAGTTCAGCTCGCTGGCAGCAGTGGTTTTCTGGTAACAGATGAGCCAATTCCTCTTTCACCTGAGCAGAAAATGACATTGACCTCACCTTCTTACTTCTCGAGACTGATTACAACCTGCGCCAGTTTGCCGGGATCATGGCGCACCAGTTCAGTGTCATCCAAAAGCTCTGCCTTGATCACTCGGACACCCAAACTGGTCAATGCCTGTTCATCGACAACCACAGGCTCAGCACCATCGTGGGCGTACTTCTCCTTCTTTTCCAAGGGCACCTCCTGAGTATTCACCACGATGTAATCGATCCAGCCCTCCCCAACGTGCTCATAAAGAACCCGAAGATGGTCAGAAGCGGTAAAACCCGTAGTTTCTCCGGGCTGTGTCATCACATTACAGATGTAGCACTTCGGAGCTGGAGTTCCTTTTACTGCTACCGCAATATCCCTGACCAGAAGGTTGGGAAGGACACTTGTGAACAAGCTTCCAGGCCCGAGGAGAATCAAATCAGCGCTGGTAATCGCCTTCAAAGCCTCAGGCACAGAAGCACAATCCTCTGGCTCAATCCTGAGCCTTCTGATGGGATTACTGCTCCTGGAAATGTTGCTCTCCCCCTTGACAACTGTTCCGTCAGCGAGTTCGGCAACGAGAACCACCTGTTCGAGGGTTGAGGGAAGCACCTGGCCGCGCACCTTCAAAACCTTACTCACTTCTCTGACCGCTGATTGGAAATCACCGGAAATGTCGACGAGAGCAGTGATCAGCAAATTGCCAAGGTTATGTCCTGCCAGTCCCTCACCCTGACGAAAACGGTAGCAAAAGAGCTTTTCCATCAGGGTCTCCTGTTCAGCGAGAGCAATCAGGCAATTGCGGATATCACCGGGAGGCAAAATCCCAAACTCACCCCGCAGTCTTCCAGAGCTTCCGCCATCATCAGCAACAGTTACAATTGCGGTGATGTTTTCCGTAAATTCCTTGAGGCCGCGCAACAGCACAGGAAGACCTGTACCCCCTCCAATGGCAACAACATGGGGCCCCCTTTTCAAAAACTGACGCTTGTAAAACCGGAACAACCTACTCCCAAGATTCCGGAAGACCAACTTTCATCTCCCCTCCACATGAGGTAGGTCCCGATGGTGAATATTTACCTGATACCCACGGTTCTTGAGGAACCTCGCCAAGCGTTCGACAACAGCAACTGAGCGGTGCTGGCCTCCGGTGCAGCCAACAGCAAGCGAAAGATGTGACTTGCCTTCCTTGAGGTAGTGAGGTAGCAGAAAATGCAAAAGGTTGCAGAAGCGCCTGAGGAAGCTCCTGCTCACCTGAAAAGAAAAGATGTAGTTGTCAACACGCTTGTCGAGCCCTGTCAAATCCTTAAGTTCCCGGACATAATTGGGGTTGGGAAGGAAACGAACATCGAAAACCAGGTCAGCATCCAGGGGGATTCCATACTTGTATCCGAACGAAACAAGAGTAATCGCCATTTCTTTGCGAACCTCAAAAATTCGTGCAAGGCTTTCTTTGAGGTCACGAATGCTCATTTTTGAAGTGTCGATGACGACATCAGCCATTCCCCGAATTTCCTCAAGCTGCGCCCTTTCGGCCTGAATCGCTTCCAGAATCGTCCTCTCCCCACCAAGGGGGTGCTGTCTCCGGCTTTCTTTAAAGCGCCTCACGAGAACATCATCTGAGGCTTCCAGAAAAAGGATCTCATACCTGATCCCTTCTCTGGTGAGATTCCTCAACTCTTCACTCAAAGACTGGAAAAAGAGACCACCACGAACATCGACAACCAGAGCAACCCTGTTAACCTTCCCCTCCGCCTGCTGACACAATTCCGTAAACTTGGGAATCAGCATTGGGGGAAGGTTGTCAACACAAAAAAAGCCCAGATCTTCCAGACATCTGGTGGCCTGGGTTTTACCTGCACCTGAAAGCCCAGTAACGATCACCAGGCGGAGGTTTCTGTTTCTCTCTTGCAACTTTCCTTCCCCTTTCGCTGATTTCGGCCCAATTACGGCAGCTTGGCCAACTCCTTCTTCAGGTAGTCGATCACTGCTACCGGTTTGGGGTTGATCCCGTAGAGCAAGGCCAAGTAAACACTGGTATAGTCTCCCAGGTAAATGAGAGAGAAAAGCCTGGTGAGGAAAGAATCCCCTTCTCCCCAGTACTCACTGACTCCTGATACCCGGTCACGTAAAATCTTCTTGGTGATCTCCATCCGTGCCTGGACTCTGGGGTAGTCGCTCTTCTCCCTGAGAAAGACCAGCTCCAAGCTCCTCAGCAACTCCTCTGGAGCTTCATACCCAACGATCTCGTTGTGGTTCAGTTCAGGAAAAACATTGCAGTAAGCAAGACACTTGGAGTTCTCGTTGAACTGGCCCTTCCAGCGAACAGCAACCACTTCTGTCGTCCCACTGGCACCATAGATAACCGGAATCTTGCCGTAGAAGCGTGCAGCCAGTTGTTTAGCCGGGTTTTCTGCCGAGGGAGAAGTAGGTTTCAGTTGGGAGCGCAGTTCCCGAAGCCTTGTGACCAGTTCTCCCACATCTATTGACTCCGAGAAAACCCCCACCCTCTGCAAGATCACCAGGACAGGAAGAAAAAGGTAGCCTATCGCCGAGCGTGGTGGTAAGCCCGAGGGAACCTCGACCACAGGGACACCATCAGCATGAGCCAGTGCTGCGAGCTTCCCTCCAGTGGTCACGGCAATCCTTGATGTTCCCCGTTTTTTGGCGTCATCGTAGGAACTCAAGGTCTCCTCAGTGTTCCCCGAATAACTGATCAGGAAAACCAAACACTTCTGATCAACAAAAGAGGGGAGCTGATATTCCCTCGAAACAGTGACCGGAACCCTGGCTTCCTTCCCCGCCAGGATCCTCACCAAATCTCCTCCGATCGCCGAGCCCCCCATACCAGCGATCACCACATGTGAGGGAACACCTGCGATATCAGGAAGTTCCGCCTCTTTCCCCAAGCTCCAGGCAGCCTCACACTGTTCCGGGAGAGCGGCAAGGGTTTCCAGCATCCCCTCAGGGTCGCGTTTCCGAAGAAACTGCAGGTCATCAAGAACTTTCATCAGCATCACCTTTCTGGTTGAGCCCCCTTTCTGGGTTTCTTCAGGTGTGAACCGAGGCAACCATCTTGTGGGCAAGAGCAGCAGCACCAAGAACTCCAGCCCGACCACGCAAGGCCCCCGGGACAACCCTAAGGCTTTCCCGAAAAGCCGGGAAAACGTGGCGCTTGGCCTCTTGCCGCGCCGGCTCTAGAAGAAAGTCTCCGGCACCACGTGCCACCCCGCCGCCAATAATGAAGATCGAAGGGTTAAGCAGGTTGGCGATGTTCCCGATCGCCAGCCCGAGGTATCTCCCGGCCTCTGCAAGCAACTGGCGGGCCTCGGAATCCCCGGAATGGGCGGCATGGGCGATCATTGGAGCCTCGACAGCATCAGGGTCACCACCTGCAAGCTCCAAAATCTTCTGACATCTTCCTTCGGCAATAAGGCTCTGTGCCCGCTTTTTCAGGGCTTTTCCCGAAGCTACCGCCTCCAGACAGCCCCGGTTGCCACAGGAACAAAGGGGCCCGTCAGGAACAACCACCATGTGGCCGATCTCACCGGCAGCACCAGATGCCCCAGAGTAAATCTCCCCCTTGATGATCAACCCTCCACCAACACCTGTGCTCACAGTAATGAAGACGAGGTCATCGTAGCCCTTCCCAGCGCCGTAGAGGTATTCTCCCAAGGCTGCCAGATTGGCGTCATTTTCCATAAACACCGGAAGACCGAGTTCCTTTTCGAGAATCTCTTTCAGATTGACGTCACACCAGTTGAGATTCGGAGCAAAAAAAATCCGGCCCGAAGCAGGATCAAGAGGTCCCGGCGCTCCAATCCCCACTCCAAGGATTTTTTCCTGGGGACGTACAGCAGTAGAAACGGTTTTGATGCTCTCCAGGATATTGGCAATCACTTTCTCGATCCCAAGGGCAGCCTCGGTTGGCCGCACATCTCTCTTGACGATCACGTCCCCAGGGCCAACAAGAGCAGAATAGATCTTTGTGCCCCCCAAATCAACAGCCAGAACATAATCCATAAGAGCTTACCCCTTTTATTACCATGTGATTAATTCCTATTTTATCAAATCTCAAGATTTTGGGGAAACACCGAGTTCGACGAACATCTCCCTGATAATTTCCTGGCCTGGTTCCACAACCACAAAATCTTCATCCCAGGGACCGTGCAAAAGCTTTTTCAGAAATTCCAAAGAACCAGGAATAATTTCGAAGTCGAGTCCGAATACCTCGGCTGTTTTTCTGGCATAATCCTCGTAGTCCCGCAGATCGTAAGCACCGGTATCAATGAGGGCGATCCTTTTATAGTTCCTCATGATCTCCTTCGCATACCACTGGGCAATTTTTTTATCGTACTTCTTGGTAGACTCGTGTTCACCCAGATAGACAGATAAAGGGTCCTCTTTGTGCTCGATCCACCCCTTTGTCAAATAAAAGGTCCCGGGTTCTTTCTTCCTTTCCCTTTGACACAATTCCCGGGAACCAAGAAAAATGGCGATGCAGTCATCAGTTCGAGGGACGACGATTCTGGCAGTTTTCGACTTCAAACCAACGACACCATCGGAACAGAGGCCATACCCCAAAAGGATCACCCCGAACTGCTGAGTGGCATCAAGCTCTGCAACCACCTGACGCAACTTTTGGTTCAACTTCTGGGGGTGGTTGTGCAGTCCGAAATCCATGACCCTCTTTTCCATATCTGGCGGGGCGATCCCTTCGATCTCTGGTGCCAAGGATTCACAGATAACAAGGGCTTTTCTGCTCACTTCCATGTCCTCCTTTTTAAACCCAACGAGGTTACAGATTTTTATCGAGGAGAAACTCTTCAAGTGCCCTTGCTACACCGTCCTCATTGTTAGACGAAGTGACATGAGAAGCGCATATCCGGACTTCTGGAGGGGCATTGGCAACAGCGACACCCAACCCGGCGAACTCCAGCATTTCAATGTCATTAAAGCTGTCTCCAAAGGCCATGATCTCCTCCCTGGAGACACCGAACCAGTGAGCAAGCTCCTGAAGGGCGTGAGCCTTTGTCGCTCTCGGATGAACCACCTCAAGGTAACGGGGCTTCGATTTGGTTACGTGTGCTCTCGACCCGAGCATCGCTTTTACTTCCCTGGCAAGCTCATCGATCATCGTCTCATCTTCGATCAGCAAGAGTTTCAGGGGGTTGCCCTTGTGGAGCAGGGCCTTCAGGTCACCCACCTGATAACAAGGCACCCTCGCAAAACGGGGGTAGTGGGCGCCAAGAGGAGTGAGGCGCTCTACGTAAAGGTGATCATTGAGGTAAAAGTTCACCTGGAGGTTTTTCTCTCTGGCAATATCGATGACATCTTCAGCAACATCGGCAGTCAGAGGACAGTGGTAAATAACCTCGCCAGAAAAAGCGTTTTTCACAAGCGCTCCCTGATAAGTGATTAAAGGAACATCGAAGCCAAGTTCCTGAGCATAGGGAAGAGCAGAGCGAAACATCCTCCCTGTAGCCAGGGTGACAGCAACACCACGCTCACGGACCGCCCTGATCGTCTCCTTACTGTAAGGAGAAATAGTGAGGTCATCGCGCAACAAGGTATCATCGAGATCGATCGCCACCAGCTTAATCTCCTGCATCTCCACTCCTCCAAAATCCTAAAAAGCAGAATGCTTCGCCAAATTGCCATCTGGAATCTTCAATTCCCATCTCCATGGAAGAAGTTGTAAAGGTCAAATGCCGCTTTTCTGTTCATCCCAGGCACGGCAGCGAGTTCTTCAACACTGGCTTCTTGAATCCGGGAGAGGGAACCAAAACATCGAAGCAGGGCCTCCTGACGCCTTTTCCCGATTCCCGGAACCTGACGTAAAATGGAGTCTTTGAGCCTTTTTTCCCGCAACTTCCTCTGATAGGAAACCGCAAACCTGTGGGCCTCATCGCGCGCCTGCTGGAGCAGGTGAAGCCCCGGGTGGTTGAGCGGCAGCCGAAGCGGATCCTTTTCCCCAGGAAGATAAACAACTTCTTCCTCCTTCGCCAAGGAAACCACCCTGATACCTTCCAGACCAAGCTCTGAAAGCACACCAAGAACCGCGTTTAGCTGCCCCTTGCCACCATCGACTACTAACAAGTCAGGCAGTAGCTGCCCTTCAGGGCGGCGGAAACGGCGCCTGATCACTTCTTGGAGGGCAGCATAGTCATCACCCCCGGTCTCCTCCTGGATCCGGTAGCGCCTGTATCCCGAAGGATCGGGGCACCCCTCGGTAAACCTCACCAAAGAACCAACGGTTTCCTTCCCCGCAAGGTGGGAGATGTCAAGGCACTCCAGAACCCGAGGCAGGTGAGGCAAATCAAGGGCCTTCTGGAGCTCGGCAACCAATTGCTTTCCTTTCTCCCGGCTCCTGACCCCCTTCGCATGCCTCTGCTGGGCATACATGGTGGCGTTCTTGAGGGCGAGTTGCACGAGTTCCTTGCCACGGCCACGCCTGGGAAAACGGATCTCCACCTTTCTTCCCTTTTCCCTGCTCAACCATTGAGAAAGCAGGTCTCCTTCGGGAAGGGGGACACTCACCAGGATCGTCCTGGGTATCTCCCTTCCAGAATGATAGTACTGCTTGATGAAGGAACCCAGGACCTCTCCAGGATTGACTCCTTCCGTTTCCGTCAAAAAGTAGTGTTCTTCAGCAACGAGGTTACCTCCCCGGACGCGAAAAACAAGAACACAGACCTCATCAAGGAAACTACCGAGGGCAAGAACATCCTCATCAGAGCCTGTAGCACGAGCAACCCGCTGCTGCTCGCGGAACTGTCTGATGGCAGTCAACTGGTCGCGCAGACGAGCAGCTTGCTCGAAATTCAAGCTCTCCACTGCCTTTTGCATCTGCGCCCGGATCCGCTTTTCTACCTCTTCGGTTTTTCCTTCCAGAAAAAGGACAACCTGTTCGATCATTTCCCTGTAGGTCTCAGGTGAAACCCGTCCTGTGCACGGGGCCAGGCACTTCTTGATCTGGGCGTTAAGGCAGGGCCTGCTACGTGGCCCGGGATTCTTGTCGCGACACGTCCGGAAAGGGAAAAGCTTCCTTAAAAAATCGAGTGTTTCCCTGACAGCTTTGACATTAGGATAGGGCCCGAAGTAGCGGGAACCGTCCCTGACCAGCTTGCGGGTAATGGCAACCCGAGGGAATTCGTCGGCAGTCACTTTGAGATAAGGATAAGATTTGTCATCCTTCAAGTTTATGTTGAACTTCGGCTGGTATTCCTTGATCAGGTTGCACTCCAGGACGAGGGCCTCCACCTCGGAATCGGTAACGATGTACTCAAAGCGAGCCAACTCTTGAAGCATCCTGGCGATCCGGGGATGATGAGGCTTCGACTGGAAGTAAGACCGAATCCGGTTCCTTAGAGAAACCGCCTTCCCCACATAGATCACTGTGCCTGCCTGGTTCCGAAAGAGATAGACACCTGGCTTATCAGGAACAAGGGCCAACTCATCCTTCAATTCGGCTCTGTTCCCAGAAACCATCTTAGATAAAGCCTCCCCAGTCTGATGCTTAAACTCTTTGAAAAGCAACTTTCTCTTGGGGCAAAACCCGGCGCAAATACTGACCAGTGTAAGAATGGGGGCAAGCAGCAATCTCCTCGGGAGTTCCTGTGGCCACAATCCGACCCCCCTTATCTCCTCCTTCGGGACCGAGGTCGATGATGTAGTCAGCGGTCTTGATCACATCCAGGTTGTGCTCAATCACCAGAACAGTGTTTCCTGCTTCCACAAGCCGGTCGAGGACGAGCAGAAGTTTCCTGATGTCTTCCTTGTGGAGGCCAGTTGTCGGCTCATCGAGAATGTAGAGAGTGCGCCCATTGCTACGCCGGGAAAGCTCTGTAGCCAGCTTCACCCTCTGGGCCTCTCCCCCTGAAAGTGTTGTCGCCGGCTGGCCGAGCTTGATGTAACCGAGACCCACATCAACCATCGTCTGCAACTTCCTGGCAACCTTCGGAATGTGCTGGAAAAACTCAAGGGCCTCACTGACAGTCATGTCCAGAACTTCGGCAATGTTCTTCCCCTTATACTTGATTTCCAGAGTTTCCCGGTTGTAGCGCTTGCCCTTGCACTCTTCACAAGGGACATAGACGTCAGGAAGGAAATGCATCTCGATCTTGATGATCCCGTCACCACGACAGGCCTCACAACGCCCCCCACGGACATTAAAACTGAAGCGACCAGGTTTGTAACCACGCATCCTCGCCTCCGGGGTCATCGCAAACAACTCCCTGATCCCGTCGAAGGCACCGGTGTATGTAGCTGGATTGGAACGAGGGGTGCGTCCAATAGGGGACTGGTCGATCTCGATCACCTTGTCGAGGTGCTCAATCCCGCGAATCTCCCGGTAGGCTCCAGGTTGCACACGGGCCCCGTGGAGGCGCTGGGCAAGGGCCTTGTAAATGATCTCCTCAACGAGGGTGCTCTTCCCAGAACCAGAAACACCGGTGACACAAACAAAAAGCCCCAAAGGAATGCGAACATCGATGTCTTTAAGGTTGTGCTCCCGTGCCCCGAGGACCTCAAGCCACTTGTCTCCTGGCTGGCGGCGCACAGGAGGAACAGGAATTTCCCGCGCCCCGCTCAGGTACTGCCCAGTAATCGACTCCGGAACCTTCTTGATATCTTCGACTGTCCCTTGAGCAACAATCCTACCGCCATGAACCCCAGCCCCAGGACCAATGTCGATGATCTCGTCAGCATTGAGCATCATCTCCTCATCATGCTCAACAACGATCAAGGTATTTCCCAGGTCACGCAAGTCCTTCAGGGTGTTGATCAATCTGGTATTGTCTCTTGGGTGCAGCCCGATCGTCGGCTCATCAAGGATGTAAAGGACCCCGACGAGTCCAGAACCTATCTGGGTCGCCAGTCGAATCCGTTGTGCCTCTCCACCGGCAAGTGTTCCTGCCTGCCGGTCAAGGGTCAGGTAATCGAGACCAACATTGATCAGGAAACCCAAACGCGCCTCGATTTCCTTGAGGATCTGGTGAGCGATCTGCATTTCTCTCGGGGTCAACTTTAGGTTCCGGAAAAACTCCAGAGCCTCGGCAATGGTGAGTCTGGTAACCTCCCAGATGTTCTTGCCTCCAACAGTAACCGCCAGGCTCTCGGGACGCAACCTCGCCCCCTGGCAAACGGGGCAGGGGCGGGATGCCATGAACTCGGAGATCTCTTCCCTCGCTTCTTCGGAATCAGCTTCCTGGTAGCGGCGGGTGAGGTAAGAAACAACACCCTCGAAGGTCCCGTACCAGGTCCTCACCCTCCCCAGGAGGTCCCGATAGCGAAAACGGATCCGTTCCTGGGTCCCATAGAGAAGTGCTTCCTGAACGTGAGCTGGTAGTTCCTTAAAAGGAGTATCCCAACTGCAACCGTAATGCTCAAGCACTGCCCGGACTAACTGGGGGTAATAGTGCTGGGGAGAGCGCGTCCAGGGCAGCAATGCTCCTTCGCGTACAGAGCGTTCGGGGTCAACGACCAGACTGGGATCAACCTCGAGGCGGAAACCCAGCCCCGAGCAGGCCGGACAGGCCCCATAGGGACTGTTAAAAGAAAACAGCCTGGGGGTGATCTCGGCCAAGCTGATCCCACACTCCGGGCAGGCAAAATTTTGGCTAAAGATCAGCTCCTCCCCCTCAACAAAAGAAGCGATCACCGTGCCTTCTCCCAGCTTCAGGGCAATCTCCAGCGAATCTGCCAGCCTCTTCTCCAGCCCTAGCCTGATCACTAATCTATCGACGACAACCTCTATGTTGTGCTTCTTGTTGCGGTCGAGAACGATCTCCTCGTCGAGCTCCCGGACCTCCCCATCAACCCTCACCCGGACAAATCCCTTTTTCCGGATTTCTTCAAACAGTTTTTGGTGTTCCCCCTTTTTTCCCCGCACGAGCGGAGCCAGAATCTGCAGCTTCGTCCCTTCGGGATAAGCAAGCAACTGGTCAACCATCTGGGAAACTGTCTGCTGCTTCACGGGGCGGCCACACTTCGGGCAGTGGGGCTTGCCGATCCTGGCAAAAAGCAGGCGCAAGTAATCGTAGATCTCGGTCACCGTCCCCACTGTCGACCTGGGATTGCGGCTCCCTGACTTCTGGTCAATAGAAATCGCTGGTGACAAGCCTTCGATATAGTCAACGTCAGGCTTGTCGGCAACTCCCAGAAACTGGCGCGCATAGGCAGAGAGAGACTCCACATAGCGGCGCTGCCCCTCGGCATAGATGGTGTCAAAAGCAAGAGAAGACTTTCCAGAGCCGGAAAGGCC
>LDZS01001707.1_pt1 | contig 23339 bp, 18 predicted proteins | sample 615471 | NCBI WGS metagenome assembly LDZS01 (sample SAMN03408295, study PRJNA278302) | terrestrial metagenome | isolation source: oil reservoir sample K3 | place: USA: Alaska, North Slope, Kuparuk formation | collected 2013
CAAGAGGTTTACAAAGTGCCTTCTCATATGAAGTTTGAAAAACTAACGGCAATTTTATCTATCTGGCAAGAACCTAAGATCATTATTTTTGTGCAAACTAAGTTAGAGGCAGAAGAGTTAGCCAAAGCTTTAAGGGAAGAGGGCTACTCAGTAAAAGCTATACATGGAGATTATCCGCAGAAAAAAAGAGAGATGGTGATGAGGGGTTTTAAGGCAGGAGAATTTAAAATTTTAGTAGCAACCGACGTAGCCTCGAGGGGTTTAGACATTAAAGATGTTGGATTGGTAATCAACTATGGACTACCTAAGGATGCCGAATCTTATATCCATCGTATAGGCAGAACCGGAAGGGCCGGTCAAACCGGTACAGCTATCTCTTTGATGAGCAGGTCTGAAGAGAAGTTTTTAAGAAATATCATGTTTAAAACTAAAGTCAAACCTATGGTCAAATCCATATAACATCTAACTATAAGAGGTCTTGTAAGGTTGGTTAATCTCACAGGACCTCTTATAGAAAAAAATCTTCTAAAGAACTTGACATCATAGTTAAAATTGATATTTTAACTATGACATGAAAAAAATTTCTATATTTTTAGTTTATACAGATTTAAAAGACGATATTCTTTTAGCTTTAAAGTCTCATTTAGAGACTATTTTTGGATATTCGGTTAATTTTTACGGTTTGGTTTTTGATTTTTCTTTAGCCTACAACCCCAAAAGAAATCAATACATCTCCTCTAAAATCATAGATCTTTTCTCTAAATATAAAAAAAATTTAAAAGAAAAATGGGTAGTTTTAGTAGACGTTGACCTTTATAGTCATGGGCTAAATTTTGTTTTTGGAGAAGCTGACCCTAAAAGAGGAATAGCTGTAGTATCCTATGCCAGACTTAACCCTGAGTTTTATGGGTTAGCTTTTGACGAAAAAATTTTTACAGAAAGGCTTATTAAAGAGGTTACCCATGAGCTTGGTCATCTTTTTTTTCTACCTCATTGTTTTCACCCAAACTGTGTGATGAGTTTTTCTAATACCATAGCGGATGTAGACAGAAAAAATAAATCTTTTTGTTTTATATGTGAAAGTTTTTTGAAAACTTATTTGTGTATGGAGAAAATTTTTATAATATAAAACTTTTAGGAGGAAGAGATGTTTAATCCTAAGATGGAAACTTTACCAAGAGAAGAGATTGAAAAAATTCAGCTTGGTAGATTAAGAAAAACCATCGCATTTCTTAAAAATTCTAAATCTATGTTAAAAGAGAAGATTAAAGACATCCATCCTGAAGATATAAAAAGTTTAGATGATTTAAAATACCTGCCTTTTACGACAAAAGATGACTTAAGGGATGGTTATCCTTTTGGACACATAGCTGTAGATCCTTCAGATTGTGTAAGAATGCATATGAGTTCAGGGACTACAGGAATCCCAGTATTAAACCTTATGACTAAAAATGATGTGGCTCAGTGGGGTGAGATAATGGCTCGATGCTTGGCTTGTGCTGGGCTTACCTCAAAAGACAGGTTACAGATTATGCCTTCCTTTGGGTTATTTAACGGAGGTTTTGGTTTTCATTATGGAGCAGAAACCTTAGGATGTTTTATCGTTCCAGCAGGTGCTGGAAGAACTCTTATGCAACTTAAACTTATAAAAGATTTGGGGGTTACCGCCATAGGGGCTATAGCTTCTTATCCAGCAAGACTTATCGAAGTAGCTCAAGAAAACGGGTTTGATTTTAGAAAAACTAATCTTCGGGTAGCTATTTTAGGTGCTGAAACCTGGTCAGATGAATACAGAAAAAGGATAGAAGAGATGATGGGGGTTAAAACCTTTGATATCATAGGGATGACAGAAACCGGGGGAGTAGGTTTAGGGATAGATTGTGAAGCAAGAAAAGGCATTCATGTTTGGGAAGATCATTATATCATAGAAATCGTACATCCTGAAACAGGTGAGGTATTGCCTTTAGGAGAAGAAGGAGAAATAGTGGTTACTACTCTTACCAGAGAAGGCTTGCCTCTTATCAGGTATAGAACAAGAGACATATCTAAGATAATAAGTTACGAACCCTGCGAGTGTGGAAGAACTCACGTTAGAATAGATAGAATTAAAGGCAGAACAGACGATATGTTGAAGGTAAAGGGGGTAAATTTTTATCCTTCTCAGATAGAGGCTATACTTTTGAAGTACAAAGGACTTGCTCCGTATTATCAATTGGTAATAGAAAATGTAAAAGGCAAAGATGAGATGACCATCATTGTAGAAAAAACCGATGGGGGGTTAACCGATCAAGAAATGGAGAGGCTAAACTTAGAACTTTATGATTTTTTAGGTTTTAGAAGTAAGATTCAAATCGTTCCTGAAGGCACCATTCAAAGGGTTCCAGGAAAAGCTGTACGAGTGATAGATAAAAGAAAAAAATAAAAAAAAATTTATAAAAATTTGTTGTTTAATAGAAATTAGAACTTAAAAACCTACTTTTTTAGAACTTGTTAGGCTTGACTTAAGGATTGAGCTTATATAATATCTATATTTAATAGGCAAAATAGGGTTATTTTAAAATCTTTCTTTATGGAGGGTTGATAATGGGAAAAGTTTTTAGATATTTTTTTCTTGGGTTGTGTTTATCTGGAGTTCTGTTGGGGATCAGTTTTTTTCTTTCTCTAACCTTTAATAAATCGTCCATAGCAAGTAGTAGTAGTTCAAACGATGCCTGTTTAAAGTGTCATAAATTAGAAAGGCTTCATAAGGTTTTACCTAACGGAGAAAAGATGGCTCTTTATATAGAACCTGAAAAGTTTCAGGCTTCTGTTCATGGAAGTATGGATTGTCTTTCTTGTCATGCCGACCTTAACGTAAAGGAACATCCAAGACCGATGAAAATTGCCAGTGTAAGGGAATATAAAAAAAGAGTTTCTGCTAATTGTGTAAATTGTCATGCTATCGAAAGTCTTTCTCCTATCCATAAAAACATAGTAAAAGAAAATAAACTCTCTTGTGCAGAGTGTCACGGTTCACATTACATTAAACCTATAAAAGAGGAATTTGATAGGATTGCTAAAGATTGTTTAAAGTGTCATAAATTAGAGAGGCTTCATAAGGTTTTAGCTAACGGAGAAAAGATGGCTCTTTATGTAGATTCAAAGAAGTTTTATGATTCTGCTCATGTAAATAAGGTTCATTGCTTATTCTGTCACCAGGATATCGATAAAGCTACTCACCCTAAACCAATCAAAATAGAAAGTCGTTACAGCTATTCCAAAGGGGTAAACCAAAACTGTCTAATCTGTCATCCTGCGTCCGGACTTTCCTCTTTTCATCAAAACATAGTAAAAGAAGGAAAGACTCTTTGTTCTGAATGTCATAATTCTCACTATGTTAAACCTACCAAATTGGTAAGAAAACAGACCCAAGAATGTATAAAGTGCCATAAAGTAGAAAGGTTGCCTAAGGTTTTAGGTAACGGTGATAAGATGTATCTTTATGTTAATTCAGAAAAATTTGCCAAAACTCCTCACGGTAAAATAGGTTGTTTTGCTTGCCATTATGATATTTATAACACAGATTTTCATCCTAAACCTATTAACATTAGATCTATAAAAGATTACACTAAAGAAATGGCTTCTCGTTGTACTAAATGTCATACTTATGAAAGCATTTCTAAACATCCAGGTCATGCTATGGTAGCTAAAGATAAGAGGTTTATGTGTATTGATTGCCACGGATATCATACAAATATTCCTGTGGGGGTTAAATAATGAAAAAAAAGACGCTATATTTTTCTTTCTTGTTGTTAAGTCTGCTTTTGTTGACAACCGGTTTGCTTGCTGCTACTTCTAAAAGGGTTATCGGAAGTTTACCTTCTCAAGACCTAAGTTTTAAGGAATGGAAGCAAAAAGCAAGTTTTAATGAATACTGCATGTCTTGTCATAAAATTGAGTTAAGCAAAACGTTAAAAAGTGGTGAAAAGTTAAATCTTAAGGTAAACTTAAATGAAATCAAACAATCTGTTCATAGCAACTTTCAGTGTATCGTATGTCACAGTGATTTTTCAAAAACTAAACATCCTTCATATACATTTAAGAATAAAAGAGAGTATGCGGCTAATCTTTCTAAACAGATATGTCAGAAATGTCATACCGATGCTACATTAAGAAGAAATCAGGTACACTACACCATTTCTAAGACTGCTTCTTGTATAGAATGTCATGGATATCATGGGGTTAAACCAGCCAAAATAGGTAAAAATTTACCTGAAAATCAATATTGTTTGACTTGCCATAGTAAATCTATAACTAAAAAGCTTGAAAATGGTGAAGTTCTTTCAGTAAAGGTAGATGGGTCTCATCTTTTAAGTTCTGTACATAAAGACCTTAAGTGTACTGATTGTCATAAAGGTTATTCTAAAACAGAGCATCCTATTAAAAAGATAGCATCACTAAAAGAGTATAGAAAACAAGCTATAGAAATATGTAAGCAATGTCATACTAAAGAGGTAGATCAATTTAACAAAAGTATCCATGCCAAGGCTTTTTATCAAGGGAAAGAGAAGGCTCCTGACTGTATAAGATGTCATGATTATCATAAAGTGGCGCGTATTTTACCTAATAATGAGTTAAAGTTCAATCTCTGTGCAAGTTGTCATGGAGAAGAGGCCAAGGCTTACAAAGATAGTATTCATTTTAAAGCCCTTTCTGAATCCAAGCCTAATGCTCCTAATTGTTCTAACTGTCATAAAGCCCATGACGTTTTACCTGTTAGTATGGCAAAGTTAAACGACTCTTGTTTGTCCTGCCATAAGGACTCCAAGAAGGCTCATAGTAAATGGCTCTATAATCCACCTTTTACCTTAGAATCCTTTGTAGATGTCCATTTTAAGAGTGCTTCTTGTAGTGTGTGTCATGCAAAAGGTGAAAAGGCAGTGATGCTGTCTTTGGTAGATAAAGCTAAAAAAACAGGCATAACGGTAGAAGATCTAAGTAAAGCTTTAAACTGGCCGGTTGAAGAGGTAAAAAATAAGATAGATCTTAATAAAGATGGTTTGGTCCAGGAAAAAGAGTTCTGGCAGTTTTTGAATACGGTTAAACAGAAGGTGAAAGTTGAATTAAAAGGAAGATTAGACTTAGTAAATTCTAATGATGCTCATAAAATTCTTTCTAAGAAAGAAGCCATAAAAGATTGTACTGTTTGTCATAGTTCTGAGGCTAAGTTTGCCGGAGTTTTAGAAATCAGTAAAGAAGGAGATAAAACCTTAAAAACCTTAGTAGATAGAAAGATTTTAAATTCGGTATATGCCATACCAAATGTTAGAGATTTTTATGTTTTAGGTCTGTCAAGGATTAGTGTTTTAGATATATTGTTTGTTTTGGCTGTGGTTTGCGGTATAGGTTTTGGTTTAGGGCATCTATCTTTAAGAATTATAACCACACCTATTAGAAGAAAAAGAAGGGAGGGGAAATAATGAAGAAGGTATATTTACATCCTTTACCTGTAAGAATATGGCACTGGATCAATGCTATCAGTTTTATAGTATTGATAATTACCGGATTACAGATCAGATTGGTAGATAAGATAAATCTTATGTCTTTTGAAAGTGCGGTTAAGATACATAGCTGGTTAGGGTTTATTTTGCTTGCTAATTATTTTATCTGGTTATGTTACTATCTGTTTACCGGAAAAATTTTTAAGATTTATATCCCTCCTTTTTGGAGACCTGTAGATTTTATTAAAAAAGCTTTTGCTCAAGCAAAGTATTATGCCTATGGTATCATGGTAGGAGAGAAAAACCCTCATCATCCAACCCCTGATAACAAATTTAATCCTCTACAACAGGTTTTTTATTTTATCATCATGATCTTTTGTATACCTTTACAAATTTTGACAGGTCTTGTGCTTTGGGATCCTGTTCAGTTTGCTTGGTTAGAAAGTTTGATGGGAGGTATTCAGATTGTTTCTTTAATTCACAATGGCCTTTGGGTGTTTTACGGATTTTTCCTTTTTGTTCATATTTATTTAAGTACTTTAGGACATACACCTTTAGCTCACATCATAGCTATGTTTACCGGATATGAAGAAGAACATGAAGAACATACCGGGCACTAATTAAAAACAAGGGGGGGTAAAACTATGAAAAAGAAAGTTTGGGGAGGGTTAATCATAGGAGGAATTTTGTTCTGTGTTACTTTAGTTTTTGCACTTCCAACGGAATTACAATTAAAACTGGAAGGAGCTAAATTTCCAGCTGTGAAGTTTAATCATGCAAACCATGTAGATGTATATAAAATCGATTGTAAAGTATGTCATCATGCAGAAGCCGATCCTACTAAAGAAGTAAAAAAATGTGTAGAATGTCATGATATAGCTCAGGCTAAAGATAAAGCTTTAAAAGCTATGGATGCCTACCATAAGACCTGTATTGAATGCCATAAGAAGGTTAACGGTGAAGAAGGTAAACAAGCGCCAGTTAAGTGTAATGACTGCCATAAAAGGTCTTAAATAGATTAGGGGTGGCTAAATATAAGTCACCCCTAAGATTCAATCTCTTCCTCTTCTAAGTCTTCTAAATCTTCATCATAGATGTATTCTATGTCTTCAGAGAATTTAAAGTCAGTTTCTTTAGGAGGTTTATAAGGGACTCTAATTATTTCTCTTAATTGTTCTAACTCCAAAGGTAAAGTTTCATCTTGTTGACAAACTTCACAGTTTTGCACATGTTTTTCTACTAAATCCATCATTTTGACAGGAGAAAGGGTAAAAGACCTTACTTCTTGATACCAATCTCTGATAAGGGTTTTTAATCTACTGCAATTCATTTTAATTGTACCTCCTTATTTATTTCCCTTAAAGAGTATGAAAAATATTTTATCCAAAATTAAACATTTTAAAAGATGGTTTACTACAAATTTTTAGAATTTATGGTAATTTAAAGAGTTGTCAAATAAAATTAGAAGGAAGGGTGGGGACGGTGAAAAGATTTAGGATTTTAAGTGGAATGCGTCCTACAGGTCCACTTCATTTGGGACATCTTCACGGTGTTTTAAAAAATTGGTTGAGTTTCCAAGAAAATCACGAATGTTTTTACTTTGTGGCAGACTGGCATGCCCTAACTACAGAGTATGACTCTCCTCAAAAATTAAGAGGTTTTGTAAAAGAACTATTTTTAGAATGGCTGTCAGTAGGACTTTCCCCAGAAAAGAGCGTGCTTTTTTTACAATCAGCCGTCAAAGAACATGCAGAACTTTCTTTGATATTTTCTATGATTACTCCGGTAGCTTGGCTTGAAAGGAACCCCACTTATAAAGATATGGTTCAAAATCTTCAAAATAAAGATTTGACTACCTATGGGTTTTTAGGCTATCCGGTTTTACAAGCAGCTGACATCTTAATCTATAAAGCAGAGAAAGTTCCTGTAGGTTTAGACCAGGTACCTCATTTAGAATTAACCAGAGAAATTGCCAGAAGATTTAATTATCTGTACGGTACCGAATTTTTTCCTGAACCTGAAGCCCTTTTGTCTGAGGTACCCAAAATACCAGGAACAGACGGAAGAAAGATGAGTAAAAGTTATGGAAACGCTATTTTTTTGAATGACCCACCTGAAGTAGTGAAGAAGAAAGTTCTGTCTTATGTGACTGATATTCATAGACCCAGAAAATCTGATCCGGGAGATCCTGAAAATCGTTGTGTAGCGTATAATCTAATAAAGATTTATTTTTCTGAGGAAGAAAGGCAGGAAGTCGTAGAAGATTGTAAAAAGGCTAAGCTTGGATGTGTAGAATGTAAGCAAAGATTGGCTTCTAAAGTTATAGAAGAGTTAACTGAAATCTGGGAAAGACGTTTTGAGATAGAAAAAGCAAACTGGGAAGAGCTACTGCAGGTAGGAATAGAAAAAGCAAGAAGTATAGCTAAAAAAACCATGGAAGAGGTTAATGAGTTATTGGGTTTCTCCTATAAGTTTTAAAAATTCTTCTTCGTTAATAATTTTTAGTCCAAGTTTTAAAGCCTTTTGATATTTAGACCCTGGTGCTTCTCCTACCACTACGTAGTCAACGTTTTTAGACACATGGTCTGAAACTTTACCTCCTAGCTGTAAAACCTTAGCTTTAGCTTGATCTCTGGTCATGCTTTTTAAGGCACCGGTAAACACAAAGGTTAACCCTTCAAGTTTTGGAGTGACTTCTTCCTGTTTTTCTTCTTCCTCTTCGAAAGTAATCCCTGCATCTAATAATCTTTTGATAATCTCTTGGTTGTGCTCATTTTTAAAAAATTCTACTATAGATTTAGCTACTTCATAACCTACGCCCTCCACTGACATTAGGTCAGACATAGAGGCTTTCATAAGATTGTCTAAGGTTTTAAACTTTTTGGCTAGAAGTTGAGCCATTGCCTCTCCAACATGCCTTATTCCTAAGGCATAAATAAAACGAGCTAATGTGTTTTTTTTACTTTTTTGGATGGCTTCATAGAGATTTTTAGCTTTTTTATAAGCAAAGCCAGGTAGTCGTAAGAAGTCTTCTAACCGAAGATAATAAAGGTCTGCTACGTTTTCTACTAAACCTCTGTCTACCAGGTCTTTTGCCACCTTTTCTCCTAAGCCTTCTATATTCATCGCAAGTCTACTGGCAAAATGGAGAATTTTTCTTATCAAACTGGCGTAGCAATTAGGGTTAGGACATCTCCACACAGCCTCGTCAGGCTTTTTGACTAGCTTAGTGCCACATCTTGGACACTCTGTAGGAAATTTAATTTCTTTTTCGTCACCTGTTCTTCTTTCTTTTATTGGCATGATGATTTGAGGGATCACATCTCCTGCCCTTTGTACAAGCACCCAATCTCCAATCCTTATGTCTAAGTTTTTGATGTAGTCTTCATTATGAAGAGTAGCTCGTTCTACGATAACACCTCCTATTTGTACAGGTTGTAAGATAGCCACCGGAGTGATAGCACCGGTTCTTCCTACTTGGAAAACTACGTTTAAAAGTTTGGTGGTTACTTGAGTAGGTTGAAATTTATAGGCGATGGCGTATCTTGGAGACCTTGCTTTGGTACCAAGTTTTTCCCACAGAGATAGATCATTTACTTTGATTACAATACCGTCTATTTCATAAGGAAGTTCTTGTCTTTTCTTTTCCATTTCGTGATGATAGTCGATGGCTTCTCTGATATTTTTAACTAACTTTACCAGCGGGTTTATTTTTAAGCCCCACTTAGGTAAGGTTTGAAGCACCTCCCATTGAGTTTTGAAGTTATAACCTTCGACCTTTCCTACCCCATAACAGAATATATCTAATTTTCTTTTGGCTGTAACCGAAGGATCAAGCTGACGTAAAGAGCCAGCAGCAGCATTTCTTGGATTAGCAAAAGGAGGTTCTCCCTTTTTTATCCTTTCTTGATTGATTTTTTCAAATTCCTCCTTATTTAGATAAACTTCTCCTCTTACATCAATTCTTGGTGGTATTTCAGGGGCATCTTCATCAAACTTTTTTAGTTTTAGAGGGATAGATTTAATGGTTTTGATGTTAGCAGTAACATCCTCCCCTACATAACCATCACCCCTGGTAGCTCCTAATTTTAAGGTTCCATCTTCGTAAACCAACTCTACCGCAAGACCATCTATTTTTGGTTCTACCGTATATTCTATTTGAGCTTCTTCAGGTAATCCTAAAAATTTTTTAACTCTTTTATCAAATTCTAATACTTCGTTTTCGTCCATAGCATCATCCAGAGATAGCATTGGTTCTGCATGAGGAACTTCTTTAAATCCTTCTGCTGGTTTAAATCCTACTCTTTGGGTAGGAGAGTCTGGGGTAATCAATTCTGGATACTTTTCTTCTAATTCTTTAAGTTCTCTCATTAATGCATCGTATTCAGCATCAGAAATAACAGGGGAATCAAGTACATAATAACGATAATTATGATACTCTATCTCTTCCCTAAGTTTTTTAACCCTTTCTATGATTTCCTGAGGGATGTGAGGATATTCTTTTTTCTCCTCTGGCATGATAAACCTCCGAAAAATTAGGTGTTTTTTGCTAATTTTATACCTTAAAATCGATAAAGACAACTTTTATCAAATGACACAGTTGTTCCAAAAGCATAGTGTTTATTTAATTGTGTCTACCAATGTGGTGGTAAGAAACCTCCCTCCTAAAATTAAATATCCTCCAACATCCAACAATACCAAATATACCACCTTGTAAATCTAACCACTTTCCCTCTTTCTTAATTTTGAGTTTAACTTTACCATTTTTACCAGGAGGGGGAGCCCCTAACCCCTAAGATTTAGACACAATTAATAAAACACTACTTCCAAAAGGTTTAGTTTTTAGGTTTCTTCTAAAATAAAGGTTTTCACTCTTGGCATTAATTATTAAGATGTTATAATTAATCCCATGAGTGAGAAAAAGTATGGTGAATTAGCCATAGAACAAGCAGAACTTGAAGCTTGGCCTAATCCCTATCCTGATAGGGATTATACAATAACCATCACTTTCCCTGAGTTTACTTGCCTTTGTCCCAGGTCTGGATATCCAGATTTTGCGGTAATCAAGATCGAATATGTACCTAATGAAAAAATTGTTGAGCTTAGGTCGTTAAAACTATGGCTTAACAAGTTCAGAAATCGTTACATCTCTCATGAAGCCGCTACTAACGAGATTTTTGATGCCCTCTGGAAGGTTTTAGAACCTAAAAAATTGAAAGTAATAGGAGATTTTCACCCCAGAGGGAACGTTCATACCGTCATAACGGTAGAAAAGCCTTAAAATCCTAAAAAGAAGACCTTCCTAAAATAAGGCTATAAAGCTCTGTCTCTGTATCCACAGGATATTTTCCTCTTACTACTGTAAAATAAAGAAGGCTATTATCGTATCCAATTCCGGTAATAAATCCTCTCTGAGCAGAAGTAAGGTTTCTATAATAATAGTTTCCTTCAAACCCTAAGACAAAAATCTGAGAAGTAGCGCTATCTAAAGGAAGATATTTTAATTCTTTTTTAACGGTGTTTAAAGGAAACTCTGTTGAAGCAAAAAATACAAAGGTTTTGCCGTTAGCATACTGAACCAGAGGTGAAACAAAGGGTAATATCACTTTTTTAACTACTTCTTGTCCCTTTTTCCCCTTTATAAGTCTTACTTCATAAAAGTGTTGGGCTATAGCATAAGGAGAAGTCCATTGAAGTTGATTGTTTTTATACACCCCTAATCTTCCGTCATCTAAGTAGGTTAAAATCTCAGGTTGTCCGTCCTGATCAAAATCTACAAAGCTAGTTCCTATGTTTTGATATCCTTCAAAAAGGTTAAGTTTGTGGGCATAGATAAGCTGGTTGTTTTCTCTTTTTAGAATAAATACTTCTTTTCCGAAAAAGGTTTCTGGGTCAAAGGTTTGTCCTAAAAGGGTATCTTTAATTCCTCTTGCAGTATAATCTACAAAGTTTAAAATCAGGTTGATGTTGGTTATCACTGGGTTAAGTCCTTGATTGGTGTAATGTAAAATTTCACTTTTCATCCCAACTCTATCGTCATACACGTTTAAAGCGATCCAACCATTTGGTCCTACTGAAAAATTTACTATCTTTCCTGAAGAAGGTTTGTAATAGGCTAAAAGCCCTCCTTTTAGTTTGACGATAAAAAGCCCTTGGGAATTAAAATAAATCATTTCTTGAATTCCGTCGTTGTCTATATCTGTAAACTCAGCTTGTACTACCTCCCCCTTAGTCTTACCTATAAGGGAGGGTTGTGTTTCACCTAAGGGTTTAGGTTCTACTTTGGTTTGAGAAGGTCTAAGGTAAGTTGAGGTAGATACCTTTGAATAAGAAAGTCCTCCATAGTATCTTATAAGGTCTAACTTTGAGTTATATACCTTTATGGTGTTTTCTTCTTCTACAAAGAGAAGGTCAAACTTTTCAGCTAATAAATACTCAGGGGTTATTTGGCTAAATCTAAGGTTAGGGTCGAAAATAATAGTACAGTCTGGAAGGTTGTTTTTTAAGGTTAAAAAGAGGTTTTCGTTTGGGTTGGTATGTTCAACGATAACAAGGATTTTTAGGTCTGCATACCTGGTAATCGGCATAGGAACGGTTAAAGGCTCTTTTTGATAGATAACTTTTGCCATGGCAAAGTTTTCATCTGTTCTGACAACTTCTATTTTAGCTACCGGTTCTTTTAGATATCCAAGGGTTTTTTGAGTTTCAGGGTGAACGATCTTTTTTCCTCTTTTATAAACCGTAAAAATATCTTTATTTTTAACTCCTTGCACCAAACCTTTATCGATTATAAGTTCTCTATCTTCTATACCGATAAGTAATCCAGAAAGAGGAGAGAAGTCTTTTTTGACCTGTTCATAAACCTCAGGGGGTAGACTGCTAAAACTGAGTTGATGGGTTGAAAAAATAAAAAAGACTAATATTAAGACTTTAAATATGACCTTCATCGACTGTTTCCTCCTTTTGGATTTTGATAAAGCAATTTTTCCAGTTCTTCCCCTTCTAAAACTTCTTTTTCCATTAAAATCTTAACAATAGTTTCTAAAATTTCTATTCTTTCGGAAAGGATTCTGGTAGAGGTTTCATAACAAGTTTTTAGGGTTTGACTTATTTCTTGGTCTATAAGAGAGGCTATTTGTTCAGAAACCATTTCTCTCTCTTTAAAAGGAACATCCAAAAACAGATGTTCTCTTTTTCTAAAGGTTTGCGGTCCTAAGATGTCACTCATTCCGTAATCCATGACCATAGCTCTTGCTATTTCGGTAGCTCTTTCTAAATCGTTTTGAGCTCCTGTAGATACCTCTTTAAAAACTAATTCTTCGGCAGCCCTACCACCTAAAAGTACAGAGATTTTGGCTAAAAGTTCAGTTTTGGTCATCAAATATCTTTCTTCGGTAGGAAGTTGCAAGGTGTAGCCTAAGGCAGAAATACCTCTTGGGATGATAGAAATCCTGTGCACCTTTTCCTGGGGTGTTAACACCGAGGCTACCACCGCATGTCCTGCTTCATGATAGGCTATTCTGGTTTTTTCTTCGTGGGAGATATAACGGTTTTTCTTAGCAAGGCCTGCTATTACTCTATCGATAGCTTCCTCAAAGTCTTCCATCTCAACATAATTTTTACCCTTTCTTGCAGCAAGCAAAGCTGCTTCGTTTACAACATTAGCAAGATCTGCTCCCACCATACCAGGTGTTCTTGCAGCAATAACCTTTAAGTCTACATCTTGACCAAGAGGTATGTTTTGGCAATGCAACCTAAGGATTTCTTCTCTCCCCTTTAAATCAGGTCTATCAACCACAACCACCCTGTCAAACCTTCCTGGACGAAGAAGGGCAGGGTCTAAGATTTCAGGACGGTTGGTAGCTGCGATGATGATGACTCCTTTTTTTGGGTCAAACCCATCCATTTCGGTAAGAAGCTGGGTCAGGGTGTGCTCTCTTTCTTCAGTACCTCCTGTAGCAGAGACCCCTCTAACCCTTCCAACTGCATCTATTTCGTCTATAAAAATGATACAAGGAGCCATTTTTTCTGCTTGAGAAAAAAGGTCTCTCACCCTGGCAGCTCCTACTCCCACAAACATTTCTACAAAAGAAGACCCTGAAATAGAAATAAAGGGAACTCCTGCTTCACCTGCTACAGCTCTTGCAAGAAGGGTTTTACCTGTATCAGGAGGACCTACCAGTAATACTCCTTTCGGAATTTTGGCTCCAAGCTTGGTAAACCTTTCAGGATGTTTCAAAAACTCTATGATTTCTTTTAGTTCTTCTACAGCTTCATCAACCCCAGCCACGTCCTTAAAGGTTACTTGTATTTCGTCTTCTACATAGATTTTAGCTTTACTTTTACCAAAACTTATGATACCTCCATCTGACGACGTAAACTTTTTAAAAAGGAAAAGCCAAAAGCCAATAAGTATTATCAACGGTATTAACCAGGAAAATAACCCAATCCAATGGTTGCTCTCAGGTTTAACCTGATATCTGATTCCCTTTTCTTCAAGAAGTTTTAAAAGGTCAGGGTCTTCTGCTCGATAAACTTTAAATGAGTTAGAAATTTTTACCGGTTTGTTTCTTAGTTCATAAAGTTTCTCTGCAGCTTGTTCACGAAAAATTCCTGTAATTTCATGTTTTTTTAAGGTAAGATTGTCAACCAATCCCAACCTTACTAAGGTTTTAAACTCGCTGTAAGTAAGAAGCTCGTATTTTGGATAAAGTTTTTCAATCGCTACCACAGAAGTTAAAAGAATTAAAAAAGAAAAGATAACTAAAACTAATTTTTGAGCCCTTTTCATCAGCTATTTTTTAGTGTACCCTGTCCTGTAGATTCTAAAACCGAAAGCCAGAATCGGCCATAAAGATTTACCTGTTTTCGTTTTTTAATCGCCTCTTTTATAGGTATATGGACAAACTGGTCGTTGAGATAGCTTATCATAAGACCGGTTTTTCCTGCCATTCCGGCATGAACTGCATACTGAGCTAAAAATCCACAAAAAATTCTGTCTTCTGCGTTGGCAGGAACACTTCTTATGATATAACTTGGGTCTATGTAACGTATAACCACAGGAAGACCTTTTTGCTTAAAATATTCCTCAATTTTTTCTTTTAAAAACTTGCCTATATCTCCTAATTTTAGATTACCTGAAGCATCATATTCAGGAGGGTCTTTTTGTACATATTTTTGTCCAGCCCCTTCAGCCACCACTATAACCGCATGTTTTCTTGCTAACAATCTTTTTTCTAACTTACAAAGAAGTCCCTGAGGTCCTTCCAAATCAAAATCCATCTCTGGAATAAGACAAAAGTTAACCTCTCTGGTAGCTAAGGTGGCTGCAGCAGCGATAAACCCTGAATGCCTACCCATAAGTTTTACTAACCCTATACCATTAGGCACTCCGATAGCCTCTGTATGGGCGCATCTTATGGCATAACAAGCCATTTCTACCGCGGTGTTAAACCCAAAGGTTTTTGAAACTAGCCAGATGTCGTTGTCTATCGTTTTGGGAACACAAACGATACCTATTTTTACTCCTCTTCTATCTATCTCTTCTTTAATCTTGTTAGCTGCTCTAAAAGTCCCATCTCCTCCTATCATAAATAAAAGGTTGATATTTAACCTTTCAAGGGTGTCAACTATCTCTTCGATAGGTTGATGCCCTCTTGAGGTGCCAAGAAAGGTCCCTCCCATCGAATGGATATCTTTTACCTTTTCTGGAGAAAGCTCTATTACTTCATGTCCATACCTTGGGATAAAACCTTGAAGTCCATACTTAAAGCCTAAGATTCTATCCACTCCATAAGAATAATACAAAGTCATAACTAAAGACCTGATTACATCGTTAATCCCAGGACATAACCCTCCACAGGTTACTATGCCTACCTTTAATTTAGACGGATCAAAATAGATATAAGGTCTTGGTCCAGCTACCTCTAAAGAAATGACAGGTTTTTCTTGCGTTAGTTGAGCTTTTAAATAGTCTACGTTAAGCCTTAGGGTTATTCTAGTGTTATCCTCTACAAAACAAGAGGGAGAAAGTGGCATTGGGTTGGGTATTTTGCAAGGACCTAAGGTTTCTATCTCGGTAGAAACTTCTTCAGTGATTTCTTCTAAGAATTCATAATAACAGAAAGGGTTTTTCATAGGTCTTCCCCTTTTAGAGTTTTTATTCTAACCCTAATAGCTTCAGCATGAGAGGGAAGGTTTTCTGTCTCAGCAAGAAGAATGACCTTAGATGCCTCATCAACCAATGCCTCTTTTGAATACTGGATAAAGTTTATTTTTTTAAGAAACTTTTCTGGAGAAAGAGAAGAAGAAAACCTGGCAAGCCCCATAGTCGGTAAAACATGATTAGGTCCCGCTATATAATCTCCTATAGCTTCTGGGGTAAAGGCACCTAAAAACACCGCCCCGGCATTTTTTACCTTAAAAAGATGATCCATAGGGTTTTCTATCATCAACTCTAAATGTTCAGGAGCGATAATATTAGCAAGATAAAAAGCTTCTTCTAGTGTTCTTACTTTAAAAACTGCACCTCTTTGTTTTAGGGCTTTTTCTGCTATCTCACTTCTTAATCCTTTCTTTAGAGCCAAAGGAAGAAGTTTTTTAAGTTCTTTTATCAGAGAAGAAGAGGTGGTAACCAGCACAGCAAGACTCATAGGGTCGTGCTCAGCCTGGGCAAGTAAATCCCAAACCACAAACTCAGGATTAGCGGTTTCGTCTGCTATTATTAAAACTTCACTTGGGCCTGCTAATATATCGATACCTACTTGAGAAGAGACTAGTTTTTTAGCGATAGTAACATAGATATTACCTGGACCACAGATGACGTCAACCTTGGGTAAAGTTTCTGTTCCATAGGCCAATCCAAAAATAGACCAAGGGCCACCTACTTTATAAATTTCGTCTACTCCCGCTTCTTTAGCTGCAACAAGAAGCCCTGGATGTAAGCTTCCATCCTTTCGAGGAGGAGATACCATAACCACTTTTTTTACCCCGGCAAGCTTTGCAGGAACTGCTGTCATCACCACGGTAGAAATTAGTGGGGTTTCTCCTGAAGTACCTCCAGGTATATAAATTCCTGCTGCCTCTACCGGAGTAACCAACTGGCCAAGAAGTACCTCTTTTTCCTGCTTAATAAACCAAGAAGTAGGTAAATGCTGACCATGGAAACGTTTAACCTTTTCTACCGCAAGCCTGATGGCACTGACAAGTTCTTCAGATACTTCCCGGTAAGCCTTTTCTATCTCTGTTTCTTTTACCCTAAGGTCTGAAGTAGTTAGAGATACTTTATCAAAGAGTAGAGTATATTCTAAAAGGGCTTTATCTCCAAACTTTTTTACCTTATCTCCTATAGACTTTACATATTTTTCTTTTTTAGCAGGAAAGGTTTCTACCCGGTTTAAAAGCTTATTGAGATATGTTTCAGCTCTTTTAGAAGGATAAGAAAAAACTTTTAGAGGCATGTTATTTACCTCTTCTTACCAATCTTTAAAAGGTTTCTGCCAGGCTTCTTTAAGTCCTTTTAAGGGCTCTTTTATTAACACCTTTTCTTCAAAACCTTTTATCACTAAGTAAGGTTCTTCGATGGTTTCGCCTATCAAAGAACAAGGGACATCTCTCATCAAAGCTTCAAAATCTTTAGCTTTTTCCTTCTTTACTGTTACCACTATCCTCCCCGCACTTTCAGAAAATAAAATAAAATCCTCTCTTTTTTCTCCTTCATAAGGCACAGCTGTTAAGTCTATAAAGAGGCCGAAACCACCAGAAAAGGCCTTTTCCGCAAGACATACCGCTAAACCTCCGTCTGAAACATCATGGGCAGAAGAAACAAACCCTGAATAAATAGCATCTCTTAGTCTTAGGTAGAGTTTTTTGTTAAGGTAGGCATTAGGCTTGGGGACGACCCCTCCTTTTAGTCCGAGTAGACTCAAGTACTCTGACCCAGCAACTTCTTCTTTGGTTATTCCTAAAAGGTAGACCAAATCTCCCGGAGCTTTCACTTCCATCGTTTGGGCTAATCTAACGTTAGGAATAGTAGCTACTACAGAAAAGAGCAGAGTAGGGGGTATGGAAATCTTAAGGGTTCCATCTGGAAGAACTACTCCTACACCATAAGGATTAGGTTCATTTGGTTTTAACCCCACATTCATTAGGTAATCGTTTTTCATAGAGTCTTTACCTGAAATACAAGGGACTCCATAAGCTTTAGTAAAATCATAGAGAGCCATATTCGCCCTTACTAACTGAGCCAATTTATACCTTCCGTCAGGATTTTTTTCTCCTTCTATAGGGTCACACCAGCAGAAGTTGTCAAGACCTGCCATATGTTCTAAGTCAGCTCCCACACATACCGCATTTCTTATAGCTTCATCTATGGCATTAGCTACCATCCAGTAAGTATCATAATCTGAAAACTTGGGACATATTCCATGAGAGACTACTATTCCCCGTTCAGAGTTTAAATCATAACGAAGTACAGCAGCATCACTTGGACCGTCATTTTCAACTCCTACTAAAGGCTTGATAACACTACCTCCTTGTACCTCATGGTCATACTGCCTGACTACGTATTCTTTAGAACAGATGTTGTAAGAACTTAAAAGATTTTTAAGAACTTCTCCATAATCTTTAGGAGGTTCAAAATTTAACTTTTCCGGATATTGAGGAGCCTTCCATTCCGCAAAAAGTTTAAGTTGCGGCACCCCCTCATGTAAAAACTCTAAAGGTAACAAGGCTACTGTTTTTTCTTGATACTTTACATGAAAGTAACCAGAATCGTTAAACCTTCCTAAAACTGTGGCTAAAACTCCCATCTTTTCAGCTAATTCTAAAAATCTTTCGATTTTCTCTGGGGGAACAGCTAAGGTCATTCTTTCCTGACTTTCTGAAACTAAAATCTCCCAAGGTCTTAAACCAGGATATTTTAAAGGAGCTTTCGCTAAATCTATTTCAGCCCCACCAGCTTCTTTAGCCATCTCTCCCACTGATGAGGATAAACCTCCAGCACCATTGTCAGTTATAGAATTGTAAAGACCTTCATCCCGTGCCTTTAAGATAAAATCAACCAATTTTTTTTGGGTAATAGGATCACCTATTTGTACAGCGGTGGCTGGAGAACCTTCATGTAAAGCTTCTGAAGAAAAAGTAGCACCGTGAATCCCATCTTTACCTATCTTCCCACCTATCATCACTACTAAATCATTTGGGTTAGCCTTTTTTTTCCAAGAAGGTTTGTCGTTTAGATATAAAGGTAAAAGTCCACCGGTTCCGCAATAAACCAGAGGTTTACCTATATATCTTGGATCAAAAACAATAGAACCGTTTATCGTAGGGATACCACTTTGATTTCCACCATGTTCGACACCTTCTCTTACTCCTTCAAAAATTCTTTTGGGATGGAGTACCCGTGGAGGTAAAGGCTTGTCCCAATTAGGTGGAGCAAAACAAAAGACATCGGTGTTAAAGATGAGTTTAGCTCCCATTCCTGTACCCAAAGGATCTCTGTTTACTCCTACTATTCCTGTTAAAGCTCCACCGTAAGGGTCAAGGGCTGAAGGGCTGTTATGGGTCTCTACTTTAAAAGCCAAAGCCCAGTTTTCATCAAGTTTTATAACGCCAGCGTTATCTACAAAAACAGATAAACAAAAGTCTTTTTCTCCTTTTTCTTTCCGAATTTCTTCGGTTGAAGCTTTGATATAGGTTTTAAATAGGCTATCAATCTCTTTTTCTTCTCCGGTATCCCAATCTTTATAAAAAATTTTGGCGTTAAAAATTTTATGTTTGCAATGTTCAGACCAGGTTTGAGCAAGACTTTCCAACTCAACGTCAGTAATCTCTTCGTTCAGCCCAACTTCCTTTCTTTTTTGGATGAACTCCGGATCAGAAAAAAAACTTTGGATCTTTTTCATTTCTTCTAAATTTAAGGCTAAAAGTCTTTGCTTGGAAAGATTTAATAATTCTTCATCTGAAAAAGATTTTAAGTCAAAAGTGTCAACTAAAGGAGGAAAATACTCTGTGACTCTTGGAACAGGATAAGTAAATCCATTTTTTTCTAAAAATTCTTCTTTAGAAAGAATAAACCATCTTTCTATAAGTTCATTAGCCAAAAGTTCTTTAGCAATTTTTTCTATGGCTTCCTTCGAAAGTTTCCCTTTAATTAAGAATTGTTTAGCGAAATAAACCCCTTCTTTTTGCGAATCTAAAGGTCTTTCAAGAAGGTAAGACAGGGCTTCTTCTGCTGTTTTCCCTTCGTTATCTGTAACTCCTGGTCTGTAACCGATTTCTAAAGCCCAATCAAAATCATACTGGAGCTTTAACCCTATTGGATGGTTAAGAGTGTAAATTTGAATTACCGGATCGCAAAGGGCAGACTGGGCAAATTTTTCTAAAACATCAAGGGAAAAATTCCCTTCTACTAAATATACTTTGATAAATTTAACAGCTTCAACCTCAAGATTAAGATCTGTAGTTATCTTTTTTTGGACTTTTAGACCAAAAACGTCTTTAATTTCAGGTTTAACCGCTACTTCTATTCTTATGGCTTTCATAGATTTTGAATATATCATTTTTTGCTATTTTTTTCAATCCCTGCAAGTAAGAGGTTTAGGGAATATTTTGATTATATATCCTTAAAGTTTTTCCAACGTTTTTTAAGTCTTGACTTAACGGTAGAAGGGTTTATTTTAAAATCGTTTTAGTTAAAATTTTTTAAAAGGAGGGAGTTAAGCTCCATGCCTATCTATGAGTTTAAATGCGAAGAATGTGGAGAGGTTTTTGAAGAGCTCGTTTTAAAACCTACAGAAGAAGTAAGGTGTAAAAAATGTAAAAGCCCAAAAGTTACTAAACTTATGTCTCAAGTAGCTTTTAAATCAGGTTCCAAGTTTGTAAGTTCATCGGGTTCTGCTTGCGCCACCTGTAAAGGTGGAACTTGTAGTAGCTGTGGATAAATTCGTCTATCGGAGGGTTTGTGGAAATAAGGGTTGGCACCAGAGGAAGCAAGTTAGCTTTAGCTCAAACCGATTGGGTAATAGGTCGTCTTAAATTGTTTTTTCCACATATACACTTTGAAAAGGTAATCATCAAAACCACAGGAGATAAAATTGTAGACTCCCCTTTGAGTAAAATAGGAGGAAAGGGCCTTTTTGTTAAGGAGATAGAAGAGGCTCTTTTAAGAAAGGAGATAGATTTAGCAGTTCATAGCCTTAAAGATGTTCCTTCGGTGCTGGCTGATGGTTTAGAAATAGGTTGTATTCCTGAAAGGGAGTCTCCTTTTGATGTTTGGATTTCAGATCGGGATTTTTTAGACCTACCTTCTAAATCAAGGGTAGGAACAAGTAGTCTAAGAAGGATGTCGCAACTGAAAAAAATTAGAAAAGATTTAGAAATTTTACCTCTAAGAGGAAATGTGGATACCCGTTTAAGAAAATGGAAAGAAGGCCAGTTTGCAGGGATTGTACTTGCTGAGGCTGGTTTAAAAAGGTTAAACCTTTGCATAGAATATAGAAGATTTTCTATAGAAGAAATGGTTCCAGCTGTAGGTCAAGGAGCTTTAGCTGTAGAGATTAGAAAGGATGACTTAAAGATAAAAAATTTACTTTCCTGTCTCCACCATGAGCCTACAGAGATATGTATAAGGGCTGAGCGGGCCTTTTTAAGGACTTTGGAAGGTGGCTGTCAAGTTCCTCTTGGAGCCTATGCGTGGTTAAAAGGAAACGAAATTTTTATGGTGGGTTTTATAAGTGATTTAGAAGGAGAAAGATTCTATAAACAGGTTGAAAAGGGTGAGGTCGAAAATCCAGAAATTTTAGGGGAAAGGCTTGCAAAACGTCTTCTTTCCTTGGGAGGAGAAAAGATTTTATCTGAAATATATCAAAGTAGCTAATCGAGGAGATAAAACATGGCTCAAGGAAAGGTATATTTGGTAGGTGCTGGTCCAGGAGATCCCCAACTTCTTACTCTTAAAGGAAAAAGAATTTTAGAACAAGCAGAGGTAGTAATATATGACTATTTAGCTAACCCCAAACTTCTTTCTTTTTGTAAAGAAGGAGCTGAAAAGATCTATGTAGGTAAAAAAGGTGGAGAACACACATTACCACAGGAAGAAATCAATAAACTTTTGGTAAAAAAAGCTAAGGAAGGGAAAAAGGTCGTAAGGCTTAAAGGTGGAGATCCTTTTCTTTTTGGTAGAGGTGGTGAAGAGCTAGAGGAGCTTGTTAAGGAGGGGATTCCTTTTGAGGTAGTTCCTGGCGTTACCTCTGCGATTGCAGTTCCGGCTTATGCTGGGATTCCTGTTACCCATCGTGACTATACCTCTACCTTAGCCATCATCACCGGACATGAGGCAGAAGGAAAACCTGAAAGTAAAATCGATTTTAAAGCTTTAGCTAAACTTGGAACTTTAGTTTTTTTGATGGGGGTTAAAAATCTTAAATATATCGTCGAAAATTTGATAAAAGAAGGCAAAGACCCTAAAACTCCGGTAGCTTTAATACAATGGGGAACTCTTCCAAAGCAAAAAGTAGTTACTGGATGTCTAGAAAACATCGTAGCCGAGGTAGAAAAAGCAGGGATAAAGCCTCCGGCTATCATCGTGGTAGGAGAGGTGGTAAAACTAAGACCTGATTTTAACTGGTTTGAAAGGAAACCTCTGTTTGGTAAAAGGATAGCTATTACACGTACCAGAGAACAAGCAAGCAGACTTTCTTTTTTGCTTGAAGAACTTGGCGCAGACGTAGTAGAGTTACCTTTGATAAAAGTTGTGCCAATTTGTAATACAGCGTTTTTGGAAAGATTAAACCTTTATGATTGGCTGGTTTTCACCTCAGAAAATGGGGTTAGATTTTTTATAAAAACTCTGTTAGAAACCGAAAGGGATTTGAGGGTTTTAAAGGATTTAAAGATAGCTGTAATAGGAAAGGCAACGGCTGAAGCTTTAGAAGGTTGGGGGATTAAGGCTGACCTTATTCCTGAAAAAAACTTTACCCAAGAAGGGCTTTTAGAGGCTTTTTCGAAGATACCTATCGAAGGAAAGAAGGTGCTTATTGCTCGAGCTAAAGAAGCTAGAGATGTGTTACCTAGGGGTTTAGAAGAACTTGGAGCCATTGTAGAGGTAGTTCCGATCTATCAAACCGTCCTTCCAGAAGAGACAAAAATTGCGTTTAAAGAAGAGTTAAAACAAGGTATAGATATCATAACTTTTACCAGTTCTTCTACGGTTAAGAATTTTTTTAGGCTTCTGTCCGAGTTAGAAGAAGAAGTAGAGTTAAAAAATACGCTTTTTGCTTCCATTGGTCCGATTACCTCTCAAGAACTTATAAAGCATGGTGTTACTCCACAGATAGAGGCTAAAGAATATACCATACCAGGTCTGGTAGAGGCAATTTTAACTTATTTTTCAGATTAAAACTGTTAAAAAATTTAAAAAAGAGTTAAATGTAGGAGGGAATTATGAATGAAGAAATAAAAAGGGCATTAGAGCTTATTAAGAGGGGAACGGTTGATTTGATAGAAGAAGAGGAGTTAATAAAAAAACTTGAGAAGTCTTATAAAGAGGGACGTCCTCTTAGGATAAAAGCAGGATTTGACCCTACAGCTCCTGACCTTCACCTTGGGCATACGGTGCTTTTAAGAAAGATGAAACAATTCCAGGACCTTGGGCATGAAGTCTATTTTTTAATAGGTGATTTTACAGCTATGATAGGGGACCCAACAGGTAGGTCTGAAACTCGTCCTCCTCTTACTAAAGAACAGGTTTTAGAGAACGCTAAAACTTACAAAGAACAGGTTTTTAAGATTTTAGACCCAAAAAAAACGAAGATCGTGTTTAACAGTCAATGGTTGTCTAAGATGACTGCTGAAGACATG
>LDZS01002045.1_pt1 | contig 23298 bp, 17 predicted proteins | sample 615471 | NCBI WGS metagenome assembly LDZS01 (sample SAMN03408295, study PRJNA278302) | terrestrial metagenome | isolation source: oil reservoir sample K3 | place: USA: Alaska, North Slope, Kuparuk formation | collected 2013
TTCGGCATCCCGTTGCCGGTAGCCTCACTCTCACTGGCCGGTTCACACGGCCACTACCCCCTATCCTCCCGGAATCGGGGGCTACTTTCTTTAAAATGTTTATAGCACCATTGACGTCGGTGTTCATCACATTTCCACATTTCTTGCAGATGTATAACCCTCTGTATTTCCTGTTGTTCCTGTTTACATCTCCACAAACCGAGCATGTCTGAGAGGTGTAGGCTTCATCAACCTCAATGTAGTTGATTCCGTAATACTCGCACTTCAACTTGAGCTTCTGCTTGAAAAGACCGTAGGGGATATACTGAAAGTTCTGGTTGTTTCTTCTACCCAAATTCATCCCATTTTTGATTTCTTTAAGCTCTCCTATGACTATATTGCCGATTTTGTTTTTGAGGCAGTATTTCACGATGTAGTTCATAGCTTGGTTCATGAAGTTGTTGATTACGTTTCTACGCTTTCTCAAAAACCAAGCCTTCTTTCTTCCCATCTTAATCCCTTGCTTATCATATATTGATTGTAGTTTAGCGTTCTCCCTATCCCACCAACGGTTGAAAGATTTCAAACCCCTCCCTTCAATTATGAAGGGAGTCCCGCTGGTGGGAACGCATGTAGCGAAGTTATCCAAGCCTAAATCAATCGATAAATACTTGTTGTAATCCAAATCCGCTTTTTGAGGTTCTACTTCATATACATACTCAATCTCAAACCACAACCCCTTACACCTCGGTACTATCCTCACCTCCTTAATCTTTTTACCTACAACTGTTGAGGGGAGCTTGAACTCCAGAAACCTGACACCAAACTCCTTGGTGAAATTTTTTCCGAGAGACAGTCTAATCTTATCTCCGTTCACCTTGAACATATCTTTCTGGAAGATGCAAACGAAGTAACTATCTTTTGGTAGGTATTTCGGCATGGATACAGGGCGTTGTAATTACCCTTCTTCCTCTCGTTAAGAACATGGAAGAATGAACGCATGTTCCTATCAGCAACCTTCATCGTTTGCTGTGCAACCTGCGAAGGGAGTAGTTTGTAATTCTCATTGTGCTTTACCAAATGGTAGGCTTCCTCATACGGTAGATATTTCCCGTTGTTGAGGTAATACTGTCTTACGGTGTATAGAGTGAAGTTGTATAGGTTCTTAGAGAGACGAGTCAGTATTCTAAGAATTTTGTAGGTTTTCTTATCACATCTAATGTGATTTTTCTGGGTTAGATACATCATATTATTTTTTAATAACAAAAGTTTAAACAGTTTTTGATCCCACCCACCTCCCCTTGCGTATCCCCTCCCTTTCGGAAGGGATCTTGCAAGCAACAGAATGATAAAAGAATTAAAAAGCTCAGAATTCTAACTCTTCATCCTTGTAAAGTTGTCTTCTAGCATTTTCAAGCATGATCCTTTGTTCCTCTCTTGCAACCACTTGTTTTATGAGTTGTACTGCATCTGGGTTGGCTGAAAGACTGTCAATTCCAAGTCTAACGAGGATCTTTGCCATTTTTGGATCACTTGCAGCCTGTCCACAGATACTTGTCTCAACCCCGTACTTCTTACATACCTTGATAACGTGCTTTATTAATTTGAGAACTGCTGGGTGAGTCTCATCGTATAACTTGAAGACCCTCTCATTGTCTCTATCGATAGCGAGTGTGTACTGAGTGAGGTCGTTTGTACCAAAGCTTATGAAGTCAAGGCCTTCTTTACAAAGATCCTCAATAATGAGTGCTGAAGAGGGTGTTTCAACCATGACACCAAATTCTACGTCTTTGTGTGGTTCAAGACCAACTTCTCTTGCAAGTCTCTTTGCTTCTCTGAGCTGCTCAACGTGGCTGACCAGTGGGAGCATTACACCAAGATTGTCGTAGCCTTCATCAACAAGCCTCTTAATGGCCTTGAACTCGGCCTTTAGAAGTTCTGGTTGGTCAAGCCCTCTCCTAATTCCCCTCCATCCAAGCATCGGGTTTCGTTCTTCTGGCTCATCTTCTCCACCTGGGAGTTCTCTGAATTCGTTTGTTGGAGCGTCGAGTGTTCTATACCAAACCCTTCTTGGATAGAACGCCGTTGCCACTGTTCTAATACCTTCTACAAGTCTCTCTATGAGTTCTTCTTCCTTTCCTTCTTTGATGAATTTCACTGGGTGAGCACCAATACCAAGGATCATGTGCTCTGCTCTAAGCAACCCAACACCGTCTGCTCCAGTTGCAGCTGCCCTCTCTGCAACTTCAGGCATTGAAACGTTTGCCTTGACTTCTGTAGCTGTTACAAGTGGAGCACCAGCAACTACAACTTGGCCTGCTGCTTTTTCTTCTTCTTTCTTCTCGACAAGGCTCTTGACAATACCTTCGTAAACAACCCCTCTTGTACCGTCAACTGTTATGAGCATCCCATCTTTAAGGACTTTTGTAGCGTCTTTTGTACCGACAACAGCTGGTATTCCAAGCTCTCTTGAAACAATGGCAGCATGGCATGTTCTCCCACCTTCATCAGTCACAATAGCACTTGCCCTTTTCATTGCTGGAACCATATCGGGGTTTGTCATTGTTGTAACAAGAACATCGCCTTCTTTTACCTTATCAATTTCGTCAGCCTCGAAGATTACAACAACTTTTCCTGCACCGATACCCGGTGAGGCACCGAGACCCTTAAGAAGAACTTTCATCTCTTCAGTCATTTCAGCTTCCTCCGTCTTTACCTCTTCTTTTAGAGTTGTAACCGGCCTTGATTGAACAATATAAAGCTTACCATCATCCTTATCATAAGCCCACTCAATATCTTGAGGCCATCCATAATGTTCCTCAATCCTGGCACCTATCTGAGCAACTTCAATTATTTGATCATCTGTAAGAACTTGTTTTTCAACATATTCTGGGCCAAGAAACTCAGCAGTTGAGACCTTAACAGTTCCCCTTCCTGTTTCAGGATTTCTGACGATCATTATCTCCTTCTTAGCAACGAATTTTTCCTTAATCTTCCAAGTTCCCTTTTCAACAATGTATTCATCTGGGCTTACAGCACCACTAACTACAGCCTCACCAAGTCCCCAAGCAGCGTTGATCATTATCTCGCTTCTATCATTCGTGACAGGATTAGCTGTGAACATAACACCGCTTGTCTCACTGTTAACCATCTTTTGGACAACTGCACTCAAGTAAACCTTTGAGTGATCAAATCCTTGCTTTGCTCTGTAAAAGGTTGCTCTTGCAGTCCAGAGTGAAGCCCAACACTTTTTAACTTTCTCTTTAACATCTTCAACGCCAAGAACATCAAGGTATGTCTCTTGTTGACCAGCAAAGGAAGCCTCTGGAAGATCCTCTGCTGTAGCAGAGCTTCTTACAGCGACGTAGACCTCTTCCATATTAAATCTCTGTGAAAGCTTTTTGTAGGCCTGTTCAATTTCACTAGCGATTTCTTCAGGCATTTCCATTGAAATTATCTTCTCTCTAATCTTGGCAGTGTTCTCTTGGAGTTGCCTGCTATCATCAACATTGGTCTTGCTTATGAGATCCATAATCCACTCTTGAAGTGTCCTTCCATCTTCAACTTTGACGTTTTCAACAAAATACTTATATGCCTCAGCTGTAACACAGAACCCCGGTGGAACTGGAATTCCAGCGCTTGTCATTTCTCCGAGGTTTGCACCTTTCCCACCTACAAGTGGGACGTCTTCTTTTCTCAATTCCTCAAACCACTTTATGAATTTATATTCCATTTCGATCCCTCCTTTTAGAATAACCGTGGGTGATATAGAGAGAGTCTATTTAAAATTAACTGTCCAAAAATGGCTTTTAGGCCCATAAAATACCACTCAAAACAGGCGTAAAAAAGAAATATCAAAAAGATTGGGAAGAAATTATGTTTTCAACCAAATTGATAGCATTTTCAGTGCCATAAATGTACTCTAGAGCCCAAAAGATGTCCAATATGCTCTGTAACGGCCTCGGTTCTTTATTGAGTTCATAAGTGGTTTTGATGATCTCAAGCATTTGCTCCTTTTCATGCTCCATTCCTGCAATGTGATAAACAAAAAGAACATCTGCATAAGTGACCCTTGAATAGCCATAACCTTTTTCACCTTTAAACCTACCATTATCCTCCTGCTGCTCTCTAATCCATTCTGCTGCCTTTTTAATTGCTGGCAAAACCCTCTCATCTTCACTAAGTTGGTAATATCTGGCCAAGGCAAATGCTGTAACTATTGTGCCTCCCAAGCTCTTTTTCCAGCTCCCATCGTTTCTTTGTTCATCCAAGATCTTTGTTATTATATTATCCAACACAGTCTTATTAAGTAATTCATACTCATAGAGAATGGGCAACATCTGAGCCTCAGCAAATAAATCTCCCTTTTTGTCTTTTGATGTAGTCATGATATAATCTTCCTGAATGCGGTCTCTCAAATATTTCATAGTTTTTTCTTGACCTTCAAAGGATAATCTTTTAAGAGGTTCTATTGTAAAAGCAGTGTAAAGAGTAAAGTCATTCGGGGGTATTCCCTCCGGAAAACCACCATTTTCAAGTTGTTTATATGCAAGCCATTTCAAGAGCCATTCGTATCGTTCTTTAAATTTTTCATCTCCCGTTTTTTGATATAAGTAGGAGTATATTTCTGCTATCCTCGCATTGAGGAAGTAATCTCCCTTATATCCATCGTCAAAGTCCGCATAATTATAACCGGTCCAGAATTTTTCCAAAAAGTTCACCAACACTTCATAGCTCCCAGAGTACTCCAATTTATCCCGATCCGGCGGTAAAAGCGTAGGATTTGGGATAAACTGATAAAGTTCTGAATTTCCATTGACAAAGAGTGTTTTAAAATGAGTATCATAGGGAGCATACTCCATAAGGCCATATTTTATGAGGCCATAAGCCCTCCTATATTTATCCACATATATATAACTCACATTGTATGCTTTCATTAGTGTGTAAACCCTATCTTTCTGAGTGGAACTGAACATCACTACGTGATCTGCATAAGCCTTATTGGCTTCTTGTGGATCTGGGGCCTCTTCAAAAAAGCCCTGATAAACCTTCTTCCACATCACAACATCTTTTCTATGAGTATTACCAATTAATAAATAGCCTAAATCCCACCAAACCAAAAATACTGCATCTTCAGGCGTATTTTCTTTTATCCACTCAAAGGCCTCCTTGTCCTTTACCGTGGGTGGAATTATGTATGCATATGAGGAATAAGCCCCTTGAAGAATTGGACCAAGGATTAGCAAAGCGACTATAACAGAAGTCATTTTCTTGTTTAATAAAACCTTTTTGAAGATGCTAGAACCTATTCCACTCATGTCAACAGTGATTTTTTCTAAAATTTTTGAAATTCTCGGGAAGACTTCATCAACCAAAAAATCCGCTGCCATTATTGAAAGGGGCAACGAAGCATATGGATCTCTAAATCTAAAGGCAATACTTCCAAGAATCATAAAAGACCAAGCCCACAAGGCCAATCCCTGTTTGATTGGCCCCTCTTCAAAATATTTCTCAGTGGCCAAAACTCCAAAGATCAGCTGGACAATACCAATCCACTTCAAATACCCTAAAGCTGTAACTTCTTCCCTTGGCATTCTTGAAATAAGACCTCTTATGAACTCCCCACTTATGGGAGCGTAATAGAGTGCCAAGCCTACTATACCTAAAACCACCAGATAATGAAGGTGCTTTTTAACCCATGGAATGAAGTAAATAAAACCCATCAATGCACCAACTCCAACAAAAAATACCCAGCCTCTATGCGTAACCATGTAGATCGGGAGTAAGATTATCAAAGAAAGCATGTAATTTGTTTTTCCAGTTTTGAGGAATCTCACCAACAGCCACATGCCAACTATAAAGAATAAAATACCAAGATTTTCTGGTATATAGAGGCTTGTTCTGTAGAGGAAATTCGGAGCAAACCCCACCAAGAGAGCTGCTAGAAAGGCCTTTTTTTCATCTTCTAGAATTTCCTTTGAGAGGTAATAAAAGGCCACAAGTGAAAGAGTTCCATAAATAGCAGGAAGTATAAAGAAGATGTAATCAGTCTTAAAAATTCCATAGAAGAGAGCCCCAATTACGTGGAATAATGGAGGATAACTATAAGCTTTAAGGCCTAAAAGGGATCCCAAATCTTTTGAAAGGACTCCTATCCCATTATTGACTATTCTCAGTGTCAAATCCCTGTGAAGGTATTCATCATAAACTGCCAGCAGTAGAGTCCTATGGGGAATAAGTCTTACAATGAATGAAACAATCATGAGCAGTGCAAATTTATTTCGCCTCATCTTCCACACCCCTAACCCTTTTAATATTCTCTCAACTTTATTAAAGTTGGTGGTTTAATGAAAGGCCTAAAGCTCTTCACCTTTGCATTTTTCACATACTTATTTTTAATGGTTTGTGCCAATATTCTCCTCAAGGATAGGTTGTATGCTGTTGCTCTGCCTTCTCATAAAATCATGAGTGCCCTCATAATTGCTCTGATATTCTGGGGGGTTTTAGTTCTTGGTTATTTAAAGCCAATACAATTTCCAGAATGGGTTTACTGGCTCCTTATATTTATCCTCTCCTTTGCACTCCCAATTTATGGCCAGCTGGCTGTTTTAGTAATGTTTCTCCTTTCAAGGGAATACAACGCCTTTGAAAAATATGCGAAATTTGTCCTCTTGGGCTCCATCCTCTCCATACTAGTTCTCTATTCGTTTGAAGGTATCCCATTTTTCCAGTGGGGACTGAGGTTTAAGCTTGTTAAACCTTTAGTATTCTTAGCATTTTTGTCTGGAATTTCTCTCACATACTGCAGGTTAAACTGGAAGCCCAAGATACTTGCTCTTTTAATACTTGAAGTTCTTTTCTTTTTAGGAACTTTTAGGTCTCTAATGCTACTGGTATTTCTTTTTTACATCCTCCCCTATTATTATGAGAACAAACTGGTATTTAAACAAGTTCTAGTAGCAGTCCCCATCTTTTTGGTTGTTATATACCTAAGCGGAAATCTTGAAAGTCTTTTAGTAAGGGTGGGATTTACGTTTCTGGTGTTCCACAACATAGTCTCTGTCTCCCTCCCACTTGGATTTTTCCATGGCAGATTGTTGCTCCACAGCGATCCAAGATGGAGAGTGGCATTTATGTTTACTCTTAACAGCAGATATACATACTTCCTATTCGGCCAGCCAATAGCGGATTTTGGAGTTTTGGGAATAATTGAAACATATCTTATCGGAAGTTTACTCAAATTATCGGAGGCTGATGAGAGAACTGCGAGTGTCGTTTTGGCGACGCTGATATATGCCCTTGAGAGCGGAATTGATGCCTTTGTCCTTTCTGTGTTATTGCTTTTTGGCGGAGTCTTAGTTATGCATCGAAAGGCTAAAATACAAATTTGAATTAATTACAATGGTGATCCTATGAACCCACTCAAAGAGGCTCTTAAAATTAAAGATCAGATAATTGCCTGGCGAAGAGATTTTCATATGCACCCCGAACTTGGTTATGAAGAGGAACGAACTTCCAAAATAGTTGAAGAACATTTGAAAGAATGGGGATACAGAACAAAGCGCGTTGGGACTGGTATAATAGCCGATATTGGAAAAGAAGGGAAAACTGTAGCTTTGAGAGCAGATATGGATGCCCTGCCCGTCCAAGAAGAGAATGATGTTCCTTACAAGTCGAGAGTTCCGGGAAAAATGCATGCCTGCGGTCACGATGCTCACACCGCAATGCTCCTCGGAGCTTCAAAGATAATTGCAGAGCACAAAGAAGAACTCCCCAACAAAGTGAGGTTAATCTTCCAGCCGGCAGAGGAAGGAGGAAACGGAGCACTAAAAATGATCGAAGATGGGGCCCTAAAAGGTGTAGATGCTATCTTCGGTCTCCACGTATGGATGGAGTTGCCAAGTGGCATTGTTGGAATTAGAGAAGGTCCATTTATGGCCGGAGTCGGAAGGTTCGATATAGAGATAGAGGGCAAAGGTGGCCATGGAGCCTCGCCGCATGAAACAATAGATCCAGTACCTATAGCAGCTCAGGTCATTTTAGCATTCCAAACAATCATAAGCAGAAACCTCAACCCCCTAGAGAGTGGTGTGGTTAGCGTGGGGACAATAAAAGCGGGAGAAGCATTTAACGTAATCCCAGAGAGAGTTTATATGAATGGCACTTACAGGTTCTTCACACAAGAAACAAAAAAGCTGATTGAAAAAAGAATTGAAGAAGTTTTAAAGGGCATAGTCATTGCTAATAATGCATCTTACAAACTCAAGATAGAGGAAGTCGCTCCTCCAACAATAAACGATTCCTCAATGGCATCTCTCACTAAGAGGGTTGCTCAAAAGTTAGGATTAAAAGTTGAGGAAGTCCCAAAGAGTATGGGATCTGAGGACTTTTCATTCTACCTGCAAAAAGTGCCAGGAGCATTTATAGCTCTAGGCATTAGAAACGAGGAAAAAAGAATAATCTATCCACACCACCACCCGAAGTTCAATGTAGATGAAGAAGTCCTCCCATTAGGAATGGCCTTGGAAGTTGGACTAGCTTTTGGCAAGATTTGAATTCTGTTTATCTTTTTTGTACTTTTATCTTCCAAAAGCTCACTCTCATATTAATAACATCAATGAATATTTTTTAGTATTATAGGAATAGGTTGTGCGTCATAGAATATACTACGCCCATAATGCCGAAATATTTATATCCCACAATATAATATCCAAATATCAACATGAATAGTTTACTGGAGGGATAAAAATGAAAAATACATTGCAGTGTTTATGGCTCTGTTTTTGATTTCCATGGCAATCCCTCTAACATCAGCAGCCGAAGAAGATAATAGTGACACCCAAACTGTAATGAGATCATCGAGAGGAGCAGTAGCGTCACTACAATACTTTTACTACTTAAGATACAATGAAGGACTAGACAAATTTGAGGAGCTTTATAACAAAAGTGTTGAACTAGGAGTAGGTGAAAAAATCTTAGAACTGGCACTTGAGTACAAAGAATTGGCTGAACAGAAATATGAGCTTGCATGGAGATTTGGGCACCCCCTAAAAGGACATATCCAGACTTTTATCCACATGAGACGAGCCTATTTATACCTAATGGAAGCAATAGAAATTCTTAAAAAAGCCATAGAAGAGATTGAGTCCGTTTGAAACTCAGTTTTTGATTTAATTTTTACTTACACCTCAATGGATGTCAACTCGCGACACAAGGTGATTAGATTTTTAAACCCCAGTTTCCCTTTTCTTTTGTGATACTTATGAAAATCTACATTAAAGTTTACCGCGTTCAAGGAGAAGTCCTTGTTGCTGCATGTGATGAGGAACTCCTAGGCAAAACATTCAGAGAAGGGGAGCTTAAATTGGAAGTAAAAGAGAGATTTTACAAGGGCGAGCTGAAGGAAATTGATGTGCTGGAAGAACTGTTGGAAGACGCAACGATAGCAAATCTCACAGGAGAGAGATGCGTAAAAAAGGCTATTGACCTGGGCTACGTTGATCCCGAGAGAGTGTTGAGAGTCCAAGGCATCCCCCATGCCCAGATGGCAAAGTTGTTATGAAGAGATGCACCACGGAGAGTATCTCGCAACCAGAGCCCTATTTTCTATCTCCACAACATCCAAGGCATAGAACACTTTTCTCCCCCTAAATTCCCCGATAAGAGATGTCATCCCCCGTTTTTCTTATGCTAAACTTCATAAAAATTTTGCCAAGAAGTTAAGTTTTTAATCATTGAATCTCAGCTGGTAGTGGTGAGGAGAATGAGCGAAAGGTTCTGCTACAGGTGTGGGATTAGCGAGAATGAAGGGGGCCCATTAATAGATGGCCTCTGTCAGGTTTGTTTTAGAAAGGAGAACCCTGTGCTTCTCATAGAGGATGAAATAAATACCGAGCTCTGTCAAAACTGCGGAAGCTATAAGGTTAAAGGCACTTGGGTTGATCCAAAGACTTACAATCTTGAGGAGCTTATCTTTGAAGTGGCAGATAATGCCCTCATTGAGAACCTTGCCCTCAACGAAAGAGTCAAGAGTATAAAAATAGCTCCGAGAGAGGAGCTTGAGGAAATTGAAGAGCTCTCCATAGGAACTGCCCACGTAAGTTTTCAGCCCCTTGAATGGCATGTCGAATACTTCCCAGCAATAATTAACTACGAAGTGGAGATTAAAGCAAGAATCCATGAAATGCAAAAGGAACTTCATTATGAGAAAAAGATTGTCACAGTTTATGTGAGGCAGACGGTTTGTCCGAGATGTCAAAAGTTCCTTGGAGGTTACTTTGAAGCAATTTTACAAGCTAGAGCTGAAGATAGAGTACTAACAAAAGAAGAGAAAGACGAAATTTCAAAGCTCGTTGAAGAGAAGGTTGACGAAATTATGAAGCGGGATAGAATGGGATTCATTCAAGATACGGTAGAAAAAGAAGAAGGCTTAGACTTTTACATGGGTTCAACTGCTGCAGCAAGAAAGCTTGCTCAGATAATAAGGGAAAGATATGGAGGAAGCATAAGCGAGGCCTATCAGCTGATTGGACAAGACAGAATAACAAGTAAAGAAGTCTACAGGACGAGCGTTAGGATTAGAATTCCAAAGTTCAGGAAAGGAGATATAGTCTGCGACAAAAAAGGCAACGTGTACCGGGTTGAGGAAGTTAATGGGAAGGGCATGCTCTTAAAGAACCTATTGACACATGAAAGTGAGCACAAAGACTGGAAGAGCGCAAAACGGGATGAAATAGACACAATAGAGCATGAAAGGCTTGAGGCAATGACTACGAGCTTAACACCAAGAGAAGTCCAGTTCATGGACATGAAAAGCTACGAAACGTTTGAACTCGAAAAACCGAGGTTTGAAGTAAAAGAGGGAGAGATTTACAAGCTCATTAAGGTTAAGGGAAGATACTATATCGAAGAGAAAAAGTGAGCATTTTTTAAACCTCTTGCCTATTTTCTTTTGGTGATAAAATGAGAGTTATAGGTGTTGACCCTGGTACGAGAAGTTTTGATGCTATCGGGCTTGAAAACGGAAAGATAAAACTTGACCTCAGCTTTCCGAGCGAGGTGGTTGCAGAAGAGCCGAGCAAAATCGTCAAGGCAATAGAAGACTTCAACGCAGACATTATCATTGGCCCCTCCGGATATGGTGTTCCCCTTAAACACATAAAAGAGCTTACTGAGAGAGACCGCTTTGAGATGACACTTGTAAGGGAAGAAGAAATGAAAGAAATCCCTGTTCTCATTGGACTTCAAAAAATGATAGACGAGATGGCCGAAAAGAACATGAACGTGTGGTTCATTCCCGGTGTTATTCACCTCCCCACGGTTCCCGAGTGGAGAAAGTACAACAAAATTGACATGGGGACAGCAGATAAAATGGCCATAACGGTTCTTGGCATCTACGATCAGGCTAAGAGACTTGGGGTAGAGTACAGTGAAGTTTCCTTCGTTCTGCTGGAGGTTGGCTTTGGCTACAATTACGCTGGAGCAGTCAAAAACGGAAAAATAATAGATGGAATTGGGGGCACCATATTTCCCGGAGTAGGTTACGTTAACAGCGGAGCATTGGATGGAGAGGTTGCATACCTAATGGGGAATGTCAGAAAGCAACACTTATTCTGGGGAGGTGCCTCCATGATAGTTGCCGAGAAGATATTGCCACCGGAAGAGTTTGCAAAGCGTTTGGACGAAGAACCCTTCGCAAAAGCCTGGGAAGCTATGAAAGACGGCTTCCTCAAAGCCGTTGCGAGTGAACTTGCCGTTGTGGGGGATGCAAAAGAGATAATACTCTCGGGCAGGCTTATGCGCATAGAAGAGCTTAGAAAAGACGTTAAAGATCTCTTTGAGGATAAATTCGATCTTCCAGTTGTCAAGCTTAGAGGGTTGGAAGGAAAGGCAAAAGAAGCTGCCCAAGGAAGTGCAATAATTGGCGATGGTCTGGCTGGAGGAGAATTCAAGGAGCTTGTTGAGCACGTTGAGATAAAGAAGAGCTATGGAAGCGTTCTTGATTACGTGAGGCTTCCTTTGAATGTTTGACTTTTTCATTAATTTTTTAACCTTAGGTTTACAACCCTTCTTTGGTGATGGTTATGAAAAAAGTAGTGATCATAGGTGGCGGAGCGGCTGGGATGAGTGCCGCGTCAAGGGTAAAGAGGTTAAAACCCGAATGGGACGTTAAAGTGTTTGAAGCGACTGAATGGGTTAGTCACGCCCCATGTGGAGTGCCATATGTAGTTGAAGGAATTTCTCCAAAGGAGAAGCTCATGCACTATCCACCGGAATTTTTCATTAAAAAGAGAGGGATTGATCTACATTTGAACGCAGAGGTCATAGAAGTTGAACAGGGCAGCGTGAGAGTACGGGAAAAAGATGGGGAACACACTTACGAGTGGGACTACCTAGTTTTCGCAAACGGGGCTTCTCCTCAAATTCCGAATATAGAGGGCGTGGAATTGGAAGGAGTCTTTACCGCAGATTTGCCCCCAGATGCTGTTGCAATAAGGGAGTACATGGAAAAGAACTATGTAAAAGATGTTGTGGTTATTGGAACAGGTTACATAGCACTTGAGATGGCTGAAGCTTTTGTGGTTCAAGGGAAAAACGTAACACTCATTGGAAGGAGCGAGAGGGTCTTAAGAAAAACCTTTGACAAAGAAATCACCGACATAGTAGAAGCAAAACTTAGGGAACACCTAAACCTCCGCCTAAATGAATCTACACTAAGGATAGAAGGAAAGGACAGAGTAGAGAAAGTAATCACCGATGCGGGAGAGTATAAAGCAGATTTGGTAATAATAGCCACAGGAATCAAGCCAAACACCGAGCTTGCAGAACAGCTGGGGGTTAAGATTGGGGAGACCGGAGCAATATGGACGAATGAGAAAATGCAGACAAGTGTGGAAAACGTCTATGCAGCTGGGGACGTTGCGGAGACAAGGCACCTCATAACGGGTAAAAGGGCATGGATACCATTAGCCCCACCAGGGAACAAAATGGGCTATGTAGCGGGAAGCAATATAGCTGGAGCTGAGATAAGCTTTCCGGGTGTTCTTGGGACAGCTATAACTAAATTTATGGATCTGGAGATCGGAAAAACGGGATTAACAGAAGGAGAAGCACTAAAAGAGGGCTACGATGTCAAAACGGCTTTTATAGAAGCGAGGACAAAGCCCCACTACTATCCGGGAGCAAAGAAGATATGGCTTAAAGCCGTGGCGGATAAAGAAACAGGAAGACTTCTAGGTCTGCAAGCGGTAGGAGCGGAAATACTTCCAAGGGTAGATGCCCTTGCAATTGCTCTGCAGGCAGGGTTTACGACTAAAGACTTGTTCTTTGCAGACTTAGCCTATGCCCCACCATTTGCACCAGTATGGGATCCATTGGTGATCTTGGCAAGGGTCTTGAAGTTTTAGTCATTTTTCTAATTTTTAACCTCTCTCAAAAAAGCCTTATATAAGTTAAGCGACGAACTAAAAACCATGAAGATAAATAAAACGCCCTGCCTGTCTTTGGCGTATCTCTCCGTAGCTGTACCGTTAATCTCAATCGCCATAGCAACACTTCTCTCAGATTGGTTCAGCATCACAAACAACGCCCTAAGCGACCTCGGGCATGCCACAAAAAGCCCAGTTGCACCAATATTTAACTTCGGCCTGAGCCTTGGAGGGGCCCTTATAATCTACACCTCAACATTGTGCATATACAAAATTAGCAAAGCTTTTTCCGTGGTGGGATTCCTAGTTGGATTTACCCTAATTCTGGTGGCAGTTTTCGATGAAGTTTACAGGGGACTTCATTTTGCAGTTTCCGTGGCATTCTTCCTCTCTCTTGCAGTGTTCCTAATTGCCTACGGGATATATTTCAAAAGCTACCTCCCACTTCCTGCCTTGGCAGTTGGAATAATAGCCTGGGTTCTTCATTTCGCTTACGATGTCCCAAAAGGAGTGGCAATTCCGGAACTCATCTCAATATTTGCAACAATCCCGTTTTACCTCGATGCTGTGAAGAGATTTCAAACTGACCTCCTCCCCTCCCTGAAGGGCGAGGGTTCGGCTTAATCCCTCGCCATTGACGGGGAGGTTTGAGGGGTCTCATTCGGACCCAAGATAAAGTGGGGCTTCAACCCCTCTGGCCCGGTCTCAGGCCCGTTACCCCTCCCCTGAGCATAAAGACCGCTCAGATTCGGGGTTATCGTTTTCACGGCCTTCCTCAAAATGTTGAAAGCACCAATTAAATCAGCATTGAACACAAGCCCCTCCACGGGACACATATACAGCCCACGGACAAACCTCGCCCCTTTATGAGGCTTCCCGCAGAGAGGGCACGTCTGAGAAGTGAAAGCCTCATTCACAACCACGACCTGAATACCATACTCCTCAGCAACCTCTGTTAAACGTTTAATCACGTAATTAAACCGCCAAACGTGAGAAAGGACGAAATTCTGCTTTCTGCCCTTGTCTGGTTCTCTTGAAATCTCCTTTGGATAGCCAACTACAATCCTCGAAACTCCCAGCTCGTAAAGCCTCCTAACCGTCTGCCTGACTGCGGTGTTAATGTAGTGTCCCGCTTGGAGTTTTGCCTTCTCGTGCATTCTCTTGAGCTTTCTGCTCGCCTTAGCCCCACTCTTGTTGAGTTTTGACTGATACTCAGCAATCCTCTTCTGCCAGTAAAAGCCAATGCTCTTCAACGGCCTACCATTGACCAGAAAACTCTCCCCATTCTCAACGTAAACGGCCATTAAATTGTTCACTCCTAGGTCAATGCCAGCCACGAGGTTGCCTTTCGGCGTTCTTGGGAGTTTAACCCAAGAATTGCCTTCCAGCTTCTCTTCGACGGTGTAGCTGATGTGGGCGTACCACTTCCTCTTCACGTCGTCGTAGATGATTTCCAAGCGCCCTTGCTTGCCTTTCAGGTGTATCCGCCCCTTAAACTGGACTTCCAGCTTTTTGAATTTCCCAAGCCCCTTGAGAATTACCTTGTTCCCATCAATCCTGTACTGGTCGTTCCTGAGGACAATTAAGGGCTTCCTCTTTCCCTCTTCTTTCAGGTAGTTCGGTGGTTTTGGCCTCAGCCACTTGGGAAGTTCTTTTCGCTTCTTTATGAGGGAGAAGAAGCTCCTCCAAGCTTCAGCGTTCTTCCTCGCTATCTGCTGAACTGTCGCAGAGCCAATCTCATCCTTGTACTTCTCATAAACGATTTTTTCAGTCCTGTTAAAATCAACAGGTTCGTGGTTGAAGAACTGTTGCCTGCGAAGGTAATTCACTTCATTCCAGACTTTGGCACCAGCGTCAGCTAGCTCGAAGAGGGCTTTCTCTTGTTCTTTTGAGGGCTGGAGTTTTATCCTTACTGTCCTCTTCGTTTTAACTCACGCTCCCATTGGGTTTCTACGTAGTGTTTTACGATCTCGTCGGTTATGTATCCGGCCGAGGCTACAAAATAGGAGCGTGACCATAACCTCCCGTGGGCAGTTTTTGTTCTCAATTCTGGAAATTCTTGGAGGAGTTTTCTTGCACTCTTCCCCTTCAGGTGGTTGATTATTCTTGCTGGGGCGAGGTCGGGTTTTGCTCTGAGGAAGACGTGAACGTGGTCGGGCATTACTTCAAGGGAGATCACTTCACACCCGATTTCTCCGGCGAATTCTTTGAGCATTTGTTTTAATCTTTCAGCGACTTTCCCGGTGAGGATGTCCCTTCGGTATTTTGGTATCCATACGAAGTGGTAGGCGAGGAAGTGTTTTACGTGTCTCGTTGAGCTAAATGCTGGTATTCTGGTCTCCATATTGAACCCTCTAATGTATGGTACGCACTTGAGGTTTAAATGTTTTTCGCTTTCATAGGTGGAGGACTTGTTTTGGAATTACTGCATCCCCGCCCTAAAGGACAAGGCATTCAAAAGAAAAAGTAAAGAAGGATGAAAAATGCACGATTTAACAACGTCCTTAAGCAATACCAATAAAAGCTTTCTTCTCCAATTCTAGTTGTTGGATAAGGCGTAACTAAGGTTGAACTTTGCAAGGCTTTGTAACATCCCTGCAGTCAAGAACTTCTGCATTTTCTGGAGCTCTCGGCAATACTTTCTTGTCCGGAACTATAAGAAGCTTCTTCTTGGCATTAAGGCCTTCAAATTTCTCCTCAACCTTTCTGATGTCCTTCTCTTTAATCTTCTCCTTCCATTTAGCCTCGGCAACCAAGTACAGCTTTTTATTTCTCAATAATGCAATATCTACTTCCAAATCTGGCATCTCAATCCTGACAGGCTGGAGGGAGTATTGTTTTGCCAGCAATCTTTCGAAGAACCTCTCAACGTAGTGTGGCATTCTCTCCCTAAGGATTCTTTCCACAACTTCGTCTGGAACCTCGGTTTCAAAGAAACCATATTTGGCGTTCAAATAATATGCGAAATCCACCACAGGGGACAAATGTCTGTACTTGAATATTTTCTTCCTCTTCCCGAAGATTGGTATTCTCTCAAGGATTCCCATGTTAACAAGTGTCTCAAGATAAGGGGCAACTGCACTGTGAGTTTCCTTTTCTATGAGCCCCCTTGAATAAAGCTCGTTAGCTATCTCCCCCGAACTTGACTTCCCATCTGCAACGGCCTCAAGTATTGCGGAGTATCTCATTGTTAATTCCCTCTCTTCTTCTGTGAAGATTTCACCAATTAAGCTGGGAACGTTCCCCTTCAAAGTCGCCCCAAAGGTTGAAAAAACTCTCTCGCCAAGATTTTCAATGGCTGGAGCCAACCAGGGTTCTTGAACAAGAACGGCGAGCTCTATCAGGGTTTTTCCACTGTGACCTAATCCTTCAACAAAATTAATAGCATCCTGTGGATCAACCAAACCCAACTCCCTTAGATAAAAAAGCCCTAGCAATGGGCTGTTGCTCCCTATAAACCTCTTGAAATAGTGCCTTGTTGAAGTTATAAGTATAAGCTCACCCATTCCTGACAATCCCTGAATGGCTGAGAAGAAGGGTTCGCCAAGCCTGTGAAACTCGTCAATGACAACTTTTCCTTGCTTCAGGAGAAGTGGAAATACTCTCATGAACTCCGAGAACGAATATATTTCGCCTCTCTTTATTTCAAATATCTCCCTACCACTCGTTACAATAAAGTAGTGGGAATATTTTGCCCTCTCTCTAATGTAGAATGTTTTTCCCGTTTTTCTTCTTCCATAAACCAGCAACCATTTTGCATCCAGAACATCCCTAAGCTCGTGACGTTCAATAATCTTCATTATGCTAATCACCATTATGCTAATTATGGTTAGTGATATATAAATGTTACTATCTGAAAACCTTGCCCTTTAGGAGGAGAGGGCCAGGATGAGACAGATACATATGCTAAAGTTAAAAGAAGAAAAACAAAGGCAATATTCACTACTCACTCAATATAAACTGCAGGTTTCATTGGCATTGCTTGTTTCTTCTTTCCGCCTTTGTCTTCTTCAGGGTTTATGATAATCTCGAGGCCGGTTTCACGCTCTATGAAGTCCTTTGCCTGTCTTAGGGCTTTCTCCTCATCAATGCGCTTGAGGTCAAAAGCTCTCTCCTTGACGAGCTTCTGAATTAGCTTTGAAACTTCCTTGCCGCGCTTCCTCATCTCGGGATCCTTCATGACTTCGCTCGTTGCCGCCTTGAAGTCCTTCTTCTCTGCAACCACTTGGGCAACTTTCCACTTCCATTCCTCTGCAGTGTAGATGTAAGCCCTCTTCGCGTTCTCAAGCTTCGCAACGCTGACGATCTCCTTTATGTCCTCGATGAGGGTCTTGATATACTCTTCCTCAAGCTCTATTGTTTTGTTCCACCACTCCTCAACGGGTTCTGGCCACTCGGCCAAGCTTACAAAGCCCTCTCCTCCAAGTCTCTCCCATAGCTCTTCACATATGTGTGGTGTGAACGGTGCCATTAACCTAACCCATACACCGGCCAGCTTTCTTAGTGTCGAGCGCTTTGCTTCGTCGTCCCTTCCCTCTGTCCTCCTCATGTACCATCTCAGGTCGTTTAGTATGCTGTAGAAAGCCCACTGGACTGCTGTTCTGGTTCTAAATTCTTCCAAAGCCTCGGTAGTACCTTTTATGGCTTTGTTAACTCTGTGCAGTAACCACTTATCGATGTCCATTAGCTCAACATCTTTTTCTTCATATTGGGCGAACTCGCTTATCAGCTCGTAAAATCTCTCGATTTGTTTTCTAAGCTTTCCAACCTCGCTTCTCTTCCAGTCAAAGTCACTGTCGTGCTCGGCAAGGCTCATTATGTAAAGCCTGACTACATCGGCCCCGTTCTCTTCTATTGCGTCTATGAAGTTCAGGACGTTACCTTTACTCTTGCTCATCTTGGCTCCTTCGAGGGTTCCAAAGCCATTCACCGCTATACCTCTTGGCCAGTGCTTCTTCCTAAAGATGGCCACGTGGTTGAATATGAAGAACGTTAAGTGGTTTGGTATAAGGTCTTTGGCAGAGCAGCGCCAGTCGAGTGGGTACCAGTACTCGAACTCTTCTTTCATTTCCCTCAGGAATTCCTTTGGAATGTCTGTTTTCTCGCTCAGTTCTTCTTCCCTAGTTTCACTCTTTTCTTCAAGGAATAGATAGTCAAAAACCTCTGGGACTAGTTGCTCTCCTTTAATGCCGTACTTGTTTATGGCTCTTGATATTGTGTAGTATGCCATATATATCGTGGAATCGCTAAGGCTCTCAATCACCCATTCTGGATCCCATGGAAGAGGAGTACCTAAACCAACTTTCCTTACACAGGCCTTCTTGTCAAGCCACTCTAAAATAGCCTCAAATTGTGTTCTCCTTGACTCTGGCAGGATTTTCATGTTTGCCAAAGCCTCTCTTGCCTTTGCCTTCCACTCCGGATTTCCATAGTCAATGAACCACTGATCATGGATTATTTTCACCACTGCTCTGTTTCCAAATCTTGAGATAACGTTCTTATCAGAAAACTCGTACATTCTGTCGGCGATTCCTTTTTCGGTCATGTCCTTAGCTACTAAGTCCTTCACTTCACTAACCGGCTTTCCTTTATAAGGTTCAATTTTAAAGATACCTCTGTGGTATTCGGCCTTGTAAATATTCTTTGTTGCTTGCTCAAGTTTTTCCACATCTTTTTGACTTTTAACACTCAACTTTTCACTTTCATCGACTGCAGGAAATTCTCCATAACCCTCTAGCTTTATCAGAGAGACATAAGTTATATTTTCAACTATTCTCGGATCTATATCATATTTCACCAACAAGTTAGTATTTTTCTTTATGTCTTCCAAAGCCGCATGATCAAATGGAGCATGTGCTGGAACACTCATGACAACCCCAGTGGCATTATCTGGATCTACAAAGTCTGCAGGTAAGATAATTATCTCATCCTCAGTAACGGGATTTTTAACCCATTCTCCAATGAGCTTCTCTCCCTTAAACTCTTCCAAAATTTCAATTTCTTTATCTTGGAAGCTTAACTTGTAAGCAGCTTCTTTAGTTATTATCCAAACTTCCTCTATGTCTTTGTTCTTGATTTTTGCTTTTACATATGTTGCTTCTGGATTCAACCACATGTTTGTTACTCCATACACTGTTTCAGGTCTTAATGTGGCTGCTGGCAAATAAGCAACCTCGCCGTTTTCTTCAAGGATGAACTTTATCAGAACATAGTCCAATATTTGAACATCTTCCCCCTCAATTAAGTCATGATCCCCCAAAGGAGTTCCAACTATTGGATCCCACCTAACGTAGTGAGTCCCCTTAACTACCAAACCTTTCTCTTTTAACTTCAGGAACTGCCATTCTATGAACTTACTGAAGGGCGGAAAAAGAGATGTAGTATGGAACTCTCTACTCCAATCAACGCTAAAACCTGCTCTGATGAAGGTTTCCCTTGCAGTTTTCATAAAGTATTTTACTATGTTTATTGGATCTTCGAAACTCCATAGAATATCTTCCGGGACTTTATAAATCTCTCTATATAAGTAAACTGTTTGAGGATCACGATGCTTTATCCTCTCAGCTATCCCAACTATTGGAGAACCGGTTATATGCCATGCCATCGGGAACAAAACGTTGTATCCCTGCATCCTCTTGAATCTTGCAATCACGTCTGGTATTGTATAAGTTCTAGCATGCCCAACATGTAGATGCCCGGATAAATATGGGAACGCAACCGTTATGTAGAATTTTGGCACTTTTTCATCCATTTGAGGCTCAAATACTTTCTCTTCCAACCATTTGTTCTGCCATTTTTCTTCAATAGCTTTGAAATCTACCATGTTCTAACCTCCTTGAAGTTGTTAAAAATGCCTTTTAAAAGAGTTTGCCCACAACAAAGAGAGCCGGAGTTAAAGCTAGGGGGTAAGCTAATAAAGTCAGCATAAGAGGAATACCAGATTATGGAGAACTCGATCCCCCCTCATAAGCATCGGCCTTTATCTTGATAATTAGAATATTTAAATCTTTTGGAAGAGTAGAGAAAGATAGCTCCAGACGGCCACTTCTTTTCAACTTTTTTTCTAATTTCAAACTTCCGTAACCTGGCCTTTGGATATCTTGCTACAAATGAACTACCCGTCCTTATAGATAAGGTCTTTGACTTTTTTCTTTTTCAAGCCTCGCCATTCAGGACGGGGAGAAGATCAGTCAGCTGAATATTATAAACCAATTAAAAAATCGAAAACTTTTCTTTTAACCTTATTATAGTCATCTTACCCCATGTAAAACTCACAAGCACTGCTATCATATTTCCAAGAGCGACCCCTATCCAAACACCACTCAAACCTATATCAGAATAGAATGCAAAAATATAAGCAAACCCAACCTGTATTATAATTGTTCTTAATGTTGTCACAATAAGTGATTTTTCTCCTTGGCCAATACCTCTAAACATCGCTCCTGTTAACATGCCAAAAGGTACAAACGGTAAAAATAATGCAAGTATTCTTAGTGCCCTAACAAGTCCATTTGCCAGTTGTTCAGCCCCTTCTGAATATGTGAAAAGATACGTTATTGGGGAGGCAAATATGAAAATAAACATAGTAACTAAGAGTTCAACCAAAAATCCTAATTTTATAGCGTAGAGATATGCAATTTCAAGTTTTTCAATATCCTTAGCTCCATATGATGCCCCTACAATAGCAGTTGTTGCGGTAGCCATTCCTAAAAGTGGGACTGTTCCCAGCATTATAATTCTCCAAGCACTTGTGAATATTGCCACTGCATCACTACTACCAATTCTAATAATTATGGTATTTATGAAAAACATTGCAAAAGACATTGCTAGCTGGGCCAAGGCAGAAGGGAGGCCCACTCTGAGAATATCTATAAAAATTTCTCTGTGGGGGTCAAAATCTTTAAGCGTTATATCCACATAAGTATCTCTTTTAAAAAACAACCAAAAGATCAAGAATCCTGAGGTTATTATCATCGAAAGCAAAGTAGCATATGCTGCCCCAACCACTCCCAGTCCCAAAGTGTAAATGAAGATGGGATCCAGTATTATATTTAATCCGGAACCAAGAACCATTGCATACATGGATCTTTTTGTATCCCCTTCCCCTCTAAGGATTCCATTTGCTACGTTATTAAATACTATCACGGATGCCCCAAGTATCAAAATCCTTGAATATTTAACCGCCAATTCAACAATTTCTTGGGTTGTTCCCATCTCTACAAATATGGTCTCAATTACAGGAAACAAAAGCACTGATAATAGGACTCCTAAGAATAAGCCTGTTATTACTGCATGATCTGCAACATTATCCGCACCCTTCTTATTCTGGGCCCCTATCCTACGGGAAATGGCTGAGCTTGCTCCTACTCCCAATCCAGATGCAAGAGCTATTAAACCCATAAATATTGGAAAGAACAAACCAATAGCAGCCAATGCATTAGAACCTAAACCTGCTACCCAGATGCCATCGACTAGATTGTAGAGAGATTGAACTAACATCCCTACCATCATGGGAAGGGAAAGTTTAATCACTGCCCTCTTAGGCTCTCCCAGTAACATTTGAACACCTTTAGTAACTTTTTGACTCATCCTCTATCCCCCAGATTTTGGAAAATTTTTTGAAGTAGCTTTGGAAACTTATTTTCTCTTCCTCAGAGAAATTCTGAAATATGATTACTTCCATGTCTTTGTCTAAATAATTAATTTCATCTTTTAATTCTATCCATCCCCCCAGCGATCTTGATGAAATACTTTCTACCTTTCTTTTTGAAAGTCTCGCCTTACTGGCCGGGTCATGCTACCACTACTGACTATCACACTAATGGGGAAATTGCCGACCAATTTCCTCAAAATATTAAAAGCACCATTCAAATCAGCATTAATAAGGGTTCCTATTGAAACTTTTCTTGATAGAGAAAGATTTAAATGTTTCTCAGCTATAAAATGTCATGGTGATTGTTATGATTGAGGCCGGAGAATCTAAAGTTAAAGAAGGGCTCTACTACACTAAGGACCATGAATGGGCCCAAATTATGGAAGATGGAACAGTTTTGGTAGGAATAAGTGACTATGCCCAAAAGGAACTTGGAGACTTGGCTTATGTTGAACTCCCAGAAGTCGGAAAAGAAGTGTCAAAGGGTGACGTTCTCTGTGAAGTAGAGAGCGTAAAAGCTGTAAGTGAGGTCTATGCTCCAGTAAGTGGTGAAGTCATTGAAGTTAATGAAGAACTCGAAGACGCTCCAGAAAAGATCAACGAAGATCCTTATGATGCATGGATTGCCAAAATAAAACCAAGCAATCTTGAGGAGGAATTAAAAGATCTCATGACTGCCGAAAAGTACGCCGAGTATTTAGAATCCCTCTGATTTTCTTCTCTTTAAATCAATTCACCAAAAAATAAAACTTCTTCTAAAGGCCGGGCATCATATCCAAGACCTCTTAAAATTTGGGCAAATTCCCTAGCATGACCATATCGAGTGTAGATTTTTTCAGGGCTCACTTTTTCAATTATCTTTACAAGCTCCCAAAAGTCTGCATGGTTGCTTAATTTTAAATTGCCAAATCCGGATACAAACAGTTCCGAGGGATGGATCGCATCGAATGGTTTTTTGGTTTTAAATCCTCTTACTACAACCTCACCATCTTCTTCAATATTGTTGAATTTCACACCAAATTTTTCATACACTTTAGCAACTTTCCGTATGCCGTTTGAAACTCTGGCAGAATAACCATGAATATCCAGAATTTTAAGTAGTTCTTGAGCCTTCCCCATTTGATTTGCGTATAAAGTTGGAACTTTTTTTCTATCTAAAACTTCCTCTACAAAAGCTATAAGCTTCTTCTCTGCCTCTTTTGGAGTCGGAAAGTTATACATGGGAAGTCCATAGGTGGC
>LDZS01001795.1_pt1 | contig 22930 bp, 20 predicted proteins | sample 615471 | NCBI WGS metagenome assembly LDZS01 (sample SAMN03408295, study PRJNA278302) | terrestrial metagenome | isolation source: oil reservoir sample K3 | place: USA: Alaska, North Slope, Kuparuk formation | collected 2013
AAGCGCGACACTCACCTATCCGGGCTTTCTAGCCCACTTGGGCGGGTCGAGGGGCGGCCAAACATTTTCTCGGGCTTTTATCGCCCATTGCAGTAGACGGCCGCCCCTGCCTGCGCCCCACCTTTGCTTTGGCACCCCAAGCCCTAATTGTTTAATTCGCCAGGGTTGCGGTTTTATCATGCCAACATTTTCCCAGATGGATTTCACCCTAACAATACCGCGGATGGATCATATGAGTGATCGCAGAGGGTTTTCAACAGGCCGCTAATTCGTTATACTAATTCTATGAACAAGGTGACTGCTCCAAAGGAGGGGAGTGGTCACCTTATAATTTAGGCTAAGAACAGGTGATGATAAAGTTGCTTTCACAGAACTCTAAAAGGAAGGGGTAAGGGATTTGCTTCTTGAAGATTTTTCGGAACCCAGATTGATTCAAGTAATCAAAAACATTTGTCCGGAAGGGCCAGGGATCATCATTGGGATTGGGGATGATGCTGCTGTCCTGGCACTGGAACCGGGAAGTCGAATTGTAGCCACTTCAGACATGTTGGTCGAAGGGATACATTTTGACCGCAACTTCATTTCCGCTTACCAGTTAGGTTGGAAGTCCCTTGCTGTCAACCTCAGCGATGTTGCCGCAATGGGAGGCACTCCCCGCTTTGCCCTTGTATCTCTCGGCCTCACAGAAAACACCGAACTACACTTCGTTGAAGATTTTTATTATGGATTCAAAAGAATAGGGGAGCAGTTTACAACCTATCTGTGCGGCGGAGATACTGTAAAATCACCTTCAGGAATTATCGTCAGTGTGACAGTTTTAGGCTCCATAGAAGCTGGGAAAATTCTCACGAGATCAGGAGCAAGACCCGGGGACCTCGTTGCAGTAACTGGAGTTCTAGGAAGTTCTGCTGCCGGCCTTGCTCTTTTCCAAAAAGGTATTCTTGGCAGGTTTTCGCCTGAAGTTGAAGAAGAACTTAAAAAGGCGCATCTCGAGCCACTTCCCCGGGTCCGTGAAGGCCAAATCCTGCTGGCCCGCGATATAGCCACGGCAGCAAATGACATCAGTGATGGCCTGGCTGTCGAAGTGAGGGAAATTGCTGCGGCGAGCGAGGTTGGAGCAATCATTTACGGTAACAAAATCCCGATTAGTAAAGCTACAGTAACCGTTGCCAGATTCCTCGGGGAAGATCCTCTTCAGTGGGCACTTGGCGGGGGAGAGGACTATGAACTGGTTTTTACATTCCCTCCAGAAAAAATGGGTGTCCTGAAGGAATTGAAAATACCTGTTACAATAATTGGAGAGATCAAAGAGAAAGAATTTGGAGTTTTTGTGGACATTGATGGTAAAATGTGTAACCTAGAAGGATATGGTTACGACCACTTTAAAAAGAAAAATCAATGAAATGGGGGAAAAATGAATGAAACCAAAACTTATCAGCCCTGAAGAAGCTGTTCACCTGGATCATAAGCAGGTAAAATCCCTCTACAAACAATACATCAATCCCAGTTTCGCGACAATGTTGAGCCTCTTAAATTTCAACAAAAGGTTCGTCCACGCCGAAGGAATCTATGTTTGGGATGACCAAGGAAAACGCTACCTAGACTTTCTTGGAGGCTACGGTGCCCTAAACTTTGGTCATAACCATCCACGCATCATCTCCACCGTTGAACAGGTAGCAAAATGGCCAAACCTGCTTCAGGCTTCTTTGAGCACTTTCAGTGCTGTCCTAGCTCACAACCTCGCCCAGCTAACCCCTGGCAAAATTGAGCGGAGTTTTTTTTGCAACAGTGGAGCCGAAGCTGTTGAAGGAGCACTGAAGCTGGCAAGAGCGGCAACAAAAAAGAAAAGAATCATTTACTGTGAAGGAGCCTTTCACGGTAAAACTTTTGGTGCCCTATCTGTAACCGGGCGCAGTAAGTACCAAGAACCTTTCAAGCCATTGCTTCCAGGCTGTGAGCCTGTGCCCTATGGAGATGCTGGAGCCCTCGAAAAGAAACTCCAAGACGGTGATGCGGCTGCGTTTATCCTGGAGCCGATCCAAGGTGAGGGAGGCATCAAAATTCCTCCTCAGGGTTATTTACAAAAGGCAAGAGAATTGACTAGGAAGTATGGCGCCCTGCTAATTATAGATGAAATCCAGACAGGCTTTGGAAGAACAGGGAAAACCTTTGCCTGTGAACACGAAGGTGTAGAACCAGATGTCATGTGTCTGGGCAAGTCATTAGGAGGGGGTGTAATGCCCCTCGCAGCTTTTACAACCACTCCAGATATCTGGGATAAGGCTTACGGTGGTTTCGAGCGCTGTCTTCTCCACACATCTACATTTGGGGGCAACACGAGGGCTGCCGCAGCAGGTGTCGCTGCTCTTCAGGTACTTGTTGAGGAAAGCCTTGCAGACAAAGCATGGGAAAATGGACAATATTTTCTTACAAGGCTTCGGGAGCTTCAGGAAAAATACCCCGGTTTTATCAAAGAAGTGAGGGGGCGCGGTCTCCTGATTGGAATCGAGTTTAACCAAATGGCAGGTGGTTTCTGGGATAAGCTGACAGCAGGGAAATTAAACAAAATTGCCGAGGAATATCTGGCTGCCTTCGTTGCTGCAGAGTTGTTGAATAAGTACCAGATCATCACCGCCTATACCTTGAATAATCCTAATGTTATCCGCCTGGAGCCACCACTGATTGTGACAAGAGAACAGCTTGACCAGGTAGTGGCAGCACTTGAGGACATTTTCAAGAGTTACAAAAGTCTCTGGAGACTTGTTTTAGGAAGCAGCAAACATTTCCTGTCTTCGCTCAAACAGTAGTGATGGTATGCGCATACAGTTAAAAATGAAAAATATGGAAGTCTTGGGGGTGTAAAGGATTGAACAAAAGTGACCTACTGGAAGAATTAGAGTTATGCAATGAATGTAAGATGTGCTTTGAGGTTTGTCCTGTATATAAGGCAACCCACCGAGAAGTATTTTCACCAGCTTCCCGACTTAGTACAGCCAAAAAGATACTTTCAGGGGAAGCGGTAACTGCCCAAATGATCGAAAGCATTTACAACTGCTGCAAGTGCCAACTTTGCGAAAGTATCTGTCCTCAGGGCATTAGTATAACCTCAATTATCCATGAAGCTCGTGTGGCCCTTGCAGAAAAGGGAATAGGACCTACTGAAAAGCACAATCGAGTAATTGAGGGGATTCAGAGGTTAGGCAACTCAGTAAATGGAGACCCTTCAAAAAGGCTGGAATGGCTACCTGAAGAATTTGTTCAAAGAGAGTCAGAAACGTTATTCTTCGTTGGATGTTTGCCTTCTTATCTGGTCCAAGAAGTTGCCCGTTCGTCCTACCTGCTGCTTAAAAGACTAGGTTTCAACTTTATGATTTTGCAGGACGAAGGATGCTGTGGCGTTTATTTTTATGATTCTGGAAGAACCGACCTTGCCAGAGAAAAATTTGAAGAAAACGCAGAAAGGTTCAGGAAACTCGGTATAAAAAGGGTAGTTGTGGCTTGTGCAGGTTGTTATCGGTGCTTCAAGAGATATTATCCCCAGCTTTTAGGGCATGTAGATTTCGAAACCGTTCATATCGTTGAACTCCTACCTTCTCTCTTGAAAGAAAAAGAAATGCAACCAAAGAGAAACAACCTCAAGGTGATTTACCAGGATCCTTGTCGGTTAGGCAGAATGGAAGGACTTTATCAACAACCGAGAGAATTACTGGAACTATGCGGGGTTAAAATCAGGGAAATGCCACAAAACAAAGAAAAAGCCTTGTGTTGCGGAGCTGGAGCTGGAATAAGATCTGTATACCCCCACCTTTCCCTAGAACTGGCATCCAGACTGCTTGATCACGTCGACCTAGAGCATCTTGTAAGTTCCTGTCCTTTCTGCACTTTCAACCTCAGGTATGCTTTAAAAAAGATGGGTAGGGAGAAAACGATAAAGATAGATTATATCACCCAGATCGTTCTCGACTCCCTGTACTAGTCTCTTCCACTTCCCAGTTGTAAAAGGCCCAGTTGGTCACAGAATATAACTCGAGGGTTTTTTCCAAGTCGAGGTGTTGGTTGCCTTCAAGAGCGTCAGCAACCCTTGCACCCACTTCGGGATTGGGGTCATCCACTGGAGCATCCGAACCAGCGAGTAGGGGAATACCTTTTTGAAGCATCAAGTTCCACGCATAGGCAGTTTTCATCCTTTCCGGACCCAGTCTCTTCACAGCCCAGGGGATTTCCTTCGAAAAGATGGGCTGGATGCATACAGGAATTTTCAATTCCGCAAGAGCATCCAACTGATCTAAACGAAGGTATTGGGCATGTTCCAGCCTGTCCTTTGGATGACGACTTTTTCTGATAACCCTAAGAAACTGGTCAACAGCTCTGTCACCTATAGCGTGAACAGCTACAGGTTTATCTTTATGGTGAACTTTCTCTATTATCTCCAATAACTTCTGATCATCGTAGTTGAGGACCCCGTAATTGCCCGGATCGTCAGTATATTCTTCTGTCAAAGCCGCAGTCCTGGCACCAAGGCCGCCATCAAGAAAAATTTTGAATCCAAGAGCTTCGTCTAAGAGCCTGAAGTCAGTGGTGTAGTAATCGACTTTGTCAAAAAAACCCTTTTTAAAATAATCCATCCCCATATCAATGGCTCTGACGATACCCAGATTCTCTAGCTCACGCAACCCTCGTGCAACGATTTGTCGAGGACTGAGTTGTAATTTTGTTACCAACAAGTTTAGAAGGGAAAACACATCAGATTCCAGAAATATACCTGTGGGTGAGTATTGGTTAAGCTCTTTCATCGCGGCGGTGTTCATTATCAACAGATGGAGACATGTCCTGACGATCACTACAGGACGAAAGCCAAAAGACTTATCGAGAAATGTTTTATCTGGAAGAGTTTTTTCTACCAATGTTTCCTGGTTTAATCGTACTCCTGCAAACCACCCGTTTAGTGGATGAGACTTCAACATTTCGACGACTTCTTCGAAGGAAGAAGCCTTACTGAGATCAGTAAAAGACTGGAAAAGACAATACTCCCAAAGGTGAATGTGGGCATCAAGATAACTTCTATTTTTCATTATTCTAATCCTCCAGAAGAATTGTTAAAATGAGACCTTACAAGGGGGAGTTGAACGAAGATGGCCTGCGAAATAAAACTTAAAAACGTCAACCCTGGATCGTTCTGGATTGAACAGGTAGAGTGGTCGACAATGGGCTACGCTGTTGTTGGAAATGTAAGAGTCATGATTGGTGACTTTGATAAAGAATTCGAAGGCAAAATGCGAATCGTGGTTCTTTACCAGAAACATGCCGAGGGAGTCATTAAAGACCTTAAAAGAAGAAAAGTTCCAGTTGATTACGGAGTTTTAAAGAGAGTGAACATCAATTATACCAAAAAAATATTAGAAATTAGCGGAGACCTCGTTGCACCATACCTTTACACCGCTGATGTCGAAATTCCACTATCAGAAATTGAAAGCGTAGAGGGTCTTTTGGAATACCTTCAACACCTCGAGGAAGTTATCAATGTTTAATTGTTTCGTTTTTCCGTGGGGAATTTCTTTTTTTAAGGGGTTAGTTGACATAATTATTATTATAAGAAGTCTAAAAAGGCCAATAATCCGTATTATGTTAACCAGGATTTCTCGTTAACCTTATTCCAAAATTTCGAACAAATGTTTTGAAGTTTTTGCATATTGTGATATAATCAAACACAAACATTACCGCAACAAAAATGATTGAAAGACTTAGGAGGGTTAACCTTGAACAAAGAGCAGGACCTCAGCCCACGCCAAATGGCAATTTTAGATTACATTCAAAAAACCATCGATGAACGTGGATACCCACCCTCTGTTCGAGAGATCGGTGAAGCAGTTGGGCTCAAGTCAAGTTCCACTGTTCACTCGCATCTAGTCCACTTAGAACAGAAAGGTTACATTAAGCGTAATCCTACAAAACCCCGGGCGATCGAAGTTGTGGGTACTTACAACACTGTCATCCGTGTCCCTGTCATTGGTCGGGTGACCGCAGGCAAACCTATTCTGGCCTTTGAAAATATCGAGGACACTTTTCCCCTTCCAGCAAGTTTTCTGCGCACAAGAGACAACGTGTTCATGCTAAAAGTCCACGGTGACAGCATGATAAATGCCGGTATTTTCGATGGTGATTTCGTGATCGTAAAACAGCAACAAACCGCCGAAAATGGCGACATAGTCGTTGCCCTTCTCAGAGATGATGCAACTGTAAAACGTTTTTATCAGGAGGAAAATGGTATACGATTACAGCCTGAGAATCCCTGTTTCGAACCAATTGTTGCGAAGGATGTAGTTATTCTCGGCAAGGTAATTGGGGTTATCCGAAAAATAGAATAAAACCTTACCATAATTGCATAAGGAAAGCTACTATCATAAAAATTCCCAGAAGTAAGCGTAAAAATCCCCCTCCCATAAAACCAATAAGGGTTCCGAAACCTACTTTAAGAGCATCTTGAAATTTTCTTTGTGAAAAGATAATTTCAAAAATAACAGCACCCAAAAAAGGCCCAACCAATATACCAATAAGTGGATTAAAGAATGGTCCCACTAACCCACCGATAATTGCTCCCCACACTCCTGCCCTGCTCGCTCCGAACTTTTTTGCTCCCACCCACCCTGCGATATTGTCGACAAAAAAAGAAAAAATTGTAATGCCTAGCATCAGCAACAAAAACAACAAGCTAATTTTCTGAAAACCTTCTGCAACTCCGTACGCCAAAATGGCCACAAATATAATAGGAATCCCAGGAAAAAAAGGCACAGTCGACAGGACCAATCCGATAAACATAACCAGTAGAGCAAAAATCAGGATTGCGTTCTCCATTTCTCTATTTCCTCTCCCGCTTAAGCCATTTCCACCACTTATGAAGCTGGAAGCTATAATTTGATAAATCCGGCGTGAACCAACTCTTGAACAGCGTTAACTACAGCATAGACTGTATGGGCATAAGAAAGCCCTCCCTGGAGGTAGACAATATACGGAGGCCGCAAAGGCCCATCTGCAGTAAGCTCAAGCGAAGCCCCTTCGATAAATGTCCCCGCTGCCATAATTATTTCGTCAGCGTAACCGGGAAAGTATCCCGGCTCGGGTACAACAAAGGAATCCACCGGAGAAGCGTTCTGGATTCCCCGACAAAATGCTTTAACTGCCTCAGGAGTATGCAACTTCACAGCTTGAACAAGGTCACTCCTCGGTGACCCTGGCGGTGGTGAAGTTTCCAGTTCTAGGAGTTTGAAGAAATGAGCAGCAAAGATGATCCCTTTGAGAGCCTCTCCAACAATTTGTGGGGCCAAAAAAAGGCCTTGATAGAACAAGCGACCCAATCCGAGGTTGGTTCCCAGTTTATTGCCCAACCCAGGAGCGAACAAACGATCAGCAGCCGTAGTGATCAGTTCCGTTTTCCCCACGAGGTAGCCACCTGTGGGAGCAATTCCTCCACCTGGATTCTTGATCAGAGACCCGGCAGCCAAATCGGCTCCCACGTGAGTCGGTTCTTTTTCCTCGACAAATTCTCCATAGCAGTTATCTACAAAGCAAATAACTCTAGGGAAAATGCTCTTGACGAACTTTATCAGTTCCTCAATTTCTTTGATACTGAGCGATCTTCTCCAACTATAACCCCGGGACCTCTGGATCATTACCACCTTTGTTTTCGGTGTGAGCACTTCGGCAATCTTCTGGTAGTCAGGCTTCCCTTCCCTGTCCAGAGAAACCTCCCGATAAGTGATCCCCTGTTCTTTAAACGAACCCCTGACATCCCCCGACACTCCGATTACTGTAGCCAAACTGTCGTAAGGTGTTCCAGTTACAGATAACAGTTCATCACCTGGCTGCAAGAGAGAACTAAGGGCTAGAGTGATGGCATGGGTTCCGGAGATAATTTGCGCCCTCACGAGAGCAGCTTCAGCACCGAAAGTTAAAGCATACACCTCTTCAAGACCCTGTCGTCCCAAGTCTCCATACCCATATCCTGTTCCATCCTTAAGGTGAAGCTCGGATATTCCTGCCTTTCGGAACGCCTCAAGAACACGGATTTGGTTGATCCTGGCGACTTCAGTAGCGGCCTGCAACTCGGGTATGGCATTTTTCTCGGCCTCAACAGCAACCTGAATTAACCTCGAATCAGCGAAATTCCGAGTAAGCAGATAGTTCCAGAATTTGCTCATTCCTTCCACCCTTTTATTCAAGATCTTCGGCTTTAATCAGCATTAGCTCCTCCCTGGTTACACGTGACTTCCTGACAAGACGCACTGCCTGACGGCGGATTGCCTGTTCAATGATATTCCGCACGAGGCGAGCATTCCCTTCACTCTGTTGAAAACTTTTCCCACGACCCTCGAGAATTTGATAGAGCTTCTTTTGAGCCTCAGGGGCCAGTTTGTACTGACGGTTTCTAAGCATCATCTCTCCAATCAGATAAAGCTCGGTAATTGTGTAATCGGGAAAATCAATGTGGATCGGGAAACGCGAACGAAGCCCAGGATTGCTTTTTAAAAACCACTCCATCTCTTCCTTGTATCCGGCTAGAATCAGAATAAAGTCATCCTTGTGGTCTTCCATCGCCTTGACCAAGACATCAATGCTTTCTTTTCCGAAGTCTTTTTCACCACCCCTTGCCAATGAATAGGCCTCATCAATAAATAAAACTCCTCCAAGCGCTTGTCTGATCTGTTCCCTTGTTTTCTGAGCTGTGTGGCCGATATACTCACCCACAAGGTCTGCTCTTTCCACCTCAATAAGGTGTCCTCTAGAGAGGACACCCATCGCCCGGAAGAGTTTACCGATGATGCGAGCAACAGTCGTTTTCCCAGTCCCCGGGTTCCCTTTGAAGATCATGTGGAGCACTAAAGGGTCTGCTTGCAAATTTTCTTTTTTCCTTCTCTTCTGAATTTCCACATAAGCGTAGATCTCAGCAATCAGTTTTTTGACCTCAGTAAGGCCGATGAGAGAATTCAACTCTTGAAGCACATCTTCTGCCCTGTCTTGTGCTTGAACGTTTCTGGCTACCTTCGGTGAACCTATGCTTTCTTTTCCCAACTGGAACCTCAGGTTCACACGGTTTCCACCTCTTTTACCTTATTTACTAAACATTATACGCAGGAAATGACAGCATTGTGTTCAAATAAAAAGCCAGGGACAGACAAAGCGCTGGACGAGGTCAACGAGGAGAAAAAGGCAGAAACCGAGGATGCTTATTCCCAGGATTCCAGCAAAAACATCAGGATAGTAAAATCTGCTCCACGCTTCCATAATGAAATAACCGAGCCCCTGTAAGGTAGCGAAAGATTCGGCGAAAAACAGAACAGCAATCGCCGTGCCCAAGCTGATCCGAATAGCAGTAAAGATGTCTGGTAGACATGAGGGAATGATCACATGCCTGTAAATATCCTTCATACTCGCACCGAGCGAAAGGACTGAGTAAATGGAATACTGAGACACTTTTCGAGCAGCATCTCTCGTTGTGACAAAGATTTGGAAAAAGATCACGAGAGTAATCGTGAATATCTTCGAAATCTCTCCAATGTTGAAAATAGCGATAATCACTGGTAATAAAGCAATTTTGGGGACCGGATACAGCAGGTAAACAAGAGGAGCTAAAAAGCGGTCAAGGTTTTCTTTTCTACTCAAGAAAAGCCCCAAAGGAACAGCGAGGATCAGCCCCAAACCCAGGCTGATCAACACCCTGTAGGTACTGATAAGAATATGTTTCCAGAGAGTTGCCGGAAGAATTTTGACGAATTGCTGGAGCGCAAGAAGCGGGGGTGGAAGAGCTGGATTCCTCAACAGCAACGCCAGCACTTCCCAAGAAAAAAGCAGGGTCAGGAAGGACAACAAGTAGTACTTAAAATTAGCTTTTTTATCCCACCTGGGCAATGTGATCACGTTTCTTGCCTGCCTCCAAGATCATGCGGATCTCCGAACACTTCTGGTGAAAATGATAGTCATGACGATAATTCTCGCTTCCCATGTATGGGTTTGAAATCACTCTCCGGATTTCGCCGGGGCGAGGCGAAAGGATAATGATTTCCTGGCCAAGGTAAACCGCCTCTTCAATGCTGTGTGTTACCAGAACAAAAGTTATCCGGCGGCTCTGCCACAACCTCAAGATCAAATCCTGCAGATTTTCCCTTGTCAGAGCGTCAAGCGCTGAAAGAGGTTCATCCATCAGCAGAATTTCCGGTTTCAAGGCAAGGGCTCTGGCAAGAGCGACCCTCTGCTTTTGGCCTCCACTTAATTGACTGGGATAACGCTCTACACACTCAAGTAACCCCAATTCCTCCAGAATCGGCATGAGTGCCTTCTTTTGCTCATGTTTATTGACTCCCCGGATCTGAAGGCCAAGGGCGACATTGTCCCACACCGTTTTCCAGGGAAGAAGCCCGTAATCCTGCAGAATAAGTGCAGTCTTAGGATGAGGTCTCTCAAGTCTTTTTTGAAAGAGACAGACTTCACCCCGTGTCGGCTTGAGCAAACCCGCCATCAAGAACAACAAAGAGGTTTTTCCACAACCCGAAGGCCCAATAATGGCGTAGCTTTTCCCTTTCACTAACTCAAGGTTGATATTATGAAGGGCTTCAACTTGAGAATTATCGTTTTGATATACCAGGTCTACATTATGCAAGCTGATTATCGCCTTCATCTTTCTTTCTCAAGGACTTTGATGATCTCCTCAGCCACCAAATCCTCGTAGCCGTAGTTCTCTTTGAGAAGTCCTTTTTCCTTGAGCCAATTGAGCACAAGCTGCACATTTTCCTTCGTAGGGAGTTGTGGTGGTGAAAAGGTGGGAACAGGAAAAGTTTTCTGAAGTTCTACCGGTATCCGCACCTTTTCAATGAACAGATTCCTGTACTTCTGGGGATTGGAGGTGACCTGCTGTGCTCCTTCAGCAAATGCTTTTAAAAACCCTACAACTGCTTCTTTCCTGGACTGAAGAACATCCTCCCGGAAAAAGAACACACTTTGAGAGAGATTCACCGGCAACTTAGTATCATCGATCAACACTTTTGCTCCATTAGCCTCTGCCCACGAAGCCAGGGGATCAGGTAGGACTGCTGCTGCCACCCGATCCTGGAGCAGCATTTCTACCCTCATCGGCATTTTGGCCACAAACACCTTGTTGACTTTTTCTGGGTCAATTCCTTTGTAGGAAAGCATTTGGTCAGCCATAAACTCGATGATCGTATTTCGAGATATTGCCACTTCTTTCCCAATCAAGTCTTCCGGTTTCTCAATAGAGCTGTTAGGAGAAGTCATCAGCACATAGCGACCTTCTTCAGGTTTGGCTCCCAATGCTATTGAGACTGCCTTAACCGGAGTGCCCCCTTGCCTCATCAAGGCAACAGCAATCAGGTCGCCCTCAACACCATCTACTGCTCCAGCTTGAATTGCTGCATCTCGTTCAGCAGCACTTTCGAAAAGCACGAGTTCTACATCTAGCCCGTGCTTCTTAAACAAGCCTTCCTGCTCAGCCACATAAATCGGCAAAGCCTCTTCGTCAGGTAATATTCCAATTTTCAGTGAATTCTTTTGGCACCCACTTCCTCCTAAAACCACAAGAAAAACAATCAAAAAAGGAGCAGCCAAAATCAAAACTCCTCTTTTATGCAACAGATTCCCCTCCCTTTAAGAAACAAGAACCTCAAGAGCGGCTCGATTCTGGAGATAAGTTGATCGGCTTCAAGGGAATAATCGTCGAGATGGCATGCTTGTAGATCATTTGTTGTTTCCCCTCAGACTCTAGAATCACTGTAAAGTTGTCAAAGCCCCGGACAACCCCCTTTAACTGAAAACCATTTACGAGGTAAACAGTTACCGGAATGTTTTCTTTGCGGATCTGGTTAAGAAAAAAATCTTGTAAATTAATGTTTTGTTTGGCCATCCTTCTACCCCCACTTATTCTCTCTTTTAATTATCAATATTCTTCAAAAACAGGAATAACCCTGCAAATGTAGTTAATAATTTCTTCTAATGTTTCTTTCCTCACCTGTTTCCCTTCCAGGTAAAACCATTGAATTCTAGGATCTCTCTTGAACCAGGTAAGTTGCCTCTTAGCATAGTTTCTCGTTGCCTTCTTTGTAAGTTCAATTGCTGTCTGGAACTCGTATTCCCCACGGAGGTAACCAAGAACCTGCTTGTATCCAAGAGCCTGAAATGGTTTTAATTCTGGACTGTAGCCCATTCTCAAGAGGTTTCTTACTTCCTCCACGAGCCCTTGTTGAAACATCTTTTCGACCCTTGCTTCGATCCGCTGGTAAAGCTCTTCCCTGCTCCTGATAAGTCCAACCATTGCCAGTTTGTAGAGTTGAGAGCCCTTTTGAGAGACCTTCTGAAACGACGAAATGGGTTTCCCAGTAAGGTAGTACACCTCGAGCGCTCTCGTGATCCGGCGGTAATCGTTTGGATGGAGACGTGCTGCTGTAACTGGATCTACCTTCCGGAGTTTTTTGTAAAGCTCACCTCCCTTTCCTGCTTCAACCATTTTCCAGAGTTCGCCCCGGATCTTTGTAACATCTCCAGTATCCGGGAATTCATAAGGATCGATCACTGCCTGGATGTAAAGCCCTGTCCCGCCGACGAGAAAAGGGAGTTTCCCCCTTTTGTGGATCTCCTCGATTTTCGCCCGCGCCAACCGCTGGAACTGAGCAACACTGAAATCCTGGTCTGGCTCGAGAAAATCAAAAAGGTGGTGAGGCACTCCTTTTTGTTCCTCAGGAGAAAGCTTTGCTGCTCCAATTTTGAAATACTTGTAGACCTGGATGGAATCAGCAGAGATAATTTCTCCATTTAACCGCAAAGCAAGCTCTACAGCAACTTCTGACTTTCCTACCGCTGTCGGACCTACGACCACAACCAGGGAAATCATTGGGAACCCGTATCCTCCCCTTGCATCAATATCAGCGACTAAACCGTTTCACCAGTTCGAGATCACCTAGTTTGAAGTAAATTGGCCTCCCGTGAGGACAAGTGTGGTGTTCCACCGTATCCAGCTTGCCGAGGAGAGACTCCATTTCCTCGATACTTAAAAGATCTCCTGCCTTGATCGAGCTTTTGCAGGCGTAAAGTGCTGCCATCTCCTTGTGTAAAAGGGAAATCGCCTTGTTTTGCTCTTTCGTTCCCCGAAAAAGGTCAAAAACATTTTTGAGAAACTCCTCAGGTTTTTCACGTAGACCAAGAGGAACCGTAACAATTCGGTAATCGTTTTCCTGTTTGCAAGGCTCAAGGGTAAAACCGAGTTGAGTGAGAAAGCTTTTATTTTCGTAATACAGTTCTTGTTCCTCTGGTGTCAGTCGAACAACTAGAGGAACCCCTGGCTCGTGAAGAAAAGGAGTGTTGCTCGCAAACTGTTTGAGGATTTCTTCGTATCTGACCCTTTCATGAGCTGCATGCTGGTCAATAAAGTATACACCATCATCTCCCTCGGCAATGATATACAGGGCTCGCGCCTGGCCGATTACCCGAAGCTTACTGAAGAAGGGTTGGCGTTCCTTCTGCTGTGGTCGGTACTCAGCTCTGGCCTCCCAGAGACTTGCCTGTTCTCCTTCAAAGACACCCTTCGAGGAAACCTGAGGAAGGGATAGCTGCACTTCAGGTTTGGGTGAAGGCAAAACATTCAAAAAATGCTTCCTCGAAAATTCCTCTAGAGCTTTCTGCACTCCCTTTCTAATCACTCTGGTAACAGCCCTGGGCTCCTGAAACCTGACGTCAGTTTTTGTCGGGTGAACATTGACATCGAGTTGTGCTGGATTAAGAGACAAAAAGACGACAGCAAGAGGGTAGCGTCCTCGCGGTATCAAACCATGATATGACTCTTCCAGAGCTTCAGTCACCAGGTGATTGCGCACCAACCTCCTGTTAACAAAAACTGACTGGTGATGACGGCTCGCTCTGGTCAACTCAGGACTGGAAACATAACCTTTGACGAGAACACCTTCTTCTTCATAAACCACTTCAAGAAAAGATTTAGCTGTTTCCTTACCATAGACGATGCTGAGAACCTCCAGTAAACTTCCACGACCTGGAGTTGCCAAAACGGATTTCTTATTGGAAATCAAGCGGAAAGAAATTTCCGGGTAGCCGAGAGCGAATCTAGTAATCAGGTCAGTGATAATTCCCTTTTCAGTGGCAGGACTCCGCAGGAACTTCTTCCTGGGAGGTGTATTATAAAAAAGGTCGGTAACAATAACTTGGGTTCCTGGAGGACAGCCAACAGTAGTTACTTCTTTAATTTCACCGCCCTCCATCAGGAGCTTGGTTCCCGCAACCATTTCCGAAGTTCTGGTAATCAGAGAGAAACGGGACACAGCAGCAATCGAGGGGAGAGCCTCCCCTCGGAAGCCTAGGGTTTTAATGGCAACCAGGTCGCTACTTGTCTTGATCTTGCTTGTAGCGTGCCTTCGGACAGCCAGCAGGGCCTCTTCTTCGGTCATCCCACAGCCGTTGTCGAGGACTTTGATTTCCTTCATCCCTGCATCTTTAATTTCTACCGTGATTTCGGTAGAACCTGCGTCAATAGAATTCTCCACAAGCTCCTTGACCACCGAGGCGGGACGTTCAATCACTTCTCCAGCAGCAATTTGCCTGACAACCTCAGGTGCAAGGATGGTAATCTTACCCAAGGCAAATCACCTGTCAATTTCTTAAATCCTGCCACAAACCATAGATCTAGAAGGCCGGGCTCTCCACATAATCCCGGCCCTTCCCTTCGTTTTCCAGACCTTCCAACTACCTGGTGGAAATCCCACTTTTGCCAAGATAGGCCCCAGCAACAAAAAGAGCAGTACCCACTGACCTGGGAGCCTCAACACCATTGCCTAAAAGGGACGCCCAAAGCATCACCAACGAAAATGCCCAGAAACGCACCCTGAAACTTATCTTCGAGATTAGACATCCTGCTTCCTCCTAAAGAGGAACAAAACTCCCAGGTTTCCAGTTGAGCATCAGAAGGGGAATAGCATCTTCCCTGACGACACTCCCGGCGACAACTTCACCGATAAAGATCACATGATCCCCTGCCTCCTGAGTAGCTACAACTTTGCACTCCAAATTGGCGATGCAATCCTGGAGAAGAGGAACCTTGACCACCTTACCAGGTTGTGTCTTTAATTTAAGTTCCTCGATCTTATCAGTTTCTTTCCCAGAGCGACTCCCACAGAAATTGGCAACTTGAACCTGTTCTTTTGCCAAAATACTGACAACAAATTCACCGCTCTTCTGAATCAACTCATAGGTATACCTTTCAGGTGCAATTGAAACCATCACCATCAGAGGATTAAACGACACCTGACTCACCCAGGAGGCAGTCATTACATTATACCTACCTTCGTGTGCGGCACCGATAAGTGTCACCGGCCAGGGCATTCTTTTAATGGCTTCCTTAGCTTCTTTACTACTCACTAACACTCCCTCCTTTTTGACAAATTTTATTCATAAGAAATTTCTTTTTCTTCTCGGACGCAATATTGGTAATAAGCATCATTTGGCTTGTCCTGCAGGTAGATAAAGTCAAAACCCTGGGGATGTTCAACATACTGGCGATAGTGGCTTCTCGCTTCCTCCTGACAACTGGGACAGGCTTGCCAGGGAATAGCCACAGCATAAATGGATTTAGTTGACCCGTTGGGGTAGGCCCCGTGAGACTCAATTAGGTGATAGCCAGGACACCTGTCACAAAGACGAATTTTTTCCTTCTGCTGTTCCCTAATATAGTCAGTATCGTAGAAAATAGATCTCCTTTCTTCAGCAAACTCTCCCCCACCTTTTTGTTTCCGCACATGTTCAGTCAGTTCCGAGCGATTTTTCCAGATCTCCTGGAGTTGGTTAACCAGAACCTTGATTGATTCCATCCTCCCAGAAGGCATCACGAAATTCTCCTTCTTATAGTCTGGCTCTCGAACACAGGAATAATCAAGACCCGCCATTGCCAAAATGATCGCTGTGTTCACATAAGGAAGAGCCGATTCGATGGCATAACCCCCTTCGAGAACTGCGAGATCGGGTTTCAATTTGGCATTGAGGAGAGCATACCCCTGAGCAGTAAAGCGCATGTTGGCTAGAGGATCAGTGTAGTGATTATCCTGACCTGCGGAATTGATGATCAGTTCTGGTTGAAAATCTTCGATGATCGGAAGGACGAGGTTATCGAGAACGTAGTGAATCCCTTCGTCAGTTGTTCCCGGAGGAAGAGGAATGTTGATGGTCATCCCAAAAGCCGATGGTCCTCCTGCCTCGTGAGGAAAACCAGAACCAGGGTAGAGTGTTCTCCCATCCTGGTGGAAGGAAATAAACAAAACGTCAGGATCATTGTAGTAAATATCCTGGGTGCCGTCACCGTGATGTACATCAGTATCAACAATAGCGATCTTCTTAATGCCGTAGTTCTTACGAAGGTATTCAATCATGATCGCCTCATTGTTGATGTTGCAGAAACCCCGGTTTCCATGGACAACCCTCATAGCATGATGCCCCGGCGGGCGCACAAGAGCAAAACCATTGCGGATCTCCTTTTTCATCAAAGCGTCTGCAAGGACCAGCGTTCCACCTGCAGCAATCAGATGAGCATCAGTTGCCTGTGCTCTAATGTCCGGAATACAGAAGTGCACACGGGCAACATCTTTGAGGGTAGCCACTCTTGCCCTGTATTCGCAAACTTCAGGGAGGTCGAGCAGTCCCTCTTCAAAAATCTGGTCTCTCGTGTAGAGAAGTCTTTCTTCCCGTTCTGGATGAGTAGGTGAAATTGCCCAGTCGAAAGCGGGGAAAAACACCAAACCTGTTCTAGGAGACACCTGAATCCCCCCTTTGCAAGTGACTTCGAAGGATTCCCGGTGGGAACTGCACACAGACATCAAAAAGCCTGCCAATAGTTCTCCAGCCTCGAACCATGTTAAACATTTCACTATAGACGAGTTCCGGCTTTTCATCAGAAGGAATACCTAGTTCCTGACCTTCCTTTTTGAGAAGAGAAAAAGCCAGTTCCTCGGCATCACTCAAAAAAGAGAGCCGCTTGGGCAGTTTTTCCTGAACTCCTGATTCTTCAACAAAGTAGAAGTTGCGATGAGTGTCGAAGTGGTAAGTCCGGCACAAGGTAACCTTGGCGAGGGCAGCTCCGATGGCATTGGCAACCTCGGCGTGAGGTGGTGCCACAGCCTGGCAGCCCATTTTCTTTCCAATGAGGGGAATGAGCGCGGGAGCTGCAGCTCCGATCCCTACAATATTCTGCGGCCTTACCTTCTTTTCTTGAAGTAACTCCCATACCCTGTAAGCAGGCTCCTGCTCCCAGGCCAGGAACATCTTCTGAATTTCAGCAACGATTTTTCGGGTCACATTTTCCAGAATCAGTTCTGCTGTCTTTTCTGGAGAAAGGTGCAGTTCATTTCCAATCTTCGTTAGGGCTTCACGAGCCTTTCGGAGATCACCGATGTGTGTAAGCCCAACTACTCTCATGGCATCTGTAGGTGTAGGCTGGGGCCCTCCCAGACAATAAGCAGGACCTTCTCTCTGCTGGAGAATTTCCAGATTCCCGTTCCTTACCTCGATTACACTATCTCCGCCAAGGGGCACTGACTTGGTAGCAAAAGCCCTGACATGAGTGAGGTAACTGTCGACACAGGCACCACGCGAAGCCAACAGCGGCTTTCCTGAAAGGATCAGAGCAAGGTCAGTCGTCGTTCCTCCGACATCAAGAACAATTGAGGTCTGCTCCGGTGGTGTCAGTGCAAGAACACCTAGAGTGCTTGCCGCGGGACCAGAAAAGATCGTTTCCACTGGTTTTTTCAGTGATTGCTCAAAGGGCAGGGTTCCTCCATCTGCTTTGAGAATGTAGATCGGGGCATCGACTTTTTCTTCCTCGAGCGCCTTCTTTACCTGCAGGTAAAAGTTCTGGTACTTTTCCTGGGTCGCCAGTGTGAGAAGCGAAGTCACCACCCGCCGGGGAAAATTCAGACGGCTGGAAACCTTGTGGCCCATAACCAGGCGAATCTCGGGAGCATTTTTGGCGAAGTATTCAGCAACAGTTCTTTCATGGGTATTGTTTCTTTGGGAGAACTTTCCGACTACAGCTACACGCTTAATGCCTCGGGACCTGATGGCTTCCACACATTCCTGAATTTCTTTTTCTTTGAGAGGTTCAATCTCCCTCCCTCGATAATCGATAGCACCTGAAAGGACATAGACATCAGGAACACCGAAGTTGTAAAAAGCCGGGTTGATACCTGGTCCGGGAATCAGAACTAGTGCCACAGGTTCAATCTGCTTGGTGGCAATCAGATTGGTAATTAGGGTTGTGCTGAGAACTATCCTCTCGATTTCCGATTTAGATGACGCCTTGATCAACTGTTCAAGGGCTTCCAGAAGGGAACTGAGGAGGTCTTCCGGCTTTGTAGGGATCTTTACCTTATCCAAAATTTCTCCCTTATCGATGACCACACCATCTGTGTAAGTCCCTCCAACATCAATGCCAATAATCATCACTCTTCACCTCAGTACTTTTTTCTTCTGCGGGCAGGACGTTTTTTCAGCCTCTGCTGCCAATCAAAGAGAATGTTTAGAGCCTCAAGAGGAGTTACCTGAACCAAATCTAGGTTTTCTAGTTCTTTGAGGATTGGATTCTTCTCTTCAAAAAGTACAGGCTGGACAAAGGCACTCTTATTACTCTTATTATCTGAATCACCCTTGATTCTTTTGATACCAGAAGCCTCTTGCTCCAAGTAATTGAGGATCTCTTCAGCTCTTTGCACAAGCCTCTCTGGTAAGTTCGCCAGTCGGGCAACATGAATTCCATAGCTCTTGTCAGTACCACCTGGAACAACTTTTCTCAGAAAAATGATCTCGCGGCCCTTTTCCTCTACAGCAATCGAGTAGTTGGCAACCCCTTCGAATTTCTCGGCAAGTTGATTTAGTTGGTGGTAGTGTGTAGCAAAAAGCACTTTAGCACCAATGTGGTTGTGGATATATTCAACGATCGCCCAAGCTATACTCAAACCATCAAAAGTGCCCGTCCCCCGCCCGATCTCATCGAGGACAATCAGGCTTTCACTGGTTGCCTGCTGAAGAATGTAAGAAACTTCACTCATTTCCATCATGAAGGTACTTTGGCCTCTGGTAAGATCGTCCATCGCACCTGCTCTCACAAAGATCCTATCCACAATACTGATTTCTGCTGATTCGGCAGGGATAAAAGAACCGCACTGGGCCATCAGCACAAGGAGAGCGACCTGTCTCATGTATGTTGATTTTCCCGCCATGTTTGGGCCCGTCAGAATGTGAATCCTGTTGTTTTTTTCTCCTATAGAGATGTCATTGGGAACGAATTCTCCTTTTTCCATTAATTGTTCGAGAACCGGATGACGCCCGCTCTTGATCTTGATAATCCCAGATTTATTGACCCGCGGCCTGGTATAGTGATACTCGCGAGCAACTTCGGCAAATGAGGAGAAACAGTCTAATCTGGCGATAATTTCGGCGTTTTCGCGGATTTTCTCTGACACCTTGGCGATCTCTTGGCGTATCTCCAGAAAAAGCTGGTACTCAATTTCTTGAAGTTTCTCCTTAGCTCCAAAGAGAAGGCTTTCCTTTTCTTTTAACTCAGGGGTGATAAACCTTTCAGCCTGAGTAAGGGTTTGCTTGCGAATGTAGTTCTCAGGAACCAGATGCAAATTGGGCTTGGTAACCTCGATGTAGTATCCAAAGACTTTGTTGTAGCCGATCTTCAGGGACTTGATCCCAGTACGATTTCTCTCTTCCTGCTCAAGCTGGCGAATCCACTGATCCCCTTCCTGGAGAATATCGCGCAATTCGTCAACTCTCTGGTCGAACCCCCTTTTAATAATACCTCCGTCTTTTAGATTGACCGGGGGGTCCTCAGCAATTGCCCGGAAGATCAAGTCTTTCGTCTCCGATAGGGGATCAAGTCGCTCCCCAAGACTTCGCAAATGATCGTTGTCAGTTTGGGATAAAAGATCCTTGATCCTGGGAATCACGGAGAGAGAATGAGCAAGAGCGAGTAGATCTCGCGGATGGGCAACCTGCCAGTCGATCCTGCTTGACAGCCGTTCAAGGTCGTAGACATCTTGAAAACATTCCTTGAGTTCCGTGTGCAAAAAAAAATTGTTGACAAGTTCCTCGGTCGCGGCAAGCCTTTCTTCGATCAGTGACAAGTCAGTTAACGGAGATTCCAGCCAACTTCGGAGCATTCTTGCCCCCATTGCTGTCGAAGTCCGATCAAGAGCCCAGAAGAGGCTCCCTTCTTTTCTCCCCTCTCTCAAAGTGGCAAATAGTTCTAGGTTCTTCCTGGTCATAGCATCCAGGTACATGCCACTATCAGGGGTGTAGATCAACAGATTTTTGAAAGGGAGTTTTTCGGTCTTCTGGGTCTCTTGAAGATAGCGAAGGAGCAGGGCCGCTGCCATCAGGGCTTCTTCGAATTCATCGACCTGGAAGCTAATGGAGTTCAGGCTGTTGAACTGCACATTTACCAGTTCGATGGCCTCTTTCCTGGTAATCTTCGGCTCATAATAGGTAAACCTTACCCCTGCCTCCTGCCAGGGACGACTGTCAAGAGCCTGGAAATCAGCAACCTGGCTCGACCTGAGAATACATTCTGCAGGCTGGAGCCGCTGAATTAGGTCATAGAAGTAGGAAACCTCCCGGCCCCCGCGAAACTGGGCAATCCAGAACTTCCCAGTAGTGATATCGCTCCAGGCACAACCAAGTGTTTTATTCTTTAAGCTTAAGGAAAGGATAAAATTGTTTTTACTCTGGTCGAGAAACGTGTAATCAAGAATGGTTCCGGGTGTAAGAACTCTGACAACGTCTCGTTTGACAATTCCCTTCCCTGGTTTTGCTTCCTCGAGCTGCTCACAAATAGCGATTTTATATCCTTTTTCCAACAGCCTCTTGATGTAAACGTCAGCAGCATGATAGGGAACACCACACATAGGAATCCTATTGTTTTTACCTGCTTCCCTGCTGGTAAGAACGATCTCTAATTCTTGCGCAGCTATCCTGGCATCTTCTGCAAAAAGCTCGTAAAAATCACCGAGGCGAAAAAAGAGAAGGCAATCAGGATATTGGTTTTTGATCTCCTGGTACTGTCTCATCATTGGAGTTGTGTTCCCCACTTTTTCCACCTCGTAGCTACCAGGAAAGTGGTTGTTTACTTGCATTCAGGATTGTTGCATTGAGAACATGCTGATGGAGAACAGGTTTCTCCCCGGAGAACTTGATTGATGATCAGGTTTACCTGCTGCAAAAGCTTGTAAAAGTTTGCCTGAGCTGCCAGGTACGCCTGAATCGACTTATTCTGCTTCATTTTCTCCTGGACTTGATTAAACTGATCCCATTCTTCAGAAGTGATCGCTATTCCAGATTCCTGCTTTTCTTTAAGTTTTCTTTCCTGTTGCTGAAACTCCCTGATCAGATTTTGAGCTTCCTGGTCATTGTCAAGGTTCATTTCTGCAGCCTGGAGAACAAGAGTTTCCTTACACTCCCGCAAGGCGTATCCCAGCTCTTTTGCTTTCTCGATGTAGGACAAAACAGTGCACCTCCAAATACTTTTTACTTAATAACTTCTGGGTAAAGGCAAAGATTCCTCTTTTTTTTCTCTGATCTTTTTTAGAGAGCCCAGAAGATACCAGCTTTGCGGAGCCTCAATTTGAACATCAACGAGCTTTCCCGTAAGATCATTACCATTTCCTTGAAAAACGACAACCTTATTTGTTCTTGTCCTTCCACTCCAGCGTTGGGGATTATTCTTGCTTCTCCCCTCCACCAGGATCTCCCAGGTCTGACCCCTCAACTTCTGGTTCACCTCGAGCGAAATTTGCTTCTGAACCTCGATGAGTTGAGCAAGCCGCCTTTTTTTCTCCTCAAGAGGTACCTGATCAGGCATCTCTGCAGCCGGCGTCCCTGTGCGAGGAGAAAACATAAAGGTGTACGCGGCATCAAAGCGTACCCTTTGCACCATATCAAGAGTGTCTTCGAAATCTTCTTCCGTCTCCCCTGGAAATCCTACAATTAGATCAGTGGTGATGCTCGCTCCAGGAATCAGTTTCCGGATCTTTTCTACTTTTTGCAGATAGTCTTCCCTGGTGTAACCCCTGTTCATCAATTTTAAGACCTTATTGCTCCCTGCCTGGAGGGGTAAATGGAAGTGTTCGCAGACCTTCTTACTGGCTGCAATTGTTTCGATGATCTCATCGCTGAAATTTCGAGGATGAGAAGTCATGTAGCGAATCCGCAAAAGGCCTTCTGTCTCATCGAGAAGCTGGAGCAGAGTAGCGAAGTTGACCTCTCCCTGGAGATCCTTTCCATAGTCATTGACGTTCTGCCCCAGAAGCATTATCTCTTTATATCCCTGTCTTACCAGGTCTCTGACTTCTTCGCAGATATCAGACAGTGGTCTACTTTTCTCTCTCCCCCTTGTGTAAGGAACGATACAATAAGAACAGAAGTTGTCACAGCCATAGATGATGGTCACATATGCTTTCACTGGATGAGAGTGGCGCGCAGGAAGGATTCCAGGTAATTGCTTTTTTTCGAGCTCTGTGTCTACAACCTGGGTATTTGTCTGCAGTGATTTCTTGAGCAGTTCAGGTAAATAGTGAAAGCTCCTGGTTCCAAAAACAACATTAACGAAGGGTGTCTTTTTTTGTAAGTATTCTCTGATCTCGGGATTTTGAGGCATACAGCCCCCAACGGCAATAACCAGATCGGGTTTCTTCTTCTTCAAGCGTTTGAGGTTTCCCAGAAACCCAAGGGCTTTTTGCTCAGCACTCTTGCGAACACAACAAGTATTGAGGACAATCAAGTCAGCGTTCTCAATCTGATCGGTCCACTGGTACCCTTCTTTTTCGAGAAGGGCGTGTATGATCTCTGAATCGTGCTCGTTCATCTGACAACCCCAAGT
>LDZS01001708.1_pt1 | contig 22912 bp, 20 predicted proteins | sample 615471 | NCBI WGS metagenome assembly LDZS01 (sample SAMN03408295, study PRJNA278302) | terrestrial metagenome | isolation source: oil reservoir sample K3 | place: USA: Alaska, North Slope, Kuparuk formation | collected 2013
ATCATAGAGACAGCTCCTTTGATGAAGGTCGAGGAAAATGAAATAGTTGTTCAGTTTGATATGAAGGCCTGCGAAGCTGTTGGCCTTATTAAGTTTGATTTCTTAGGGCTTAAAACCCTTACCATCATAGATAAAACCCTTAAACTTATCAAAAAATATGAGGGGATAGACTTAGATTTAAATCGGATCCCTCTTGATGACCCCAAAACGTTTGAACTGTTAAGGGCAGGCGAAACTGACGGAGTCTTTCAATTAGAATCTCAAGGAATGAAAGACCTTTTAAGAAGGCTTAAACCCTCCGACTTTAACGACCTTATCGCAGTTTTAGCTCTTTATCGTCCTGGTCCCTTAGAGGGTGGGCTGGTAGACCAGTATATCGAAACCAAACATGGAAGAAGGAAGCCAGAATATCTACATCCACTTTTAGAGCCTATTTTAAAAGAAACCTACGGGGTAATCGTTTATCAAGAACAGGTTATGCAAATAGCCCAGGTGATGGCTGGATATACTCTGGGGGAAGCTGACCTTCTTAGGCGTGCTATTGGAAAAAAAGAAAAAGAGTTGATGGAAAGCCTAAAAGAAGAGTTTGTTAAAAGGTCTGTAGATAGAGGAATTCCTGAAGACATCGCTCAAAAGGTATTTGATCTTATAGAAAAATTTGCTGACTACGGATTTAACAAAAGCCATTCGGCAGCTTATGCTTTAGTGGCTTATCAGACAGCTTATCTAAAAGCCCACTACCCTGTTTACTTTATGGCTTCTATCCTTACTTACGAGGTTGATAAAAGAGAAGAGGTAAGTAAATATATCTCTGTAGCCAATGAAATGGGGATACCTATTCTTCCTCCAGATATAAATTTAAGTGATGTAGGCTTCACTGTAGAACAAGGAGCTATTAGAGTAGGGCTTCAAGCAGTAAAAAACGTAGGGGAAGAGGCAGTAAACGAGATTATCAACAAACGTCCTTATAGTTCTTTTTGGGATTTTTGCAATAAAGTAGACACCAAAAAAGTAAACCGCAAAACTATAGAAGCTTTGATAAAAGCTGGTGCTTTTGATAGCTTAGACCAAAACAGAGCTAAGCTAATGCATAATCTTCCTTCGATCCTCTCTGTTACCACCCAAACCAAATTTTCTTCTCTTTTTGGGCAAGCCACCCTTTTAAATCCGTCTACTTCTTATACCTTAGAAGAAGTACCTGAGTGGGATTTAGAAACAAAGCTTGCTTTTGAAAAAGAAAGCCTTGGTTTTTATCTTTCAGACCATCCAGTAAAACGACTCCGGCGTTTTATAGAAGTGTTTACCCCTTACAACTTAGAAAATCTTTCTCAAGTAGAAGACGGCGCGCAGGTAGTGTTACTGGGGTTGATTTCAGAGATAAAGCTTAAGCAGACAAAAAACGGGGATAAGATGGCTATTCTTACGATAGAAGACGAGTTTTCTTCGGAAAGAGCTCTGGTTTTTCCGAATCTTTACAAACAAAACTTTTCTGTAATGTCCGAAGGATCTATTCTCTGGTTTAGAGTTGCCGTAGACAGAGATGAGGATTCCTTAACCCTTTTAGTAGAAGACCTTGCTCCTTTTAATGATTTTAGATTTTTTAAGGAAGGAGTGGTTAATGTTTGTGTACCTCACACCTTAGCAAACAGACAATTTTTAGAATTTTTGAAGACCTTTGTTACTAAAGAAGAAACGAATACTTTCCCTTTCCGCCTTCAGATCACCTATCCTGATGCCATCGTAAACTTTGAGATAAACGGAGACAAGCTTTTACTTTCTCAGGAAAATATCTCCTTACTTTTTGATAACTTTCCTCAGATAAAACTGGTCTTTACAGAATCATAAATAAAATAAAAACTCACCAAAAATATTTTTTCATAAAAAAGTTACAAAAACCTCTTGATTCAGTCGGTTAGATTCCTATAATAAAAGTATATAGCAAAGATTTTTAAAAATTTAACACAAAGGGGGTTAGAATGCTTGTTAAAGATTGGATGACAGAAAATGTAGTAACCTTAGAAGAAGATGAAACCTTAGAAAAAGCTTTTAAGATTTTAGAAGATTTTAAAACCTTTAGGAAGATCCCTATTACTAAGAATGGTAAACTTACCGGTATCATAACCCTTACCGACATAAAAGGATTACTTCCTTATAAAGCTAAAGACATCATCAAAGATCCCAGGTTTGATGAATTTTTTCAGGAGTTAAAAAATATTCCAATAAAACAAGTTATGACCAAAGATCCTATATATACCTATCCAGATGAAACCATAGAAAAGGCCTCTGTCATCATGCTTGAAAATAAAGTTTCAGGCCTACCTGTGGTAGATAGAAATCTCAGGGTAGTTGGGATTATAACTGAGACTGATATCTTCAGGTTTTATACTTTGGTTTCAGGGGTATATTTTGCCCCTTATCTTATGGGAGCTCTTATCGGTTGTGTGGATGACATTAAAAGCATAAGAGATGTGCTTAATAACAAGATAGGGGCTAAAATTTCAAGTATCATAATGTGGGATGCTCTGTTTTTGTTAAGCCACGATACAAACCTTAAGGATGTAATGGTAAGGTTTCAGGTGAGTAAGATATTATCAGATGTAGAGAACATGGTAAAAGAAGCTTTTAGTGAGTATGAAACCATCAAGGTACTTTTTGTCCGAAAGGATACGATAGAAGATGTTCCTTCAAGGAGATGGAAATAGAGGGTTAATTAATCCTAATGGTTGCGGATTAGCCCCTATCCTTTCTAATTCTCTAAGTCTCTTTTCTGCTAAGAAGAGAGCCTCTTTAGGGTTAGGATTGGGATGGGCAAAAAGATATCCCTGGGCTAAGGGAATTTTTTGAGCTTTTAAGAAAAGAGCTTCCTCCCAGGTTTCTACTCCTTCTGCAACGACAAAAAAGCCTATTTTTTGACTTAAGATATACATTACCTCTAAAAGTTTTTGTTTCTTTTTGAAGTTATTTAGGTCTTGAATAAAGGGTTTGGCTAATTTTACATAATGTATATCAAGAAGTACTAACCTCTCTAAATTTGAATGCCTAACCCCAAAGTCATCAAGAGCTATTAAAAATCCATAACTTAAGTACTTTTCTACAAAAGATACCAGTTTTTCAGTATGTGCAATTTTAGCCTCGCTTATTTCCACTACGATACTTTCAGGGCTTATCCCATAGTATTTAGCCTTTTTCTTAATCCAGTTAGTTCCTGCAAGTCCAAGGTCGATCGTTTCGCTGTTAACGTTGAGAAAGAGTAAAAAGTCCCGTTCTAACCCAAATTCTTTGAATTTTTTCATAGCCAGTGCTTTACAGGTACGATCAAATTCTATCAGAACTCCCTGTTTTTTAGCTAATTCAAAAAGCACGTTAGGAGGGATGATTAGGTTTTTTTCTTGATTAATACCTCTTACTAAAGCTTCAAACCCTAACACCTTCCCTGTGTCAAGATTTACTACAGGTTGAAGGTAAATATCAAGATGACTTTCAAGAAGAAAAAAGTTCGTTTCGTTCATAAAAACTAACCTCCGTAGTCTTGTCTTTTCTTCGATCCTTAAAGATTACAGAATTTTTTGCCTCTCTTGCCATACTCTTAGCTTTAGCTTTGACCTCTGAGGCTATAGAAGCTAAATGGGCATAAGAGGTTATTTTCCTGTTAGTGCTACTTACTATGGCAAAGGTTAGAGAAAGGAGAGGGAAGTTTTTTTCTTTACCCTCTCTGTCTTTAGAAAGATAATATCCAGTTAAAAAGTCTTTTCCATGAAAATCTGGCAAAAGTTTTTCAAATTCTTCTTTAATCTTTTCTGCTATTTCTAAGGAAGTCTCTGGTGGGCATATTACTATAAAATCATCCCCTCCGATGTGGCCAACAAAAGTGTTTTTCTTTCCATTTACTGTTTCTTTTATTATTTCACCAAGAGATATGATAACCTCATCACCCTTAGCGAATCCATATTTATCGTTAAAAGGTTTGAAATGGTTTATGTCTATGTAGATTACGTCAAAATCTTCCATTTTTGATATTCTTTCTTCTATTACATTTTTGATAGCCCAGTTTCCAGGAAGGCCTGTAAGAGGATTAGCATCTTTGGCAAGCATCAGTGATTTTTGAGCTAAGGCCTCTATCAAAAGAGACACCGATACCACCCCTAAATACCTTCCTTTTTCTACTACGATTATGTCATCATAAGTATGAGGATAGGTTCTATTTTGTAGTTGCATCGCAGCTTCTTCTATGGTATTAGAAGCCTCAAGGGTTAAACCTGGGGGTTCCATCACATCTCTTACCTTTTTATTCCCATTTAGATGGATTCCGTATCCATACTTTCCTAAAATGATATGCTCTAAAAACCTCCTCCTCTGAAGTTGTCCTACCACGAATTCATCGTAGTTTATGACTGGAAGGAGATTAAAGTTTTCATCTTTCATAAAAAGTAAAAAGGCTTCTCTGACAAACACTTCAAAATGAATCGCGGGAACCTTAATCACAAGGTCTCTAAGTCTACGGTCTAAATTAAAAAAATACATATTCATAGTTATAGATATGTTTAGGCAACCAAGTAGGCCTTTTGAGGATTATAAAAAGACTTTAAATATCCTGAATCTAAGTTTCTCTTAGCAAGATATTCCTTGGGACCACTTATTAAATAAAAACTTAAATCTCCTATGGGAGGTATTCTATAACTAAAGGAAAGATTTAACATTCCAGAAAAACTTTGAGATAAATTAGAAGACCTGAAAAATTCTTGAGTTTTAATACAAAATTTTAGGTTCTTTTGATTTAATCTATCTAATACCTTTTGGGTTAATTCCTGAATGAGTTCTTGAAAAGACTTTAAACAGAATGGGTCTAAGTTTTTAAGTAGGTTAAAGTCTATCATAAAATGGGGATATACCTTTTTGGCATACTGGATTACTAGTTTTTTTTCAGCAGTTATCACCATAATTAGCCCTAAGAGATCGTTTTCATACCACCCTTTGTAAGAAAAATCTTTTAGGTTCGCTACTTTTTGATAGTTAAAAAATTCTGTCAAAACAGGAGATTTATCAAAAACTTTTAGTCCCCAATCTTTTATACAACTTCTAATTAGGCTTATAAAAAACTCCTGGTTCATAAGTCACCTCCTTGTGATGTTTTGGGTTATTTTGTTAATAAGAAAGATAAAAGAGAAAGGTTAAAACTATGTTAAAAGGTTTTTAAATTTTTATAAAAATTAGGGATAGATGAAGTTTATGGGTTTTTAAGGGAAAGGATAAGTTTTTTAACTTTTTCTTTTATTTCATCTCTGACCTTGCGAAAAATTTTTAATCTTTCTTCTTCAGTTCCTTCAGCTTTAGCAGGGTCAGGAAGTCCCCAGTGTTCTCTTTTCTGGGCAGGAACATAAGGGCAGGTTTCTTTAGCGTCTCCACAAAGGGTTATAACTATATTGATCTGATCAAACGGGATTTCCTGAAAAGATTTGGGCCTTTGAGAAGATAGATCTATCCCTTCTTCAGCCATAACCTTTATGGCTAAGGGGTTTATACTTGAAGCAGGGTTTGAACCAGCTGAGTATACTTCTATATTCAGCTTATAAAGATTTGCAAAATGTTTAGCATAACCTTCAGCCATCTGACTTCTTGCAGAGTTTCCTGTACAGATAAAGGCTATTTTCATCAAGATGTCCCCTCCTTTTTTGTATAAGGTAAAGCTGTTGCATGTTTAAACTTAAACTAGGTTTAGTTAGGTTAAAACTCTATCATTAACCCAGATTTGCTTGCCATCAACCTTAATAAATCCATCTTCCTCAAGTTTCTTTAAAAGCCTTGAAAAAGTTTCTGGGGTAATACCTAAAAGCAAAGCTAATTGAGATTTAGGGATTTCAAGTTTTATAAGTCTTTCTGGAGAAGCCTTGGCAGCGTGATAAAGAAACTTTAGGAGTCTCTCTTTAGCATCTTTTAAAGTTATATTCTCAAGGCTATGGAGCAAGTCTTTTATTTTGAAGGCAAAGGCAGATAAAAGAGTAAGGCATAAATCTGGTGATCTTCCGATCAAGCTTTTAAAAAGGTTCTTTTCAAAAAATATTACTTCGGTTTCTGTAAGAGCCTGTGCCCAGGCAGGATATTCTCCCACCCCAGCCAATACTATTTCTCCGAAAATTTCCCCAGATCCAAAGATATGTACTACCATTTCCTTGCCTTCTGGAGAAAGTTTGTAAATTTTTATCCAGCCGTCTTTTACCAGATAAAATCCGGTAGCTCTGTCTCCTTCAGCAAAGATATGTTCTTTTTTGGAAAATTTTTTGACCATAGCGATTTCACTAAGTTTAGAGAGGTCATCTTCAGACAGCCGATTAAAATAGAAGGTACTTTTTAAGAAAGATTTTAAATCTTCGTTTTGAGAAACCTTGTGTTCCACGTGGAACACCTCTTTTTAAGAAAAATTATCTTATAAAATTGGTAAATATTTTGGGCTCTATTTCTGGACTTAAGCTTTTCGCCCTTTTCCCTTGGGTAGTCTTTAGTAACCAGGCTAAATTTTTAGCTAAAATCCTTACTATTTGTTTTCCTTCCTCGTCTTGTAAAACCTCTCCAGGACTGAGCCCAAATACTCCGTTCCAGTAGTTAGAGGTAGCCACAACCATTTCTGCATAAGTTAGGTAATGTAAAAGTTGGTCGTAGGTGGCAACACCACCTGCCCTTCTACATACTGCGATAGCAGCCCCAACCTTGTGCCTAAAAAGATTCCCGTTTACCGCAGAAACTAAAAAAGCTCGATCTAAAAAACATTTCATCGTCCCTGCTATCCCAGAAAAATAAACAGGAGATGCCAAAACTATCCCGTCAGCCTTTTTCATCATCTGAATCCAATCGTTTACCTCATCCTCTATAGCACACCTTTCGTTCTGTTTTTTCCTGCAGGTATAACAGGCAAGACATCCTCTGATGGCTTTATCTCCAACCTGAATGATCTCGGTTTTTATCCCTTGAGAAGTTAGCTCGTCTGCCAAGAGTTCAAGCACTTTTTGGGTGTTTCCCTGCTTCCTTGGACTTCCGTTAAAGGCAATTACTTTCATTTGCCCCTCCTGCCGCACTAAAAGAGTTGTTTTTTATTATATTACCATCTACTTTGTCTTTTGAAAAGCTTAAAGCCTATTAACAAATAATTTGGTGAGACTTTGTAATTTCTTCACATGTATGGAGAAAACATGCCAAAATTAGAAATTGAGTCTTGGAATTTTTCAGTTTTTTCCCTTTACCTTAGAAGCTTTTTATGCCTTTGCTGAGTGATTTTAATTTTTGCCATAAAACCTTTAGATGGATATGAATCCATATAGTTATTTTGAGCCTGAACTTCAAAAAAAAACAGTCAGGGCCAAATGTTCCACGTGGAACATTTGGCCCTGATAGGGGGGTTAGATAAGTTTATATTTTTCTTGTAACAGTTTCTTTAATTGTTCTGCTGAACTTTCTGTTAACCCAGCAAGAGGTAGTCTTACCTCAGGGGTTTCAATCTTTCCCATGAGCCAAAGGGCATGTTTAGCAGGTGCAGGGTTGGTTTCTATGAACATAGCCTTGTATAACGGATAAAGGTAAAGGTTTAGTTCGTTGGCCTTGGCAATATCCCCGCTTAGGGCATAACGCATAAGGGCTGCCATTTCCTTAGGGGTTACGTTGGCAACCACAGAAATTACCCCTTTTCCTCCTAAAAATACCGTAGCCAGGGCAGTAAAGTCATCCCCTGAAAGCACTATAAAATCTTTTGGACATCTCATCAAAAGTTCGGTAACCTGCTTTATATCCCCACAGGCTTCTTTGATGGCGATGATGTTTTCTATTTCTGCCAATTTGGCGGTGGTATCAGGGAGCATGTTTACCGAGGTTCTGCCAGGCACATTATATAAGATGATAGGTATTTTGGTTTGTTTAGCGATGTAGCTATAGTGAGCGTAAAGGCCATTTTGGGTTGGTTTGTTGTAATAAGGAGTAACGATAAGGGCTGCATCAAACCCCATCTCTTCGGCAAGTTTTGTATATTCAAGAACTCTTGCTGTGTTATTTGTTCCTGTACCAACGATAAGAGGTACCTTACCTTTGGCCTCTTCAAGGGCTATTTCCATAACCCTTTTTCTCTCTTCTTTTTCCAAGGTTGCGGCTTCTCCGGTTGTTCCAAGGACAAGAATTCCGTCTGTGCCTTGTTGAAGGTGCCAGCGAATTAATCCTCTCAAAGAAGTTTCATCTACCTTTCCATCTTTAAAAGGGGTAACTAAGGCTACTATAGAGCCCTGCAGGTTCATTTTTAATGCCCTCCTTATTTATTTTAAAGCGTCTTCGAAAATTGTCCCTTTAAACACCAAAAGGGTATCTCCTTCTAAGTAGATTTTATTCTCATTTTCTTCAATGTAAATGGTTAAAAGCTCTCCACCTCTGGTAAGAACGTTTACCGGAGAGTTTACCAGACCAAGTTTATAGGCTATATATGCTGAAGCTGCAGAACCGGTCCCACAAGCAAGTGTTTCTCCTTCGACCCCTCTTTCATAAGTCCTTATTTGGATAATTTTCTGACCGTCTTTTTCTACGATGTTTATAAAGTTAACGTTGGTTCCTGCTGGACTAAAGGCTTCGTGGTATCTTATTTTAGGCCCTATCTTGGTTACCGGTGCGTTTTCTATGTCCTCCCAGAAGATAACTGTATGAGGAACACCGGTGTTTACAAAGTGGGCTAAAAACCAATCATAGTCTGTACGTAAAACCAGGTTGAGCTTTAAATCTTTAGGAGAAGTAAGGGCAACCTTTACCCGTTTCCCTTTAACCTCAGCATAGATTAGTCCTGCTTTGGTTTCAAAATAAAAAGGGCTTTCGAAAAGTCCAAGTTCTGTAACAAGCCTTGCTACACATCTTGCACCGTTTCCGCACATTTCGGCTTCGCTTCCGTCAGAGTTAAAAAACCTCCAGGCAAACTTAGCTTGTGGATTTGATGATTTTTCAAGCAAGATAAGACCATCTGCTGATACAGAAAATTTGGGACGACAGAGTTTTTTGGCAAGTTCTCTCCCTTCTTCTGGAGAGATCTCACCACTAAAGTTTAAAATAACGATAAAGTCGTTTCCTGAAGCACAAAGTTTGTAAAAACTTATTCCCTCTTTTTCAGACTCAAGTCTTTCGATACTCATAAAAAACCTCGTATGTTTAATTATACGATAATACTACTATTAATATATTTTACAATTTTATCTTAATTCTTCTAAAGTTTCAAGGATTTTTTTGGTAGGAGGGTCTTCATAGAAGCAATATTTTCCTATACGCTTAAGAAGCACTATAGTCAGTTTCCCCTGAAAAACCTTCTTATCTTTTGAAAGGTGTTTTAACACTTGTTGAGGAGATAGATTAGAAGGAAGGCTGAGAGGATAGGAAAGATTCGCTAAAATATTTTTTAAAGGAGAAAAAACCTCTTTTTCTGCAACCCCAAGTTTTTCTGAAAGTTTTGCCTCGGCAAGCATCCCTAAGGCTACTGCCAGCCCATGAGGAATAGAATAGTTTAATTCAGTTTCCAGGGCATGTCCGATGGTGTGCCCAAAGTTTAGAACTTTTCTTAGTCCTGCTTCTTTTTCATCTTTGGAAACTACATAAGCTTTAATTTTACAGCTTTCATAGATAAGGTATTGAAGGTCTTCAGGGTTTAGTTGAAAAAGCTCTTCTCCTTTTTGAGAGATAAAAGTAAACAACTTATTTTTTAAGATACAGCCATACTTTATTACCTCGGCAAGTCCGTTTTGAATTTCCCTTTTAGGTAAGGTTTTTAAAACCACGGGATCGATGTAAACCCTACTTGGTTGGTAAAAGGTGCCGATAAGGTTTTTGCCTTCTGGCAGGTCAACCCCGGTTTTTCCTCCGACAGAAGAGTCTACCTGGGAAAGAAGGGTGGTTGGGACCTGTACATATTTTACCCCTCTCAGGTAGATGCTTGCCAGAAACCCTGTGATGTCTCCTACTACCCCACCTCCAAGAGCAATCAAAAGGTCTTTTCTGTCAAACCTTTTTTGAATAAGGCTTCGGGCTAAAGAGATCACCGTGTCTATGGTTTTAGACCCTTCTCCAGGAGGAAAAGAGAAAATTTCAGCCTTGATTCCAGAGGTATTTAACTGGAATGAAAGCTTTTCTCCGTAAAGAGCTTTTACCGTGTCATCGGTGATGATAGCTACTTTGCCAAAGTTAAAAGAGGCTTTTAGGTCTTCGGCTATTTCATCAAAGATATGAGGTTTGATCAATATCTGGTAAGATGGCTTAGTTTTAACAGTAATTACAGACATGTTACAGATTTTTAAGGTTTTTCAAGAAGGTTTTTATTTCCTTAGGTGAGTTTTTTCCCTTTTCTTCTATGATTTTTACTATGGCACTACCTATGATAAAGGCGTCTGCGTAAGGATAGAGAAGCTTTATTTGTTCTTTTTTTGAGATGCCAAACCCAACGGCTAAAGGGAGATTATTTCCGCAAAGATTTTTAGTGATTTTTAGTCGATCTGCTAAGTCTTCTGGTAGAGAGTCTCGGGCTCCTGTTATACCTGTAATAGAAACGTAGTAAAGAAATCCTTTGGTGTGTTTAACAATTTTTTGGATGCGATCTTCAGAGGAGGTAGGGGTTGCAAGAAAGATGGTGGCAAGACCTGAGTTTTGGTTTGCCTTTATCCAGGGTTGGGCTTCTTCTATAGGTAGGTCTGGGATGATAAAACCAGCAAGACCTGATTGTAAAGCATGTTCTACGGTTTTTTCCAAACCGAACCGGTAGATGATGTTATAGTAGGTCATACAAACAATAGGATAAGGGAATCCTTTTTGATTGAGTCTTAAGATAAATTCAAAATAGGCTTCAAAGGTAGGTTGATGTTCAAGGGCTCTCACGATAGCTTTTTGGATGGTTGGACCATCTGCAACAGGGTCTGAAAAAGGGAAACCTAACTCGATACAGGCTGGTTCAACCTCAGCCAATTCCCATAGGATAGCCTCTGTGGTTTCAAGGTCAGGGTCCCAGCAGCAGATGTAAGGAATGATAGCTACATCACCTTTAGATTTAATGGTGTTTATAGCCTTTTTTATCAAAGAGGCGTTTTTTTCCATCAAGCTTAGTTCCCTTCCAAGTATTCTCTTACAGAGGCAACGTCTTTATCTCCTCTTCCAGAAAGGGTTATCACCACGATGGTGTCTTTAGGGAGGTCTTTAGCAATTTTTAAAAGATAAGCTACTGCATGGGCAGACTCTAACGCAGGGATGATGCCTTCTTTTTCAGAAAGTAATTGAAAGGCCTCAAGGGCTTCCTCATCGGTAACTGACACATACTCAGCCCGGCCTGAGTCTTTAAAATAGGCATGTTCAGGCCCTACCCCTGGATAATCAAGCCCAGGGGCTATAGAGTGAGCTCCTTTTATCTGCCCTACCCTATCTTGAAGTAGATAGGTAAGCATCCCATGTAAGACCCCAGGTTCTCCTACGGCTAAGGTAGCTGAATGATGGTCTGTATGTAAGCCTTCTCCTGCGGCTTCAACCCCGACAAGTCTTACCTGAAGGTCCTGCCTAAAGGGATAAAAAGTCCCCATGGCATTGGAGCCTCCTCCTACACAGGCAAGCACTAAATCAGGGAGACGTCCTTCTTTTTTTAGGATCTGTTTTTTTATCTCAAGCCCGATAATACTTTGGAAATCTCTTACCATCATAGGGTAAGGATGAGGCCCTACCACTGAGCCGATTACGTATAAAGTAGAGGTTACGTTAGTAACCCAATCTCTCAGGGCTTCGTTTATGGCGTCTTTTAAGGTTTGAGTACCAGAATAGACAGGGACTACTTCTGCTCCTAAAAGCTTCATCCTGAAGACGTTTAATTTTTGCCTTTCAGTGTCTTTAGCCCCCATGTAGACCACACAATTTAGGCCTAAAAGCGCACAGGCAGTGGCTGTAGCTACCCCGTGCTGTCCTGCTCCTGTTTCAGCAATGATCCGGTTTTTACCCATCCTCTTAGCCAGAAGAACCTGACCGATGGTGTTGTTGATTTTGTGGGCTCCGGTATGAAGAAGGTCTTCTCTTTTTAAGTAGATTTTGATCTTTTTCCCAAGGTAAGAGGAAAGATTTTGGGCAAAATATAGAGGGGTTGGTCTCCCGGCATATTCCTTAAGAAGGTATTGCCATTCTTTCCAAAAAGAGGGATCTTTTTTTACTTTAAGATAAGCCTTTTCAAGGTCGTAAAGAAGGGGAATTAAGGTCTCAGGGACAAACCTTCCTCCAAACTTCCCAAAATATCCTTTCCGGTTAGGAATCTTCATCTTGGTTTGATAGTATACTTCTTTTTTAGTTTTTGGCAACTTTTGGATTTTGTTTGAAAAGTCTATTTTTTTGTTTATATAGAAAAATTTTTCAAAGTCTTTGGTCATAGTGTTTATTTAATTGTGTCTACCAATTTTGGGTAAGAAGTCCCCTCCTAAAATTAGATATCGCTTCTTTAAATCCAGGTAAAATCCTACTCCTGTATCTCTCGTTCATCTCCAACAATACCAAATATACTACCTTGTAACTTGTAAACTGAATCCCCTTGAAATACCTCTATCACCTTAGCCCTCTTTCTACATCAAATAATTTATCACCGAAGAACTGTAATACTCGAAATCAAACGATACATCCACTATCCTCTTTCCCTCAGGCAAAACCTCAAAAGCTGCTTTTGTTTTTCTGATGCTTTAGTGGTAGATTTTTTTGCTGAGCTGATAAAGAAACACTTTCCTTTTGCCATACCTTTCTTAAAAGTTCTGAAGCTATTTTTCTGAGCTCTTCTTCCGTAAAGTCCTCAGATCTACCTATAACTTTCCATATTGTAACTTTTAGATTTATTTTTTTCTGATGTGAGCCCGAAATACAATTTTCCCCTTAATTAGATAGAGGTTTTTTATTCCTCTATACATTTCTATATACAACTTTAGAAGAAAAAAATCTGATAGTCCTTTGAAAAAAGGGTGTGGTATGGTGTGGTGGTGTGGTTGAGTGTTCTGAGTAAAGGAAAAAATGGGCCGTGGAGGACTCGAACCTCCAACCTATGGATTAAGAGTCCATTGCTCTACCGTTTGAGCTAACGGCCCAGATGATATTTTTAAATTTACTCTTTTCTCTTTATTTTGTCAAGGCAGGTTTAAAAATAAAATTTATCCTCCCTATGTGGAAACCCTCGAAGGAAAACGACAGGTCTTTATCAGTTCATAGGCCTCTTTTACTACACTTTCATAAGTAGCTTCGCCCCTGGCAACAAGGTCAAGCTTTTCTTCCATCTCTGCGGTATATTTATAGTCCATAAAAACTTTAGCTCCTTCTAAAAGTAAGCGACATACCAATCTTCCTAATGGGGTGGGTTTAAGTGACTTTCCTTCTTTTTCTATGTAGTTCCTTTTAAACAACACATCCAGGATGGTTGCATAGGTAGAAGGCCTTCCAATCCCTAAGCTTTCAAGTTTTTTTACTAAGCTGTGGGGGGTATATCTTTCAGGAGGTTTGGTCTTATGTTCTCTTATTTCAAAAGAGAGCACCTTGAGCTGGTCTCCTTCTTTTAGCCCAAGAGGTAGGTCATAGTTCTCTGTTCCTTTTAAAACCTTTAAAAATCCTTCAAAAACCAAGGTCTTACGCTTGGTAACCAAAAACCATCCTTTAGGTAAAAGATCTTTTCCAAAAACATAGGTTAACTCCAAAAATTCCGCCTGACTCATTTGGCTTGCTAAGAAAAAGTTTTTAATCAACGTATAAAGGGCCTTTTCTTTTGAGGTTAAATTTTTGGGCTCTTGGAAAAGGTTGGTAGGTCTTATGCATTCGTGGGCACCTTGTTCAAACTTAGAGGCTTTAACTCTCCTTTCCTTTCCCAGATATTTTTCTCCGAAATTCGCAAGGATAAAATCCTTAGCAGCCTTTTTGGCTACAGGACTAACCCTTACCGAATCAGTCCGCATATAAGTGATCAATCCTTTTTCATAGAGAGCCTGAGCAAGTGCCATCGTCTCCTTGGGACTAAACCCTAAGGAACTTCCTGCTGCCTCTATAAGGGTGGTAGTTTTTAAAGGATAAGGAGGTTGTTTAAGAGCCTTTTTTTCGGTTATGTTGTCTAACGAAAGGGTTTTACCAGCTAAATAATGGTAAAAAAAATCCTCTAACTTTTTAGGGTCTTTGTCTTTATATAGCTCTTTTTTAAACCATAAATCGAGTTCGTAAACGTTGTTATTTTTATCTTTTACCTTAACCCTTAAGGAAAAACTGGTTTCAGGGACAAATTTTTCTATCTCTTCTTCACGTTCAACAATCAGCCTCAAAGCAGGACTTTGAACCCTTCCTGCTGAAAGAGGAAGGTTAAGGGCTTTAGAAAGTTTAGGAGAAATTAGATATCCTATGATACGGTCTAAGACCCTTCTTGATTGGTAAGCAAGGTAAAGCCCTTTATCAAGGTCTCTTACAGAATTTAAGGCCTGTTTTACCCCGAACTCAGTAATTTCTATAAGGTCTACCCGTTTAAAGATTAAGTTTTTGTTAACAGAGCTTAGGTATTCATAGAGGTGAAAACTTATGGCTTCTCCCTCTCGGTCTGGGTCGGTAGCTAAATAAACTTCTTCAACTTTAGAGACTAATTTTTTCAGGTCTGAAAGTATCTTTTTCTTTGAACTTATATAATAAAAAGAAGGGTGAAAGGTGTTTAAATCAACTCCTAAGGTTTTCGGAGGCAAGTCTTTAATATGACCAAAGGTGGCTTTAAAGATAAAGTCTTTTGAAGATAAAATCTTTTGTAAAGTTTTAACCTTGGTTGGAGATTCAACTATAAAAAGCTTTTTACCCATTACCGTGTTTTGCCTTAAATTTTTTAGTTAATTCCCTATGTACTACCGATCAAAACAATCTGATTCATCGATGAAAGAATTTTACAGGTAAATAACTTTCTTTTCAAATCTTAAGATCGGTAATATCAGGTATTTTTAAAATAGCACCATCTAAGTTTATGGCAACCGTTGGCTATTCTGAGTTTTATTTTTAGAATATAGAGGTTAAAATAAGGCTAAGGATTATGAAGGATATTGAGTTTAATCCACAGTTTAAAAAGGCCTGGGAACTTGTTGCCAACTCTCATCAAAATCTTTTAATAACCGGTCGTGCTGGGACTGGCAAGTCCACCTTTCTTAGGTATTTAATAAAAAAACTTCCTAAGTCTATGGTAGTCCTTGCTCCTACTGGGGTTGCGGCTCTTAACGTAAGGGGACAAACCATCCATTCGTTTTTTGGTTTTAAGCCAGACATAACCTTAGATAAGGTATATCGGCTTCAACCCAACGAAGATCTAAGAGAGGTTTATAAACACCTTAACACATTGATTATCGACGAAATTTCTATGGTAAGGGCAGACCTTTTTGATTGTATAGAGGCTTTTTTAAGAAGATGGGGCCCTTCCCCTAAGAAACCCTTTGGCGGAGTTCAGATGGTGCTTATCGGAGACCTGTACCAACTACCTCCGGTGGTTACCTCAAAAGAAAAAGAAATCTTTAACCATCTTTATGAAACACCTTATTTTTTCTCCTCTAAAGCCTTTAAAGAAACCCCTTTTGAGTTTATCGAGTTTGAGAAGGTCTATCGTCAAACTGACTTGACTTTTATCGAAATCTTAAACCAGATAAGAAACGGGATGTTAAAAGACGAAACTTTAGAAATACTTAATCAAAGGGTAATACCTAATTTTGAGCCTGAAGAAGACGAGGTATATGTCTATCTTACCACCACCAACGCTAAAGCAGAACAGATAAACCTTACCAGGTTAGAAAGACTTCCAGGCAAATCCTTTGAGTTTTGTGGCAAGATCCACGGTAAGATAGAAACAGAGGATTTACCAGCTCCGTTAGAATTAAAGATTAAAGAAGGTGCCCAGGTAATGCTTGTAGCCAACGACCCTCAAGGTAGATGGGTAAACGGAGACATAGGAAGGGTGGTATACATAGACCCTGAAGAGCAGTTAATAGAAGTAGATTTACAGCGAGGCTATCTTGTTGAGGTAACTCCTTTTAAATGGGATATATATGAACATTATTTTGATAAAACCTCTTCTAAAATAGAGGTAAGATCTGTAGGACATTTTGTCCAGTTTCCTTTAAAACTGGCCTGGGCGATAACCATCCATAAAAGTCAAGGTCTAACGTTTAAAAACCTCGTAATAGACTTAGAAAGAGGCACCTTTGCCCATGGACAGTTATATGTCGCTCTTTCTCGAGGGATTAGTCTTGATGGGATCGTGCTTACCAAACCTGTTAAAAAGAGCCATATAAAGTTAGACAAAAAGGTGGTAAAATTTTTAACAAACTTTCAATATATCAAGGCAAGCGAAAAACTTGGCTTAAACGAAAAAATTGAAGCCATTAGAAAGGCTATAGAACAAAACAGAGAAATAGAAATTGTTTATTTAAAAAGTTCAAACATAAAAACTTGCAGAAGGATTGTGCCTTTAGAAATGAAAGAGATGAGTTATCAAGGTAAAACCTTCCTTGGTCTAAGAGCTTTTTGTAAACTTCGAAGTAAGGAAAGGGTTTTTAACATAGAAAAGATCCTTGAAATTTCCGAAGTCTAAAAACTTTATTGTTTTTAAAAATACGGTATTATTTAAAATCTATGAACCTTATGTTAAAAGACATGCTAAAACTTCCCAATCTTTTAAGCCTTTATCGACTGATTCTTGCGATAGTTTTTCCGATTTTATGGACCAAAAATCTTCCGGTTTATGTGTTTTTGCTTCTTCTTCTGACAGGGGGACTTAGCGATGCTTTAGATGGATTTCTTGCCAGGACTTTTCACTGGGAAACCAAGCTGGGAAAGATCCTTGACCCTATAGCAGATAAAACGTTTATAAACGTGATGTTTTTCTTGCTTTATTATGATCGTCTTCTACCTTTTGATTTTTTTGTCATCGTTTTGATTAGAGACTTAGGTATTCTTCTTGGGGCTGTTTATCTTTATTTACGGTCTTCAAAAAGGATAGAGTTTCAACCAACCTACTTAGGAAAGGTTTCAACTGCCTTACAGATAGGGTTTATCTTTACCTATCTTTTCCATTTGCTGGTCCTTCGGTTAAACCCTACGTTTATTTTTGTGTTTGGCCAGCTGGTTATCTTTTTTACCTTAGCCTCTGGTTTTCATTACACCTTGCTTTTTATTAAGATTTATAAGACTTCACCTAATAAATAGTCTCCTTCTTTAGCTATAAACCTGACCTTTAATACCTTCCCTTTGGCTAAACATAAACCTTGAGGTAACATGATTTTATGGGAGATGTAGTTTTCTGAAAGGGCTTGAGCCTCAGTTTCTTTGATGGTCTCAACCACCGCCCTTCTAATTTGGCCCACTTCTTGGGATAAAAAAACTTCCCTTTTTTGGCTCCCTAAGTTTTTTAAAAAGTTTACCCGAGATTTTATTATCTCAGGGGGGACCTTTGGGGTTATTTTTTCTGCTTGAGTGCCAGGCCTTGGAGAAAAAGGGAAAACATGGAGCCAGTTTAAAGGAGACTTTTCTATAACTTCTTTGGTTTTTTGAAAATCCCATTCATCCTCTGACGGAAATCCTACGATTACATCTGCTCCAAAGGTTGCCTGGGGATAAAGATTATAGAGTTTTTCTAAAACAGTTAAATAATCTTTAGCGGTATAGTGTCTGTTCATAAGGGCTAAGATTCTGTCAGAACCACTCTGTAGAGGGATATGAAAATGGGGGGCTAAAAAGGCACTGCTTTTAGCAAACTCTAAAAATTCAGGGGTTATTTCTGTTACTTCTAAAGAAGAGAGCCTTAAAATCAGGTCTTTTTTTTGTTTCTCAAAGAGTTTTTCTATTTCCCAAAGTAAATCTGGTAGATTCTGTTTGGGCATCAGATCTTTTCCCCACTGCCCAAGATGGATCCCTGTAAGTACTATTTCTTCGTAGCCAGCAAGCAAGACTTTCTCGATTTCTGCTAAAACCTTTTCTAAAGGCAAACTCCGAGGCGTTCCTCTTGAATAAGGAACTATACAATAACTACAAAATTGGTCGCACCCATCCTGAATTTTGATAAAGGCCCTTGAGCGAGAAAAGTATCTTTCTATAAAAAGGGCCTCAACTTCTTTTTCTTTAGAAAGACCTTCGATAAAAACCTTTGGTTCAGAAAAGGTATAGCCTTTTAAAAAAGGAAGTTCTTCTAAAAAGATGTCAATTTTTAATTTTTCTTTCTGCCCTAAGAGAAGAAGATTTTTAATCTGAGCCTTTTCTCCCCAACCTTTAAGGTTATCCGGATAAGCCTGAGGGTAACAACCTGCAACGATGATTAAATCGGGGTTTAACTTATTCCATCTTTTAATAAGCTTCCTTCCCTCAGCTTCTGCTCTTGCGGTAACTATACAGGAATTAAGGATGAAAAAATCAGCTTCTTCCTCTTTTTCAGTCAGTATATACCCTTTTTTTGTGAGTTTTTCTACGATGTAAGCACTTTCTACTTGGTTTACCTTACATCCTAAGGTTTTGATAAAAAACTTTTTCATGATTTTTCATAAAACTTCTTCTAAAAATTTTTTGATAGCTTTTTTGAGTAAGGTCTCGTAGCGTTTTTCTCCTAAAGCTCGCCTTCCAAAGGTAAAATTAAATTCGTTTACCAGGGGTTTTTTGTCTTTAAAAAGAAAGTCTATGGCTACCAGATTAAATCTTGTTTTGGCTATAATTCTTTTGGTAAGTTCAACCACCCTTCTTTTTAACCCCCGTTGAGGAGGAGGGATTATGGTACCTTCTTGCACCAGGTTTTTCTTAAACCCTCCTGCCCTGAAGAAAACCAAAATGGTATCCCCAATAACCACACTTCTTGCGTCAAACTCCTCAGGTATGTATTCCTGGAAGACCACCCCATATCTACCAGACCTCTCCCAAGTCTTAAGCGTAGGTAAAAAGTTGTAAAAATCCTCTTTAGTTTTTAAGAGAAAAACCTCTGTCCCCTCGTCTCCCCAGTTGCCTTTAACCACCACAGGAAAGCTGAGTTTTATTCCCTTGCGATAAGGGTTTTCTTCTAATCCACAAAGCCTTGGCAATACCACACTCTCTGGATGAGGAAGTCTTAGGTTTTTACACATAAAAATTTGTCCGATTTTCCCAGGATATTGAAACCTTAAAGTATATTCAGGAAAAACAGGAACACCTGAATTTTTTACCAAAAAATAAAGGTCTGAAGTAACTGTAGGAGGGAAGATCACTGCCTTGGCTTTGGATAAAAGGTCAAAAAAATCCTTATCTAAAGGTTCGAACAAAAAATAGTTAACATCACCTTTAAAAGTAGGCAAAAAGGATATAATCATAAGGACTTTATTTTACCTCTATTTTTTAATTTTACTACTTTAGGGATTAAAAGACTAACTCAATCCTTGCTTTGGGACAGGTTGCACAAACCGGTGGTTTAGCTCGAGAAAGATGAGCCTCTCGAAACTCTTTATATTCCTGTTTATTCCATATAGCCTTAAGGGTTTCTTGATGGATGTTACCAAAATAGACGTTTGTTTTTTGTTTGACTGGAATTCCTGTAAACACGCATGGGGATACCATTCCAAGGGAGTTAATGAAAAGGCTTTTTATCGGGTTTTCGCTACATACCCTTCCTTGAGAACAAGGCGACGGTAGGTTGAAAATCATCTTTAAGCCCAAGGATTTAGCTTTTTCAGCCACTTTTTCAGCCCGCTTTTTAAGGAGGTTAAAATCCTCTTCAGTTTGAGGAGCAAGACATTCCTCCTCTAAATCTTTAGAGGGGACGAAATCAAGAAGGCTAACTATGATTTCTCTTATACCATATTCTGCCAAAAATTCAGGTAATCTTTCCAGTTCATACTCGTTTGATCTGAGAAGCATGTAAGCTATATGAATTTGAGGATTTTGCTGTTTTAACGTCTTAACAGAGTTTATGGTTTCTATAGCTTTCAAAACCTGATTAAGAGAAGTTCCTTTTCTTAAACGGTCGTTGGTTTCTATCCCTGCTAAAGAAAGGGCTAAAACGTCAACCTTAGAAAACACTATTTTTTCTGCAAGGTCTTCGTTTATTAAGGTGCCATTTGTGGTAAAACCTACTTTAACTCCCTGGGCTTTAGCCAGCCTTACCATCTCAAAAAACTCAGGATTAAGAAGGGGTTCCCCCCAGCCCTGTAGATAAACAAGTTTAGTTTTTTTAAAATAAGGAAGGAGTTTCTTAAAAGTAGCTAAACTTAAATTGGCCCCTAACCAGTCTTTTCGCCAGACGGTATGGGGACAATAAAAACATTGTGCATTACACAGACCTGAAACTTCTATCTGTATCCAGTCAAAAGAAGGTAAAAAAAAGGCACTAAACACCCTTATCTTTTACCAACTTTTTAAGCTCTAAGTAGGTTTCTCTCACCTTATATACATACTCAAGATAAAGAGGAAGCTCCTCTAATGGCAAGGCCTGAGGCCCATCACATAAAGCCTTTTCTGGGCAGGGATGAAACTCTACCAGGATGGCATTGGCTCCGGCAATTACCCCCTGTGCAGTTATATGATAGATGTCTCTAATACCATCTGGAGCTTTTACTCTGGAACCTATAGGATGAGAAGGGTCTATGCATACAGGCAATCTGGTAAGTCTTTTGACTACAGGAACATGGGCAAAATCTACCAGGTTTCTATGAGGATCTCCTAAGTGAGTTCTAACCCCTCTTAGGCAAAAGATGATGTTGGTATTTCCTTCTGAGGCTATGTATTCTGCGGCATTCAAGCTTTCTTCTAAGGCAAGGCCATATCCTCTTTTATAAAGTACAGGAAAATCAAGCTGTCTGCCTACAGCTTTTAATAATTCAAAATTTTGGGCGTTTCTTGTCCCTATTTGTAGGATAACCCCACAAGGATGGCCTGTTAGGTCCAGGGCTTCTCTGATTTCATCTATATAATGAGGAGAGAGCACCTCCATCACTATTACTTTAATCCCATATTTTCCTGCTAAGTCAAACAGCCAGGGAAGACATTCTTTTCCTAATCCCTGGAAGTCATAAGGCGAGGTTCTTGGTTTATAAGCCCCCATTCTGGCACAACACACCCCGTTTTCTTTTAAAGCTTTAAAAATAGCTTCAGCATTTTCATAAGTATCTACAGCACAAAGCCCTGCAAAGATATGGAAAGAATCCTGACTAAATTTTAGGTCTTTATAGGTGAAACCAAAATCAGTAAGAACCCCATGCCTTCCTATCAACCTATATTTAGCAGTAACGTTTATGGCTTTTTCAACCCCTGGTAAGCTTTCTATATCTTCCTGAGACACCATATAGTCTTCTCCTATCAGGTGTACTTCAAGTAGCGTACGGGTAACCCCTTTGTTTTCTATCACCTTGATCTGTAAGTGAGGAAATCGTTCGAGATATTTTAATAGGGAATGAAACTCAGGGCTTTCTTGAGTAACATGAGGTTCCATAATGATGATCATGATAAACCCTCCTTGAAGTCTTTGATTAAACTTTTTTAAATTTTAGTTAATACCTATTTAAAAAAATTGCAACCCCTGTTTTTTACTGTTTCAGAGGCTTTTAAAAAACTTTTTTCAAGCTATATTTAATTTTGAGTTTGAATAAAAACTAACGAGTTGAAAGGAAATGAGCCATAAAATTCTAATCCTTGATACAGGAAAAAAATGGGGCGGAGGGACTATTTCCTTAATCGAACTTTTAAAACGAATAGACAAGAAAAAATATAATTTTACTGCTTTGTTTTATCACAACTATAACAAAGGGGTTGAATCTAACGTTCAAAAAGAGCTTGAAAAGTTAGGGGTAAAGTTTATTTTGTTGCCACAACAACCTAAATCGTTTAAAGTCAAATTTATAAAGGAATTTTTGAGAGTTCTTCTGTTTTTCAATAAAAAATTAAGAAAATATGCAATTTTTTGGGTAGACTATTTCTTTCGCATAAAACCTAACGCCAAAATTATCGCAAAACTTGTAAAAGATTTAAAGATAGACTTGATATACATGAACAATCAGCCTGCAACCAATCTTGAAGGAATCTTAGCTGCAAAAATGACAAATATTCCTGCTGTGCTTCATTGTAGAACAATACCTAAATTGAATAAATTTTTAAGCAAACAAACTAACCTCTGGGTAGAAAAAATAATCTGTGTTTCAGATGGAGTAAGGGATTTTTTGGTAGAAAATGGTATTTTCTCAGAAAAATGTGTGGTGGTTTACAATGGAATAGATATCCATTTAAACCCTTCTATGCCTCCTAACGAAATAAGAAAAAATTTAGGCATTTCTGAAAAAGATGTCGTTATAGGCACAGTTGGAACTTTACGTAAAAGAAAAAGAGTAGATGATTTTATTGAGGTAATGTTTTTGTTAAAAAAGCAAATCAAAGAACCTTTTAAAGCAGTTATAGTAGGAGATGGCCCAGAAAAGGAAGAGTTGATAAAATTGGTTAGAGAGAGAAATTTAGAAAAAGAGATTATTTTTGCTGGTTTTCAGTCTGACCCTATTTCGTATATTAACGCCTTTGATGTGTTTGTGTTGACATCAGAAAGGGAGGGATTCCCTCGTGTTATTTTAGAATCTATGCTTATGGGGAAACCGGTTGTGGCCTCAAAGATACCTGGAGTTCTTAGTTTGGTGGTAGATGGAGAGACAGGTTTTCTTGTTCCCCCTAAAAATCCTCAAGGATTTACAGAAAAAATTTCGCTGTTGATAAAGGATCCTCAGTTGAGAAAAAAACTAGGAGAACAGGGAAGAAAGAGGATTTTGAAGAATTTTTCTATTGAAAAATATGTAGAGGGAGTAGAAAAAGTTTTCGCAGAAGTTTTAGGAAAAAAGTAAAATTGATATGCTTTACCTATTGTTAAGTTACCTTTTTTATCCTTTAATCCAGTTGGTTATCAGTTTAAAGAATAGAAACAAAG
>LDZS01001654.1_pt1 | contig 22881 bp, 25 predicted proteins | sample 615471 | NCBI WGS metagenome assembly LDZS01 (sample SAMN03408295, study PRJNA278302) | terrestrial metagenome | isolation source: oil reservoir sample K3 | place: USA: Alaska, North Slope, Kuparuk formation | collected 2013
CAGCTGCCGTCCAGCTGGCATACAGCGCATTAAGGGCTACTGCTAAGTAGCCCATTAATCCACTCACGTGCCAGCTTCGTTAAGCTGTTGAGTTATGTGGCGAGTACATTCTCCATTATGTGCAGCCCCCTCTCCAGCCTGTCGATGGAGGTGGCATACGATATCCTGAGGTATGGGGTGCCGTATTTTCCGAACGCAGAGCCGGGAACGGTGATCACTTTGGCATCGAGCAGCTTCGCAGCAGCCTCATTGCCATCCATTCCAAGGGAGGTCATGTCGGGAAACGCATAGAAGGCGCCCTCTGGGGGCAAGCACCGCAGCCCCATTCTCTTGAGTGCCTCGAGCACCACCTCCCTTCGTCTCGCATACTCCGCCCTCATGCGTTCCACGCACTCCTGCGGTCCAGTGAGCGCTGCGAGTGCTGCCCACTGGGATATCGAAGGGGCGCACGCCTGCATGTACTGGTGAAGCTTGAGCATCTGCTCTATTGTCTCACTGGGGGCATGGGCATATCCTATGCGCCATCCAGTCATCGCGTATGTCTTGGAGGTGGCGTTCACGGTAATCACATTGTCGTACAGCGTTGCTGGAGAGATGTGCTCACCCTCGTAGAGGAAGTGCTCGTACACCTCGTCCGAGAGTATCGTGATGTCGTGCTCCTCCGCAACCTCGCACAGCGCTTTGACCTCGCCTCTTTTGAGCACCCTTCCCGTGGGGTTGGATGGGGAGTTGAGCACCAGCATCCTCGTCCTTTCGGTTATGTGCTCCTCCACCACCGATGCGTCCATCTTGAGCTCTCTCAGGGGCACGCCCACGGGCACGGCTCCCGCAAATGTGGCAAGCGCCCTGTAGGACACGAACCCCGGGTCTGGCACGAGCACCTCGTCCCCCTCCTCCAGCAGAGCCAGCATGGCAAGGCACAGCGCCTCGCTTGCTCCGCTGGTGATTATCACCTCGTCTGCCTTGGCTGCTATGCCGTTGTCCTCCCTGAGCTTTTTTGCCACGGCATCTCTCAGCTCTGGTATTCCAAGCCCATGGGTGTAGCCCGTGTGTCCATCTCGCAGAGCCTCGATGGCGGCGTTTTTGATGTGCTGTGGGGTGTCGAAGTCTGGCTGTCCCAGCCCGAGGTTTATCGCATCCGTGCCCGCAGCCTCGAACATCCTCCGTATCCCGGATATGTCTGTGTCCATCACGCGTTTTGCATATCTCTTCATGTGCTCACCTCTGAGCTCTTCATGTGCTCACCTCTGAGCAGCGCACTCAAAAGTCGAGCAGCGTTCGCTGTGGTGTGCTTTCGGAATTGAAGCCATCCTCTTCTGGAAGGGAGACCACGCCATACCTTCCCCCACCTCCCGGCTCTATGATGAGCTTGCCCTCTCGAAAGTGGCCAATCGCCCTTATCACCCGCTCGTCCACCCCCTCGAGACTGTCGAGCGGCACGTCTATCAGGGCTGCAATCTCCGAGCCAGCCTGCTCTATCAGCGAGAGCCAAATCTCTCTCACCGATGCAGTGTTCACACCCTTGCCAATGGCAAGCTTTACAACTTCTGCGAGCGGAATGGTGTGCACGTATGGAGGTCTGTGGGGTGGGTGATGGGGCACATCGTATGTGGCAAGCTCCCTCACCCTGTCTCTAACGCCCTTCTTTATGAGCCCTCCACACTCGCACCTCCATCCCCTTCCAATCGCCTCATCGAGGGCATACTGGCGGTAGCACCTTGTGCACGCCGTGCGGTTGTATTTTCCCTCCTCTGGAAAGAACCCCACGTTGAGCACTGGCTTTCTGCCCCCCCTTCTCAGAATCGCCTTTTTGAGCTCGTCGAACGTGATGTCCCTGACCTCAAAGCGGTTGAACTCGCGGGCGAACTTGTTGAGCCATGGGGAGTGGGCATCGGAGTTGGACAGAAACGTTAGCTCTGAGAGCTCGGATATCGTATCTGCATAGTCAGAGTCTGCGCTCAAGCCAAGCTCTAAAAACGCAACGTGCTTTGCCATGTCCTTGTAGCACTCCCTCAGGGAGTCGAAGTAGGCATACAGTGCCGTCCATGGGGTGAACGCATGGCATGGGCCCACGAGCCCATCTACCTCGATGGCGTGCTCAACCACCTCGTCCCCACTGAGCTGCAGCCTTGGTCTTCCGTCTGCATCGATGTCCCGGGAGAAGTGGTGTAATCGGTCGTGAAGCTCCTCTGCCTTGGCGGCATCTGGCAGTATGATGAGGTGGTGCACCCTGTGCCTGTCCTCCACCTCCACGGTGAGCACGAAGTGTGTGCCCTCGACCTCGAACACACCATCCGATGCCCCATGGGCTTTTGCCTCCTCGAGCCAGCGGGGATGAAGGCAGTCTCCCGTGCCCACGAGCTGTATCCCCTTCTTCTTCGCCTCTGAGGCAATTGCTTTCAGCTCCATGTGCCTTGAGGTGGCTGCAGAGTACTTGGAGTGTATGTGAAGGTCAGAGTTGATGTGCATAGGATATCTCCTTTGCATGGTGCTTGCGTGCCAGATGTGCCATCCAGCCCACAGGCACCCATGCCCACAAGTCGCATATCATTGCTTATAGCTGTTTTCTGTTGGTTGATTACTCTGCAATCAAATGTATGAAAGGCTTTTTACGCATGGACTTGCACATAGCCACAAGGTGCTCGTGCATGGAGGAGGACGATGCTCTCTTGGAGCTTGAAAAGACCCTCACCAATGAGGAGAAAAAGACCCTCCGCTTCGTGAGGGCGTATGCCAACAAGAGGGGATTTTTGCTCCAGCCCGACTTAGAGGTGCTGCGCACTGTGATAAAGGGTATGACGGAGAACAGGCTGAGGTTTGGAAAGCCCTACTGTCCCTGCAGGCTCAGGACTGGCAACGAGGAGGAGGACAGGAAGATAGTGTGCCCCTGCGTGTATCATGAGGAGGAGATAGAGCGGGATGGTCAGTGCCACTGCATGCTGTACCTGAAGGGGTGAGGCGAGTGGTCAGCGTGCTTGAGGTGTATGCGCTGCTTCCCAAGACCAACTGCAAGCGCTGTGGCGAGCCCACGTGCATGGCGTTCGCCACCGCTCTGCTCGCAAGAAAGCACACAATCGAGGAGTGTCCTCCCCTCCTCGAGGACAGCAGGTACGCCAAGAGCATCGAGAAGCTGCGCGCACTGATAGCGCCCGTGGAGGGCGTGCTCGAGACGGGATTTGTGATTCACAAGGAGCGCTGCTCTGGGTGTGGAAACTGTGTGGTGGCGTGTCCCGTGAACGTGGCAGAGGACCCAGAGGGCACGGCGAGGGGCAGGGCACCTAAGAATGAGCGCACCATCATAAGGGTGGTGGATGGCGTGGTGGTGGACGTGGATATCAGGCGGTGCAGGCGGTTTGGGCCCGAGAGGATACTGTGCAGTGCGTGCATAGACACCTGTGCATACAAGGCGATAGAGTTCGTGGGAATATGACAGGGGAATGGGAGAGGCTGTATGAGGAGGCGGTGCACGAGGCGTGTGCGAGACTCGACCGCCTGTATGGTGTGTTCGTGGCATACAATGCCAACGTGGATGCCATCAAGTTTCTGGACGAGAGGGACATCGAGAGAATGCTCACAGAGTTCGAGCCCAGTGCCCTTGTGAGAAGGATGAACGAGTATCCGAGGGCTGCAGATACGCCAATGGACCTTGTGGCAAGGCTGCTGATATCGATAGAGAAGGGCAAGGCTGCCGAGGTGCCCGTGTACAACATGCAGATGCAGCAGTGGCTCGAGGAAAAGCTCGGGGCAGATGAGCGGCGCATTGGTGGGCAGGCGGGAATAATCACCAACGTGCTCGCAAAGCTGAACATACCGAGTGTAATCACCTATGTGCCATGGCTCTCCAGAGGCGAGGCAGAGCTGTTCGAAAACGACAACCAGAACATCCTGTGTCCCGTGCTCAGGGAGGGTAAGATAGCCCTCGTGCCCCCCATCGAGGCGGCAACGCATGAGGTGGGCAAGACCAACTGGATACTGGAGTTCAAGAAGGGACTCACGCTCGATGTCGGAAAAAGAAGAATCGTGTGTCCGAGGGACAACAGGCTCATCCTGTCGTTTAGACCCTCATGGATACGCATCCACATGGATGAGGAGCTGTTCGCAAAGCTGGAGGACCTGTGTGCCCACATCGATGGTGCGCTGCTCTCCGGGTATCAGGTGATGATGAGCACGTATGAGGACGGCACCACCCACGAGAAGTATGTGGAGCAGTCCGTGAAGGTGATAGAGAAGCTAAAGCGCATATCGCCCCAGCTCAGGGTGCACGTGGAGTTCACGTCAATACAGGACAGGAACGTCAGGGAGACCCTGCTGAGGCGCATCATAAAGGCAAATGTGCACAGCCTCGGGCTGGACTCCGTGGAGGTTGCCAATGCCCTCAACGTGCTGGGCCATGAGGAGCTTGCCGCAAGCGTGCTTCGGAGGGAGTCCATAGAGCACCTGTTCGAGGGAGCACGAATACTGCAGAGCGAGCTCGACCTCGAGAGAATACACGTGCACGCCCTCGGGCTGTACATATGTGTGCTCAAGACCTCAGAGAGGCAACGGCTCGAGCTGGAGCGCACCGCCCTGCTGTTCGCCTCGGCGCTTGCAGCCTCAAGGGCGATGAAGGGCAGGATAGATACAAGGGAGGATGCCTACGAGGGTCTGAAGGTGCCCATCTCGAGCCATGGGCTTAAAGAAGTCAGAAGGCTGTCCACATATCTAAAGAGGTGCACCTCGTGTGGCGAGCTTCATACCGAGGGGCTGGCAGTGGGGGATGAGTTTTCGTGCGTGTGCATCCCCACCAAGGTGGTGGACGTCCCCGTGGCAACAGTGGGACTGGGCGACACAATCTCTGCCGCAGCGTTTGCGGTATCCATCGCAGGCGAGCACAGGAAGGCACCCTTCTGCAGGCTGGAGTGAGTTCCGTCAGGGAGGAGAGCACTCCATTTGGCGGCACCGACAGGCACCGACAGGCACCGACAGGCACCGACAGGGGATGCGGCACAGCTGAGAAAGATTCAGGAGCATCCGTGCTTTTCAGAAGAGGCGTGCCACCTCTTTGGGAGGATGCACCTTCCGGTGGCTCCAAAGTGCAACATCCAGTGCAACTACTGTGTGCGCAAGTTCGACTGTGTGAACGAGAGCCGTCCGGGGGTGACCAGCAGGGTGCTCACCCCGAAGGAGGCGCTGGAGCGCACGAGGGAGGTGCTCGCCAAGCATCCATACATAAAGGTGGTGGGGGTGGCGGGGCCCGGAGAGCCCCTGTTCAACGAGGAGACGTTCGAGACGCTTCGGCTCGTGAGGGATGAGTTCCCCAAGATTCACCTGTGCCTGTCCACCAACGGGCTTCTGCTTCCCGAGAGGATGGATGAGATTGACACCCTTGGCGTGGGCAACATCACCGTGACGCTAAATGCGGTGGACCCCGCCATTGGGGAGATGATATACTCGTGGGTGCACTATCATGGAAAAACGTACACGGGCAGAGAAGGTGCACAGATTCTGCTCGAAAACCAGCTCGAAGGGCTGAAGATGGCAGTGGAGAGGAAAATAATCGTGAAGGTGAACACCGTGCTCATACCCACCGTCAACGACCAGCACGTGGTGGAAATCTCCAGAACAATACGCGAGATTGGGGTGTACATGCAGAACATCATCCCCCTGATTCCCCAGTACAAGTTCTCCCACCTCTCACCGCCGAGCCCAGAGGAGAGGGACCGTATCCAGCGGGAGTGCGGAAAGTACGTCAAGCAGATGAAGCACTGCCGCCAGTGCCGTGCAGACGCCATCGGAAGGCTGGGAAAGGACGTGCAGGACTACCTGTTTCCCAGAGGGGATGAGTAGGGAGCCACCCGGATGAAGGGAATGGCTCTTATGAGGATGGGCGTGAGGATGGGCGTACCGCCCATCCCTTAGAAGCTTAGAAGTATTCACCCACACACTCAATCGCCCTTGCCAGCAGCCTCGAGGCATGCACTGCATCCTCGAGGTCCGCCACCTCGACTGGTGAGTGTATGTAGCGCACGGGAATGCCGATGCATCCCGTGGGTATCCCTCCTTTGGTGAGATGGATGGCGGTGGCGTCCGTGGTGCCGCCCTCGGAGACATCGAGCTGCACTGGAATGTCGTGTCTTTTCGCACACTCCCTGAGCCACCTTACCACCTTTGGGTGGGCTATGAGCCCCCTGCCAGAGGCGTCCACCAGCATGATGATGGGCCCCTTGCCAATCTCTACTGGAGCCTCCTTCTTCGTTATGCCCGGGTGGTCTCCGGGTATGGCAGTGTCCACCGCAAGCGCCACATCTGGCTCTATTTGATATGCCGAGGTCCTGGCACCCTTCAGCCCCACCTCCTCCTGCACAGTGCCCACGAGGTACAGGCGGGTGCTCACCCCCCACTCTGAGAGCAGCCTTAGGGCATACAGGGCACACGCCACCCCTATCCTGTTATCAAAGCACTTGCCAGTTATCCTGTTGCCCGCAAGCCTCACCACGTGCCTATCTGGGGTGATGGGCGTGCCCACGTGAATGCCCATCTCCTCCACCTCCTCGGCGCTCTTCGCACCCACGTCGATGAACATGTCCTCTGCCTTCACCACGCTCTTTCTCTCCTCCTCCTTCATCACATGGGGCGGCTTGGAGCCTATCACTCCATACACATCACCCTTGTCGGAGTGCACCACCACCCTCTGGTTCAGAAGTGTCTGGTCAAACCAGCCTCCAAGACGAGCAAACCGCAAGAACCCCTCGTCTTCTATGTGCTTCACCATGAGCCCTATCTCATCGATGTGGGCTGCCACCATCACCGATGGAGCTCCACTGCCCCTCGTGCATATCACGTTTCCCATGGCGTCCACACTCACGTCATCACAGTAGGGGCGTGCAAGCTCCATCACGATGTCTCTCACCGAGTCCTCGTAGCCTGACACCCCATGGGCGTTAGAAAGCCTCTCTACGATGTCGTACATCTCCTCCATGGTTAACACCACTTTCCTTCGTATGGGGTGTGTCTATAAAGATGTCGCTAAGAGTACCACCGTTTTCAAACGGTGGGTGAGCGTAGGGGAGGAGGGTGGGCACATTATTTATACTCAATCTAACATAGTATTAACTATGCGGGAGATATCGCTTGACTGGATTGGTGGATTTTTTGATGGTGAAGGTTATAGAGAGAATTAAAGAGGTTATTGGTGTTGGAAGGGTTCATGTAGATAGACATACAATTGAACTTAACATCCAGTCTATAGAAGATGTTAAAAAATTTATAGTGCTAATGAAAGATCATGTCATACTGAAGAAACCACATTTAGAAATCCTCCAAAAATACATCTCCATTGTGGAATCAAAAAACCATCTTAAACGAGAAGGATTTATAGAAATTTTAAAGTTAATAAAAGAACTCAGAAAAGTTAACAGGGTTGTTAGGGGTAATGAGAAACACGATATAGATGAAATCATCAGAAGTATGCGGGTGTAGAGGAGTAAGAAGAAAGAGGCTTTTCAGATGCAGCTGCGGACTGCAAGACCATGCAGACAGAGTCGCTTCAGTGAACATAGCTAAGAGAGGCTTGATATATCTGAAAGAAACTGTGTATCTGAAAGAAACTGTGCCACCCATCAAAAGACTTCCCGCTTTGAGGAAGGTGAGATGGGTGGCATCGGGGCTCGTGAACAGCCCGACCCCGGCCGTAGCGGCGTGTTTATCTGGGGGAAGCTCACCGTCTTGACGGTGAGTAGTTCACGTGGCAGGAGTATTTATTATCAATGGATACCAATATCAACCCGATGAGTTCCGGCAGGTTCGAGTATCCCGACTTTCCATCCCACGCCGACTTTGTGAAGCGCTACAGGTTTTACTCGGACCTCACTGGCTTTCTGCACGCCATGACAAGGCTGGATGGCACGTTCGACACCTTCATCACCGAGTCCCCTCACATGGATGGAAGGCTCATTCGGGCAAGGCGGGACATCTCGCTGAGGATATTCGATGCAAAAAGTGGGGGGTTCGTACACGTGGGGGAGCTCTCGGATTTTATGGAGAGAGATGTTTCCAGCATAGACCTCGAGCTTGCGCTGTCCTACAGCTATCTGAACGAGAGATATGACAGGGTGTCTTTCAAGGAGGACGTGTTCCTCCTGAGGGCAGACCTCGACATGGATGTGCTCACACTAAGGATATGTCTCGTGGATGGGCTTGGAAGGACGAGAGAGGACATGGTGGCTCAGATGGTGGTGGATGCCCTGAGGAGGCATTTGATATGAATATGAGTGAGATGAAGAACGTGATAGCCAGCGTGTTCAGAAAGGTGGGCAAGCCCTCGATGGGCGAGGGTGAGTTCGTGCTCGCCCTCTCGTTTGGATTTGGGTGGTGCTCCCCAGAAGCCGCCCGCAGGTTCATCCACAGCGCCGTCTCCATTGGGCTGATGACGAGAGAGGACGATGTGCTCGCTCCATCCTTTGATGTGCATGCCCACGAGCTTCCAGCGATGTACTCGCCATCGGCCGAGGTGTTCTCCTCACCACCAAAGAGGGACGTGCTCGGCGAGGTGCTGAGGCGCCTATCGGAGAGGATGGAGAGAGATGCTGTTCTCGAGGAGATAGAGCACACCCATGGGCAGCTCAAGGGGATGGTGCACAGGCAGGTGGTGGCGCTGCTGGTGGCAAAGAAGCACGGGGTGGACGTGGATGACCTGATAGACGAGTGCATGCACATGCTGCTAAAGCAGCCTTCTGAGTAGCACGATGCCCATGGCGTTGATTGCACCCACCATGGCTGCACCCACCCACACCCTCCATGCAGGAATGCGCTTGGGCTCTCTGAATTTCTCGAGCACGCTCCTTGAGGACACCACGTCGGCATACCTTGGCATCCGATGGATGCCGGCGAGCGTGAGAATGGCTGGAGCGATGTCCTGCTGTGCCCTTATGCTCTCCTGGGGCATTTCGTTCAGGTAGAGTATGCACGTGGTCGCCTCAGGGGTGGCCGCATAGTCAGATGACGCATGGCCACCCCTCGCCCTCTCGCTCCAGAACGCCATCCCATGGTCTGATGTGATTGCCAGCACGTACCCTCTGCGGGCACACTCACTAACCAGCGGCTCCAGCGCCCTTAGCGTATGCTCTATCGCTCCAACATAGGCGGTGAGGTTTCTCACATGGGCCGCATGGTCGCACGTCGCGATGTTTATCGTGAGCAAAAAGGGCTCCTTGGAGCTTTTCATCACGTCGAGAGCGCACCGCACGACCCATTCCTCGGTGCCATCGTATGTCAGCGCGTGCGCCTCCATCAACTCACCCACCTCACGTGCCAAGGGTGAGTACACCACGCGCACGTCCTCTGCCTTGAGCCCCTCTGCGAAGTACAATATGGCGTCCTGCTCTGCTATGACCTCGGAGGTGTCTCCCTGCTGCATGATGGCATACACACGGTATCCCTCTGACCTTGCGACATCGAATATGCTGGCATTTTCGAACCCCACCGTCTCTGGCTCTGCCAGCGAGCAGCCCGTGAACAGCACTGCATGGGACTGGGTGGTTTTTGGCACCATCGTGGGCACGGTATATGCGTGCATCTTTCCAAGGTAGCTCGGAACCTCTGCCTTTTTCAGCGGCTCTCCACTCAAGGAGTGGGGCGTGAGCCCGTCCATCACGTAATACGCCCCCACCCCATCCAGTATCACGAGCACAATGCTCTTGTGCTCCTGTGGGGAGAGGTCTTGTGCGACGGCGGGTGGAAAAGCCACAAGAAGAGCTATGGCAAGAGCGAGCGCGAGCCTCACGGATGGTTATTTCTGGTGATTGGTATAAATCTGTTTGGGCATTGCAAGGGCTACTGGAGGAAGTGAGAATCGAGTGGGTGCTCACTTCTCCACGTCGAGCAGCGCCACCCTCTCGAGCACGAGCTGGCACAGCCTCTCCTCGCCCACACAGGAGAGCTCCTCTTCAGGGATGTCGAAGAACTCGCACAGCACATCCCGCTTATCTGGCGAGCACTCCACCACACAATCGTCCCTTCTCAGAGAGAGCACCCTCTCCACCTTTTCAGAAAGCTCCAGTACATCCTCTGCCTCGATGAGCACCACTATGCTGCACGAGCCCTGCTTTATGCCCATCTCGAATGCCCTTTTGAGCTGTCTTGTGGCGGCGGCATACAGCATCACCTCGAGCCTGATGTCCTGCGAGATGTTCTCTTCTCGCTCAAATGCCCTTTTAGCCTTCTGAAGGGCAGAGAGCAGGTGCTCCTCTCCCGCCACATATCTGGCATCAAAGAGTTGCACGAGTCTTTCCCCAGCCACTGCCTCCACTCTTTTCAGCGTCTCGTCCACATCCACTATATTCGCAGTCCCGCCCATCACCATCGCATCGTGTGTCATCACTTCCCGGTAATGCCAACAGCTTTATAAGGTGATAGGGTATGGGATATCTCCATACGCTCGAATGATGGTGGAGAAATATGGCGAGAAAACCTGCGAGAATGTACAGAAGGCTTGAGCGCCCATACACGAGAAGGGAGTTCATGGGTGGCGTTCCAGGGCTCAAGATTGTCCACTTTGACATGGGCAACCCGAACGGTGACTTTTCCGTGGTGCTCGAGCTCAAGGTAAAGGAGAGCTGTCAGATAAGGGATAGAGCCCTCGAGGCTGCGAGGGTGATTGCCAACAAGCTCATGCTCTCCAGTGCTGGGAGGGCAAACTATCACCTGAAGCTCAACGTGTATCCCCACCATGTGATACGGGAGAATAAGCAGGCAACGGGTGCTGGTGCGGACAGGGTGTCCGATGGAATGCGAAAGGCGTTTGGAAAGCCCGTGGGCTCTGCCGCCCAGGTGCATGCAGGCCAGACTGTGTTTACGCTGAGGGTGAACCCACAGCACGTTGAGGCGGCTCGCAGGGCGCTGCAGAGGGCTGGACACAAGCTTCCATCTCCAGTGCGCATCGTGGCGCACGAGAAGGCAGTGGTATAGAGGGAGAACATGGACTATGAGAGCTACCTCGACAGGGCACTTAGCAAGCTTCCCAAGATAGGGGGCACAGATGAGCGGTTCACCGTTCCCAAGCCCCACGTGTTTGCAGAGGGCAAGACCACCGTGCTCGAGAACTTTGCCTCGATAGCGAGCACACTGAACCGAGACCCGGACCATCTCCTCAAGTACCTGCTCGGGGAGCTTGGAACTGCCGGCAAGACCGATGGCACGAGGGCGGTGTTTCAGGGCAACTTCTCCGGTGAGCTCATAGAGGAGCACATAAACGCCTATGTGCAGGAGTATGTGCTGTGCTCTGAGTGTGGCAAGCCAGACACCCATCTGGTGCGGGAGGAGCGCATACTCATGATCAAGTGCGATGCCTGTGGAGCCCACAGGTCTGTCAGGAAGAGAAAGGCTCCCCCCACTGTCAGCGCAAAGGCCATCCAGAGGGACAGCGAGGTCGAGGTCATGATTATGGATGTGGGCAGCAAGGGAGATGGCGTGGCAAAGCTCGACAGGTACACCATATTCGTCCCGGGCGCACGGAAAGGGGAAAAGCTCAAGGTGAGAATCAAGAAAGTGTCTGGCACGCTGGCGTTTGGGGAGAGGGTGTAGCTCACCCGTGTGGCTCACCCGTGTGGCTCACCTGTCCTGCAGGGTCTCCACGACCTCCACCAGCTTTGTGCCAGCTGCCACCTCGTCGATGCTGTGGACCACTGCCCCGAGCTCGTTGAGCGTTCTCTCCACTGCCGTGTAATCTATGGAGTTCCCCTCTATGGTAATCCTCACGTTCTCGGTCTCCTGATCCACCTCATAGAGGCTCAGGTTTACGCCGAGCACACCCTCGAGGCTTCCAAGGGCCTGTGCGAGGTCGAGAATACTTGGCTGATGGGGCTTTAGCACATCCAAAACCAGACGCCTGATGGTTGCAGGCGTTGGGGTCTTTAGCTCACGTCCCCTACCCACCTTTTTGACTGAGTCATCCTGGGTGTAAAATACCATGTTCGCTCACTTCTTTATTGTCGAGCAGGCATTTAATTCTTTCGAATTGTTGAATTGTTGATTGCTCCGTAAGCAACAGCTCGAAAACATTTAAAAGGCGTGGGCGCTCACTCTGTCATGTATGCTGAACATCCCCACCCCAGATGATATAAAGAAAAAGAGACGGGAGCTCAACCTCACCCAGGCTGACCTTGCCAAGCTGGCAGGCGTGAGCCAGCCATTAATAGCCCGCATAGAGGCAGGGGGCGTTGACCCGAGGCTGTCCACTCTCGGAAAGATCATAAGAGCCCTCAACGAAATTGAGGGAAAGAAGGCAATGGTGAGCGACATAATGCACACTCCCGTGGTGAGTGTGTCGAGGACTGACAGCGTTGCCAAGGCGATGGAGCTCATGGAGAAGTATGGGTTCTCCCAGCTTCCAGTGCTCGAGGATGGCAGGCCTGTGGGCAGCGTGTCGGTGGACGCGATATCGAGATGTATCATCGGGCATGAGAGCGAGGACATAAAGAATAAAAAGGTCGAGGAGCTGATGGAGGAGGTGTTTCCCAGTATCCCTCCCACCATGGAGGCTGAGTTCGCCTCCCATCTGCTGGAGGCGAGGGGTGCCGTGCTCGTGTACGATGAGGGAAAGGTGGTGGGAATACTGACAAAGCACGACCTGATGAAGTTAGCGTCAGAGCGCTGGGCTGAAAATGAGGAGGAGTAGAAGTATGGACGATACCTATCTGATGATACCGGGACCAGTGCCCGTGGCATCCCGTATCTTGAGGGCAATGGCAAAGCCCATGATAAGTCATAGGGGCAGCGAGTTCTCGAGGCTGTATGAGTACTGTGCCGAGGGGCTAAAGCCGCTGTTTGGCACGCAGAACGATGTGTACATCCTCAGTGGCACTGGAACGCTGGGCATGGAGGCGGCAGTGTCCAACTTCCTCGAGAAGGATGACGAGGTGGTGTGCCTCGTGAACGGCAAGTTTGGAGACCGCTTTTACAAAATCGCCCAGCGGTATGCTTCCCCGAGGCTGGTGGAGGTGGAATGGGGAAGCTCCTTTGATATCGAGAAGGTGGAGGAGGCCATCACACCCAACACCAAGGCCATCACGTTCGTGCACAACGAGACCTCCACAGGGGTGAAGAACCCAGCGAGGGAGATTGGGAGGATTGCACAGGAGCACGACTGCCTGCTCATAATGGATGGGATAACCTCGATTGGGGGGGACGATGTGCGCGTGGACGAGTGGGGGGTGGACGTGGCGGTGCTCGGCTCGCAGAAGTGCATTGGAATTCCGCCCGGGCTCTCGTTTGTGTCGGTCTCCGAGAGGGCATGGGAGCAGCTCTCCGATTTTAGACCTTTCTACTGCGATTTGGCGGCATACAGAAAGAGCCATGCCAAGCTCCAGACGCCCTACACTCCCGCACTCTCGCTGTTCTTCGCGCTCGAGGAGGCGCTGCACATCATAGAGGAGGAGGGGTTAGAGAGGCGCATCGAGAGGCACAGGAGGGCATCGAGCGCCATCCGTGCGGCAATGGACGCCCTTGGCATCGAGATGTTTCCCAGCATCGAGCCACCCAGCGCATACTCCAACACCGTGTGTGCGATGAAGATTCCAGAGGGCATTTCGGACAAGGAGCTTCGGGGAGGGCTTCAGCAGAGGGGCGTGTTTGTCTCTGGCGGGCAGGAGCACCTCAAGGGCAGGATATTCAGGCTTGGCACGATGGGCAACTTTACCTACCGTGAGGTGCTGGGGGCACTCTCCGTGCTCGAGCAGGTGCTCTATGCCCACGGACTGCTCTCGGAGATGGGAAGGGGCGTTGAGGCAGCATCCAAGGTGATAGAGGAGTAGCTTTTACGATGGAAGAGGAGCGCATAACCGCCACCGTGCCGAGGCTCAGGACAGGGTGTGAGCCCCTCGATAGCCTCTTGGGCGGGGGCTTTGAGAGGGGAGTGGTGAGTCAGGTGTATGGGGGGGCTGGGAGTGGCAAGACCAACGTGTGCCTCCAGACGATGGTGAATGCAGCCCTCGATGGTGACAGGGTGATTTACATCGACACCGAGGGCTTCTCCATGGAGAGGCTTGCCCAGATAGCAAAGGAGCGGCTCTCGCAGGTGGCGGGCAGGGTGGTGGTATACGAGCCCCTCGACTTTTCAGACCAGAGCGAGAGGATAAGGCAGGTGGAGCGGGCAGCCTCTCAGATGGAAGAGCTCTCCCTCATCATACTGGACTCTGCCACCTCGTTCTACAGGCTGTGCACCGATGAATACTCAGAGATAGAAAGGCGCAGGGAGCTGGCAGTGCAGCTGTCCATACTGCAGAGGCTGGCGAGAACTCACATGCTCGCAGTGCTCATCACAAATCAGGTGTACACAGATGTTGCCACTGGTGAGCTGTGCCCCATTGGAGGGGTGGCAATCGAGCACATCTCCAAGGCGGTCATCAGGCTGGACAAGCTCGAGGGCGCCAGGAGAAGGGCGACCATCGTCAAGCACAGGTCCCGCCCAGAGGGCGAGCTGTGCGAGTTCACAATCACACATGATGGCATACAGTAGCGATGCTGGTGGCATTTGAGCTCTCGGGCGAGCATCCAGAGCTCCCTGCTGCAGAGGCACTTGCGAGCTTGAGGGCGCTTGGCATTCCTCACGAGCGGATGCTCCACACCGATGGGCTGCTCGTGGTTGAGGTCGATGCTCCACCAGCGGTGCTGCGCACGCTCGCATCGAGGCTTGCCCTCTCGAGATGTGTGCTGCTCGTGCTCTCCATGTCCATGGGCCCTGAAAGCACCTTTTTCAGCATGCTACGCGAGCTCGATGGAGAGGACATCGGAGAGAGCTTCTGTGTGCGGGCGCGCGGCATTGGAGGGGTGAGAATCAACAGCGAGCACGTGGAGAGAACGGTGGGTGCCATCGTTCGCCAGCACACCGGAAGGCGGGTATCGCTCTCCCATCCAGACACGGTGCTTCGCGCGCTCGTGGGGAGGGATGTGCGGGTGCTCGGCAGGGTCGTCTCACACACTGCCAGAAGGATGCTGCTTGGGGAAAGACCTCATGAGCGGCCGTTCTTTCATCCGGGTGTGATGCTTCCCGTGCTGGCAAGGGCAGTCGTCAACCTGACCGAGACCCGTGAGGGCGGAAGGCTGCTCGACCCCTTCTGCGGTACAGGGGGTCTGCTCATAGAGGCGGCAAGGGTGGGGTGCGTGTCCGTGGGAGGGGATGCCCAAGCTCGCATGGTGAGGGGAGCGAGGATGAACCTCAGAAGCCTCGGGCTCGATGCCCAGCTGCTCGAGCTCGATGCCACATGCCTTCCCTTTTCCGATGGAACCATGGATGGGGCTGCATGCGACCCTCCATACGGCAGGTCGGCAAGACGAATGGGCAGCAGCGATGAGGCACTCTATGGTGGCTCGCTGATGGAGCTTGCGAGGGTGCTGCGAGGGGATGCAAGGGCGGTGGTGGTGTATGCCCAAAATCTCTATAAGGGGGAGCCCATACCAGAAATGGCACAGAGGGCGGGCTTTGATGTGGAGAGGTGCTTTGTGATGAGGGTGCACAGGAGCCTCACACGGTGCATCCTCGTGCTGCACAGGAAGTGAGCCGATGTACATCAGGCACACGTTCAGACTGAAGCAGACATCTGTGAGCATCCTCGCAAGGGAGAGAGAGCACATAGCTGTGGCGATATCTGCCATAGTGCACCACAGAGGAGAGCTCGAGGGGTACATCCAGCGGCACCCGTTCTTTGCCATCACCCTCGAGCCCTGTGATGTGGAGAGGGATGCTCCCGAGGTGGTGCACAGGATGGCAGAGGCTGGATGGCACATGGGGGTGGGTCCAATGGCTGCGGTGGCGGGCACCATTGCCTCCTTAGCAGCTGAGGCGATGAGGGATGAGGGGGCAACGCTCGCCGTGGTGGACAACGGGGGGGACATTGCCCTCATCGCCGACGAGCCGCTGTGCATTGGGATATATGCTGGCACCTCTGCCGTCGAGGGGTTTGCGTTCGAGCTTCAGCCCACGAGCCGCGTGCTGGGGATATGCACGTCCTCTGGAACGCTGGGGCACTCCATCAGCTTTGGCATGGCTGATGCGGCAACGGTGCTCGCTCACGACGTGTCCATCGCCGATGCCGCAGCCACGAGGCTGGGCAACGAGGTGGTGGGTGAGCTCTCGGACGAGGTGTTTGACCCCCTGAGAGGTAAGCGTATCAGTGGGGCGATGGTGATAAAGGGCGACAGGGTGGCGATGTTTGGCAGTCTTCCCCGCATCGTGAGGGCAACTGTGGACCCAGAGCTCATAACGAGGGGTTGAGATGTTCGAGGGTGTGTGCTTCGAGAAGGTGCACGGCAACGGAAACGACTTTGTGGTCATAGATGAGATGGAGCGCTCTGTGGTGCCCGAGGAGCAAAAGCCCCAGTTCGCCTCCATCTACTGTGATAGGAGGATGGGCATAGGGGCAGATGGCATCCTGTTCATTCAGCCCTCCAGTATGGCACACTTCAGGATGAGGCTCTTTCAGCAGGACGGCTCGGAGGCAGAGATGTGTGGAAACGGGCTGCGCTGTGCGGTGCTGTGTGCGTATGAGCATGGATATATCTCTGGGGAGAGCTGTGCCGTGGAGACGGGCGCTGGCATAAGGCACGTGAGCTTTAGAGAGCACGATGGAGAGTTCCTCGTGAGGGTGAACATGGGCACTCCCGAGTTCTCCTGTGAGCGGGTGCCCGTGCTGTTTTCCAAGCGTGAGATGCTCGACGAGCTGCTCGAGGGGGAGAGGGTGTGCGCCCTGAACACGGGCGTGCCCCATGCGGTGGTGTTCGTGGAGAATCTCGATTTCGACATAGAGAGGAGGGCGAGACCCATCCGCTGGAGCAGCGCCTTTCCAGAGGGCACCAACGTGAACTTTGCCCTCGTGGAGGGCAGCACCCTCAGGGTGAGGACGTTCGAGAGGGGCGTGGAGGCAGAAACGCTAAGCTGCGGCACGGGCTCGGTGGCGTGTGCGGCAGCCGCGAGGCGCACGGGAAGGGTGCACTCTGACGAGATACGTGTCATCACGAAGGGCGGCACGCTCACGGTGTCGTTTGAGCCAGATGGTGTGTACATGGAGGGTCCAGCCAGAAGAGTGTTTTCAGGGATGATATAGCTATATAGGAGGCGAGTAGGAGGCGAGCCCCTAAGCGTGATGATTAAGCTATCCTATGAGCGCTGCCGCCTCTCGCACATTTCTGCCCTTTCCTATGAGTGTGATGTAGTCGCCCTCCTTTAGCACAAAGTCGCCTTTGGGAACATATGACTCCTCCCCCCTCTTCACGAGAATCACGAGGCACTCATCGAGCGCGAGCTCCCTTATGGGCTTGTCAAACAGTTCTGGATTGCTCAACCTGCGCTCGACTATATCCAGCTCCATCGAGACCTCGGTGGAGAGGAGGTCGGGCCTGTCTATCAGGTTCTCAATCGTTATCACGGTGGAGAGGGCAGGGCTCATCGCCCTCACGCCCATGTCCTTGAATGCCTTGAGGTTCTCGGGGTTGTTCACACGGGCCACTATCCTGTCCCCATCCAGTCCGAATTTGCTCTTGGCGAGCTGGCACACCAGTAGGTTGGTGTTGTCCAGATTGGTGGTCACTATCAGGTACTTTGCCCTCTGGATGCCCGCCTTCTTGAGCACCCTCACCTCGGCGGCATCCCCGTGAACCGCCTCCGCACCCAGCTGCTTTGCGATGCGGCAGTTCTCCTCCTCTGAATCTATCACCACCACCCGTTCTCCCCGCTTGACAAACCTCTCGGCGAGTATCCTTCCAATCGAGCCCCCACCCACTATGCACATCTCCATCGAGACCATCCCCATCCTCGATGCTGCGAGCCTTGTGAACACGCTCGCAAACACCACGGTGAATATCACGGTGAGAAACACCATTCCCACCATGATGGAGGTGGCCATTGGGTTGTTCGTGAGCCTCATGGCAAAGTACACCGCCATGGAGGCTGGAACCACGCCCCTTGGCCCTGTGAGCGATATGAACAGGCTCTCTTTTAAGCTTAACTCGTGGGAGGCATACGTGGAGGTGAGCACTGCGATGGGCCGAATCACGAACATCAGCATGAGCACCACCACGACCCCTCTCCATCCGATTACCACGAGGTGCTCGGGTCTGAAGTAGGCAGCCAACAGGATGAATATCACCGCAATCAGGATTACCGTGAGGTCTTCCTTGAACTCCCTGATGCTCTCCTTGTGATGCACATCCACGCTTCTCACCAGCGTGCACGTGCTCACCCCCACCATCAGCCCGCACGATGCCACTGCCAGAAGCCCAGAGGAGCTTGCCAGAAGGTCGGAGATGGTGTACAGCATGAATATGAAGGCAAGCGTGAACAGCTTTGCTGTCTGCTTTTTGAGGCTCTCGCTGGAGAGCACGTACCTGAGCACCAGACCACCCGCAACACCGATGCCAAGTCCACTCAGCAACCTGAAAATGAGGGAGAATAGCCCTCCATGCAACCCGCTCTCAAACAGCACCCACTCAAACACAGTGGCAGCGAGGATTATGCTGATGGCATCGTTGAACACCCCCTCAAACTCCAGCAGCTTGGCAACTCTGTGCTTTATGTGACTCTGGCGCACGAGGGGTGTGATTACCGTGGGGCCAGTGGCGGTGAGTATGGAGCCGAGCAGGGCAGAGATGGGCCAGCTGAGCTGAGCCACGTAGTGGGCTGTTAGTGTGAAGCCCACAAACGTTATGAGGGAGCCGAGCCCCACGAGCAGCAGCATACCCCTTGAGAGTGCCCCAAGTGCCCCAATGTTGATGTTGATGCTTCCCTCGAACACTATTATGACCACGGCGATGGCTACAATGGCCCTGATACCCTCTCCAAACAGCTCTGGCCTCACGAAGTTGAACCCAGCTGGACCTGCGAGGATGCCGATGAGCAGCAGTATCAGGATACTGGGAATCCTCGTCAACCTTCCAAACACCTGTGCTCCCATACCCACGACGAGAATGAGCGTCAGAGCGGCGATGTAGTAGGTCTCAAGGTCCATGCAAACCCCCGGGAGCTAATAGCCATTATTTACGCCCGGTTTTTAAATGTGTTGATATCGAATCGTTAAGCTAATATCCAAGTGCGTTGCAACTATGTGCCACCCGATGCCTCGGTAGCTCAGCTCGGCAGAGCGAGTGACTTGTAATCACTAGGTCGGGGGTTCAAATCCCCCCCGAGGCTTGCGCATTCATTCTTCAAACAATGTTGTTTGTGCCAAGGCACGAATTCAGGGGCGCTCCCTGTCCTACTCAACGATATGGTTAAATAATACTTTCTTAATATGAACAGATGCTAATAAGTTAGGATGTGAGCACCATGGCAGAGGAGCGAAGGCTTGGGATTTGGGGCAGGTATCTCACGGTGTGGGTGGCGCTGTGCATTCTGGCGGGAATTGCCCTCGGGCAGGCGTTTCCAGAGTTTTTCCATGCGCTGGCGGGCTTTGAGGTGGCCCACATCTCCGTGCCCATAGCAGTCTGCCTGTTCTGGATGATATACCCCATAATGGTGCAGATCAGCTTTGAGGATGTGAAGCGGGCAGCCACCTCTCCGAGACCCATAGGCGCCACGCTCTTCATGAACTGGGCGATAAAGCCCTTCACGATGGCTTTCTTTGCATGGCTTTTCCTCGCAGTGGTGTTCGGTGGCTTTCTTGGGCCAGAGGAGATTGCCCAGTACAGGGCAGGGTTAATTCTCCTGGGCGTTGCCCCCTGCACGGCGATGGTGCTCGTGTGGAGCTATCTTGCGGAGGGCAACATGGCACACACCCTGGTGATGACTGCGATAAACTCCCTCACCATGGTGGTGCTGTATGCGCCGCTCGCTGCGCTGCTGCTCGGGATATCGGGCATCGTGGTGCCATGGGAAACCATTGCCCTTGCGGTGCTGGTGTACATCGTGACACCTCTGATTGCTGGCTGGCTCACAAGACATCATGCCATCAGGAAAAAGGGCACTGAGTGGTTCGAGACGAAGCTCGTGCCAAAGCTCTCCACACTCTCCATCATCGCCCTTCTCATCACTCTCGTGGTGCTCTTCAGCTTTCAGGGAGACAAGATCGTGCAGCTGCCCCTAATAATCGGCATGATAACGGTGCCCATATTCGTGAACATCATCGTGGTGTTTGTGCTGGCGTATGTGCTCTCGAAGGCTGTGGGACTGGGATACGAGGATGCTGCCCCCACTGCCATCATAGCGGGCAGCAACCACTTTGAGGTGGCGATTGCCGTTGCCACCACTCTATTCGGTGTGGCGAGTGGAGCAGCCCTTGCCACCGTCGTGGGGGTGCTCACAGAGGTGCCCATTATGCTGTTTCTGGTGTACCTGTGCAGGCGCACGAGGGGATTCTTTTCCACAACACGCACTCCTGTGGGGACGCCCACCCCCGACAAATGAGAATGTGAATGCACTGAAAAAGCTATTAAGTGGCAGTACACACTATGTGGGGATGCCCAATGGTGGAGTGGATTTGCACATCGTGTGGACACATCGTGCAGGCGGAAGAGATGCCCACGGTGTGTGAGGAGTGCGGGGAGGAGCACACCTACGAAAGGGTGGAGAAGCTCGACTGGAGAGAGAGCTGTGATGACGAGTTCTCTCCGAAGGAAGGAGGGAAGATGGATATCAGGTGGAGGTGTGCCAACTGTGGATACACCTACAGGGGTGAGGCTCCCCTGGACACGTGTCCCAGCTGCGGGGGCATATGCACCATCGTGAACGACACAGACTACACGCCGGATAGGGACTTCGATAGCGTCCAGAAGTATTAGCTCACGCATCCATCGGCGCATCAAGTGGGTGGCTGGAGTGCTCGCCTTTTTGAGACTCTTCCACCCTCAGCGCATTCTTCAGGCTTCTGAGCCTGCGCATGAGCCTGCACCTCTTCAAAAACAGCTCATACCTTTGCCTGTTGAGCTCCTCCATCCACTCTTTTAGCTCCTCCATATAGTCGTGGAGGCGTCTTAGCTCCTCCTCTGGGTTCAACACCTGCTCCACTCCTCCATCGAGAGAGGGCGTGTCCTCCAGCTCGTACATCTCTGCCTCGAACAGGCTTGGCCCAAAGGAGATGTTGATGAGAAAGTGCCTCACTGGACGGTAGTACAGCCGTGGTGGCCCAGAGCTGCTCTTCTCGAAGTACGACTCCACCAGCCCGGCTTGCTCGAGCACCTTTAGGTGCTTGGACACCGCCTGCTGGCTCACCCTGAGCTCCTTGGAGAGCTGAAGGGGGTATATCTCCTCCTGTGCGAGCTTGGTCAGGATGTGTCTTCTGATGGGGTTTTCCACCAGCTTTAGCAGTGTGTCCAGCGTGAGCTCCTCCTCTGCCATAGGCATCCCTCTTTGGGGAGGGGCTCAGGTTTGCCTGAACCCCTCCGCTATCTTCATGTACCTCTCCAGCTCATCCTTGGGGATGGGCCTTACCTTCTCCAGCGCCTCTGTGAAATGCTTCATTGCCACCTTGAGGTCCTTCACATCCTCCTCTGACGTCTTTCCTGCCTCTATCGCCTCTCGGATGGCGAGCATCTTCGCCTCGGTGCACACCGCCGCTATATCCGCACCCGTGTATCCCTCTGTCTGATTCACGAGCTTCTCGAAGTCCACATCCTCGGCGAGGGGCACACCCCGTGTGTGTATCTCGAATATCTGCCTTCTGGCGCTCTCATCTGGCGGAGGTACGTATATCATGCGGTCGAACCTTCCAGGCCTCAGCAGTGCTGGGTCGATGATGTCTGGGCGGTTGGTGGCTCCGATGACCACCACGTCGTTGAGCTCCTCGATGCCATCGAGCTCAGTGAGCATCTGGGAAATCACCCTCTCGGTCACGTGAGAGTCCCCAAAGCCACCGCCCCTCGTGGGTGTGATGGCGTCCAGCTCATCGAAGAACACCACGCACGGAGCAGCCTGTCTTGCCTTTCTGAAGGTCTCTCTCACCGCCTTCTCGCTCTCGCCTACCCACTTGGACAGGAACTCTGGCCCCTTCACGCTGATGAAGTTGCTCTCGCTCTCGGCAGCCACCGCCTTGGCGAGCAGCGTCTTGCCGGTGCCGGGGGGCCCATAGAGCATTATGCCCTTGGGAATCTTCGTCTTCAGACGTTCATACAGCCTTCCGTACTTCAACGGCCACTCCACTACCTCTATGAGCTCCTGCTTGGCATCATCCAGCCCACCGATGTCTGTCCAGCGCACGTTTGGCTTCTCGATGAGCACCTCCCTCATCGCAGAGGGTTGCAGCTCCTTATATGCCTCATAGAAGTCGTCCCACGTGACCGTCAGCTTGTTGAGCACCTCTGCCGGTACTGTCTCCCCCTCGAGGTCAATCTCTGGTATCACCCTGCGCAGCGCACGGATGCCCGCCTCCTTGGCAAGGGCCGCAAGGTCTGCACCCACGTATCCGTGGCACATCTCTGCGAGCTTTTCGAGGTCAACGTCCTCCGAGAGCGGCATTCCCCTCGTGTGAATCTGGAGTATCTCGAGCCTGCCCTCCTTGTCGGGCACGCCAATCTCAATCTCTCTGTCGAACCTGCCCGGTCTTCTGAGAGCCGGGTCGAGGGCGTTGGGGCGGTTGGTGGCTCCGATGACCACCACCTTACCCCTCTCCTCGAGCCCATCCATCAGGGCGAGCAGCTGCGCCACCACGCGCCGCTCCACCTCGCCCGTGACCTCCTCACGCTTTGGGGCGATGGAGTCCAGCTCGTCCATGAACACGATGGAGGGGGCATTCTGCTGAGCCTCCTCGAAGATGTCCCTGAGCCTCTGCTCGCTCTCTCCATAGAACTTGCTCATTATCTCTGGTCCGCTCAATGATATGAAGTGCGCACCCGCCTCGTTGGCGACCGCCTTGGCTATCAGGGTCTTGCCGGTGCCTGGCGGGCCATAAAGCAGCACACCCTTTGGAGGCTCTATGCCGAGCC